>Ga0209542_10003048_pt1 | contig 36407 bp, 36 predicted proteins | sample RifCSPhighO2_01_FD_184028 | JGI IMG/M metagenome (GOLD analysis project Ga0209542, IMG submission 184028) | Soil microbial communities from Rifle, Colorado - Rifle CSP2_plank highO2_0.1 (SPAdes) (version 2) | ecosystem: Environmental > Terrestrial > Deep subsurface > Rock core/Sediment ...
CGCATGAGGAGTATTTCCAAACACTTCGGAACTGCTTGCCTGGTAGAATTTAGCTTTGGGAGTATACTCTTTTGTTGCTTCAAGCAGTCTTAATGCCCCCATGCCTGTAGTTTCAGTCATTTGTATTGGTTGAGTCCACGACGTTCCAACAAATGAAAGCGCGCCAAGATTATAGACTTCATCTGGAACAACTTTCTTCACAGCCTTATTCAAGCTGATTTGATCGGTCAAGTCTCCCTCAATCAATGTTATTCTTGGAAGGATAGCTTGAATATTGTCATAGTTCTCAACACTTTTCCTTCTTATTAAACCGTATACTTCATATCCTTTCTTAAGAAGCAATTCTGCAAGAAATGAGCCGTCTTGGCCAGTAACGCCCGTCAGAAAAGCCCTTTTCGGCATCTTTTTTCCTCCTGAAATTTCAACATTCCTTCTATTCTTCTTTTTCTCATTATTGGGCTTTTCCAAGTTTCTTTCATTCTTTCAGAATGAATCATCTTTTTTTCTTCTAATTGGTTTTTCCACCTACCAAAAGGCTTCGATTCAATTTCATCAACAATTGTTTGTGCCAATTGTTTTTTAATTATTAAATATGGAATAATCTGTTTCAATACAACATAGCATCTTGCTGAACCTTTCAAAGCATAATGAAATATGGGTTTCCTTCCAAGATGCGGAAATCTCATGTCTTTTTTTAAATGTTGATTTGTTCTCAATACCTTACTTCCACAACCGATTAGTTCTCTCATTTTATTTACAAAAGCCTCATTCGTATTTGATACTTGAATCAAAACTCTGCGACCTTCTCTTCCATAATCATAAAGTCCTATTGAACCCTCTCCATCTATCACTCCCGCTAGCCAGGCTGCCTCAATAGGCGTCATTATTCTAGGTTTTTCTTTTTGTATTTCATCTAAAATACGCTGTTGCACAGATGTTTGCGTTCTATGCCTATTTTTATAGTTTGTGTATGATTTTTCGATGTATTCGTATATTTTTCACTTCGTATGGTTAATTCGCTAATTCGTTGAGAAATAATGGAAAATAATATAAGATATTTGCTCATTTTCACTTTGTGAAAAGCGTACTAATAGGCACTGTTTATCCTTGGAGAGGGGGCATTGCGCAATCTAACGAGGCACTTTATAGGGCGCTAAAGAAAAAAGGGCAATGCAAGTTAATCTCTTTTGATTTCCTTTACCCTTCATTTTTTTTCCCAAATAAATCCTTTCTCGATACAGGAAAAGGCCCTGCCGACATTAAACCAGAGCGTATAATAAGTTCGGTAAATCCTTTTACATGGTGGAAAGCCGCTTCGGTAGTAAAAAAAGAAAATCCAGATATTGTTATAGTTCGCTATTGGGTGCCCTTTCTTGCCCCTTGCTATGGTACAATTGTCAGACTAATCAAGAGAAGTAAAAAAATAAAAGTTATCTGTTTTGTTGATCATGCACGCTCAAATGAAAAAAGATTCATCGATGCCGCTTTTGCAAAATATGTGTTCAAGGTATGCGATTCTTTTCTAGCATTTTCAGATACAGTTAAAGATGACCTAAAAACTCTTGTGAAAAATAAGAAAATAATTGTCTCTCCTTTGCCTTTGTTCAATAATTTTGGAAAAAAGGTCTCAAAGTCTTTAGCTCTAAATAAATTGGGCCTAAATAAAAAACAGAGGCATTTACTTTTTTTTGGATTTATAAGAAAATACAAAGGGCTGGATCTGCTTTTAGGTGCAATGGCAGATGAGCGCGTAAAAAAACTCAACATCAAGCTGCTTGTTGTAGGAGAATTCTTTGACAAAAAAGAAGAGTATCTTGAACAGGTCCAGAAACTGGGTATAAGTAAAAATGTTGTATTCAGAAGCGAATATGTGCCCGGTGAAGAAGTAAAATATTATTTCTGCGCTTCGGATTTGATTGTCCAGCCATATAGGGACGCATCGCAGAGCGCAGTTACTCCGGTAGCATACCATTTTGAGCGTCCAATGCTTGTAACAGATGTCGGAGGGCTTGCAGAGTCAGTTCCCGATGGTGTTGTAGGCTATGTAACTAAGCCAAATAGCAAGGCGATTGCTGATTGCATTATTGACTTTTATAATAAAAATAGAGAAAAAGAATTTGTTAAAGGTGTTATTTCTGAAAAGAAGAAATTTTCATGGGATATTCTTGTAAAAAAAATAGAGCAGCTTGCTAAGAGCTAAGAAACTCTCCCATTTTTTCAACAACATAATCCAATTCTTTTTTAGAAATCTTTTGATGGCAGCCTACATAGAAACCGTTGTTATTTATCCACTTTGCAACAGGATACTTATCTTCTATTTTATCTCCAAACATTTTTGTGTATATCGGCTGATTGACCAAAGGTAACATATCTCTTGTTTCTATATTATTATCCTCAAGAAAGAAAACAAAATCTTTCTTGTTTATTTTTGCATTTTGTTTTATCACAATGGGAAACATCATATAAGCATGCCCTCTGTCTTCTCTTTTTATCGGTAACTGTATTTTATCCTGATATTTTTCTAATTTTTTTATAAGATATTGTGCATTTTTTTGCCGCGCAGAAAGGATTTCATCTGCCCTTTCAAGCTGGCCTAGCCCAAGCGCGCCTTCCATCTCAGTTATTCGTGAACTATAGCCAATTCTGATAAAAGAGAATCTTCTTTCAATTATTTGCTTAAATTCCTTATCGGATTTATTTTTGTCATCGTCAATTGAAATATATATGCCATCTCTTCCATGGTTTGCAAGGCTGCGCATTATCTCGGCATATTTTGGATTGTTCGTTACTGCAAGCCCGCCAACCCCAGTGACAATGAGATGAGCAACATATGTCGAAAAACAGCCAATGTCTCCCAAAGACCCAACACTTTTTCCCTTATAACCAACAAGCATTGTTTCACATGAATCTTCTATTATTTTCAGGCTGTGCTTTTTGGCGATATTCACTATTGGCTCCATTGTTGCCGGCTGGCCAAACAAATGAACAGCCATTATTGCTCTCGTTCTATCTGTTATTGCAGCTTCTATTTTGGCTGGATCTATATTGTAAATATCCGGCTCGACATCTACAAAAACCGGCTTGAGATTATTTTGCAATATCACATTTGAAGATGCAACAAAAGTAACTGCAGGACAGACTATTTCGTCTCCATCCTTCCACTCATGTGCTTCCTTGAGGCAGGCAACAGCAATTCGCAAGGCATCGGTTCCGCTGTTTACAGCAATAGCGAACTTTGAGTCATGCATTTGCGCAAACTTACTCTCAAATTTTTTTAGAAAAGGCCCGTATGAAAGCCTCTCTGTATCAAGAACCTCTTTTACATACTTCTTTTCAGTTTCGCTTATATCAGCACATCCAACACCAATTTGTTCCTTGATTTTTTCAATCATGATGATTGCCTTCTGGGCGGTTATTTATAGTTTGCTAGTTTTTTGGAGCCAATGCTATTGCTAAAATCGCAATTCCATAACCAAGTAAAGTAAAGATAAAGTATATACTTAATGCTGTTGTGGCATTTACACCCGCTGCCGCAAATAAAAAGTAAGCTGCTCCCTCTTTTACACCCAAACCTGAAAATGAGACTGGTATTAACGATACGATTATTGTGGCAGCATAAATCGAGGCAATCCAAAGAACCGAAATCTGCTCTCCAAATGAGGTTAGTATGAAATAAAAAGCAACTGCTGTAACCATCCATTTTACTAAGGTAAGCAAAACGTTTAAGGCAATAAATCGAGGCTTCGAAAACATTTTATTAATTGCCTTGGCAAAGCCTTTGAATGCCTTCGCTCTTTTACCCAATATTTTTGTTTTAATGAATTTTCTTCCAATTCCTGTGAGAAAAAATATTATTGACATTGCAATAATGGCAATTGAAAGAATAACCACAGCAATGAAAATATTTTGAGTTGTATATGAATGGATTCCGGCAAGCGATAATAAAATTAAGACAACAAATGTTATCCCTTTATCTGCAAGCGATACAAGCAACCCCTCACTTAGGCTTATTTTGTATTTTCTTAAGTAATGTATAATTGAAAATTCTCCAAGTTTTCCTGGAACAAAAAGCCCTAAGGACCATGACGTCAGATAATACCGTTGCAGTTTCCAAAAAGGCAATTTTTTGTCAAGAGACTTAAGCAGAAGTTCAATATTTATTGCGCCAAGAAATATGTTAATTGCGATTGAGATCAAAGCCAACAAAACATGCCAGGGCTTAAGATTCAGAAAGACTCCAATTATTCTATCTAGTCCAATTTTGTATATAAGAAAGCCAACTAGCAAAACAGAAACTACAATTTTCAGAAACAGAAATACAGTTTGTCTCATCTTCTGTTCATGTCTGCCAGGAATCCAAGAGAAACTATCTGTATTCCTGTGAGGATAAGCAAAGCAGAGAGCACGACCCTTGGTATTCCCCCAACTGTTTCGGTTTCAAGCAGTGTTATTAATATGAAAATTCCCATAACAAAACCTGCAAGAAACAGGCTTCCACCTATCATTCCAAAGAACTTAAGCGGTTCATAATCCCGATACAGTCTAAGTATAGTTATCCATGCCTTCAATGCATAGTCAAAGGGGCTCCTCATAAGCCTGCTTTTGCGTGTTTTTTTCGCAGTAACAGGAACTTCTGTTATTTTGAACTTCAGCCTTTCAGCCCTTATCAGCTGTTCATGAGTATAAGTGTAATTAGAGCTTATCTTAACTGATTCTGCAACCTTTCTTGTAAATGCCCTGAAACCTGTTTGTGCATCTGTTACTTTGATTTTTGTAATTTCAGATATCACCTTGGAAAAGGCAATGTTCCCAAGCCGATTTAACAAAGGCATTGATTCTATCTTGCCCATGAACCTTGAGCCAAGCACAAGGTCTGCACCATTTTCTATCGCCTTTACAAGCAAAGGAATTTCCTCTGGCAAATACTGTCCATCAGCATCGGTATGGACAATTATATCGGCATTTGTTTTCAGTGCTTCTTCTAATTCAGTATTAAATGCTGCAGCCAGACCGTAATTCTTTGGATGCGATACAACTTTTACACCTGTTTTTCTTGCAATTTCAACAGTTTTATCAGTTGAGCCGTCATCAATTATTTGTATTGCATAATTATAGCCGCCCATTGCCCTACGAATTCCAGAAATCACGGCTGCAATAGTTTTCTCTTCATTATATGCAGGAATTGTGACTATAATTTTCGGCTTTTTCTTGCCACCAACCATTTCAATCTGTATCAGTAAACTATTTAAATATGTTTCGTAGAGTTTCGACGATGGGGCTGCTTACAATTGCTGTTTTTTTTGTAATGATGTTCGGTCTTGGAGCTTTAGCTCTAATCCCTGTCAGAAAGCCGCGCCTATCACTCGCACTCATTTCGATGAGTTTGGGGTTTGGAATATCTTTTTTCATTATTCTTGCTTTGCTATTCAATCTTTTAAGAATTCCGATTGACTGGAAAATCTTTACAGTTATCGGGTTCGTAGGCTGCGCGTTTTTCATATACCGTTACAAGTCTGATTTCAAAATTTCTTTCAAATCCGAAAAAGCATTCTTCCATCTGGGAGCAGTATTGATAACATTAGGTATGCTTTTCATCTATCTCCAGGGTGCTTTTTCTTACCCACATCTGGAAAATGATGATTCCTGGGCGCATGCAATGAGTATAAGCTATGTAAGGGAGCAAAAGACTTTGCTTGAGCCTGATTATACGTACGACAAGCTCTTCGATGTAGGTGCATACCAATACGTAGACCCATATCCACCTTCTTACGATGCCCTAATGGCAGTTTTGGTACAGGCCGAAGGCAGGCTTAACTGGACGCTGAAATTTTTCAATGCAGTCATAGTAAGTCTTAGCTATCTTTTCTTTTACTTTTTTGCAATACATTTCCTTGGAAGTGTAAGAAAGGGATTCCTTGCGACAGTTGTGCTTGCTGCGATTCCTGCATATATGACGCACTTTATCTGGGCAATCGCGATTTCTTTGCCGCTTTTTTTTGTGGCGTTGTTTGCACTGGAAAAAATGAGCAAGGATCATTCATGGTTTGTTCCTGCAGCACTTTCGGTTGCTGCAGGCCTAATAGTAAGTCCTACACATAGCGTTTATTTTGCGCTTTTTATTGCGGTTTATCTGATTGGAAAGCTTATCTGTGAAAGAAATATCCATCTAAAGATTTGGGCTTCATGTATTGTTGGAGGGTTGCTGACAGTTGTTCTTTGGTGGATTCCGATGCTTCTGCGGTACAAATCAATTGGTGTTATTGCTTCCCGTCTTGGGTTTCAAACACTTACGGGAACAGGAGACAGACCTTATTCGCTTGCCGACTTTGTTTTTACAAAAAACCAAAATCTCATCCAAGCTCCTACAGGGCTTGGCGTGGCGGTATTTATTTTGGCTCTCCTAGGTCTTTTCCTTTTACTTAGGAATGCAAAACAGCTGCTAAACAAAGAATATGAATGGAAGCTAATAACACTTGGGTGGCTGATTTTGACCATTTACGCAGTAAATTCAGCCAATCTGCCTTTGAGACTCTCGGCATTCAGGACATGGATGCTCCTTGCAATTCCTGTTGCCATTCTTGCTGCTAGTGCATGGGAATGGCTAATGGAAGCAAAGAGAAACGTTTTCTGGCTTTCAGTTATTGGCTCTGCTTTGATTTTAATTGTATACAATCAATATGCATCATCAGTAAATCAGAATGCAGGCTATTCGGCGTTGCCTTCATTAGATCTGTTGCTGTCTGTAATATTAATTCCAATAATATTTGGGGTTGGTTACATTCTTCCAAATATTCTGAAAGGTGCAGGGATTTCGGCTAAGCGTGTTCCATTAATTATTTTCCTAGTTGTTGCGGTTTTGCTCATTACAACTTCATTTACGGCAAAATACAGCATAAATACAACACAATGGTGGGCAGGCGGCTCATTTTTCTACGGGAATAACTACAATCAAAAAGATTATGAAGGTTATATGTCCCTTAGAGAACTTCCTAAAAATTCAAGGATATTTTCGCTTACCTATAGGCATGCAGCAAATATTTTAGGAATGGACGGATATACTTGCTTGTATTGTAAAGAAGATATCGAGATGAGGCCAAAAACTGGCAACGTTTCTACATCCGAGCTTTATGACTGGCTTAGATCAAGGAAATATGATTATGTGATTTTAGATACTGATTATGCCTTTGTAAACGGTCCAGAAAAAGCAAGGCAGAGGGTAGATGAGATGCAGTCATCTGGAAAATTCAGGGTTGAAAAAGCCAACGAAAATTTCGTGCTTTTCAGAGTGTTATGAAGAAATTTTGGATTATTTCATTAATTATGCTTTTGGCTGCAATCGCAGTCCGCCTGTTTGGTTTCGGACTTGAAATGGCCGAAGACGAGCAGATATGGGCGATTTCATCAGTAGCTCCCCAGGGATTCCAGTTTAACGTAATCCCCCACCCCCCCCTTGCAGTTTTTCTGTATTCGATTGCAGGCTTGTTTGGTAATTGGAGGCTATTGCGCTCAGTACCAATGCTTTTTTTTATCGGAATTTTTTTGATTACGGTTTTATTCGCGCGCAAGCGCTATGGCGACGAGGCTGCGATTGTTTCGGGAATAATTTTGTCAATAAGTGCATGGTCTATTCTCGCTTCTGTACAAATAGATATGGACGGAAGCATTATTGCACTGCTTGGCTTAGCATCAACTTTCCTATTCTTGGAAGGGCTTGAAAAAAAATCTATAAAATGGTTAATCGCTGCAGGTGTTGTTTGCGGGGTCGGATTTTTGGCAAAAATATCATTTATTCTATTTCCGTTGTCTTTTATTTTATATTCAATGTATTTGATTACAATAGAGAAACTTCCTTTGAAGAAATTGTATAAGACAGCTTATGTTTACATTAGCGCAGCTATTGTCTTCGGAAGCTATTTTATATTTACTTTTATTATGGGCACAAATCAACTTTTACTGACTGAATCTAATGCGTCCAATTATTTCACCGGTTTCTTATCTCAAAACTGGATTAATGTAGTAAGCATCTTGGCTCAGGCAATAGTGCTTATATCCCCCCTCCTCATAGGACTCTTTATTTTATCCTTATTGAAGCGCGATAAAAGAGATACTATGTTTTTGGTGATAATCAGCGTGCATGCTTTCTTTTATTTGTTTGTAATGACTGCAAGTTACAGACCATTTGAAAGATATTGGATGCCTTTAATTCCTTTTTTAGCAATGTTAGGAGGAAAAACAATCGTATCGTATGGTATAAAAAAAGAATGCAAGTTTGTCTCTTTCGGAGTGTTTGCCTTTGTCATCTGCGCAATATTACTAACGAAATTTGCCAATCCATCCCTTTACCCATTATTCCCAAAAGACCCATATATCTTTAGGATGTTAACCTTAGATTGGAATTTCCTTTTTCCATTTCATGGGGCATCAGGACCGTTAGGGTTTTTTGTTCCATTCTGGTTTATAGCATTTGGCTTCTTAGCTGCAGCAGTAATACTGGTTGTTTGGTTGAAAAAAAGGACAAAAGCTGCATTAGTGGCTTTTTTGATTTTGGGTGTTGGCTATAATGTATTCATTTCTGAAGAAATGCTTTTTTCTTTAAGTACACCTAATGTGAATTCAGCCGCTCGTCAAGTAAATACTTTCATAGAAAATGAAAATCTAAGCGGTACAATATTTTCTTACCAAGCTACCGGATATTTCAAACTTAAGCAACAAGGAAAATTGCCACATTTATTCTTCGCCGTACAATATAACAACGAAAATATAGCTAAAAATCTAACTAAACAGCCATCTGCAGTTGTGATGGTTGATTTTCCATCGGCAACCAAAGATTCGGTAATATGGAAGCAATTATCATCATGTACAGTAGTACAAAAATATGAAGATAAATCATATACCCTCGGTTACATCTTTAATTGTGGCAGTCAATCTTGATCTCTGGTAAGATTTAATAACGAATGGGGTTTTCTTTAAACCATGGATCAAAAAACAATACCTTTATTCAAGGTTTTCATGCCGCCAGAAGTAATTGAACCTCTTAAAAAAACCCTTTATAGCGGCTACCTTGCGCAGGGACCTCGTGTTGCAGAGTTCGAAGAAAAACTTGGCAACTTCATAGGTAATCAACATACACTGACGGTTGATAGTGGTACACACGCAATACAATTGGCACTTCGCCTTGCAGATGTCGAACCAGGCGACGAGGTTATTTCATCTCCTTTAACTTGTGTTGCAACTAACATGCCTGTAATGGAAGCAGGAGCAAAAATAAAATGGTCGGATATTCTTGCTGATACTGGTAATATAGACCCGGCATCCATAGAGCAATTAATAACAAAAAAAACAAAGGCAATATTATATGTCCATTGGGCAGGAAATCCTGCTAATATAGATGAGATAAATAGAATAGCAAAAAAGCACAGTATCAAGGTAATAGAAGATGCCGCGCATGCATTTGGAGCCCAATACAAAGGAAAAAGGCTAGGCAACCATTCTGATTTTGTTATGTTTTCATTTCAAGCCATAAAGCATCTCACCACAGGAGATGGAGGCTGTCTTTTTACTAAATCTGAAAAAGATTTCATAAGAGGAAGAGCTTTACGATGGTTTGGCCTTGACAGGTCCGCGATAAAAGAAGATCTTAGATGGTATTATGATATAAAAGAATGGGGATATAAATTTAACATGAACGATCTCGATGCCACAATTGGTATCGAGCAATTAAAGCACGTTGAAAATAATCTAAAAATTCATCAGAGAAACGGGCAATATTATGATGAAGAACTTATGAAACTTCCAGGCATAATTCCTCTAAGGCAGGAAAAAGGAGCCAAGAGTGCTTATTGGGTTTACACTTTGCTAGCAGATAATAGAGAAAAGCTTGAGAAGCATCTGAAAAGCAAAGGGATAGCAACTTCGATTGTGCATACAAGAAATGATGTCTATACTTGCTTCAAGGAATTTAAGGATAGTATCAAAAGGCCCGGGCTAGAAGAGTTTTCAAAGAAATATATTTCAATTCCGTGTGGCTGGTGGGTGTCGCAAAAGGATGCAGAATACATAGTTAAATGCATTCGTGATGCAGCATGATATATAAATTTGGAAATGTTTATTTTAGGGAAATTCTTCCAAGAGATTTGGAACCATTAAGGATAATGCATAATGACCCAAAAACTCTCTCTATGCTTACGGATCCTACACAAGTTACAAAGGGTATGCAGAAAAAATGGTATGAATCCCTAAAAGCCTCATTAAAATCCAAAAGATATGCTTATTGCATTAAATCAAATGGGAAAGAAATCTTGCTTGGAATGATAAGATTTGACCAGATTGATAAAATCAATAGAAATATGCTTGTCGGTATGGATGTAATTCCAAACTTAAGAGGTCAGGGATACGGTTCGCTGGGTTTTAAACTTATTCTTGATTATTGTTTTAATAGACTAAGAATGCATAAGGCTACCTTATATACCGCCGATTATAACAAAGTTGCAATAAATCTATACAAAAAATTCGGCTTCAAAAAGGAAGGAATCCTCAAGGAACATCTTTTGAAATCAGGAAAATATTACGATCTGTATGTTATGTCTCTTTTTGAACGCGATTATAAAAGGTCACGTTAATTAAGTCCATGAAAAATAAAAAACCAATTGTTTCAATTCTGATAATTAGTTTTAATGAAAGAGACAGGCTAAGCAAAGTACTCATATCTCTAAAGAAAATAAAATCTCCTGTATCTGAAATTATTATTTGTGATAATGATTCAAAGGACGGAACGCAAGAGTTTGTTAAGAAAAATTTTCCCGATGTTTTGATTGTAAAAAGCTCCAAAAACATAGGCACAGCTGTTTATAACCTCGCAATTCCAATGTGCAGAGGCAAATATATTTTATTTATCGCAAATGACATGCTTTTAAGTAAAAATGCCATAACTGAACTAGTTAAAGTTCTTGAAAAAACCCCCAATGCTGCACAATGCGCTCCAAAGCTGATAGGGTTTGATAGAAAACCATCTACAAATGCATGCATATTTTCAAGATCTTTTTATGGGATAGATATTCGTTCTGATATGCTGGGCAATAAGGTAAGGGAAATTCCATATATCGGAACAGGGCTTTTAAGAAAAAAATCTCTCGCAGATATTGGCGGAGTAATTTATGATCCAGATTACTTTCTATATAGTGAGGACATGGACCTTGGAATGAGAATTAGACTCGCAGGCATGAAAACACTATGGTGCCCTTCAGCTGTTGTTAAGCATAGCAAGCCAACCACGACTCTTAAAGTTTTGAGCAGACAACATATGACCTATCTTGCACAAAGAAATTCATTGACTACTTATTTCAAAACTTGCTCATTTTTTTCATTAGTTACGTATTTTCCTTATGTTTTATTAATCAGAATTGTGCTTATTATGAGGGACTTGACATTAATTCGTTTCTCAAATGCTTTTGCAAGATTAAGAGCACTGTTTTGGTTTTTTTTAAATCCAGTGTACCTCATTAAGAAAAGGAATGAAAACCAGAAAATAAGAAAAGCCCAAGATTCTTACGTATTTGCTATAGCCAATGAAAAGAAGTTCTTAAGCAGCTTCTTCTCCGGGGGCAGTAGATAACTTAAATGTTCCTTTATGGTATTCTACATCTGATTTTTTTAGAAGTGCAGGAATTTCTTTTTTTGATATTACCTCATCCTTGGAGGAATATTCTCCATCTCCGTCCTTTAATGGCGAATAGTCTCTTGCCGGTTTTATTATGAAATAATTGCTCTTTTCGATTGCTCTGGACCTTTCGGCTTTTGAAACAAGCAGTTCATGAAGCTTTTCTCCAGGGTATGTTCCTATTATTTCCGGCTTGAACCGCCTTTTTTGCTCTTGTGCAAGAACTTCAGCCAATTCGACTATCTTAACCGATGGTACCTTTCTTACAAAAACTTCACCGCCTTTCATGTTCGAAGCTGCATATATGACTAGTTCAGTTGCCTCATTTATTGTAAGAAGAAACCTCGTCATTGAAGGGTGCGTTATGGTCAATGGCTTGTTCCTTTGCAGCAATGACCTGAAAAACGGAATTACAGAACCGCGTGAATTCATCACATTGCCATAACGAATGCATGCAAGTGTAGTGCCTTTGTTTTGCGGCGAGAAATTTGCCTCAGCTACTAGCTTTTCAGCAACGGCCTTGGTCATACCCATGACATTTACAGGTTCGACAGCTTTGTCAGTCGATAGATAAACAACTTTCTTTACTTTATTTTTCAGGGCAGCTTTTATCACATTGCCTGTACCGTTTATGTTTGTCTTTGCTGCTTCCAAAGGATTCCTTTCACAAAAATTTACATATTTCATTGCGGCAGTATGAAATATTACATCAACACCGCTGCTAAGCTCATCTACCCTCTCATAATCCCTCACATCACCAATGAAAAACTTAACCTCTGCATGATTTTTCAATTCATAGCTCATATCAACTTGCTTCTTTTCATCTCTGCTTAGAATGATTATCTCTTTTGGTTTTTCATTTAGGAGGCGATGCGTTATCTGCTGACCGCATGAGCCTGTTCCTCCGGTAATCAGAATGCGTTGACCTCTAAATGACATGCCTAGAAAGATAATGAGATTTGTTTAAATATCTTTTGTGCTTTAAAACTAAATGTCCATCAAAGTTTGGCATTACTATGGCTGAAGAATTTATATACTAAAGGGATGCATCAGAACCGTGGCGCAGTCAAAAATTATCGTCAAAAATGTAGGGGTGCTTTTAGCCTCAGAAGTACTCACAAACATATTATCTTTTGTGCTCGTTTTTGCAATAGCAAGACAGCTTGGCGACATTGGTTTTGGAAAATATTCTTTTGCACTCTCATATGCAACAATTTTCATTGTTTTCTCAGAACTTGGCACTCTTACTTTTTTAATAAAAGAAGTTTCAGCGGGAAGCCCAAAGGCGCAGAAATATATCAATAATATTGCCTCCATTAAACTTATTTTAGGCATTTTAACCTTTGTTCTTTCAATCATCACTGTCAGGATGATTGGAGGAGATGCCGAGTCAATTTATCTTGTTGCTTTAGCATCGGCTGCAATGTTTTTCAATTATTATGGCTACTTATTCAGAGCAATTTTTCAGGCTCATCAGGTAATGGAGTATGATGCATTAACCAAACTTCTTGAAAAGATAGTCTCAGTTACCCTTGGCATTACAGTAGTGATGTTAGGTTATGGGGTTGAGGTTCTTTTAGCATCTCAAATAATTTCTTTTATAATATTCTTCATTGCTTCTTGGATCATTGTTTCTAGAAAAATAATGGTAATAAACCTAAGATTTGATTTTAAGATCTGGAAAGAAATACTTGCTACTTCATTTCCATTTTGGATTACTACGGCCTGCATATACATTTACTATAAGGCAGATACTGTAATGCTCGGTTTATTCAGAAGTTATGCTGAGGTTGGATGGTATAATGCAGGTTATAGGATTATCGAGTCAGCCACTTTTATCCAGACAGTAGTTATAACTGCTGTTTTTCCTGCTTTATCAAAATTTCATTTTGTAGGAGAAAAAAAGCATCTGGATTTGCTTTTTGAAAAATCGTTTTACTATTTATTTTGTCTTGGCTTAGCGATGGCTGTAGGGGGCATGATGTTGGCTGAAAGAATTATTTTATTTATTTATGGACCAGAATTTATTTTTGCCGTTCCTGCATTTAAAATAATGTTAGTAACTCTGCTGATAATGCTAATAACGTACCTAATGGGGTATTTATTCAATGCAATTGATAAAAGTCATGTTTTTGCAATAGTTGTTTTCATCGCAATGCTTTTCAATATTGTTTTTAATTTTGTTTTTATTAAAGAATTTGGCTATATTGGCGCATCGTATGTAAGACTATTTACAGAGCTATTAGCATTTTTACTTTTCGCTTATTTTATGTGGAAGATAGGAAAATTTCTTCCTTTAAAATTACTGTTGAAGCCAATACTGGCTACTATTGTGATGGGCATTGTTATTTACTTTTTCTACTTTCTGAATCTTCTGATTCTTATACCTCTGGCAGTGTCTACTTTTGGAATTTCTTTAATTTTAATGAAAGGTATTGGCAAGGAAGAATTAGAAATTATCAAAATTTTATTTTCGAAGTGGAATAAATTTAAATAACTACTAAATTCACTCTTATCATGAGAACTTTAGTTTTGGTCTATAATTTCCCGCAACAGATTATGTCAATTAGGGCTAGGAACCTTTTCAGCGATACCGCGAATACTACGATAGTTTGTAGGGCATCCAATAACCTTTTCGACACATTTAGGTTTGTATGGGCTACGATAAAGCACCCATCAGAAATAATTTACGCATTTGACATTGGGCTTCCTTCATTTATTGCTTCATTATTTTACAAAATAACCACACTTGGAAGAGTTAAGGTCATAATTGATACCGGAGACCTGGTTTACTTATTTTCAAAGGCAGAAAGAAAGTACGGCGTTGTACAGCTTTTCATAATAAAACTCATTGAAGATTGGTTTATAAAGCTGGCTGATAGAATTGTTGTGCGAGCCCCTTATCATAAGGTTTATCTCGAAAGGCATTATGGCAAAAAAGATATAGAGTATCTTCCTGATGGAGTCGATTTGGAAAAGTTCAGGCCCGGCAGCGGAAATGAGATAAGAAAAAAACTTGGCATTGAGGGAAATTTCGTAATCGGAGTAATGGGAAACCTATTCTGGATCGAAGAGTGGGAATGGTGCTATGGGTGGTATGAATTAAAGGCGTTATCGATGCTGCAAGATTTGAAAATAAAATTTTTGGTTGTTGGCGATGGAAGGGGACTTGATAAGTTAAAGCAGCGTGCACATGAGTTTGGGATAGAGGATAAGGTTATTTTCACTGGAAGGGTTCCACATTCCGAGGTCGGTAAATATCTCAATGCAATGGATGTTTTTGTTTTCACTCAGCCGCATCATTTGCAGACAAGAATAAGGACTTGCGCAAAGCTGCCAGAGCTTCTTGCCTCAGGCTGCTTTATTGTCTCAACAGACTTAGATGAGCCAATTAAATATATCAAAAAGAATGGCGAAATAGTTGAGTTCAAAGGCCTTAAAGATCCAACTTATCCAGAACGGTTTGCTAAGGTATTACGTAGGCTTTACAATAATCCAAGGAAGGTAAAGAATGGAATACTTGGAAGAGAAAAAGCAGAAAAAAACTTTTCCTATCCCGTCTTGAGAAAGAAACTCAATGAAATTCTTAAGAAGCCTTTTTCAAAATAAATTCTTGTTCGCCTTAACCCACTCTATAAGTTTCTTTACTCCATCTCTGGGACTTATTTTTGGCTCCCAACCAAGCTCCTTTTTTGCCTTGCTTATGTCGGAGATGTACACTTTCTGGTCGCTCGGCCTCCACTCGGAAAAGGATGGATGTATGGAGATTTCAAGTTCTTCCTGCAACATTTCCAGATATTCCATCAATGACATCGTGTTGTTGGGGCCTCCTCCTGCATTGTAAACTCCCCAGCTTTTCTTGCTTTGGAGGAAAGTATCATAGAGCTTGACAAGATCTGTGACATACAAGACATCCCTTACTTGCTTTCCGTCGCCATAAATAGTTATTTTCTTGTTGAGCAACGCTGCAATTGCAAACCAGGCAACCCATCCTTGGTCTTCCAGCCCAAATTGCCTCGTTCCGTATATGCATGACATACGGAATATTCCTGTTTTAATCCCGTAGAGCTTTCCATAATCCTGTGCATATAGGTCTCCTGTAAGTTTTGATACACCATAAGGAGTATGTTCGCAATGGTCTATTGAGAAAGTTTCTGGAATGCCATTTTTATATTCCTTGAATGCATATCTTGTTTTTTTCTCTTCAAGAGGAACAGAATTGACATTTTCACCATAAACCTTGTTTGTGGAAGCATATATCACATTTTTTACATCATTTTTTCTCGCAGCTTCCATTACATTGAAGGTTCCAATTGCATTGGACTCAAAATCCAGCCTTGGATCAGTGACAGAAGTTGTTACTGCAGTTTGGGCAGCCATGTGGAATATTACATCACATCCTTTTGCAGCTTTGCTAAGGGCATCAAAATCTCTGATATCTCCAAGAGTATGCTTAACCCCGACTGATTTTAGAAAAGATACATTTTGCTGTTTTTCCTTAAGCTCTTTCTTTAAGAGGGCGCCTCTTGATAAATTATCAAAAGAAATCACTTCATTATTTTTTGAATAAAATTCTGCCACATGGCTTCCTACAAAGCCCGCTCCGCCTGTTACTAGTATTTTCATGGCTCTGGGGATTTATGGTGTTTCTTAATACTTGTGGAAGAACGCAGCCACATTATTGCTGCTATGACAATTAGAATTATTACCGACAAGAAGAATGCATTTCTAAGCCCAATAAAGAATCCAAGGCCATAAGATAGTGAACTATTAAACAAGATACTTGCCGGAAAACCAAGGACAATTGAAAAATCTTCTTCGAATCCAACTTTAATTAGAATTGCTGCCATGCTTACTGTTGATATTACAATCACTATGCCTGCAAGCACTCCTGAAATTCCAAAAAGGATTTCAAGTAACCCAACTATTGCAACACTGCCTCCGGCATATACTGCAATATTTTTATCCAATTTTATACACCCTTATATTATCTTTTGAATATACCGGTCTGCTTTGGTTAAAATTCGATATTTCTTCTGCCTGCAATGCGGCAACCGGTTCCGGAAGTCCGCCATAAGCAGCTATCCAGTCCGAATAATCAAATATTGCATATGAATGATTAAATACTGCCCGACTTAAGGAAAATTCATTTTCATTTTTGAAGTTCGTCTGCCTAAGGGATAAAACACGCATCCATTTTTTCTTGGTATAAGTCGAGGTTCCCAACAGATAGAATGTATCTTGAACATTTGTTTTGTCTTTAATCCATTCTGTTGCGCCTAGCTGGGCAGGAGTTATCCTTGCTGTTCCTTCAAACGCATTTTTCAGAATGGCGTGTGCAGGATTTACCGCAAAGGTAACTATTGAAATAATCAATATGGCTGATAATACAATTCTTGCTATATTTTTAGCATTTTTCTGCATTGGTATCAATGAGGGCAGCCTTAGAACTCCAACGACCGCTATAGGTACGAGAATATGCGCCTCTACTTCCATAAACCGCAGATTTCTATGCCAGCCAAATAATGACATGTGGAGTGCTACATAGTATGCAAACAACCAGCTTAGCATTAAAAGATCCTCATCTTTTCTTCTTAGAAGCATCAGAATTACTCCAATTATTGCAAGTGGAAGAAGAAAGAAACCATGCATCGCTGTAAATGAATAATATTGCTGCGGCATTCCTGATTCGGGAGTTCCGTACCACTTGAAAAGGCTGGGAAGTTCTGAAAGAATTAGAGTTGTTTTCTCGGTTTCTACAGTCGTAAAAAATCCGATGAAAGGCAATACCAACACGATGATAATTGCAATACCAATTCCAGCATGCTTAATGTCAAAAGGAATTTTTTTATGCTTTGCAATCATTACAAACCCAAAAATTGCTGCGGTTAATCCCGAAATGAAAACAGCCTGGGGATGCACGAAAAATTGCAGCGCTATTATCACAGCTCCTGCAAATGCATAAATTTGTTTTGGTTCTTTTTCTAGATGTGATGTAACATATTTATAAGTGCAATAAAGGAATAACGGCACCATTCCGAATGAGGCGACCTGCGGATATACGCCTAAAATATACCAAAGAATGTCTCTGCTGCTAAACACTAGCCAAAAAGATGATATTGCTGCAGGCAATAAACCAAATAACTCTTTTATAAGAATAAAGCTTGTTAAGACAATTAGAATAGACATCAACGCGAAGAAAAGATAGGCTCCAACAAACCTCCCGGACATTAATTGGAATATAGCTGCTCCGGTATGATATTGTGGAAAATACCAGAGTTTTCCATTATTAGTTTTAAGATAATATGTGTTGTTAAACTGCGCAGGAAGATAATTTATTGGTTTGTTCGTCTGGCTCATTGAATCTGCAAGGGTAAAATGTGTGCTAGAATCAACATCTCCAAATGGAAGCCGATTTTTCTGGAAGGGCAGAGTCCAAAAATACAACGATATGATTATCAGAAAAAAAATAATTCCAAGCTCAATAGTTTTACTGCCTTTCACAAGTGGCAAGTCAACTAGCTTTATTTAAAGTTACTCCATTTTTTTGAATAAGGTTTTTAAACAATATGCTTATCCAACCAGCATGGCTAACTATTGGAAAAATAGGCGGGTGCTAATAACCGGATGCACTGGTTTGATGGGCTCATGGCTTGCAAAGAGTCTTGTTAGCAAGGGAGCAAATGTGGTTGGCCTTGTTCGCGATGAGGTTCCACAATCCGATCTGATCCTTTCTGGCACCGCAAGCAGGATAACGATTGTTGATGGAGATGTAGCAGATCATCCAAATATGCTTAGGGTAATGAATGAATATGAGATCCAGACAATTTTCCATCTGGCTGCACAAACTATTGTTGGCACAGCTTCACGCTCGCCGCTTTCTACCTTTGAGACAAACATAAAGGGAACATGGTGCACACTTGAGGCTGCCAGAAACAGCAGCCTTAATCCCGATGTAATTGTTGCCTCAAGTGACAAAGCATATGGCGATCAAATAAAGTTGCCCTATACCGAGGATATGCCCCTTATCGGCAGCTATCCTTATGATGTTTCAAAATCAGCTGCAGACCTGATCGCAAGGTCATATTTCAAAAGTTATGGTATGAAGGTGGCTGTAACAAGGTGCGCTAACCTTTTTGGCGGAGGAGATATCAACTTTAGCAGATTGATTCCTGGAGCAATGCTTTGGATTCTAAAAAAACACCCTATAGTTATCAGAAGCGATGGAAAGTTTAAGCGCGATTATCTGTATGTAGAAGATGCCGCAGAATGTTATACAACACTTGCAGAAAAAATTGGGGAAAAAGCAGTAAAAGGCGAGGCGTTTAATTTCGGAAATGGCCAGCCGATAACTGTAATAGACCTTGTCAACAAGATTCTAAAGGTAACAAAGGCAAAGGTGCCGATTAAGATAGAAAATTCTGCTGTAAATGAAATAAGGGACCAATATCTTTCTACAGAAAAAGCAAGAAAAGTTCTTGGCTGGAAGCCAAATCATACCTTGGATAGCGCGCTTACAAAAACATACAAATGGTATGAGAGATATTACAAAGCAGGTCTGTTCTGATGCGCGCAGTAGTTTGCTTGCCAACAAGAAATGAACGCGATAGTATAAAATTGATGGTAAGCAAGGTCAGGAAGCTAAAACTACCAGTTTTTGTTTCAGATGAGCATTCAACTGACGGAACGATAGAAATTGCGAGAAAGCTTAAGGTGCCAGTTTATCAGCGCTCCTGTTCTGGCAAGGGCTGCGGCGTTCAAACAGCATTAAAAGTTGCAAAACAAAAAAAATATGATGTTTTAGTGCTAATTGACTGCGATAACACATATCCGGTAGAGGATATTCCAAAATTGCTATCTTTAATGAACCGCCGTGATATGGTTGTTGGAGCAAGAAAATTCAGCAATGTACCTTTTGTAAACAGGATGGGTAACTTTGTGCACATTTGGGCTATAAATGTGCTGTTTTTTACATCTCTCAAAGATATCAATTCAGGGTTGAGGGCAATGAATGTGAACAAGTTTGCCGGATTAATAGACGCGCAAAAGTTTGACATCGAGGCGCAAATAACCTGCAGGGCACTGAAAAAAAGACTTAAAATAAAAGAGATACAGATAAATTACCATAAGCGAACAGGACAATCAAAATTAAGGCTTTCAGATGGTCTTTCAATATTGTTGCGAATAATAGTCGAAAGATTCACTCCTTAAATTTTGCCAAGGATATGCTGCCATCTAAGCTTTAGCACCGCAGTATAGCCTCTCCACAAATGCTTGATTCCAAGTTTTGATGTTCCTTCAACTCTTTCGTAAAATGTTATCGGAACCTCGCATATATTAAAGCCGAGAAGATGGCTCCTGTAAAGCACTTCCTGCACCACATCCGGCCCTTTTGAAAAAAGCGGCTTGCTTAATATTTTTTGAAGCGCCTCTCTTCTAAACCCCCGAAAGCCTGAATTGCAGTCCCAGACTTTAAGCCCTAAAATTGTTCTTATGTAAAAGTTGGCAAAATAAGTCAGAAGCCTTCTTCGTAGCGGCCTTCCGACCTGCTTTCCTCCCCTTACCTGCCTCGAGCCCAGCACAACATCGCATTTTTTTAACGCCTCAATTAGCTCTGGAACATGTTTTGGGTGATGGCTAAAATCAGCATCCATTTCAATTATACAATCAGCCTTTTTATTGATACAGTACTTGAATCCTTCAATTCCTGCACTTCCTCTTCCCCTGTCTTTTTTTCTTAGCAGAAGATGTATCCTCTTGTTTTTTTTCGACAGTTTTTTTACTATCTTTGACGTTCCATCGGGGCTATTATCATCGACAACAACTGCATGCAATGCATGAATTTTCATAAGCTCTTTAAGCAGCTTTTCTATATTGTCGGCTTCGTTATAAGTAGGAATTATGGCAATAGCTTTCATGCAGAGACCTCTTTTATCGCCATCAAAAGTTGATCCACTGTTATAAGATGCATGCATGCAGGATTGAAATCGCATCTTCTTTTATAGCACACAAGGCAGGTCATTCTTGGAGCGATTTTTTTCCCTCTTCCAAAGAGTTCTATCTCTGCTATTGAAGTCGGACCAAAAAACACAATCACTTTTTTCTTTAATGCAGTTCCAATATGCAGAGCCAGGCTGTCGCTGGTAATAAGAATGTCGCACAAATCCACTATTGCAGCGAATTCTAGCAAGGGATGGTCTGTTCCTGCATCAATTAAGGGTACTTTTGCCTGGGCAGCTATTCTTGCATTCCTCTCCCTCTCCTCATGGCCGCCAAGCAATATGGCGCGATATCCGAGGTTTTCGTAGATTGAGTTTATAAGGTTGGCAGTTTTTTCCTCCCCAAGCTTCTTGTACTGCCATCTTTCTCCAGCGCCTGTGTTTATTCCAATTAAAATCTCGCCTGCTGATATATTATTTTCTTCCCTGAATTTTCTTTGGAATTGTTTTTCTTTTTCCCCAAGAAAAATCATTGGTTCCATTTCAGTTTTTTCAATTCCAAGCATTTCAGCCATATGCTGCTGGAATGTTTTGGTGTTTCTTTTTTTCAGTTCATCTCTATCAGGGCCGCCAAGCAAACTCATGTCAAACCACTCGCTTTTGGTATAAGCCCTTTTTCCGTTTTCATCCAAATACACTCCTACTATGCTTTTCTTTTTCGCCTCTCTTGCTATTTTACATGCCTCTTCCTCATCATCAAGGGAAATCACTAAGTCAAAATCTGTTCCAAGAATCTCTTCCCAGTCATCGATGCTCGCAACTTTATGTATTAGCGGATTTTTTTCTAGAAGTGGAAATGACTGAGGTTTTGTTAGCCAGAAAATCTTAGGATTGCCATACCTGTTATGAAGTCCTTTTAGTATCCCGGTTGTTCTAAGGACATCCCCAAGGGCACCGAGCTTTATTATCAGAATGTTCATGCTTTTTTCTTCAGGTTTATTTTTTTGTAAACTAGGAATGCGAAATAAACTCCCAGACCCAAAATTGTCAAGCCAAATATTGTCATTCCAATTTTAAATCCTCTGGACTCATATGCAAGAATTATTGTTTTTTCGTCGCCTGAGAGAGGAATTGCAGTTACAAATCCATTTGCTCTTAACAATTCAAGGTTTTTCCCATCTGATTTTGCTTTCCAGTTATTAAAATAAAAAAATCGCTCGCTAAGTACTAGGAATCCGCGAGTTGGAGTACTAATTTTTATCTCAATATTATCAAAACTTTTCCTGACAATACTTGAATCCAGCAATGCAATATTTTTCAAAGTTGAGTTTAAAGATATTTCAAGTGCTTGTTGATTGATATTACTTTCTCCAGCAACGACATCGGGAATTATCTCTCCTCCTTTTTGCTTGAATTGTTCCAAAGATGAAAGTGAGTTTGTGTCGATAGCATCGCCTGAGACAAAGATTATTGTATTTAATTTATCCATAATATCAGAATATTTCTGAACAGGATTTTTTTCTGCCATTATTATTGTCGTACTTGAAGGATCAAATAGGGGAGAGAGCATTAATTGATATGTGGCCGATCTGACAGCGTCATCATTGCCAGCAACTAATACTACATTCCGGGAAATCTGTGCCCTTGGAAGGAATTTTTCGTTTTGATAGAGATATGGTCCGTAAGATCTTGCAACTTCTCTTGGCGGGCATTCGCCCTCGTATTTTACAGGAGGAAATTGTTTTACAAACTTTAAGCCTGAGATATTTACTGGCTGCATTGAGCTGATATATTTTACATTCATGATTCCCCATAGTTTGGCAGGCTCTTGCTGGGCATAAACTAAATATTCTCCAAGATACTCTGGCACCCATGTCGAAGTATACCCGTAAAGATGTTCGAGGCCTGCATAAACGACATAAGGGTCTGCGGGCCAGTCAATCCCTCTTGTTTCAAGTTCATGAACCCTGAAATAGCCCGGCTCATCTTTAAGCGACATCCATAATTGGTTTCCCGAAAGAACTTGCTCTATATTACAATAATAGCCAGGCGTTGGAGCCTTTGCAAAAATTAGCAGATTAAGGATAAGGAGAAACCCCATTCCGGCAATTATCTGCCAATGTTCGAGGTTTTTACCAAAATTTTTTGATTTTATCCAAGCAGTAATTGTTGTTATTCCATAACCAGCGGCCAAGGCAATTCCCAGCGACCATATGGAAAATCCTCTTTCCACATATCGGAAGCTGCTCCATGGAGGAATATATTTCCAAAGGAAAAAGAAAAATGGAGAAGCTGTAACTACAAGGAAGCATATTGCAAGCATCAAAACTAAAAATAAGGTCATTCTGCTTGTTCGATTATATATGAGGCCGATTGCAGCTAAAATAGTTGCAATAATGCCCATTGAAAACCAACCGATTCTTCCGAGATTGATACCTTCTTCTCTTAGTTTTTCTGGCGTATACCTTATATGAAATCCGGGCTTTATAGGTTGAATCGCAATTTCAAAAAATTCACCTAATGATGTTTTTCTTAATGAAGATTCTTCATAGGTTAATCTTGCACGGTTTGACGCATCGATTGTCTCCTTTATTGTTAATATTTTGTCTGCTGCAAGACCTGCACCAACTATCGAAAGGACAAGCCCTACAGCTATTACTTTTGGAAAGACTTTTTTGAGAGAAGGTGTAATTAACTGCACAAAGAAAAATGACGCAAGGACAAGTGACATAAATAATGAAACTTTAAGATCGGGGCCTAATCGTATCTGGAGTGCTAAAAAAATACCAGCAAGCACAGCGTTTAAGTGCCAATTTTTCTCTCTGAATGCCCTTATAACAAAAAGCAGTATCAACGGATTAATTGAATAAGCAATAAGCTGATTTATGGAACTTGTAATGAGCATTATTATTACATAGCCGGTACTCGAATAGATAAGAGCAACAAGAGCAGAAGTTAAGGGGTCTTTGAAGAGATATTTTGCAAGCAAATACATAAGCAATGCTGATAAAACTATCGGAATGACAAAACTTAGATTTATTCCCCCAAAAGTTGGAAATATAAATATCAAAATTCCACTAAGAGAATCAATTCCCTGAAAAATGCCATCGTAAAAGGGTTCGCCACCATTAAGATAAGGATTCCACAATGGAAAGAAATCACCATATATCAGCACCGATTCTTTGAAGGGCAAAATTCTAGGTATCTGTCCGGTAGTTGGATCAAGAAATGGAAGTCTTTCAAGTGACCAGAATGGCAGCGTATTTAACACAACAATAATTACTAAACCAAGAACTAACACAACTTCAAGATAATGTTTTTTCTCGAGCTTCAGAGCCATTTTCTATGTCAGATTATGATACCATTATAAAAGTTACCAATAACTATATAAACAAATTTGTTAGAACTTAAGCCATGTGGAAAGGGCAGAAAGTCTCGGTAATTTTTCCTGCATATAACGAGTAGAAAAATATACGAAAGGCTGTGAATGATTTTTTCTTGACTAAAGTTGTAGATGAGATTGTTGTTGTTGATAATAATTCCCACGATAACACTTCGAAGGAAGCCAAAAAGACAAAAGCAAGAGTTGTTGTCGAGACCAATCAAGGATATGGCTGGGCTCTTAGGCGAGGCCTTAAAGAAGCAAAAGGAGACATAATTGTCATGTGCGAGCCTGATGATACTTTTTTGGCAGAGGACATCTTCAAGCTGCTTGTTTATTCTGATGATTTTGATGCGGTATTTGGAACAAGAACCTCTAAGGAGTTTATTTGGTCTGGTGCCAACATGAATTGGTTTCTAAGATTGGGAAATCTTGCTGTCGCGAAACTGCTCGAGTATGTGCATAACGGTCCGTGTTTAACAGATGTTGGCTGCACTTACAAGTTAATAACGAAAAAAGCTCTGAGAAAAATCCAAAATAAATTCACTGTCGGAGGCTCGCATTTTTCACCAGAATTTATGGTCCTTTGCATAAAGAATAAAATAAGTCCTGTTGAAATACCAGTCAATTACAGAGGAAGAATCGGCGAGTCAAAAATAACAGGCTCTTTCAAAAAAGCGTTTAAACTCGGGTTGCGGATGATCTGGCTTATCATCTCATATAAATTCAAGAAATAGTTTCGCAAAGTTTATAATTAATCCTATAGAACTTCTAACAATGAAGAAAAAAGTCCTTGTTACCGGTGGTGCAGGTTTTATTGGAAGTTTCATAGTTGATGAGCTGGTGAATCGTGGAGATGAAGTGACAATTCTTGATAATCTTGATCCCCAGGTGCATAATGGAGAAATTCCTCCTTATCTTAATAAGCGGGCAAAATTTGTAAAGGGTGACGTATTGGACAGAAATCTTCTTTCAAGTCTCGTTGCAAATGCGGATGTAGTTTTCCATGAGGCGGCAGCCGTCGGTATCGGGCAGTCAATGTATCAGATTCATCATTATATGGATGTCAATTCACAGGGCACTGCACAGCTTTTAGACATACTTGTAAATGATAAGCATTCGGTAAAAAAATTAATTGTTGCAGCAAGCATGAGCAGCTATGGTGAGGGTCTTTATGAATGCTCTAAATGTGGAAAAATAAAACCCTCTTTACGGCCTGAAGAACAGATGAAAAAAGGCAAGTGGGAGCAGATTTGTCCAAATTGCTCAAGCCAGCTCAAGCCGCTTCCGACGACAGAAGATACCCCAACGGATCCAAATTCTATCTATGCTCTTAGCAAGAAAAATCAGGAAGATATGGCTCTGATGATAGGTAAAACTTATGGTATTCCAACTATTGCGCTGCGATATTTCAATGTTTACGGTCCAAGGCAAAGCCTTAGCAACCCTTATACGGGCGTTGCAGCAATTTTCATGTCAAGGCTAAAAAACAACAATAGGCCCGTCATTTATGAAGATGGTTTGCAGACAAGGGATTTTGTTTCAGTGCATGATATAGCGGTGGCAAATATTATTGTAATGGATTCAAAGAAGGCGGATTATGAGGTATTCAATGTTGGTTCAGGTGTTCCACGAAGCATTAAATCAATTGCAGAGGATCTCGCAAAACTCATGGGTAAAAAGTTACAGCCAGACGTGACAAAAAAGTTCCGGAAAGGAGATATCAGGCATTGTTTTGCAGACATCTCAAAAATAAAAAAGCTGGGTTTCAATCCCTCGGTATCATTTGAGGAGGGTATGAAAGAGCTCATCGAATGGTCATCTTCTATGAAAGCTGAGGATAAATTTGATCAGGCGGCTAAGGAATTGAAAAACAAAGGTCTAATATAATTGCTTATTTTGATCTATTCAAGTATTATCTAGCATTCAAGGCCATGCAGGCCAGGTCTTGCATAGAGGTATCAATTTAGCCCCCGCGGCGATTGAGCGGTAAATAATTAACAAATATTTTCTAAAATTCTAATTCAATTACCACACTTTCCAAATTGCCTTATTAGAATGCCAAAGGTCATTTAGGCTTTGGTAGTCCTTGAATGTATCCATGCATTGCCAGAATCCTTCAAATTTATATGCTGCAAGCTGCTTTTTTTTTGCGAAGGTTTCAAAGGGAGTTTTTTCAAGTACGTCGTTTTCTTTCAAATAATCAAAAATCTCCTTCTTAAAAACAAAAAATCCTCCATTTATGTAATCCTTCAAAAGAGGTTTTTCCTTGAATTCCGTCACAAGATTGTTTTTTAGCTTAAGTATCCCAAATTGTGATAATGGCCTAACCCCTGTAAGTGTTGCGATTTTCTTCATCTTGTTGTGAAATTTCAATAATTCTGCGATATTGACATCTGAAACACCATCACCATATGTGCAGAAGAATTGGTCTTCTGTTATGTATTTCTCAATTTTTTTTATTCTGCCCCCTGTATTCGTGTTTACTCCTGTGTTTGCAAAAGTAATTGTCCAGTCTTCGGTATCTTCCTTATGGTGTTTTATATCATGTTCCTTTCCGAGCTTGACTGTAAAATCAGTATTTCTCCAAGAATGGTAGTCCATGAAATACTCCTTTATTTTCTCTCCTTTGTACCCCAGGCAAAGAACAAACTCCTTGAATCCGTAATGGGCATAAATCTTCATTATGTGCCACAGAATCGGCTTGCCACCAACATTAACCAGGGGTTTAGGGAGGTCGTCAGTTATTTCATTCATCCTTGTTCCCCTGCCGCCGCAAAGAATTACAACTTTCATGAAAGGGAGTTCGCCAAAGCGTATTTAAAGATTTGTGCGTGGAAAAGGTTTATATACAATCCTAAGGACTTTGAGTGGGGATTCATGAAGAAATCAGAACTTGAAGTTTCTGTTGTCATACCATGCCTAAATGAAGAGCAGACAATAGGTATTGTCGTTGGTAAAGCGCTGAAGGCTTTCAGGGATAACAAGATAAAAGGAGAGGTCGTTGTAGTGGATAATGGCAGTTCCGATAATTCGGCTGCTATTGCAAAAAAAACAGGCGCAAGAGTAATTTTTCAAGAAAAAAGAGGGTACGGGAACGCTTTGCAAAAGGGATTTCAGGAGGCAAGGGGAAAATACCTTGTAATGGGCGATGCTGATGACACATACGACTTTCTCGATTTGCCAAAATTCGTAAAATACTTGAGGGTAGGATATGACTACGTTATGGGAACCCGCCTTAAAGGAACAATTGTAAAAGGCGCAATGCCGTGGTTACACAGATACATAGGCAATCCATTTCTAACGACGTACCTAAATATCATTCACGGAACCAAAATTTCAGATAGCCACTCGGGAATGCGTGCTTTCACAAAAGAGGCCTATGAAAAAATGAGGCCTCTTTCTCCCGGCATGGAATTTGCCTCCGAACTAATAATTCGGGCTGCAGAAGAAAAGCTAAAAATTAAGGAAGTTCCAATTACTTACTATCCAAGAAAAGGCGAGTCAAAGCTTCATTCTTTTAGGGATGGATGGAGGCATCTAAGGTTTATGCTGCTGTACAGCCCGTTTTATGTTTTTTTTGTGCCGGGTATTTTACTATTGGCTTTTGGAATGGCGCTTTTGCTTTTACTTTTGCAGGGTCCTGCAACTATTTTTGGGTTCACTCTGGATATACACCCAATGTTTCTTGGCAGCCTATGCGCTTTGCTCGGCTTTCAGATAATACTTCTTGGACTTTACAGTAAGGCGTTACGGGTTCCAGAAAGTCTTGAAGGCGCAGACAGCTTTACACGGTATTTTTTTAGGCATGTAACTCTAGAAAGAGGCCTTTTAGCAGGTTTTATACTTCTTGTAATAGGAATTGCAATAAATATATTGATTCTTATTGCCTGGATTAATAACGGCTACAAAAATTTAGCAGGGATCAGGTATGCTCTTCTTGGAATGACTCTTGTAGTTATTGGTGCCCAAACAATGTTCTCTTCATTTTTCATGTCTGTGCTGCGGCTGGTGCCAAAATGAAATTTAAGCCCGAGCCAGAATATATTTTCATTTTCATAGTTTTTACAGCATTGCTTTTTTTTGGCCTTGGAAACTTATGGGGCCATACGCTTATGCACGAGACTCCAACTGGATACTCCGCTTCTGACGCATTCCAGCACCAGACAAGGGCAGAGGCCATAAAAGTAGTTGGAAATTATGTTACAGAGCCCCCATGGATAGCTGCGGGCTTAACAGATGTCATTGGAGTTTATCCGCCCGGGCTCTATTACCTTAGTATTTCGCTTTCCTTTATTGGCGGTCTTGAAGTTTTTGATACAATTTATATTATTGCTTATGTTTTTAGCATCCTTGGCGCAATTTTATTTTATTATGTAATTAGAAAATTCAACAAATCTGTCGCATTAATATCGTTGCCATTTGGCATCCTGATTTTCACTGGAATATCAATGGTAGGATTCACTTGGGGGGCCATTCCAAGCTTAATGGCGCAGGTATTTTTGATATTGACGATTTGGGTTATAGCAAATATCGAAATTGATTTTTCCTGGATAGTACTTGGGATTGCATTGAGCGCAACTGTCATAACGCATAGTTCAGAACTTATTGTCGCAGCTGGTTTTGTAGCGCTTTATTTTATTTTAAATTTGCTTATTCATTTTATTAAAAAAGAAAATAAAACTATTCAGCTTAAAAAAATATTTTTTGGTATTGGCGCTTTTATTTTTTTATCGTGGTATTTTATCTTATTGTCCCAGCTGACATGGGCAAAATTATACCCGTTAAATCCCTTCGATATCTGGTTGACACATGGAGGCTATCCTGGAATTGTCAACTTAACTGATTATGGAATTATCCTTCTATTTATGGCAATAGGTCTATTGGCAGGCATTTATCTTTTTTGGAAAAATATCACAAACCCACCAGTTGCGCTATTGGCAGGTTTTTTCATGCTCATAATCGGATATGGAAATTTTTATGGTCTCAATTATCGAGCCTTTCAAATTAGATATTTCTGGCCGATATATCTATCTGTATTTTTGGGTCTTGGGATATATTTTGTTTTACAAACCGTTGCAAAAAAATCAGCTTATCAGGCTGCTTTTATCATCGGCATTATTCTCTTGGTCGCCTTTTCAGGAGTCGTTTCAATCCCAAGTGTTCCGCATTATGAGTCTACTGGCTCTGGTGCTGTTGACAAGCCTCATTGGGATGTCTTTAATTGGCTTAAGCAAAATACACCAAAAGATGCAATTGTTTATTTCTTTTATGGAGATCTCTATAAATCAAATGCAGTTCTAAGAAATATTGAAAGGGTGCATTATCAGATTTTGTCACATTCAAATCCTCAGACAACCGCAGATTTTATTACAAAATTGCAGCAAGGAGTGATTACTAGAACATATGATTCGGCATTGCTTGGCGATTGCTGCGGTGCTGATTATCCCTATTGGAAAGGATTTGGAAAAATAGGGTTCCATTTTCTGGAAATGAACAGGTCGAGTTTTTACAAGCCGACAGATATCTGCATAATGGACTATTATGTTTTCGATAAGGGTGCAAGCCAGCCTGCATTTGCGCAGTATAACCTTGTAATAGCAAATGAAATGCTAAAAAGCGGACATTTTGAAGTTGTATATGAAAATCCAGTATCAGTAATATTAAAGAACAACAAGCCGGGTGAGAATTGCATTGGAAACAGCACAGCTTAAACAGGAAGCAGTAAAATTAGGATTACTCTTTGTAGCAGCATTAGCAGCATTTCAGATAGCATTTTTCAAGGAGTCACCTTTGGTGGTATTAAGGATAGTCGCTGCAATATTTTTCCTTTTTGTTCTGCCGGGATGGTGTGTTCTTTATATTTGGAGAGAAAAAATAGGCTTACTTGAAAGGGTAGTTGCTGGAGCAATATTATTTGCAGGAATAACAGCTATTCTAGCTTATTTTAGCAGTTTTATTGGAATCCATGTGAAATATGCAGTGTGGATTGTGCCCTTGTTAGCTTACGCAGCATTTATAATCCAGCTATTTACGTCTTCTGTACATGGAAAAAACAGAAAGCATTAGGTGTCCGCTGTGCAATAGCACAGATGAAAAATACCTTTTTTCTAAAGAAGGTTTTAAGGTTGTTCAATGCAACAAATGCGAACTTGTATACATCAACCCACGCTTAAAAGCAAAGGTTCTTGAAAAGCTTTACAACATAAATGAAATTTCTCCTGAACCCTATTATGAAAAGAACATTTCGCAGGATTTTAAGAATTTCTCAAGACGCCTAAAGCTCATCCAGAAGCACAGGGAAAAACCCGGCAAACTCCTTGACATTGGGTGCAACATAGGCACTTTGATGAAGGTGGCAGAGGAAAACGGCTGGGAAACAGTTGGAGTGGAATTCAACAAATCTGCTGCTGCCTTCGGAAGGAAGCGCTTTGGCCTTGAAATTCTTGATAGGGATTTCATGAAAGTAAAATTCAAGCCATCGTTCTTTGATGTCGTTGTAATGAATGATGTTATAGAGCATGTAACTGACCCGGTTGCAACGCTAAAAGAAGTCCGAAGGATATTGAAAAAAGGTGGAGTATTATTCATGTCGACACCAAACATTGATGCTTTTTTGCCAAAAATAACAAGAAGCAAGTGGCTGCACCTAAAGCCAAATGAGCATCTGATTTTCTTTACCCCAAAAACAATTAAGATTCTTCTTGATAAGACTGGTTTTGAAATGAAAGGCTGGCAAAGCATTGGAAGAGTACGAAGCTTGGAAACAATGCTTTTCAAGTCACAGTCATATTCTAAGATTCCTTATACAATGTCAAAAATAATTCCTGTGAAAATTAAAGAAAGCCTTTCATTTTATATCGACCCAAGAGATGAAATGGCAGTTTTTGCAGTGAAAAAGTAAACTATTTTTTCTTAAGTACAGCTAATGCTTCTTTCAGAACCACATCAACACCTATTGCAGCAAGGCTTCCTCTTGGATTTGCCAATTTGCCATAAATATCGTATGAAGGCGGAGCAACCCTTGTATCCTGCACAACTCTTGCAGCAGGAGGTGCAAACCTTAATGGATCAGTTGGCCCAAAAATAGCAACTAATGAGGTTTTCATCGCAGCTGCCAGATGCATTGGTCCGGAATCGTGTGTTATTACAAGTCTTGCATCCTCAATAAATGCAGCGCTTTGGGCGAGATTTAATTTGCCGTGTAGGTTTACTGCAGACTTTTTCTTCATATTTCTTATTACAGTATTGCAAATTTCCTCATCAGATTTTGCTCCAAGAATGACAATTTGATATTTTCTTGCAATTAATTCATCTGCTAGCCGGCCGTAATGGTGCGGCGGCCATCTCTTTTGCGGCAGTTCCTGCCCTGGATTTTTTGCTCCGCCAGGAATTAAAACTATTGTTTTATTTTTTGAGAGTTTATTTTTCTTCCATACCTCATCTGCTTTTCTCCTGTCAGCAGAATCTGCATAGAATTGCATTTCTCTAGAAATATCCTCTATTTCAGCAGCTTTTGTCAATTCTCTATAGTATTCTAATTCATATTTTGTTCCATCAAATGGAACAGAAATATTGTTTGGGAATCCCTCTCCTTTCCTATCGAATCCAATTCTGAATGGTATTTTAGCAAAAAATGCAAGCAAGTTCCACTGCCATGCCTTATCAAGAATAAATGCCAGATCAAATTTCTCTTTTTTTATTCTTTCTATGATTTTTTTTACTTCTTTTTTATTTTGGTTAAATATTATTTCATCTTTGTAAGTGATTACCTTGTCAATATTTGGATTTATTTTTATGGCATCAGCCGAATATTCGCCAACAAGGTACGTTATTTTTGCTTTTGGATATTGTTGCCTAACTGCCTTTACTAAAGGCGTGCTCATCAACACATCACCAATGCCACCGGAGCGCATAATTACAATATTTCTTGGATCCTCTGGAATATCCTGATTCTTAAAAAGAAAAACTACATTTCCTACAAAGCAAATTAAACTCCTGAGCATATGCTTATGGTATCAAATCTGTATTAAAAGGTTAATGGTAGCGATTAAGCCTATGTACGTAATAAGCAGATTTTTATAAAATTCTCATAATCTCTTTAGTATTCAGAACTTTGATTTTTATCTGTTTTTTGAGATCTTTATCGTCACTCCATAGAATTGCGTTTTGAGCTAGGCATGCTGCAATGAACGGAGTATCTTCAGGATCAATACGGTTAATTATGCCAGATGCTTCTTTCATGTACGGTCTTATTTCAGATTTTGGAATCAATTCGACATAATCCAAAAGAATATTTATGACAGTTTGTAGATCTTCATCAGATAGCCCCGATTTCCTCAATATTTCGTCCTTGTTTTTCTCGATTTCCTCGATAATCGTCTCTGGAAACAGCAAGTCGGCATTAGATTCCACAATCAATCTGCGAACAAAGCTCGGCTTAATAATTGCCGCAATAAAGATGTTAGTGTCTATTACAATTTTCATGCAAGAAACTTTTTTGCGGCGGATTTATTTATCTTGGATGCTATTTCCTTTGCGTCTTTCTCTGTAAGCTTGCTTTTTGAGGCTATTCTATCCAGTGTTTCAAGGTCCTCGATTCTTTTTTGTATTGCCTTTCTTGCAACCTCGCTCCATCTTATCTCTGTAAACTTTCTCATTTTTCTATGTAGCTCATCTGGCAGAGACAGTGTTATATTTGTCATTCGAATCACCTGTCCCTAATTATGTGATATCACATATATAAGTGTTTTGGTTAAAGACTGTCTTTAGAATAAATCATACATCTTTTAGCCCGTGGCGTTTCGCAAAATTAGTAACTTTGATACTTTTCTGCTTCTCTATACTTCTAATCTTCGCTATAAATTCGGGGCGTAGTTCTGGTTCCCCAGACTCATCTATATAGCGGTTTACTAGCAACGCTATAGCTTCACCTTTATCTTTTAGGTCGTATTTTGCTTTGACAATATTCATAAACATAAACACTACTAATAAGTGGTATAAATAGAAATATTTATATAGGGTTAATTATTCCTCTTTGTTATGTCAGATATCTTAATCCCATCAGTTCAAGTCGGCAGAGAGTTTCATGCAGACAGGACGGATAAGGCTTTGAAGAGTTTGCTCAAGGCAGGTTATAAACCTGTTTTTATGCCTCAGTTGATTGATGCAAGAATTGTTGCTTCTAATGACTCGCCGTTGTGGAGTAACTGGTACTTAACTCCGAGTGTTGTTGTTACAGGAGCTAATAAGGATGGCAATCCTGCTGTTGTTTTTGCTCACATTCCTAATTATTTCTCTAACCCATCAAATATTACTGGAGCCATTAATCAAGGGCTTGTGAATTATGCGGGCAGAGTTCCTGAAAAAGAATTTCAAAGACTTTTGGATTTAGAAGATGGAACAAATGTTTTTGTCTTGTCGGGCTCCGATTATAATGCTTATGCTGGCTCTTCTTCAGGTGTAATCTCGCTGAAAGACGCAATAACGCACCCAATGCTGGCTCCTTTTGCTGGCGGTCTGGACAGGGCTGGGGCTTACCTTGAAAAGCATTCTAAAGTTAGGGGCAATAATATCGGCTTGTGGCATTCTGATGATTTGAATGATGAAGGTCCGTTGGGGCGGTTGCTCTTCGTTGGCGACGACGGCGGCCTCGGTGCCGACTACATCCTTTACGACATCGGTCGTTTCGTTGGGGTACGTGGAAGAGCCGCCGAAGGCGGCGTGCAAAATCATGCGCCAAGTCTTGAACAAGTTATAAGGGTTGTTTCTGATTCAGTCCCTCCAAGATTACTGCCAGAATTGCAGCAAAGATTAGGCGCAATGTATGAATAAGAGTTTTTCTTGAATAACTAATTATTTTTTAAAATTACAAAATAAAATCCCTATTTCTTCCCATAAACCTTATTCCAGTCATCAAGGAACTGCTGCATTCCCTTGTCCGTCAATGGATGTTTCGTCATCATTTCAAGCACTTTGAAAGGCATTGTTGCAATATCTGCTCCTGCTTTTGCTGCCTCCAGCACATGCACAGGATGCCTTATGCTTGCAGCCAATAGTTGTGTTTTAATGTCGTAATTGTCAAATATCTGCCTGATATCTCTCACTACTTGCATTCCATCATGGCCTGTATCATCAATTCTGCCAATGAAAGGACTAACATATGCGGCACCAGCCTTTGCAGCAAGCAATGCCTGATTTGCAGAAAAAATAAGCGTGCAATTTATCCTTACTCCCTTCTTACTCAGAGCAGAAATTGCTTTGAGGCCTTCAATTCCCATCGGTATCTTGACATATACATTCTTGTGGATTTTAGAATTCTTCAGTCCTTCTTTTATCATACCTTCGGCTGCCGTGCTTATTACCTCGGCAGAAACCGAATCAACAAGATCCCCAATCTCTTTTATCATTTCTTCAAATGGCCTTCCCTCTTTGGCAGCAAGCGAAGGGTTCGTTGTTACGCCATCAAGTATTCCCCAGCTGTGCGCTGTCCTTATTTCCTCAATGTTTGCCGTGTCAAGAAATATTTTCATGCTTTTTCCTCTTTTTGCTTTATCCAATTAGCAGCATCCTGCAAATCCTCAGCTTCGTAGCCAGCCGTTACACCTTCCAGCTTTTTATTTGTTCCTGTTTTGACAAATATGGTTGTACATCCGGCAGATTTTCCCATCTTAATATCAATATCCCTATCGCCGATCATATAGGATTTCTTCTTATTGATATCTAGCTCCTTTGCAGCTTTATCCATCATGCCTGTTTTGGGCTTTCGGCACTCGCAAACTACTTTATATGTCCCTATTCCCTCTGTAGGATGATGAGGGCAAAAGTAAAATGCGGAAATATTTATTCCATGCTCTTCCAAATCTTTAATTATCGCATCATGAAACCCATGCACATCTTCCTCTTTGTAAAATCCTCTTGCAACCCCACCCTGCGAGGTTATAACAACTAATTTAAACCCAAGTTTCGTCAATATTCGTAGCCCTTCAATAACACCGGGCAATCTTTCATAGTCTTCTTTTTTATATACAAATCCAATATCTTTGTTGATTGTCCCATCTCTATCAAGGAAAACAGCTCTATTTGCCATATGCATCAATTATTTTTTTGATTATTTCCGTTGTTGAATAGCCTTCCTTGTAGGGGAGCAAGACAACTTTTCCTCCATTTTTCTCAACAATATCTTTTTCAATAATTTGGCTTATATTCCTGTCTTTTCCCTTTGCATGAATGTCTGGTTTTATCTTAGAAAGAGCATTTCTTGGGTCTTTTTCCGAAAAAAAGGTTACATAATCAACACATTCTAAAGCAGAAAGTACTGAAGCTCGAATATTTTCATTATTTATCGGCCTTTTATCTCCTTTATTTTGCTTAACAGACGAATTTGTATTTATCAAAACAACAAGGATATCGCCGAGCTTTTTAGCCCTGGTTAATGAGTCAATATGGCCAGCATGCAAAATATCAAATGCCCCATTTGTTGTAACAATTATTCTGCCCTTTCTTATTTTCTGCAGCAATTTTTCCAATTTATACAATGGCAATATCTTACTCATTTTTCATCACTTATTATTGCTTCTTCCAATTCTTTTAATGTAATGATTGATGTTCCTAATTTTCCAACTACAACTCCGGCAGCATAATTTCCAATCCGACATGCATCAGATAACGGTGCCTTTGCAGCGATTGCGAGAGCTGTTGCTGTAGCAACTGTATCTCCTGCCCCTGAAACATCGAAAACTTCCCTTGCCTTTGTGGGAATATTAACAATTGAGCCATTTTTTTCAATTAAGATCATGCCTTGTTCAGATAAAGTGATTAAAACATTGCAGTTGAGCTTATGGGAAAGCTTTTGACCGACAACTTCAATTGTTTCTTTTCCATTTCCAACCATGGCAACTGCCTCTTTTTTGTTCGGTGTAATCAAATAACAGTTTTTGAACAGTTCTTTATTCTGCGGTTTGCCGTCGCAGACAATCCGAATATCATTTTGTGAGCATACTTTATGCACTTCTGCAGCAATTTTTGGTGTAAGCAAGCCTTTTACATAATCCGAGATTACAAAGGCATCGCAATCTTTTGCTATTTGATTAATTTTCTTTATTATTTCTTCCTCAACACTGCCAGAAACAGCATCTCTTTTTTCTTTGTCCAGACGGGCAAGTTGCTGTCTATTGCCCATTACCCTTGTTTTTTGTGTTGTAGGCCTGCTTGCATCCGTTACAATCATATCCGTTCTAATACCTCTTTTATTTAATTCATCCTTTAGCTTTGAGCCGGCTTCATCTGCGCCAACTACCCCAATTAAATCGCAATTTCCTCCGAGAGAAACAATATTTGCTGCAACGTTGGCAGCAGCACCGGGCGTAAATGTCTCTTTTTTCTTAAGGACAACAGGAACAGGCGCTTCAGGGGAAATTCTTGTTACTTC
>Ga0209542_10003050_pt1 | contig 36389 bp, 40 predicted proteins | sample RifCSPhighO2_01_FD_184028 | JGI IMG/M metagenome (GOLD analysis project Ga0209542, IMG submission 184028) | Soil microbial communities from Rifle, Colorado - Rifle CSP2_plank highO2_0.1 (SPAdes) (version 2) | ecosystem: Environmental > Terrestrial > Deep subsurface > Rock core/Sediment ...
GCACAACTCAAACCACTAGCTACTCCCAAAATTTTACCGCCAACCCAGGAACTTGCCTTGCCTGCCATAACAGAAAACGACGCGCTGAACAAGCGCACGCTCTGTGTCGTGCTCTCTAACGTCAGGCGAGTGCCCACGCCAGATTGGATGGCACAGCGACTCACTGCGATTGACATGAACGTACACGACGCGGTGATTGCTATCACCAACTATGTAACGCATGAACTCGGTCACCCGTGCCATGCTTTCGACTACGACAAGTTGGTGGCTAGCGGCAACCAAATTATTATTTGTGAAGCAGGGGCGGGTGAGTCGTTTACGACGCTCGATGGTAACTCATTTACAACCGTCGGTGGCGAAGTAGTCTTCAAAGACGGGGCTGGGCAGATTATTGACCTGCCGTCGATCAAGGGAACGCTGAATGCTTCTATCAATGCTCGTACGAAACGGATTTTACTCTTGGCAGAGTCAATTAATCCTGAAAAAGTCCGCTTCACCAGCATGACCCATGCTATCCGCACGACCGCCGCCCAGCTGATGGAAAAGAATGCCGACCCGGCCCTTGCCAGCGATGTTTTGCGATTGGGAGTCAAGTTGTACCAAGCTATTTGTGGTGCTGAGGTAGCTAGTGCGGTGTATGATCACTTTAGCCGACCAAATAGACTGAGTAGTGTCACACTCACAAGCAAAGAGCTCTTGCGCTATCTTGGGGTTGCCATCCCGCTCAATTCGGCCAAGGAAATGCTCGAACGTCTCGAGTGCGCAGTTGAAATTGCCCATGACACACTGGTTGTCACCCCGCCAAGCTTCCGACCTGACCTGAGCATCCCAGCCGATATTGTCGAGGAAGTTGCTCGCCTATACGGCTACCACAACCTACCAAGTACGCTCATGGCCACGCCGATTCCCACCAATCGACCGCTCGATACCAACTTCACTCTCGAGGAAATCGTGCAGGAATTCTTGGCCACCGTCGGTTGGCAAGAAGTCTATACCTACTCGCTGATGAGCGAAGCAGAAGCAATTGCCTCCGGATTTTCGCTTGATACCCATCTAAAGCTCGCTAATCCACTCACCGAAGACAAGGTGTATCTGCGTCGTTCACTCACGCCGTCACTCACCGCAGTTGTAGCGGCCAACCCGATGCGCCAACCGCTCAGTGTATTTGAAATCGCCAATGTCTACCACCCGAGAGCGAATGACTTGCCAGAAGAAGTGTTAACACTCGGTATAGTTTCATCGTCTGCGTACCGCCGCGTGCGCGGGGTACTCGAAGCACTCTTGAGTAAACTACATATTGCCCAGGTTGAGATAGAAACAGCCGCAGGCAGTCACGAAGCAAAAATTTTCTGTGGACCACAACATGAGCTGGCTGGCAGCATTACTCAGAACAAAGCAAACGTTGCCATTGTAATTCGAGTACGTGCGCTGGTGACTCATGCGCAGTCACATCCTGTCTACCGACCGCAAGCAAAAACCGCCATTATTCGTGAGGATTTGACCTTCACCCTCCCTAAGCAAACGGCAATCGGACCACTCATGGCTGCCCTACAGAACCTCGATCAGCATATTACCACTCTCGAGCTTTCGACCGTCTATAATGACAACTACACGTTCACCATCCACTACCATGATGCGAAACACAACCTCACCTCAGACCAAATTGCGCCACTTCGCAAACGCTTGGTGGCCGAAGTGGCGCAGCGTTGGGGCGGATCGCTGGTTGGTCAGCTTACTTAGTCTGTTGGTATTTCTGGTCCCGAGCAACTTGTTTCTTGTTTTGCATCATCAAATTGGTTATGCCGCTGGCATGCGCATTGACTACCTCATCCCTAAGCTCTACCTCAGTGACCTTGTGGCTGGTGCTTTCGCCACCCTCACACTCGCCCAGTATCGACCGCGCGTGTCAAAATGGCTTATCTATATTGGCATAAGTTGGTTTATCTTGCTCCTGCGACAAGTCGCAACTCTAACTCCCGCGAGCAGCCTCTGGTTTTTTGCAGAACTCTCACTAGCTGGCGTTGTAATCTGGTCTCTTGTCCAACTTCCCAAGCGAATCAGAGAGCACACAGGGGTTACTTGGAGTTTGGCGAGTATGCTTGGTCTACAATCACTCGTCGCAATCGGTCAATTTGCGCTGCAAAAATCACTCTTTGGTTACTGGTTTCTGGGTGAAACTAACTTGCTGCACTTTGCTGGTATCGCCAGTCAAACAATTGGTGGTCAGGAATTTATTCTCCCCAGCGGCACTACCCCGCACCCCAATGTCCTGGCTGGCGTATTGCTCATTGGATCCGTAGTTTTGTGGCAAAGAAGAAAAGATATTCCCCGTTGGTTGTTGCTGAGTACACTTGCAGTCAGTCTGTTTGGCATCGGTGTAACGTTTTCACTGAGCGCCTGGTTGGCGGGAATGTTTGCGCTGGGTTTTTATGGCGTAAAAAGCCAGCTCGATACCACGCACAAAAGAATTGTTTTGGCGGGTGTGTGGTCACTCATCGTACTCATACCGCTCGTCATGAGCCAATTTTCGGTGGTGAGTGCCAACCCGAGCCTGACTCGTCGTTCGACCCTCAATCAAGTGGCAATTACAACGTTTGCCGCGCAACCACTCTGGGGAACCGGTCTCAATACATTTACCAGAGGACTTGCACTGACGAATACTCATCGAATTCTCGAGCGGTTTGTGCAACCGGCGCACCATGTCCCGCTTTTGTTACTGGCGGAAACTGGCTTGTTTGGCGTACTTGCAGGAGTGGGAATCTTGATCTGGCTACGAAAGAACAGCAGCAACCTAGATGCGATACTGCTCGCCAGTTGTGTACTTGTGCCACTCATCAGTCTTGATCACTATCTGTATACCTTGGAAAGTGGGCGATTGGCAGTAGTCGTATTGTTGCTTATGGTGTTGGCGGAGGAATGAGGGGGGTTGGAGTTGGTGTTGGCGAAGGAGTAGGGGTGGGTGTAGGCGTGGGGGTTGGATCCGGTGCTTTCCAATCTTCGCCACCGGTACCAATTTTGACCTTGCCGCCTTCTTTTGTCTGACCAGCGCGGGTATACGCCTTCACCCAAATTTCATAGCGACCTTTAGAAAGTTTTATGGTGCCAGAGTAGTTGCGGTTATTGATCGTCTCTCGAACTGAACCGTTAACGATCAATTCGAGTTTCTCGATACCCTCACCCGAATCTGATTCAACTTTCACTTCGATGTCTTCAGTATCGTATTTTTTCTCATTTTCTGGCTTGCTGAGGTTGAGATAAATATCACTTTGGTTGCCACAGTACTCACTCGGCACTTTGTAGCGAGAATCAGTCTGACCGGCGACCCACTCGTTGATGCCTACCTGCCAACGGTTGGTACCATCCAGTGATACTAAATCGTTCTCACGCAAAACAATCGCTTCGCGCTCATCGTAATCACCGGCTGCGACGCGTGCTTCGGGGGCGAGCTTGTCCTCACCCCGACACAACTTGAGTTTAGTATGCACCAAATCTGGGAGAGACGGCAGGGTTCCCTTGAGGGCAAAGTCGCTACGACTAGCAAAACCATCGTGCTCGGGATACCCCGAAATACTGTCAACCAGTACCTGGTCAACGTCTTCGGGCACTGCCCAAGCTGGAGAACCGTACCCACTATCCAGTGCCAACAACATAATCCTGCGCCAAATGGGCGTGGCACCGGATACACCAGAGGCCACTACTTTCATGGGCGAGTTGTCGTTATTTCCCACCCAGGCACCAACCATGACCTCTTGCGACCAGCCAATTGCCCAGTTGTCCCGCTGATCGTTGGTGGTGCCAGTTTTGACCGCCACACTCGGGCTGATGTTGAGCAGCGAACGCGTCCCAAAAGCCAGCGCCCGGGCTGCGTTGTCCGAAAGTATGTGATTGATAAGAAACGCCAACGCCTCTGAAAAAAGCTGTTGCCCTTCGACCGGCTTGTGCTCAAACACGGTATTACCAGATTGATCTTCTATTTTCAAGATTGCGACCGGCTCTACCTTTTTGCCCCCCGAAGCAAACGAGCTATACGCCGTAACAATGTCGATCAAGTGTACCTCTGCACCACCCAAGGTTACTGCCAGCCCGAAGCGTTTTTTATTGTCGGCAGTTGGCTCCAGCGTGACAAAACCCATATCGTAGGCTTGCTGTAAAAAGGCATCGAGGCCAACGATCGCTAAGGCTTTGACAGCGGGGACGTTGAGCGAACTTCCCAAACTGTTACGGACCGAAACTGGCCCGCGGAATTGGCCGTCGTAGTTCTTTGGTTCGTAGGCATCGGCTGTTTCATTTGGGGTGAAGACTGTTGGGGTATCAACCAAAATAGATGACGGCGTGTACCCTTGCTGTAACAAAGCTAAATAGGTGACTGGCTTGATCGAAGAACCTGGCTGGCGCAAACCATCGACCGCTACATTAAATTGACCATCGATATCTTCGCTTTCGAAGTTTCTGCTCCCAACCATGCTCAGAACTTCACCCGTACGTGGGTCCATAATCATGGCTGCGCCGTTGGTGATGTTCAAACTGGTTACTTTGTCAATTTCTTCTGCCACAATCGCCTGTGCTTGTTCGTGTAAGGCTAAATCCAAACTAGTCGTGACCTTAAAACCAGCGGTCGTTACCACTTCCTCGCCATATAATTGGTCGAGCAAATCGCGAATATAAAATACAAAATGCGGTGCTTTAATCGATAACTGCGCTCGAGAAAACACCACGGTTTCCAAACCAGCGATGGCTTCTTCGTATGCCAGGTCGGTAATATAATCGTCTTCTTTCATCCGCCGCAGCACTCCTTTGGCACGGACTTTCCAGAGCGGGGTACCGTCGTCGTCGGTTTTGCCCGTGTAGGGTGAGTAGGCGGAGGGTCGTTGGGGTAAACCAGCCAAAATTGCCGACTCAACAAGGGTGAGATCTTTGGCAGACTTGTTGAAGTACACTTCGGCAGCCGTGCCGACCCCCCAAGCAGTGCCACCGTAGGGAGCTTCGTTGAGATACATCTCGAGAATCTGGTCCTTAGTGAAGCTGCGCTCGAGCTGCAGTGATAGGACAAATTCTTTGAACTTGCGGGTGATCGTGCGCTCATTGGTGAGCAGGGCATTTTTGACCAACTGTTGAGTAAGCGTCGAACCACCGACAACCCGTTGGCGCGCGATGATGTTGTAGGGGATACGCAACACGGTGAGCATGTCAAAACCCCGATGCTTGTAGAAGTCTTTGTCTTCGGTTGCGACCGTGGCATGGAGGAGCGATTCCGGCAACTCCGAGATGACCACGGGAGTCCGTCGCTCTTGGTCGTACAGGTCGTAAAGCAAGGCTCCCGTGCGATCGTAGATTTTTGTGCTAAAACCAGAATGGCGAATCACCTCACCTGGCTTGGGTAAACTGCGGGAAAACCAGGCGAAAAGGGCAAAAAACAACACAATGCCAAGCACTGCACCCACTACACTCGCGAGGGCCGCAAAACGCAGGAGTTTGAACCACAACAACTTCCCGCGACCCAGACTCGGTCGCCCTGGCACTCTACGCGATGCTGCTCGCAGTTGTTTACTTCGAGAGAATAACCGTCTCATGCGGTACCAATCGTACCGCACGCGCCCGCGAAAAACTAGCCAGTGGTGCTGGAGGCGGGGAGAAAGCGTCACGAGCCTATTGTAGCAAGTTAAACAGCTTCAGTCGGAAGTAGAGTCAACCACTTGTTCTTCAGGTCTAAACGAGCATGCCCATTCGATTATAGCTCCAGCCCCACAAGTCGCCGCCAATTCATCCATCTCCTTAGCAGACAATTCTTTTCTCGCTAACTCTGGTGGGAGTGGTTTATCCCTTTCACAATCAGCTAACATTTTTCCCTCTCTGCACACAAAAAAAGCTCCGTGAAGGAGCTTGTGTGCCGTGTATATTTTTTACTTGTTGTTGTTATGAATACGTGCGCTCCCTCACCAATTGTTATTGGTTAATAAACCAATAGAGGCTGGTGAAAGCACGCTTGTACATCATAACAGTACAAATTGTATGCTACGCCCAAGAGAATGCAAGAGGGAGTTTCTACTTATAGGACTAAACCAGGCTCCACCAAATTTTTTACAAAGTCATGCACGCCACCCAGACCATGGGTAGCAATCTCTTGCAACACCGCACTGCCCACGACTGCAATCTCAGCCGCTCCGATCAGAGCCGCCACATGAGCAGGTTCTGAAATGCCAAAGCCAACCGCCAGGGGCAAATCGGTGTTTTGGCGCACGCGAGTCAAGAACTTCTTGGTTTCTGGGTGCAATGCTGCTCGAACACCTGTCGTGCCGGCTAGAGCCGTGCAGTACACAAAGCCATGCGCCACTGCCAGGTTTTGCCGGATGCGCTCTGGGGTGCTGGTGGGCGAGAGCACGCGGATGTGGGCTAGGTCAGCCTGCCGACAAGCAGCCATAAAGTGCTCACTGGTTTCTTCATCATAGGGAATATCAGGCATGATTAAGCCTTGGGCGCCGACAGCTCTTGCTTGCTGACAAAATTTTTCCGTCTGTCATATTTTCCTTTTTCTAATAAAAAAGCTCCCGTAGGAGCTTTATAATTTCTACAAAAATCGACGAAATTAACTCCTAAATAAAATTAAGGAGCGCCACCAACAAGAGTAATTGCGGGTAAGGTTATACATTTCTGAATCGTCCTTTTTGTAGTTCTTTTGAGCCTCGTGTCACCGTTGCGATACCGACTTTGAGCTCCCCCGAGATCTGTCGCTGTGGCACACCCTGCTTGAGCATTTTTACTATCTGCAATCGCTGAGGAATCTCTAGTAATTCCTTTGGCGTCAAGATCCCTCTCAAGAACTCGACCACTTCAGCAGGAGAGGTGAGTTCTGCTATAGCTGCTGCTAGTTCTTTGAGGTTTTTTTGTTTCATTGTACTAATTTAGTGTACTAGTATGATGGTACTCTATACTAGCGTATCCATTTTGTCAAATGCGAATTCTGACAACAATATTTCGGAGCGAGCGGACTAGGGGTGGAAAGAAAAATATCTGACGATGATATACTTATAGTGGATGTTTTACCCCAAGTATCAGATTAGCGACCTAACTCTCAAGTTTCTGACACAAATTAGTGAGTATCGCACGATCATTGTACATGCCAAACTCATCCCTCAGTGGGAGTTGAACCTGCGTAAAGAAGCTTTGCTTCGCAGTACTCACGCTTCAACCAGCATTGAAGGCAACTCATTATCGATTGAAGAAGTCACTGACTTGCTTATTGGTCGTGATGTAACAGCCTGGGTCAAAGACAAAAAGGAAGTACTCAATTATCTTCAAGCTCTCGAAGAGTTAAACAGTCTTACTCAAAAAAAGAAGACACATCTCGAAAACAAAGATATTCTGCAGCTCCATCGTACTATCACTGCAGGAGTTCTCAAGGACAAAACGCATGAAAGCAACTACCGGTCAGGCAAACAATATGTTTTATTGCGTAACCGTGCGTCAGGTGAGGTCACATTTCTACCACCTCCAACGGACCAAGTTATGCGACTGATGAGTGATTTGATTGATTGGATCAATGAGAATCAAAACTCCACGCTAAATCCAGTTGTTGAAGCTGCAATTGCTCATTATGAATTTGTGCGGATACATCCTTTTCTAGATGGTAATGGTCGCACTGCGCGTATGCTGGCAACATTGATCTTAATTCGCCGTTCTTTTGATACCAACCGCTTCTTTGCACTCGATGACTTTTATAACTCCGATCGATCACGCTACTACCAAATGCTGCGTTCTGTGCATCAAGATGAATATGATCTGACACATTGGCTCGAGTATTTTTGCGAGGGTGTTGCAGTGAGCATGAAGGCGGTCAAAGAAAAAATTGAGCTTTTGGGCAATAAACAAAAAAGGGTCAGTAGCGATACGCAAATTGCACTTAATTTTGAACAAGTTAAGGTGGTGGAGTTTACTACTAGAAATGGCTCGATTCAAAATAAGCAGGTTCGTGAATTGCTGAAAGTGAGTAACAAAAAAGCTTATCAGTTGTTACAAAAACTTATTGCGTTAAACGTTTTGACAGCGCAAGGGGCTGGCAGGAACGTGCACTATGTTGGGCGGTAATGATTAGCGTACTGAGTTGGTAACGATTAGGTAATGATTGGTACTTCCTGAATGAGGAAGTCCTATTGATTTATGATTTATAAAGGGCAAAAAAATTTGCGGTACAATACTTTTGCGATGAACAAACTCCCCGAACTACTTACCAGAGGTGTCGAACAAATCGTCCCCGATGCAGCTGGACTTTTTTCTCTCATGGAGCAAAAAACCATCCGCGTCTACCTCGGCATTGACCCAACCGGGAGTGTACTCACGCTTGGTCACTCAGTCGTGCTGCGTAAGCTCCAGCAATTTGCGGCGGCTGGGCACGAGGTGATCTTGCTAATTGGCAATGGCACCGTCCGCATCGGTGATCCGACGGGTAGGGATAGTACTCGACCAGAATTGACGGATGCTGGTATCGAGGCTAACTTCAAAAACTGGAAAGAGCAGGCGAGTGCGATTCTCGATTTTGACAAAATTTCCATCCGCTACAATGGCGACTGGCTCGATAAACTGACGTATCAAGATATTGTCAAGCTACTCGCCAAGACAACCGTGCAACAGCTTACCGAGCGTGACATGTTTCAAGAGCGCATCAAAAAAGAGCTGCCTATTTTTGGCCATGAGATCATCTACCCGCTCTTGCAAGGGTACGACAGTGTTGTCATGGATGTAGACCTTGAGCTGGGTGGCTCCGACCAGTTGTTTAATATGCTGATGGGGCGCCAGCTGCAAAAGTCGTACCACAACCGTGAGAAGTGGGTACTGACCACGCCAATCATCAACGGCACCGACGGACGCAAGATGAGTAAGTCATACGATAATTTTGTCGCCCTGACCGAAAAGCCAGCGGAAATGTATGGCAAACTGATGCGGATCGCCGATGAACAAATCATCCAGTACTGCACGCTCCTGACCGATTTGCCATCTGCAGAGATTGCCAAGATGCAACAAGCGATGCAAGCTGGCGAAAACCCCATGGAGTTTAAGCAGCATCTGGCAAAAACCATTGTGAGTCAGTACCACTCTGTAGCAGCAGCAAACAAAGCTGCAGAACATTTTGCGACAAGCGTCCAACAAAAGTCCGTTCCTGAAGATGCACCAACTGTCGTGCCATCTACTCGCCAAATCAAGGCAGTAACTCTCGCGAGCGAGTGTTTGCCAGACGAGAGTAGGGGGAATTTACGCCGATTAATTGTGCAGGGTGGCGTTGCCCTCTATACTCCCGATGAAACACGCGTGAGCGACCCAGAACAAATCATCGACATCACAACCGTATCGGCAATTCGTATTGGTAAACGGGCCTACTTTCGCATCAACCATGACTAAAAAAACTCGCCAACGAATCATCAAGGTTTTTGTCATACTCGCCATCATCACCATGATTTTGAGTACGCTTGGTGGTGGCTTGTTGGCCCTTTTGTAACAGCTATGTATCGCCTCGATACTCCGCTTGGCGCAGTTAAAGGCATCGGACCGCAACTCCAGGCAAAGTTTGCCGAACACAACCTTCTGTTTGTCCGCGACCTCTTGTTACAACTACCCACTCGCTACCGTGATCTTTCCAAACAAGTGGTCATTGCTGCGGCTCAACCGGGAGAAGCGGTCACTCTTCGCGCGCGGGTGGAGCGCACCAGCACGTATTTTCGTGGTGGTCGATCGGTGCAGCGCGCGACTATCTCTGACCCAACAGGTAAGCTCGATTTACTCTGGTTCAATGCCCGCCACATCACCCAAAGTCTGATTCGTGGCCAAGAGTATTTTTTTAGCGGCAGTGTTGGTTCGCGTGGTGGCATGGTCCACCCCAATTTTGAAAAAATTTCTGACAATACCATCCACACCAATCGTTTAGTTCCCATCTATACCAGTACGCTTGGGATTCAGCAGGGGAGAGTGCGACGAATTTGCAAGCACATTCTGGATTTTCTAGACGAGAGCGATCTGCTGACTGAGCCACTGTTTCAGGCGCAGGGTTTGCCAAGTATCAGTCGAGCGCTCAAGGAACTACACTTTCCCTCTGATGAAACCCTGGTGGTTGCCGCGCGCGAACGATTGGCGGCAGAAGAGCTTGTCGTACTGATCCGCCAAGCAAAAAAAAACAAGGCACTCTGGGCAAAACTCCACGACGCGCCGCACATTACGCGCCGCCAACCCATCATCCCCCCAAGCATCCCTTTTGTACTGACTGCATCCCAGGCAAAGGCTGTAGAGGAAATTTTGGCAGACATGGGACGCAGCCAACCGATGAATCGCTTGCTGACAGGTGATGTCGGTTCGGGCAAAACTGTCGTCGCTGGTATCGCTGCCCGACAAGTAGTCCTGCAAGGTTTGCATGCCTGCCTGATCGCCCCAACACGTGTCTTGGCAGAACAGCACGCTCGCACCTTGCAAACCTTGTTTCCCGAGCTGCCCGTTACCTTGGTGATGAGCGCCCAGCGCAAAAAAGTTTCGCTGCAGACACCCCAACTGTTTGTCGGCACCCACGCTCTCTTTCCGCTCTTGGCTGAGATCGCACCAGCCTTGAGTATCTACGATGAACAACATCGCTTTGGCGTCAAACAGCGGTTGGGGAAAAGCGCAATACACACCCACCGCTTGACCATGACCGCCACGCCGATCCCGCGCACACTCAGTTTGAGTTTGTTTGCCCACCTCGACCACTCGCAACTTACCGAGCTGCCACTCGATAGAATCCCAACCAAAACTTGGCTGTTACCAGAAAAAAAGCGCCCCAAACTGTATGACTGGATCGAGACACAGGTGGCAGCCAACCCGCAGTACTTGGCAATGCTTGTTTGCCCCTTTATTGATCAGTCCAAAGAACCAGGTTTAACCCAAATTGCCGCTGCCAATCTGCGCTTCAAAGAGGTTACGAAGCATTTTGGCTCCCGCCTCAACTTTGGTCTACTCCACGGGCGGCAGTCACTGGCAGAACAAAAAGACCTGTTAGCCAAACTGTTTGCCCAAAAAATCAATCTGCTCGTCAGCACACCAATCGTGGAAGTCGGTATCGACTTGCCCCAGGCGAGTACTTTAGTCATCGAGTCGGTCGAGCAGTATGGCTTGGCCAGTCTCCACCAACTCCGGGGACGCGTCGGCAGGGCAGGGCAGCAAGGCTACTGCTACTTGTTTACCAGCACTGCGTCGCAGACTACCACCGTCCGCTTACAACAGTTACTCACCACCACTGACGGACATGCACTCGCTGAATTTGACCTGGCAAACCGGGGTGCTGGTGATCTGTTTGGCAGTTTGCAACATGGCTTTTCATTCTTACGCTTTGCAACCTGGACCAACCTGACCCTGCTTGGTCAGGCAAGGGCTATCGAGGAGCACCTGCCGCCCACTTGGAGTTCCAGCTTGTTTCTCAACCAAACTCCAGCGCTCACTGCAGCCAATTGAGCGGTTGCAGATTGAACTTGCCAGTTTCCAGGCTAGGCAGTACAATCGGTTGCTTAGGAAAGGCAATCATGGGAGCACTACCAAAAAATAAAATTACTCGAGTCGAGCGCGGTAAGCGCCGAGCGGGCAACAAACCAAAAATAACCAAAGACGCAAACCGCGCCAGTATACCGCCACATAAGCGGGGCATTGTGGCGAGCATTTTGCGCAGTGTTGGACTAACACAAGCACAGACACCAGACAAGGTAACTAAGAAGATGACGCCGAGCACAGCGAGCACAAGCCAAGTGGTCGTCCCCGCAAAAACCAAGGCTCCCAAGCCGGTCACTGCCGTACAACCAAAAACTCGTCGGCAAACGCAACACAAGGGATAATCCGTATGGACCGACGACACCAAGCACGCAGAGCCCTTCTGCAAGACTTATTTGCGTGCACTTTTTCGGGTGTTGCGCTGGAGCGAATAGAACTTCCCGAGCACACAGCAGAGTTGCAGGCGATTCTCAACGAACTGCCGGAGCTTGATGCAGCTATCCAATTGGCCGCTCCCGAGCGACCACTCACACAAGTTGGCAAAGTTGACCTTGCAATCATGCGGCTGATTATGTTTGAATCAAAGCACAAGCCAACCCCAAAGAAAGTTTTGGTGGACGAGGCGATCGAGCTCGCCAAAGCCTATGGTGGGTCTAGTTCCTCGAAATTCATGAACGGGGTGTTGGCAAAATTATTACTAAGTTAAATCAAAACAGAAAGTCTTGTATGACCGTAACAGCCGAACTCCTGGCACAAGTTTGTCGGGTAATCGCCGACACGACCGGTAATAATCTCGAAGAGGTGATGGAGGATTCCTTGTTTGAGGATGATTTGGGGATGAGCGAGCTCGAACTCGAGCGCGTCCTCGTCAAACTCAATAAGGTATTTAGTATTCACTTGGATCTGAAAGCCGTACTCAGCGAAGGCATTGAATCAGTTGGTGATTTAACCAAAATGGTAGCCGAAGAAAGTGAACTTGGGTAACCGGCATGTTTCAACTTGTCATCTCACCACCGCTACTTGAACAAGCCTTGCGCCACCGCAGTGCACTGGCAGCAGGCGGTACGTATGAACGCTTTGAGTCAAATGAACGGCTCGAGTTTCTGGGTGATGCAGTCCTGGAGCTGGCAACAACCAATTTCCTGTACCAACACTTCCCCAAAGAATTGGAAGGAGTTTTGACCACCTACCGCAGCGCCTTGGTCAAAACAACTACCCTAGCGCGGGTGGCCCGCAAGCTGAAAATTGGGGACGCCATCATCATGAGTCGGGGAGAGATTGAGTCAGGCGGCAGAGACAATGACGGCCTGCTGGCCGATACTTTTGAGGCGGTTATCGGCGCCCTCTACCTCGAATCAGGTTTTGCAGCTGTCGAGTCATTTCTCGCTGAGCATCTGTTTATAGAGCTCGACCACATTCTCCAAGAAGGCACCCACCGCGACGCCAAAAGCGAGCTACAAGAAGTCATCCAAGCAAAAGGGTTCAGCGCACCCACGTATCGTGTAGCCGAAGAGCGCGGCCCAGATCACGACAAGGAGTTTACCGTAGCGGTGCGAGTCGCTGGCAAAAACGTCGCTCTGGGCACAGGTAAGAGCAAGCAGCAAGCCCAGCAAGATGCTGCCGAAAAAGCCCTCAAGCAGTACAAGGCTTGAGAATCTAAAAGTCGTAGCGTATAATCCTGACCTCGTGAGAAAAAGCCATCTATGTTAAAAATAAAGCTCGCTCGGTTTGGGAAACGCAATCAACCACACTTTCGCATCGTGGTTAATGAAGCGCGCAGTAAGCGCGATGGTCAATACACGGCGTTGCTCGGTCAATACGTACCAACCCAAACACCGAAGATTTTAGAGTTTGATCTGACAGCGTACGCCTCGTGGCTGGCTCGCGGTGCCCAACCCACCGAAACAGTCGCAGCCCTCGCAAAACGAGCGGCCAGCAAAACCCCGTTCCCAGCCAAAAAGCCCCGCTTGTCCAAAAAAGCCGTTGCCAAACAAACTGCAGCAAAAGCGGCTGCAGCCGCTCCGGCCCCTGAGCCTGAAAGCGTGACCGAAGCAACACCAGAAGTAGCACCAGAACCAGCAGCAGTTGCACCTGTAGCCAGCGAATGAAAAATTTACTCGAATTTATCCTCATTCATTTAGTTGAACATCCCGAGGATGTCACCATCACCGAACGCGCAACGGGTGATACCACCCAGTACGTCATCCATGTGCATCCAGACGATATGGGTCGCGTTATCGGCAAAGGCGGGTCAGTTATCCAGGCAATTCGCAACATCAGCCGCATTCGCGCCGTCAAAGAAGGCATTCGTGCCCACGTCGTCGTCGAAGATCCTGCCGAAGTCACACCAGCTTAGTTGCTGGGAAATGTGAAGCCTTCTACCTGAAAGAAATCCTCTGAGCCACCGCCCAAAATGCCGGATTGTTCTGGCAGAGTAATGCGCTCGTAGCCAGAGAGCTCCGAAAGGACAATATAGTCGTCCTCAGCCAATTTTGGCAGAGCCTCCTCAAGAGAAACAGAGATCGACTTGGTGAAGAAAAAAGTATTGGTCACTAACTCTGCGGAAAATACGTCTTTTGCAACTTCTGCAGTTTGACCAAACGTCGCATTGAGTGCAAACGAAGTTATGGTGGTAAAGGGCGTCACCGTCTCGGTCAGTAAAATAAAGTCTTGAATCTGGGCAAAGGTACCTGTTACCGAGAGCTTGAGCTCCAACGTATCGTAGCCGGCTTTTTGCGTCTGAGAAGCTTGGGCCAGCTCAGCGGCTGTCGTGGCCACCAGTCCTGGATTAATCGAGAAGTCATTGACTATTACGCCGGATTTTTGCGTCACCGCGTAGAGACTGGTCAACAACTCGAGTAAGGGTTTTTTAGACGGCAGTGTTTGGGAAATAAACGCAACTTGTTCGAAGGCTGGCTCGTACGTTACGCCATCCAACTCGCTCAACTTTTGCTTGAGCTTGTCGAGACGAGCGGTTTCTTTTTGTAACTTGGCGCGCGTTTCGAACGTCTGCTGCAGTTGCGGTACACCAAGCAATAACACGATGATCAAAGTAACCAGCCCCACGCCAATGGCTAGCACCAACTTTTGGCGCAAGTGGAGAAATAGCTGGAGGTTAAATGTTTGTTTAGCTTCTTTCATGAGGGTTTCTGTAGCACATACTTGGGTAAGCTAACCGTCAATTTGAGACTATACCGACCGGTTTGGGCGCGAGACAGCCCACCGTATTGCAGGGTGGGGTAGAGTGAGCGCAACTCTTGGCTTTGGAGTTTTTCGAACACATTGTTCATGACAAAAATGTCTTTAGAATCCAGCACAAACGTCAATACTTCATCCTCACTACTGTACGATATTTGACTGACAATGACCTCAGAACCGAAGTACTTGCTGAAAAACGCAATGCTGTTCTGCTTGTTCTTCCGGTTACCAAATAGGTCGCGCAACACCCGGAGCTTATGGGCAAACACGGTGTATGACTCCTCAATCGGTTGCTGCTGCACAATCGCCGATTCTTGGGCTTTCTGCTGGGTCATCACTGTCCGTACTTGACCTCCAAACCACCAGCGCGTGCCTGCGACTCCCAGCGATAACAGCAAAAGTATGGCAAAAACTATGATAGTGACGAGCAGGATCCTTTGATCCAATACCCCAACTTGCGCTACTTTCTGTTGTCGTTCACGGACAAAGTTGATATTCCTTGGCATGATACTACTTCGTCTGCGAGAGTAAGCCCATGCAGACAATCATCCCTGGTTGATTGATTTTTTCGGGAATTTCTCCTGATGCGGTAGCAAAGGGTGCAGCGATCAAAACTTCTGTCCCCAACTCGGTGGCTACATACTGCACCAAGTCGGGTAGAAGGGCCGAACCGCCAGAGAGCACAATTCGCTCAACTGAAGCCTGGGGGTGCTGGCTGACAAAAAATTGTATGGCTTTCTTGACTTCAGCAAACAGTACTTGCAGTGCTGGCAACAAAGCTTGACCGACTTTGCCTTCAAACTGGTCAGTCCTCAGTCCGTACGTCCGTTTGTACTGTTCTGCCTGGACTGCATCGAGCCCCACTCGTTGCTCCAACGTCTTAGTCAACAATTGACCTCCATTGAGCTGGGATAAGACAAATTGCAGCTCCCCTTGGTGCATCATGAGCAGATTCATACTGGAAGCACCAAAGTGCACCACTAGGGTGGTGGGATCCTCTGGTACGAAGTGGAGAGAGCGCAGGACAGAGAGCATCTGCGTCTCAACGTGCTCCGGCTCAATTCCAATCTGACTGAAGACCGATAAGTACTGCGCAATAATCTGCTTACGCACTCCCACAAGCAGCACCCGCATGAGTGCCTGCTCATTTTTCTTGGGTCGGTAGAGCACTTCATACTCTAGGGAAAGCTCTTCTGGTGGAATCGGAATATGCTGCTCCGCCTGCCAACTGATGGCCGACGCCAACTCCGAGTCGTTGAGCCGGGGGATGCTGATGACTTTGGACGATACTACCGTCTCTGGCAGCGAAAGACGAACTCCATCGCGCGGCAAGCTGTAGTCTGTAAATAGTGACTCGAGAATTTGGGCCAATTTTGAGGCGGAAGCGTCATCTATCGCAACTCCCATCCCAGTTGTGTTGAAGACTTCGGCAACTCGCTTGACTTGCACCACCTCGCCAGGGATCCCAGCAATGGCCTTAATACTATATGTACCGATATCTATGGCTAGGGCAGCAGGCATAGGTTTCTAATTTTTTGTAATACTTGCTCCACTATACACAGCGTAATCGAGAATTGCAGGAGGGACTTCGATCGTCTTGGCGACCTCAATCGTCCGGGTCACACCGTCTGGACCGGTCGCCTCCGAACGCACGGTGTGGTACTGGGGGTCATCAAAACCACCAGTCACTGCAAGATTGGTAGCGGCGAGTAGTGATTTGATACGAATCATTTTGAGTTCCGTAGAAGGAATCGTAATTATATGCTTATTCCGATATGGACTAGATGCAGATATGGCTTCAGCAAAACCAGCAACTTTATCAGTGTCACAAGCAGGATTAACTCCCTCGTACTTAACTTTTGGCGACCCATCGTCGTAGTACAGGGCAATCAACAGGGCAGCATCGTTGCAATCAGCGTCTGTATCCCATTGAAAAATAGTTGCTCCATTCGCGCCACCCGGCAAATCAATCGTCGCCGTCCCACCCTGGAGCAGGTATGTCTGGAGCGAATCATTAGGCATCACACGATAGCGGATTGCGGAACCATCAAAATCATTGAGGTCTGTTAAATCACCAGTAGCCCCAGAAAAATTACTCGGATCTGCCAAAATCTCTTCGATGCCAGCCTCGGCTGCATTAAATACCCGGACGGACTCAGACTCGTTGCCAGACTCGGCAGCGTCTTGAGTGCTTTGATTGGCAACCGACAAACCAAGACCGAGTAGCGCCGCCATCACCAGCATGGTGACAATAACAACAAAACCAGCCTGATTCTTATGCATCTGTTGTATGATAGCGCACAAGCGACTATAGATTCAATCACCATGGGTGAGAACAAAAAGCTATTTTTTTCTACCAGCCCAAAAATCCGACTCCTATATCCGTCTGAGGTGACGCGCATCTATGCCGTGCTACACAAACTGCCGGTCGACCTAACCGAGCAGTACTTGGAGAAAACCCTACCCAGCACGATCGAAAACTGGAAAAGTGCAGAAAAGGACGCGTTTTATACCCGTAGCCTGGCCGCCATTGCGCAGTCCGATATCTGCATGTTTGAAGCGAGCCATCCCAGCCTCACCCTAGCTCATTTTGTCCGCTTTGCGCTTGACCAAGATAAACCGACGGTAGTTTTTTATCACGAAACAACCACACCGTTTTTGCTCGAGGCCGCTGGGGACGCCGCACCAACCTTCTGTGCGTACTCCCAGTATAACCTAGAGCAGATGCTGCGTATGGTAATAGACGAGGCGCTCGCACAACCAACGGCAATCCGGTTCAACTGTCTTATTTCTACCGAGCTCAACCGATACATCAGCCAAGCGGCAAAGCAGGCACACCTTAGTAAATCAGAGTTTTTTAGAAAACTCGTGCGGGATCATCAAAAGTCTAATTCTTAACCTTCCAATATAACGTAAGGTTTTATACTTAAACCTTCTATCGTACTTGACAGTTTAGCTTTCTTGCGTATGTTTTTCTCGCTCAAGTAATAATTGCAAAAAGGTCGATCGAGAAATTTGTTTCTTGCGGGCCGCAGTGTCCAAAAATTCTGCCAAATCGCCACTCAGCGGGAAACTAAAGCGGATGTTAGCGTGCTCACTGGCCCACACCAGTGCCTGCTGCAGTACCTGCGTAAGATTCTTGTCTGTGTAAGCGGCTACCAGCAATTTTTCGTGGTGTAAACCTTTGAGTCCATAGGGGACCACCCCCGTCATTTCCTTGTATAACACCAAGACTGGCTTGGCTTTATTCAGGGATTGCGCAAGATCATACCCAACTTCTACGCAAGGTGTGGAGACCTCAAAAATCACAAAGTCGGCATCATTGATCCACTGCAAGACTTTATTATAAAATAGCTCAGTCTCGCTGGGTAATTCTTTTTCCAGATCATCTATTGTCCGCTCGAGGTAGTGGCGGGTTACTAAGCGATGTCCTTCTGATTCAAGGACGCCAGCAATCCTAGCGTAGTCTCCTGTGTTGCCAAAAAGAGAAGTCATAAAATGAATGTTCATAAACTATAACTCCGAATGAACCAAATCTTTCATCTCTGGTGTTTGCATATCTCGCTCAATCAGGGTTCTGAGGTACACTGACCGAGGGACTTTCTTGACCCGAGCAACCAAGTCTAGGAATTGAGCAATGCCAGGAGAAATAAAAAAGTTAAAACGGATATCTTGCTTGGTAAGTGCGTATTCAAGCGCATTTTTTACAACTTCAAAAACATCAAGCTGGTCATATGTGATAATTTGTAACTTTTCATTATCAATCCCAGTAAAGAAAAAAGGAGTGAATTTCTCTAGGTGCAGCACGATTACTGGTTTACCCATCCCCAATGCCTTTTCAACCAAATAACCCATAGACATGCTGTGTAGGGAAACCTCTGCAATGAGAACATCGGCTTTTTTGAGACATTCAATCGTATCTTTGTAGTGGCGAAAAACCTCATCATTGGTTTTTTCATAAAATGCCACCGGATCTGCCTTGATGACTAGATCAGATAGGTGAGTAAAACCACATCGGGAAATTGCCTCAAAGATCAGCTCGTGCTCCCTAGCATGATCTCTGAGTGCTCTGGGGGAACCAGTAAAAAATGCTTTCATAGTGCAGATACCCTAGCTACCAAATTAGAATTACCCGTATTTATACCATACTCGTTCCATAATCAATATGGATTTGTTGTAAGCTACAGTAGAACTAGGATTGGTGCAACTACATATCTGGTAACTAATTTCTAACTTAATGAAACAAAGTGCAGAGGAGGTAACAAGCTTATCTTGAAAATAATTTCGGCGATCAAATCAGCTATTTAAATCCATTAAAGCTTTCATATCGGCTTTTTTCATATCTTCTTCTATAAGAGCTCTTATGTAGACAGAGCGCGGTATTTTCTTCACCTTTGAGATAATATCAAGAAATTGAGCAATGCTCGGAGGTATAAAAAAATTAAACCTTATATCTGAAACCTTAGCTGCGTAGTCTAAACCTAATCTAATTATATTTTCCATCGTGTCTTTTCGGTATTCAAGTACTTGCAATTTTTCGTCCTCAATTCCCTGAGCAAAAAAGGGGCTATTTCCAGGCAAATGAAGTGCGATAACTGGCTTACCAAGTTCCAGTGCTTTGTGCAAAATAAAACCCATAGACAAGCTGTGTGTTGAAACTTCAAGAAGCACAACGTCGGCTTTCTTGATACACGAAATCATTCTTTTGAAGTGTCCGACCTTTTCTTTGTGTGATCCGCTATAAAACCCTTCTTTATCAGGGATATTAAATAACACATCATCTAAATTAGTGTGACCTAATTTCTCGATCAAAGCATAAATTTTTTCCAGAAGATTTCTGTTATCAGTTACACCCCTAAGTGAAGTTGTGTAGAAAACTTTCATTGTATAATTTTTTCCTTATCTCAACCGTTTTCTGTCTCCTATTATAATTTTCCCCTATCAGGGATTATACTATCAGGCATGACAATGAGCAACAGATCCCTTTCCAACTGCGCTAAATCTAAGCCTACATTGTTAAGAATTTAAGTCTGACTTTCTGTAATAAAAACATCTCTTAGCAACCAATTCTATGCCATTCATATCAACTACAGGAAGTTTTGAATTTGGAAATGTGGGTTTACAAGACAGTTCGGATGTAGTTATACTAGAAAAAATTTGTAAAGCCTTAAGAGATTCTCATGCTACAGATTTCGTCAAAAAGGTATTCATTTGTCACTACAAAAATTTTTTTGACAAAAACTACACCGAGAGAATATTGAATGATACTTTTTCGCAATTTATTAGTAGCCAAGAATCTGAAATTAGCATTACAAAACTGAGAAATGTTCTCATCGATCTTTCAAAGAGTGTTTATTCAACTAAAAAAAATAAGCGCTTTTTTAAAAGCTACCAAGCATACAAATCTACCATAAAACCAAATTACTATTATTCAATAGTTTCTGAAGATATTATTGGAAATAAAATTTTAGACTTCGGCTCAGGCAATGGATACCTTTCTAAGATATTTCAGGTAAACAAATATTCCATAATAAATACTGACATACTCGACTATAGCAAAGTAAATTCGAAATTAATTCCCTTTATAAAACTTGCGGATGTTTCAGATATAAGAAAAAAAATACCCAAGGTAGATACCATTGTTGTGATTACAGTCTTGCATCACATAAACAGAAGTCAACTCGACCCAATTTTAAAGGAGTTGTCTCAACTTACTAAGCGGATAATAGTTATTGAGGACATCATAAATCCAGAATTCTTTCGCAACCAAAGCGTGAAGCAGTCAGCTCTTGTTAATGAACTCCTTTTGCTTTCTACTGAATCTAGAAACCATGCTATTAACCTTACAGATTTTTACGGAAATGTTGTTGCACAGAAACTCACTAGCATGAAATTGCCATTTGAGTTTAAAACCTTGAACAACTGGTGCGAAATTTTTGAAAAAAATGGATTTATTGTCAGAAACTTGAAAGAGTTAGGATTTCCTAAAACTAGTTTTCATGGATTCTATCAAGCTAAAATTGTTTGTGATAGTAAGCACTTTTTCGCAGTATAAGTTTGTAATGCCACTCACGAGTCCTGACATTCCTTGGGTCAATCAAACTCTACCATACTCCAAATCCGCTTTCATTCTTTCTTCAATCATCCCACGCAAAAAAACCGATCTGGGGATTTTTTTTACCCGAGAAATCCAATTGAGGTATCGTCCAATAGCCGCTGAAATCAAAAAATCAAACCTAACATCACTATCTTCTTTCGCATACTCCAACGCAGAAGCAAGCACAGTTTCTAAATTCTCTCTGTCATACTCAACCAGCGTAATCTTATCAATATCGGCGCTGTCGAGCATAAACGGTTTTTTGCCGTTGGTATACATCGTGATAACCGGCTTGCCGTTGATAAGTGCCTGGTTGATCAAATGGCCAACACCTAGACTAGGATAAGTCGCCTCAAAGATACAGATATCAGCCTTTTTGATGGCATGAATGGTATTGATATAGTATTTCTTGCGCTGCACATCATTCCACGAGTAGAATTCGTCTTCGGTGACATTGCGGATGATTTCGTCAGTCAGCTGCAAACCATTTTTATCGAGATAGCTATAAATGCGCTCAATTTCCTGGGAGTAGTCTTGCTTTGCCCGGGGCGATGTCGAAAAGAAAATTTTCATAGGTAGGTATCGACAGTATACAGTAACGCCCTAAATCAAAACCATTTCCTGCCAGGTTTTACCCTTAAGATATAGCTTTTTATCAGCCGTGTAGAACGGTACTTTGAGTCTGTTGGCTAAAAGTAAGAAAGAGCCGTCATAGACGGAAATAGCCAGTTTTTTTGAGATCAAAAAAAGCTCTGGTGCCTCCCGATGTTCCAACGGCAATAATTTCATTTTTAGAGACATCACAGCTGAAACAGCTAGGGAAAAATCTTTTTCTTCAATTTTCTGTGAAGAGTAATTCCTAAATGCTGAGGTAAATTCATACAAAAGTAAATCGCGAGAGTAGAGAGAAAGTTCTCCTCGTATGTGTTTGTCTTTGAGTTCTATTGCCTTTTTGGATCCAGGCTCTGAAAAAAACCATTTGATTGCCACTGAAGTGTCGATAACAATGTTTTTCAACGCTATCTTTCTCTATCTTTCCTAATAATGTTAATCAGACTTTTGGCCGTAATTTTTTTATACTTCGGCAGAACCTCTTCTCTCCATTTTGAAAAAAGATCCCCAGATGTATTAATCGATTCGTAAGGATACAACCATGCTTTTGGTTTAGAACGAGAAATAATAAGCACAGGATTACCTTGACGATCTAGGTCTTCAAGAATCCTGCCCAGGTTAAAACGAATGTCGGTTGCGTTAACAGTTTGTTGATTAGCAAATATATTGTTCATAATACATTTAAATGTAGTCTACAGTGTGGTATTTGTCAATACCAGTACATAAAATACAGTGAGCATCTTACCTTATTTGACAAGGATAACTCTGTACATGTATGATGTGTACGTGATTGACTTGCGAAAGCTAGTAGGATTTGAGTGGGATGCTGGGAATGTTGATAAAAATTACAAGAAACACGGCATAACGGTAAAAGAAGCTGAAACAGTTTTTTTAGACAAGGATTTACAGGTAGAACCAGATTTTAGACATCAAGAAAGAGAGAAAAGATACATAGCTATCGGTCATGCACAAGAACAGAAAGTATTATTTGTCATTTTTACCATACGCAATACGAAAGTAAGAATTATTTCGGCTCGGATAGCAAGTAAGAAAGAAAGGGGACTCTATGAAAAAAACGTTGCGAAAAATTCCAAAGTTTGAGAATGAACAACAAGAGCGAGAGTTTTGGCTAACACATGATTCTACAGAGTACGTTGCATATACAAGTTTGCAAAATTGGCGGTTTCCTAACCTCAAACTAACGTCAAAACCCATTACCATTCGTCTGCCTGAGGTGTTGATTGATCGGATTAAGATTAAAGCACATATGATGGATATTCCCTACCAGACATTCATCAAACAACTCATACATGAACGTATGGCTGGGTAAGAAACGATACAAATTGAGAATCCGATTGACAATTTGTCGAAGCCAGATCATACTGCAAGCATGTTCATACAAAGAAGTATCGAAAAAACACTTGTAGAAACACTTCCTAAATTTCCTATTCTGGGATTGATTGGTCCCAGACAATCGGGAAAAACCACTTTACTAAAGCGTTTGTTCCCAAACTTTGGCTATGTGAACATGGAGGACATTGAGCTCCGTGAGTTCGCTCAAAAAGATCCAAAAGGATTTTTAGAAACCCATACCAGTCCTTTGCTTATTGACGAGGCGCAAAGAGTTCCTCAGTTATTCTCGCAACTCCAAGTAGTTGTTGATGAAAAAAAGCACATGGGTAGTTACATTCTATCTGGGTCACAAAACTTTTTGCTCATGGAGCATATTTCTCAATCTCTAGCCGGAAGAATTAGTATTCACACCTTGCTCCCGATGTCGTATCAAGAGATATCTAATGCGAAATTTCCTATTAAACAATATGGCAAACTCATTTTCCAAGGACAGTACCCTCGCATGTATCAAAAGCCCCCGCTCACTCCACATGAATTTTATAGCAGTTATCTGTTGACCTATGTAGAAAGAGACCTGCGACAACTTATCAATATTGCTGATCTTGCGACTTTTCAACGCTTTTTGCGATTATGTGCTGGGAGGGTAGGGCAAGAAATACAGTACTCGTCACTTGCTCAAGATGCTGGCATTACCCATAATACCGCCAAGGCCTGGCTTTCAGTCTTAGAAACAAGTTTTATTATTTTTCAGTTACAACCATTTTATAAAAACTATAACAAACGATTGGTAAAATCCGCCAAACTCTATTTCTATGACACGGGGTTGGCTGCTTGGCTACTGAACATTGATGCAGAGAACCAACTGCAATCTCATTTTGCCATCGGTGGATTATTTGAGAACCTCATTATTTCTGAGTACCTGAAAAATCGTTATAATCAAGGTCAACAGTCTCGAGGATATTTCTGGAGAGATCAACAGAAAAAAGAAGTTGATTTTATCCTTGATGGAGCTCTCCTTACTGGCATTGAAATAAAAGCGGGGAAAACAATTTCTGCTGACTACTTTGGTAATCTCTTGTACTGGAACAACATTGTACAGTCTCAACCAAAGCTACGAGTGATTTACGGTGGAGATTCATTTCAAAACAGATCTGGCGTGCAAGTTTTACCTTGGTCGAGGATGAACGAGGCTTGGAGCTGAGATGGGGAAGATGGCTCTATAGGAACAACGACCGGAGATAAAAATGGTGAGCAAAGGTCCACACCTGGTACACATAGAGTACGCATTGAAAATATTATAAGATGCTAGTAGACTCTACATCTACGCACAAGTAGTACAGTTGCGTATGGATACGGTGCCCTATAATGTGATAGGGTGTTGAGATGAATAATATGCCGAGTAGACAAGAGGGTGGTCGGTTCGATCTCAGAACTACGTTTTATGGATTGCGCAATTCGACTCCAGAAGAGGTGGCCGACATACGCGCACGACTGACGGCTCAGACTGTTGCGGCAGAGTTTGGCTGTGATGCCGTCACGGCCGAAAGAGCAATTGAGTTTTCAACACAAAGACGTGCAGCACTTATTAGCCAACTAAGACATTATGTTGGCGAAGCAAGTACTCAAAACTTCCTCCTAAAAGCTCAGCGAAGTAAGGATGATGCCCTAGATTACTTGCATTCATTGAGGCGCAGATTAGTTGGTGGTGGAATTATGATCGGCTTTGCACTTGGTCTTGCATTACTACTCAGCTTTGGCGTAGGCACGGCCCGAACAGCTGGTGCTGCTTCTACAGAGCCAGGACAATCTACCATTGTCCCAGCACCCAGAGAAGAAGACGAGATCCCACAAGCTGAAAACTCTAAGCGCGCCGATGCTACAAATGACACAGGAGGGGGAACGGGGAATGACTCAGAGCTCCGCGCTTCAAGTCCTGTAACGCTAACCGATACTAGAATTGCTTATTCATCACCCACCACAACAAATCCAGAAATTGAAAAAGGTGATGGAGTTATTACCGAGACCACTGAACTGGTTACCACTGCGGAGATCACTGGCACCTCGACATACACGCTCACAACCTCACTCCTGGCCAAAACTGAAGCTGATAAGGTGCAATATTTAAGATCTGGTACCACAATCACCAACTTAGTAAAGATTCCCACAGTTGTTGACAATATCAGTGGTGTACCAATGACAGTGAGCGTTTCATTTGCTGCCAATAGCCAAGAGTATACGGTTGAGCTTCCAGCGGATAAGGCAAGCAAGCTCTTTAAACCAACCCAACCCCTCACACTTACCGAACAACAATTCCAAGAAAAAAATTATCCTGATTTCGTTGCTCCAAATCCGAACTCAACCGTTAATCTGCGAGGAGGTGCAGGAACCAACTATGAAGTAAAAGATCAAATTATATCTGGTGCAAACCCATCTGCATTAGGAGTAATAGGCAAAAAAATAGTTGGTGAAGACATATGGTACCAATTGGCTCCAAAAGGCTACTGGGGTTTTGGCGAGTTGTTTAGGGCAGTAGAGACTGAGAACACTGGAGGAGCTGAAGATGCAGCAGAAAGAGCAACAATACATAGAATTGTCGAACAGTATTTACGAGAAAAAAAAGGAATAACAGATCAAAGTCTTTTGGATAGAGTAATGAGCTCGATTGACCTCGTTCCTTCTCCTGGATCTGAAAATAAAGATGGGACCATCATCGGAATACTAAATTCTAAAATGGGCAGAACTGTGTTGTTTGAACTCACGTTTGACGGTCAGACGTATAGTTTCTCATTTTTCGGTACTATGTTGTTGGCCGACCTGATTAGAGGCGGTCTTGGCGAAACAGAGCCAAGTGCAATTGTGCCTCAGGTGATCCTGCCGACACCAACCCCTACGGCTACCAGGCCCGCGGTGCAGGAAGTGGCAGCAGAAAAACCAGTTGCTACTGCTACGAGTGAGCTAGTGCCAACGGCGCCACCAAAAGCTACAGAGCAGATCCCTGCTTTGCAAGAAATTCAACTAGGAGATCCAAACACTTACGCACTCGTTGTTGAAACAACATCATATATTCCTGGAGAAATAGTTAGCTCTGGTCAAGAAGAAGGAATGGAGACATACCAATTACTTGCAGTCATGGCTCAGGATCCGTCAACAATTCGTATGCCATATACTGATGCTGCTGGGAATGTAGTTCCAAACACTTTCTGGGAAGTTACTTGTGCCTGGCCAGGTTATCCTCTTGCTGATGGAAGTTGGGCGAAAGCCTGTGTGGCAATTTGGGCAGAGCTTGTTACTAAAGATGGGGATACAGAGACCACAACCTACCCTTACAACGTTTTTTGGTGGGATGAAATAAAAGATAACCAAGTATCAATATCCTCAGGCGCAGCACCTGCAAACAAAGTATTTAAGATAAAGCATGATGCAGGTTATGATGCTGCTAAGCAAAGCGTTACTGATTTATTTGGAGAAGGTACTCGTGCTTTACTCGAGATCGGTCTAGACAATGCAAATAATCCTGATCTAGAAGCTACAAATCAAGCTTTCAAACTACGAGGTGAGCTTGCGAGAAGTTTATGGAATCAAAGTCGTGTTAGCTCTCCAACAGATGACGTTTACTTTCCAGGATTTAGTGTTATCAATGAAGCCGGTCTCTCTAGCATAGGAGCTACTAAAGGTTTAGTGTTTCTAGGACTGACAGGCAGAGCATTTGTTGACTCCTCTCAAAACTAATTTGGGAATAGCCTTTAGTGTGCAAACATCATAGAATTAGACTCAATGAAAAGAGTAGTCTTCGGTTTTCTGTTTCTTGCGTTTTTTTCTACCTGCATTTTTTTCTTTAAGGCTAACTTCAATACCATTGGAGTAGCATCACTCAATGAGTCACTAGTAAATTATAGGGAGTTTACTTATGGAGACTACATAATAAGCCCTGGAAGCAATAACACAAAAAACGTAATCTTAGTTTTGAGATCTGAGGGCACAGTCTATGAAAGTGATGGAGACTATAAAGTCCAGGTATCGCTACCTCAATCCAAAAAGTTTGATTTAATACTCGGCGACAGTAAAAATCGAGTGTTTTTCACCACCCTCACGAAATCTGAACTAGGACTTCAGCCAAATTTTAAAAGTGAAAGCTTAGATACATTTTCACAAATAAAAGCTGGAGATACCTTGGTTGTCATCATACCCATGTACTCAGAGGCAAATATAGCAGAAATCAAATCTTTGAGCGACTGTGCTGAATATTGCCAAGCAAATCTACAGAAAATAGCTAGGTACAACACACGATACCTTGATATACTAGTCGGTGACAAAGCAAATAAACTAGCCTTTCTTTTTGAAAACAAAAGAGAGCTTGGTCCAGCCCTACAGTTGTTAAAAATCGATGAAAACTAAAAAATTACTGCTACTTTTTGGCCTATTAATATCAATAGGCATACTGTTCTCCTCAGTCACTAAAGCTCAAGCCGCTGGCTACTGCTCTCCAGCAACTATGAATGTCACACAGCAAGGTTGTAGACTTTCTCCTTACGGATATGGAGAATGTTTTGATCAGTCCGTTACGTTGGGTTGTTACCGATATCCCACCTCAAATGGCACTTCCTGCATTTCGGATCAATACTACGTGCAATGCAGCGATGGTTTCATTGACATTAATACTGGCGAACCAACTTGGTGTTCTTTCGGTTTGACAGGACACGATGTTTGCGGCTCATACGTAAGTGATACCCCTCCCTCCGGTGGCTACGGCTGCGTGGGCAACACCTGCTCATGGACATCTTGGGGCACATACACAACCAGTGCCTGCGGCACAGGCTGTGGCACTGCACCGACTTGCGGTGACCGCGTGGTCAATTCTGGCGAAGCGTGTGATGATGGTCCGACAGGCTCTCCAACATGTACCTCAAGCTGCACCATTCCCGAGCCTCCGGCAGAGTGCGGACCGCCAAACTCTTGTGTACTCCCTCAAGGGTGTTTTGCTGGAAACGAGAGACCAGGTACTTGTGAAAGCGGGAAAATATGCTGCTATACACCTCCACCAAATACCCTCTGTAGTACTTACCAAAATTATAGTGGCTTCCAACAAGGATTTCTCTGCGAATCACCCAGCCTAGCTTATGATGGCAATGGTGTTCAACTAAGATCATGTAGTTACAGTGACATGGTAAATGGGCGATGGCGAATCATCGATGAAGATATCACAGAGGATGAGAGCAAGACCGTGCGTGCTACAAGTAGTTGCAACACGGATATACAAGATGGATATGCAAAAGACGTTAATCCAGCTACTGGCTTGCAACCAGGTAGTGGCTTGACCTGCATAGCACAATGCTCAGCAGAACCACTAGATCTCTGTTTATTAGAGCTAAATAATCATAAGATAACACGACTTGACAACCCCAGCAGATTTTCGATCCAAATGTATAATCTCCCCTCAATCTGCGGGTACGGTATAACGGAAGCAGATCGATTTGCTTGCAGAGACAACATACCGGGAAATTGTACCTACGACAATGATATAACCAGATGGCGATTGGGTACTCTGGATAATTTATCCCACCCGAAAGGAAGGTATTGCGAGCAAGGCTGCGTACATACCGCATGCGATAGCAATGGCACAGACGCCGGTAATCCATTAGATTTCATGGAAATTGGTGCTGAAAACAACTCTGGCTGGAAATGGGAGGATGTAGCTAAGTACAGCAATCGTACTGCTGCTAGCGACCCTGTTGCGATCGCCTGTAAAGGCTGGCTTGGTGGCATTGGTAGGGAGAGCTCAGTACTACCCATTACTCGCAGATTGGGGAAAGCCTGGGGAGGTGTGAGCGAGCCCTGTGTGCAAAGAGGAGACCCCATCACATTTGCCTTTACCATCACCGATGCAGACGCGGTACCGCCAGAGGTACGATTGCATACCTATAAAACTAATAATAAGTATGGCTCTCCAGATGGCTGGTGGGGAATATTTTGGTCAAGATACATTGTCTGGCTGGAGCCGGGTGCAAACCTAGGTGGAAGCGTTATAGCAGATATACCGGATCGTCTGTTGCATGGTTGCACCATGAATAAAAGTGATGCCTTTACCTGGATATTTGACTGCCTCGCCCCCACCAGCGATGAATATGAGCGCGACCCCAATGACCCCGACACCATCCAGACCAACTATGGCACCCATTCGGTGGTTTTTTCCAATCAATACAATGTCGAAACCGAGGTCACGTATGAGCTCGCAGAAACCTGCCCAATACTCCCAGGCACTCCTACTGATCTGACCGCAAGCTGCCAGGCTGCCGACACCATGAGACTAAGCTGGACAGCGGTACCAGAAGCTACTATGTATAGAGTTCATGTCGACGATGGGGTACTAGGAGACACGATTGCTGCTGTCGGATATGGCGATGACAACACCTGTCTTGCGCCCTACGATACCTTGGATACTTGTGTTTATACAAGCAATATATATCTCGACGTCCAGGTTGCTGACGCTGCTACGTTTGACCAGGCAAACTGGTCTGTTTTTGCTGTCAACGATGATGGTATGTCGGAAGAATCCGCGGTCTCCGTCCTTAAATCCTGTATCCCCAACTGCAGAGACATTGAAGGTCCCCCAAGTGTAACGCAGGGAGACACAGCACTGTATAGTGCCATATTTGAGTCTGCGCATGGATTTTTGGGAGGTACCTTCAGTGTAAAAGGCATAACCGATACTTCTTACTCTGCAGACATGCAATGGCCAAGTAGAAATTTTGGAGATGCAACCATTCTCACACAAAGAAGTGATGGAGTATTTTCTTGGGATACCACTGGAGTTGAGCCAGGCAGGTACAATTTATACTGTCGCGCCTGGAATGATGGCAAAGCTGAATGCATAGGTGATAGTACAACTATCCCCACTCCACCTGTCTATGCTTGTGCCGGTGGGGTCTCTTCTATGGAAGTAGAGGTGCTCCCTCCAGAAATCACTATCTCTGGCACTATGTACGAAGGTCTTGGTAGTGGCATCAGCGGTGATTTGTGCGTCGCGCCAGCAACTCCGGCAGATGGCACACCCTGGAACGGTGATGAAAGAAGTTTTTGGATCGGTATGGACGGACTTGTACCAATGCCTGGCACATTTCCATACCTATGGAGGGTCGGTGCAGACGGAGTGTATAGCATCAGTGGCGTCCAGTCTGACAGCGGTGTGGCTACTGTCAAAGCTCGTGCCTTTGATTTGCCCGATGGCTATCAGTTCGTCTGCCCAGCAAATGGTCAGTACAGTATTTCGACCGATGGCGTTACTGAAGATATTACCGGCGTCAACTTCTTTATCTCTCAAATTGGTGATCCCTGGTGGCAAGCACGAGGTGGACTGGTATACAGCAGATGGACCGTTTCAAATTTGCCTATTAGTGCCAGCACTGGAGATCCGCTTACTGCGTGTGCGAATGCAGGCAGTGACTGTACCCCATACCTCGTCACTGGTCTGCTCTCGGGCATTGCCGAAAGCGCTGGCTTGCCGCTTGGTCCCACGACTATCCCTGCGGGCTATGGGACGAATCATCCTGGAGATTACGGACTCGTAAATGACCACACCGATGCTGGTCTCGCCAGAGAAAACTACGCCGTTCTCTCACGTCGTTTTGACCTAGCTGCCGCACAACAGATTACCGCAGATACAATTGCAGTTGCTCCCAGCGGGGCAGCGCTGCAGAGTGATGCTGAGGTCTATTTCTCTGATCACAACCTTGCTATCTTTCTCAGCGGAAACTGGTCCATCAGCAACGCAGACAATGACCGCAAAGTGGTGCTGTTTGTAGATGGTGATGTTGTGTTGACCAACACAGCAACAGAGTCGATCAAGGTGCCCGAGGGCAATTTCTTTGCCATCATTGCATCGGGCAACATCACCTTTAGCAGCGATGTCGGCATTCCGGTTACCCCTGGCGATACTGCCGCTATGTACTCGCTCGAGACAGAGTACGAGGGTGTATTCATCGCAGACGGAATTCTGACAATCGATGCATATACCGATGATAGCTATGCCGAGCGTAAATTTATTGGAGCCGGCTCGTTTGTCGGCTGGAGTGGCGTCAACCTGCCACGTAACTTTGAAGCAGAGGGCGTCCCACTCTCTGGAACACTCAACAACAGCGTCCCCACCGACACCTTCATTTTCCGCCCCGACTTTATCCTCAATACACCGGAATTGATGAAGCGATCGACCTTCAACTGGCGTGAGATCAACTCGATTACCCAGGAGTAAGTATGACCAAGCGGAACGGCTTTACTTTAATCGAAATCCTGAGTTCTACGGCGGTTTTGTCGATTCTGCTCCTGGGTGCGGTCACCGTCTTTACGACCTCACTCTTGTCGCAGTCCAAAGCGCGCATCCGCCGCGTCCTCAAACTCGAGGGGGAACAGATTATCAGTACCATAGACTATGAGTTGAAAAATGCCCAGGAGATTGTGGATGATTGCACGGGTGTGACAAGAAATGTCATCCAGTTTCAGCGGACAAGCGATAACACGAACACTATCTGGGAGTTCAAAAAAACAGGCGAAAATATTACCTTAGGTATGGTTACCGATCCTGTGACAACTCCAGATCAACTCAACTCAAGCAAGGTCAAAATCACGACTGCCCAGCCATTTATCTGTGAAGAAAATCCCGACAATAACGCCAAATTTATCACAGCCAACTTTGTGCTCACTAATGCTCAAGCAGGTGAACTTCACGCTGAAGCCGACGGCTCAATCAGTGAGTCCTTCCGCACTGGCGTCTCGTTCCGTAACTTTAAAGCCAATTAGCAAATTCTTGTTGGGCGGTGATTGATTGAGTCAGGGTACCACCGCTCCGCCCAGAGTTCCATGCTACTGTCACAGAAGCTTGTAGTTTTCCGCCCACAGACCTGCCAGTTACTTCACGCTGGAATAATATGCCGTTGATAAGCACACCGTCCCCTGAGGCACAAGCAGTGTTCGGGAGAATGATCGGTTTGAATGTCGCTTCATCGTTCAAGTCTTTGGCTGCGCTCAGAACACAGTACTTTCCTGTACCTGCTATAACAAAATCGTCCCAACTCGAGAGCGTGCGTTCCCGATGATACAGCTCCAACACCTCCTGGGCTAACCCGTTGGCGATCTCGCGATACCGCGCGTCGGCAGCGGTGACGAGCGAGCGGGTCATGAGCACGGCGATACCAACGAGCACCATGCCGAGCAAAACCAGGGCAAACAGCACTTCTATCATGCTGAAACCGGCTTGTAGCTTATTGATCGGCTGCTTATTCATAGTGGTCCAACTGCACCACTCACCACACCGGCGGCAGTAATAGTAATGGTGTAGGTGTTGCGCGTCGTAGAGAGTGTAATTTGGTTTGTTCCAATCTCAGGAGGTTGTCTCGATTGGAGCGTAAAAAAATCTAAATCTGCACCCCCGCCATCAATATCGAACGAAGGATTCGTCGGGAGGGTATAGCTAGCAACTGGCGCAGGATTTTTTGCAGCTGGCGCCGCCGTAGCACCACAGAGCGCATAGACACTGACGTTGCCATTTGAGGCGACTTCTGCTCGATAGCCCTGAAAATCTGTGTCTGGGTCGGGGTCGGAGTTATCGCAGTTTTCAACCAACCGCAAGCGCGCACGATTCTGCGCCAATTTGATCATATTCTCGATATCCCGCCCGGTAGTGACCAGTGTCTGGTACTCATTAAACTGGACATAGCCGGCAATCGAGCCACCGATAAGAATCGCCATAACCGCCGAAACAACCAGGAGCTCAATGAGCGAAAAACCGGCGGCAGGCGGGTGTTTCATGGGTTTTTGAAGAGAATTGTAACGTAGTCTCCGGCAACTTCAGAGTAGGCTGTTATTGTAAAACCCACGTCAGTACATGATGGGTCGCATGCATAATTATAGGTAGAACTTTTTGGATCAGTAATTGTGCTTGAACTTAGGTACCCATTTGTATGTAGCGTTCCGACCACTGTAGCAAAGTCACCAGCTGGATACTCCCCCGTTCCCTCATTCACCTTGTACTGCACCATGGCTTGCTGCACCATGGCTAGATCAGCACGCCGTCTGGCATCGCGGGCAGACTTACCTGCCTTGGCAAAACTGACCACGCCAATGACTGACAGCACAATAATAATTGTCGCCGAGACGAGTAGTTCTATAAAGGTAAAACCATAAGTCTGTCGTTTGTACATAATATTTTTTGACATATATTACTGCAGATTTTGTACACAGAAAAATTTGCTTGGAGTGCCATACAATCCAAGACAGTCCGTCGTGCCAAGTTCAGAGTTTCCCAGTTCAGACTCGAGTGTGGCGCAAACACAATAATTACTCGTGTTGCACTCTGAAGCATATGCAGGATTGCTAGACTTAGGATCACTCGGAACACCACCGGGAAAGTCGACATTCATATTGCCACAAGTATCATACGAACTGCCTCCTGTCGTCGCATAGTATTGCTCATACGTAGTCTGGTACGCTTTCATATCTCCAATTCGCTTGGCATCCCGCGCTTTCTTTTGGGCATTGGAGTATTGCGTTACTCCAATTGCCGTCAAAATCGCGATGATCGAGATCACCACCAAGAGTTCAATGAGCGTAAAGCCAGTTTTGCGTTTTTGCATATTTTCCTTGTGTCAGACCATCATACCCCGCCGGAGACGGTGACTGCAACTGCCTCGAGCTTGCCGGGCAGCGCACTCACCCCCCAGCTATCGGTCAACTCCAGCTGAGCGGTGTACTGGCAAGTGGCTGTCGGACAGGTGTAGCGGTGGTCGACACTGCCAGTGGCACCTTGGAGCTGCGTCTGCTGCCCATCGCCAAAGCGCAGGACTACCGTCAGTTCGGCTTTGCCTGCATCGGCGACGTAATGGAAAGAAACCGTCCCACCCGAGGCAACGGTGAGGCTGCGAGTTTGCGGACTCAGAAACGGGGAGGTAGTAAAAGAGAGGAGAACTGGTCGGGAAATACAACTGCTAAAGCAAGCAGTGGGGCAGTTCTGCGCCCCAGTCAGGCTCTCACCCGCGCCCATTTGGGTCTGGCTGTCACAGCAAATATACCCGTAACCCTCACAGGAAGTGCTGGGTCCCACTCCAAGTTCCGCCGGATTGGTATCTACCAGCACCGCACCCTGCGACAGCACCACTGCTCGCTCGCGCACCAAAAATGCCGGGAGGTACCCAATAAACTCTTGGAGGATGGCAAGCTGCTCCGCGAAAACAGTCAGCCGCACGCCACTCAGTGGCGCAGTGGGTAAAATGCCGGAGCTGCCCGGGACTTTACTGACCAGAATCGGCAGCTGCTTGCGGCTAATCAGAATGGGCTCTTTAACTGTATCACCACAAACTACCTCGAGCGCGTACTCGGTGTTACTCAAAAATCGTAATTGATATTCTGGGGTTATGGCAGTAAAGACGTTACTGCCGACAAGCCGCTGGCATTGTTGAGCATAGGTACCTTTTACCTGTGTTCTAGCCAGCTCTGCTACCGCTTGGGTCAGGGAGCGACTTGCCCACCACAAGAGTACTTCGCGCGCACCAAAAAAAGCCCCCACAGCCAGCAACACAACCACAAAAAACCCGGTGAATAATATGCGCAGCACCCTCATTTATATCAGTGTAGCATACCAAGAAATGAGGGTATCACCCCAAAGCAAGCCCAAGAGGGTACCAATAATCAAAAACGGGCCAAACGGGATCGGTTTGCCAAACTTGGCTTTACCTAGTGCGATCAGCGCGATGCCCACGACCGCCCCTACCACCGTCGCCAACCACAGCCCCACCCAAACAACCGGCCAACCCAGCAATAAACCCAACGGAGCAGCCAGCTTGACATCGCCTAAGCCGATTCCTTTTTGCTTGGTCACGAGCCAAATAAGGTAAAAAAACCCGCTCGCCGCCACAGCCCCACAGACCGTCCAGAAAAAATCCTCGTGGCGCATAATACCCGCGAGCACCAACGCCATGCGGTAGAGCAGTGCCAGCGCGGTCAACGTTAGCACCGTCCAGTCAGGAATAATCAGATAACGGTAGTCATACATGAAAATAAATAACAGCACCACACCAACCAAAAGCCAAAACAGCGGCTGCAGCATGGTAAATGGCTGCTGGGTCAACTGAAAAAAGAAAAAACCCACCAAGTACCACCAGAGAAACAAAACACCGGTCAGTCCCTCGACAATCGGGTGTGAAACAGAGAGAGCCGCTCTACACCGCCGACACTTGCCGCGCAGAAAAACAAAAGAGAGGAGGGGGATGTTGTCGTACCAGGCGATGTGCTGCTTACAACTTTCACACTGGGAGCGTCCGGTCATCCACGGCTGACCGGTTTTGCTGCGGTAAATAACCAGGTTGAGGAAGCTGCCGACACAGGCACCAAAAAAGAAGAGAAAAAATCCAATGATGAGGTTCAGCTCTGACATACGCTGTCAAGCATACAGTACGCAGGGGGTAGATACAAAACCCCCCGCCAAAGGGCGGGGGGAAACCCATATCTACTCTTATGGCAGACAGAAGAATTCAGCATCTGCAACGCAGGCAGCTGCTTCAGGAAAGTCTCCGGGTAAAGACCCATATTCTGTGGTCTCCTGACATCTATTTGCAGCCTTCGACTTAAACGCGTCAGATTTTGGCGTAAAACAAACATAAGTTGAATCACCAGTAGCTCCTGCATTGTAAACGAAAAGAGGGTTAGACCCGCCAGAAGTAATTCTAGAAATAAATGATGTTTTAACTTCATTTGAGTTGGTACAACCAGCAACTGCCGACGCTTCACTGCCAAGACGAGTAAAAACATCACAATCAGGATCGCTACCCGTCACTATCCATACATCTGCCTCAAGCTGCAACCAAGCAAGAGTAGTATCCTCAGTTGGATCATTTTGCCAAGGAAAATAGCCTTGGAAAGCATTATATCTATCAATGGCACTGATGAGCTGCTCTGAATCTGACTGACTACCCGTATCTCGTCCTCTATTAATCTGCTCAACTGGATTAATGGCAGACAACACAGCCACGGCCAAAATGCCGAGGATCGAGATCACAATCAGCAACTCAATCATGGTAAACCCAGCAACACTGGTTATCGGGCGTAAAATTGAGCGGAGCAGTTTCATAGTATTTCCTTTTGCCTTGGGCTTAATCCCATGTGCTATTACTCTATACCAAATCGCAAACTCGATGCAAGGGGGAGTTATCATCCCCGTGCACATCTAAAACTGACTCGTCAAGTTGTAGATCGGCATGATAATCGCAATCACCATCGCCCCGACACCAATACCTAGAATGATCATAATCATTGGCTCCATGGCTGTGGTCAAGTTCTTGACTGCCTGCTCGCTTTCTTGCTCAAAGTAATCGGATAACTTTTTGAGAATTTCATCGAGCTTGCCGGTTTCTTCGCCGACAGCCGTCATCTGAAACAGGATGGGTGGAAATGTCTCGCTACGCTCGAGAGCTTCGGAGAGCGGTACACCTTTCTCGACTTCTTTGGTAGCCAGATCAAGCGCGTTCTGGTACACCTGGTTGGTCACACCCTTGCTGACAATTTCTAGCGCGTTGAGCAAGGAAATGCCCGCCCCAATCAGGAGCGAGGTCGTTCTGGCAAACTCGGTTAAAACGATTTTGGTAATCAGTACCCC
>Ga0209542_10003051_pt1 | contig 36383 bp, 36 predicted proteins | sample RifCSPhighO2_01_FD_184028 | JGI IMG/M metagenome (GOLD analysis project Ga0209542, IMG submission 184028) | Soil microbial communities from Rifle, Colorado - Rifle CSP2_plank highO2_0.1 (SPAdes) (version 2) | ecosystem: Environmental > Terrestrial > Deep subsurface > Rock core/Sediment ...
TCAACAAAGACCGTTCCAGTTCCTGCGCGAAGCGCGGAGATCACCGGCGGATCGCTCCAATCATCTGGAAGGACAAAACGCCAGAGGCCGATCCAAATCAGCGCCATGGCCGAGACGGCCAGGGTCACCCGTCTGGCCGCCGGAAAGGAGGCGGCGCAAAGACCGATTCCAGCCGCCAAAAAAGGCAGAGTAAAAAAAATGTAATAGTCATGGAAATTTCTGGGGACGACAGCGGAGAGAACCGTGGCCAGGATTCCGGCGCCGATGATAACAGCCGCTGGCCGGCGGAGATCCTGATCTTGTCCGCGCGCCGCCAACAGAATCAGCGGAGCCGCCGCGGCCACTAACCAAAAAAGCGGATCCTGGAGAAAAATTCCGTAAAGCAGTCCGATCCGGCTGCCGGGAAGGCCGGACGGCCGTGAAAACTGGGAATCAATAAGCAGACGGCGAACCTCGGGGAAACGCAAATCAGACAGGACAACCAGAAGAACCACCAACCCGGCGCCGGCTGCCAGATATAAGCGGCGGCGATCGCCCCGACGGACAATCAGCAATGCGGCCAAGGGGACTATCAAAAAGATGGCTGTGAATTTCGTTCCGATAGCCAGAGCCGCGAAAACACCGGCGCCAACGGCGCTGACCTTGCCTTTTCCCAAAAGAAACAGGGTAGCCGAGCACAGGAGAAAAAAAGAAAGCAGTAGTTCGAGGTGAATGAACCGGCTGAAAAGCCAGAAATGAACGTTGGCCGCCAGCAAAATCCCGGAAAAAGCCGAGGACCACAGCGGGCCGCCCAGCCGTCGGACGAGGGTCATAACCAGAACTACCAGCGCGCCAGAAAAAAGAAGATTGATTTTTTTGACGGTCTCCGCCGCGGCGCCCAGTCGCAGGAGAACAGCCCATAGTTTCACCCCTACCGGCGGATGGAGCAGAACAAAATCCCGGTAGGGCTGGAGTCCGGCGGCCACCAGCTCCGCGTCGCGGAGATACACTCCCTCATCATAGTAATCGTGGCGGACAATGGCATTCGCCAAGTAGAGCGCCACCATCACCGCCAGGACGGCGGCGCAGAGGATAGGAAATTTCCAACGGTTGAAATTCATATCCTTTTAATAACAAACGACCAGCTCGATCCCAGGGCGGACTGAGAGAGAGTGATCGGCTCCCAACCGACAAAAAGCGCCGACAGTTCGGCCCGGGAGTATTCGCGATGAAATGGCTCCTTCTCTTGCCGCCGGCAGGTGAAAGACATCCAGCGGAATCTCCAGATGGGGGAACGGCGGGGAGTAGAACCGATGAGCAATCCACCAGGAGAGAGCAGGCGGTGAATCTCTCGGATCAACGGGCCAGGGTCAGGAAAATGCTCAATCACCTCGGTGCAAACCGCGGTTCGAAACGAACCGTCGGGAAAAGGCAGGGCCTCGGCCTCGGCCACCACTCCCTGGACATGCGGGGCGTGGCGGGCCAGCCGTTCGATGTTGCGGGGGTTGATATCCACCCCAACCGATCCCGGCGGCAAATGACGGGAGATGAGTCCAGTGCCGCAGCCGATATCAACGAATGGCTCCTGGCCATAACGACGGATCATCCTGACAGCCGCCCGTCCCCTCTGCCGATGGAAAAGCGCCTCGGGAGCAAGCAAGCGATCGGCCACTTCCACCCAGTCGTAATCCTGGACCTGGCGGTAAAAAGTTTTAAGCGGTTCGTCCATGGGTTTCAATCCTAAGACGGGCCAAAACCGCCATCAGTACGGCAATAAAAACACCAAGATTGATCAGCCACCAAAGATTGACGACGGGCAGGAAGCGGGAAAGAGGAGACATATAAAACAGATTGGCCAGAAAGGATAAGGAAAGGAAAAATGCCGAAGCAATCAGGCGACGATCAAAGGCCGCGGCTACGATCAGAAAAACAACCGCCGGATAAAGATAGCGTTCATGAATCTCCGTGGGAAAAAGAAAAAAGGCCAGGGAAAAAAGAGTGGCCAGAAAAAAAAGATTTTTGGCCGTCATTTCCAGACGGAGGGCCAGGAGGGAAATCCCGCTGACTGCGGCGGCCAATAGCAGGAAGCCAGCCATCCGATAAGTGATGTTTCCGAAAAGAATCTCCGTGTCCAGTCTCGGACCATTGGGGCCGAGCATGGCCGGCCACCAGATGTTCATGGCATTGGCCGAAACATAAGGGTAGCGGGAAACATTCCAGAGCAGACTGCGCCAAATGCCGGCCGGGTCCTTGGCCCAGAAAGGAGCCAGGACCAGAACGGCGGCGGCCGCGGAAACCAGGCCGTTGCGCAGTGTGGCTAGCGGACCGCCGCGGCGCAGATGGACAATAAGGATGAGCGGCAGAAGAAGGATGCTCTGAATCTTAAAGAGCACGGCCAAAGTCTGAGCCGCCCAGGCCTTGCGCATTTTAGTTTCGGAGATGGCCACAAGCGCCGCCAACAGAAAAAAAGTATGCAAAGAATCGTTCTGACCCCAAACGGAACTGGTATAGATGATCGCCGGATGAAAAAGGAGGGCCAGAAAGACAAAAAAGCCGGCGCGGCGGGAAACACGCCGGCGGACGAACCAGCCGGCGAGTAATGCCGAGGCCAAATCCCCGATAATCCCCGGCAATTTGATCATGCTGGTCAGCTGCCAAGGATTGGCCCCAAGGAGCGGCGCCGTGTAATTGATATGTATCCAGCCGATGGCGCGGAGATAGGGAAAAAACAAAGCGTAGTTTGGAAAACTGGCCAGAGGAATCCCTTCTTGGTCCATGCGGGTGTAGATTCCGTCAAAGCCGTTGGCCGCGCTCCACAGCCCCCAGGCCTTGAACACTCCCAGATCAAAAACATTTCCCGGCAAAGGGGAAAGCGCCAGGCGGATGGAGAGGGCGATCGCGGCCAGGAACAAAACCGTAAATTTCATTTTCCATCCGGTCATATCAGTCGGATCAGCGAGCGACGAACCCCGGCGGGGGGACGAATTGATAAATCTTACCCTCCTCGTCGGAGTAAACCAGGCGCATCAGGGGGTCGCGGGATAGCGCCGCCTCCAGCGGCTGATGATCGCGATCGACAAAAGCGTACTCGGCGCCGAAGCGCTCGTAGATACGCGCCCCCAAAAAATTGAGATCCCGGCCTTGAGTAGTCTCCACCCACTCGCGGAAACGCTCCGGATTTTTGACGAACATAAAAGCCGGATCCAGTCCAACCAGATAACGGTTATGGGTGTTGCGGATGAAGAAGTAAGGAAAATCATCCCAGTCGTTGTGAAAAATAATCGAACCTTTCGACGTGTTGGTCTGAAGCCAGGCTGACAGTTTTTCATATTTGTCCGGCGGGATGCCCGACTCGAAATCCCGCTTGGCGGCCAGCACGTCGCGCGCTGCCAGAAGCGGGGTGGTCAGAGCAAAAAAAGCGGCAACAATTATGGCCGCGGCTCTGCGCCAACCCTTGAGAGCACCGACCATCTCTTGAAACCAGAGAGAGCCGACCTTGCGCCGGGCGCAGTCTATTGCCGAAAAGGCGAAAAGCACGGCAAAGGGCACGAAGTATTCGACGTTCCGTTTGGCCTTGAGAGTGAAAACGCAGGCAACGACCACCAGAATTCCCAAGGCAACGGCCATGACAAGGCGCTCTCTTTCAACCGGATATCGAGAGCGAATCAGGGAGGCGACCAACCCGAAAAGCGCGGATGACAGAAGAAGGATGAAGGTCAAACTGGAGGAAGCCAGGAGTTCCTGCGGTTTCCAAGGATACCATTCCTGCCCCACTCCAAACTGGTCGCGAAAGCCGATTATCCCGACGCGCACGATGTGCAGCCATTCAAAAGGGATATTTTCAGGGAAATAGGGATTGATCACGTGCCCAGTGATGATCCCCAGAACGACTCCGCCAGAGAGCGCCAGATTCCGGCGCGAAACCAAGGCGCGGGGGCTCCTGGAGACAATGGCCTCGGCCAGGATGTACGAAGCAACAACCACCAGCAGAATCGGCCAGCCGTCATAAAGCCAGACGTAGGCGAAGGCGATGGCGGCCAAGATCAGTGGCTTGCTCTTGAAGGCGGCCCACAAACCGAGAAAGACCATGAGCAGCGACAACGATGGTGTCTTGGCCAGATTCATCCGGAAGAGAAATGGGTTGGAGGCGGCGAGGGCGAGCGTGGAGAACGCCGCTCCAGCTACGCCGAACGAACGAAGTAAGAGCGCCGCTCCGACCATGGCTGATACTCCAAAAACGACGGCGGAGATCCGCATCCCCAAGAGCGGGTCTGGTAATGAAACAAAAGGAATAAGCAGTAAGTGGTAAAGAAAATGGTGATCCACGTAGGAGTCGGTGAAAACGGTCTGGGTCAGCCAGGGAAAATCGCGAATGATACCTTGGTCGCGGATCAGGAGAGCCATCCGGGCGTGATAAAAACTGTCCGGGTCCGGAAAATTTCCGCTCGACTGAAGAAGGGCCGAAGCGAAAAAAGCTAAGAGGCCCGTAAGGATGAAACCAAGCGCCGGATGGCGACGGAAAATCTCGATCATAACGTCTCCACTCTACGGGATGACTCGGTTAAAAACAACCCGCCCCGTACGAACGGAGCGGGCCTCTCACCTCACCAAGCATGGGAGCGAGGTGAGAGAACGGCGGCTAGAACAAGGTCTTCAAATCAGTCGCCGGATCCGCCAGCGCCGCCTCGCTGCCGCGGATGTCCACCTTTCGTTTGATGAGCTCGGCGATCGGGATTCGGTCGGCAATCCGGTTAGAGAGCGTGGCGCCGACCAGCCGTCCGTCGCGAATGAGCAGTCGTCCGTATTGCCGCGCTTGGGCCTCCCCGCGCGCGATGACCGTCGTCTCCAGATCGGCCCGAACGTCCCCAATAAACGATACAACCAGATCGAACACCGTGGCGGCATACTGGGAGACGAGCGAAAACTCCCCGCGCTCCCCGGCCATGTTAGCCGCCGCCACCCGCCCTTGTTCCTGGGCATTCATCCAGTTGCCAAGAAACTGCCGCCTGCCCAAATCCTTGTTCCAGAACTCGGCCACATCTCCGGCCGCGAAGATATCCGGAACGTTCGTCATTAAGTACTCGTCGGTAAGCACCCCCCGCTCGCAGGTAACACCCGCGGAGGCGGCGAATTCCAGATTGGGGATAATCCCCACTCCAAAACCGAGAATCCGCGCGGGGATTTCCCGGCCGGAGCTGGTGCGCACTGCTCGAATTCCAGAGCCTGCCCTGAGCGAAGTCGAAGGGTTATCCCCAACGATCATCTGGCACTCTTCACTGTTGTACAGTTTCACTCCGTTGGCCGTCAATGTGGATTCCAGGATTTCTCCCGAGACATCGTCCCACAGCCAGTTCCAGAAGCGCGGTTCGCGAATGATGAAAGATGTCCGAAAGCCGCGGTCGCGGAAAATCGGCGGAAACTCCAAACCGATCAATCCACCGCCGATGATGGCCGCCTCGCGCTCGTTCTCCGGACGAAGCGAGAGTCCGTCCAACGCTCGAACGATCCGATCAGCGTCATCCAGCGTTCGAAACGGAAGCACGCCGGGGCTATCCGCGCCGGGTACGGGCAGCTTCCTGGGCCTGCCGCCGGCGGCGATAAGCAATTTTTCGTAGGAAATCTCAATTCCGTCGTCGAGCGTCGCCCGATGTCCGCCGACATCGAGCCGCGCGGCGGTTCGACCGCGATAAACATCGATTCCCCGTTCCGCGTACCATTGCCAGTCTTTAAAAAAAACTTTCTCTCGCGGAATTTTACCCCTGACATAATGAGGAAGAAGGACCCGGGAGTAAAGCGGGTAGTTCTCATCGGAGATAATCCCGATCGATGAGTTGGGAAGCAGGCGGCGCAATTCTCCGGCAGCAGTCACCCCGGCGATTCCTCCGCCGATGATTAAAAAATCAAAACGGTTCATCGGATCCTCTTAAGGTATCCGTTGGGATTGAAGGTCAAGTAAAACTTCTCCCGCGCCCGGTCGACAGCGAAATCACGATTCTCGTCCAAAAACTCGCGGAGCGCCTCCATCGGACCAGGGCCATGGGCAGGATCCGCGGGGTGGCCGTTGACATTAGAATCCTCGACGATGAGGTACGAGCCGAGGGAAACCAGGGGGGAGTAAGCCCGCAATTCGGCCAGCACGTGGTCGCGCGAATGATCCGAGTCGAGAATGACCATCACCGTACCGGCACCAGCGATCCTTTCTCTCACTTGGGAGAGAACCTCCGGAGCGGTCGAGGACCCCGTAAGATAAGCGATGCGCGGATGGTCCGGACGTTTTTCTTTGTAATTAATATCGATGGAGATCAACTTGCCCGAACCGACCGCGTCCATCAGATGAGCGAGATACAGCGCGCTCCCGCCGAAAGCCGTGCCGCACTCGACGACAATATCCGGTTTCAATTCGTGGATCAGCTCCTGATAAACCCACATGTCCGTCGGGCACTTCTGGGTCGGAACTCCGAGGTAGGCGACGCGATCCCAGGCGCCGGATTCGTAATAAAATTTATGAAAAGCATTGATGATGTCCGTGTGGCCGGACGGCGAGTAAAGAAACCCGCGATAGACCCACTTCCGCAATTCCCCGAGTTCACGACGCAGTGCGGAGGTTTTCTTTTTCATATGGGATTCGTCGTTAAAAAGTCGCGGAGCGCGATTTTCCAATCACGCAGATGAGGCACTTTAGTCGATCGGAGCAATGTATAAGGTGGGATGACGCGGCGGACCGGATAGGCCGAGCGCGGGACGGGACGGACGACGGTCGCCAGACCGAGACTGGAGACAATTTCCTTGGCGCACTGGTACCAAGTGGCCTGCCCCGAGGAGGTCAGATGGTAGATCCCGTAAGGAGCGCTGTCACGCACCAGGCGGCGAGTGGCCTCGGCCAAATCTTTGACATAGGTAAACGCCCCTGATTCCTCATCCACCGATGATACCTCGCGCTTGAGGCGCGCCAGCTCGGCGATGCGCAGCACGAAACTGATTTTGGCGGCCGGGCTCTCTGGGCGCGGACCGTAAAGACGCGATGTTCTGATCAGATAAAACTCGTCGATCGCTTCCCTGAGCAGTCGCTCGCCCAGCGCTTTCGATCTACCGTAAGCGTTGATCGGATTCGGACTGGCATCTTCGTCGTACCCCTCCCGGTTCGTTCCGTCAAAAACGTAGTCGGTGGAATAGTGGATGATCGTTACACCGAGTTCGCGGGCGATGGCCGCCAGCGACCCGACAGCGGTTCCGTTCAATCGTTCCGCTTGATCTGGATGATCCTCGGCGCCATCGACATCGTTCCAGGCCGCACAATTGATGATGAGCTCCGGACGAAGCTCGGGAATTTTTTTCCGCGCCGAGGTCTCATCGGCAATGTCAAGTTCCGCTCGATCCCAGACTATGACATTATGGCCCAAAAACGCCTTGGCCAGCGCGCCCCCCAGCAATCCTTTACCGCCAAGAATGAGCACTTTCATACGCGTCGGAGCGCTTTCCATCCCATCCCCATGAACATGCATAGCGGATCGAGAATTGAAATCACGACTGATTGAACCAAACCGTGATGTTTCCGGAAATATCGGCGAATACTGTGATTCCAGATCATCTGCCGTTCGAAAAAAGGCATCTTGGAGAGTCCAGCTTGGCTCCGGTGATAGACGGTCACTTCCGGTGTGTAGCGAACCTCGAGGCCGGCGTCACTGACCCGTTTGCAGAAGTCGGTGTCCTCGAACCACAGGAAAAACCCGTCATCCCACAGGCCGGCGCGGAATAAGGCCGCCTGCGTGATGAAAGCCACCGCGCCCTTTATCTGGGGAACGATCGCTTCTCTTGAATAGTCGAACTTCTCCGGCATAGGACGCCGGATCAACCGATAATACCTGGCCGATTTGTGAAGCCCAAGCCGCATCTCGAGCTGACTTCGAAACGTGGGGATGTCCGAGACTGACGCTTGAGGGGAGCCGTCGGGGTTCAAGATCCTGACGCCGAGCACGCCGAGTTTGGGGTATCTCCCGGCCGCGCCGAGCAGTGCGGAAAACGTCCGCGGCCGAATCACGGTGTCAGGATTGAGAAGCAGGACGTTCGGCGCCGACGATTTTCTGATTCCCTGGTTGGCCGCCGTCGAATAACCGAGATCGTCAGGATTCAGGATGATTTCAAACCGCCGGCAGTGGGGATTGGAAACATCGAATGTCCTCAAAAATTCCGAGGTGCCGTCTTCCGAACCGTTGTCGATGACCAAAAGTTCAAAAGGAGCGTCCGCTTCCCGATCGATCGACGATAAACACTCCCGGAGCGCCTCGCGGACGTTCCAGGTGACAACCACGACGGAAATTTCCGGGAAAGATTTATCCATGGGGAGCTTTCCATTGATAGGGAATCTCCGGGGAGAAGGGGTCTATGCGGACAATTTCCGTCGGGTCGTGGGGAATGCTGGCGCAATTGGCCACGATGGCCTCCTCTGTTCCGATCACTCGGAAGCCATTAACCACTCCCGGCGGCACCCGCACCAGCACATAGTTGTGGTCTCCCATGATGATTTCCTGCACCTCGCCGCGAGTGGACGAATCCGGCCGTTGATCATAGAGAACCAGCTGGATCGTCCCTTTGACTACGGCATAGTTAATGGTCATCAAACTGTGCACATGCCAGCCCTTGATAATGCCCGGATAGGCGGTCGAAAAATAAATTTCTCCAAACTTTTCGAAATGCGGGTCCGTGGATTTCATCATGTGCATGACCCGGCCGCGGGCGTCTACGATCTTTCGGAGCGGTTGAACGAGAACGTCGTGGATCATACAAGTTGAGCTGGCCCCGAGTGGCCGGCAAGAATCGAGTTTAAAATAACAGACGGAATTAGCTCTTCCTTCTTTGATGACCGGGCGAGGTACTTCTGATACCAATCATAGCTTCGTCGAAGCCCTTCTTCGAGCGGGATTCTCGGACTCCACCCAAGCGTGTTCCGCGCGCGTTCGCTTGAGAGATACTGGGCATTAATTTCATTGGGAGCGTCGCCGAGAATGATCGGCTCGAGATCGGCCCTGCCTGTGACACGCAGCATCGTTGCCACCAGATCGCGCACCGAGACCGGCGACTCCGTGCCAAAATTGAAGGCCCTTCCGCGCACATCCGCGCGATCGGCGGCCTGGCCTAGAGACAAATAGGCCTCGACCACGTCTTCAATGTAGAAATAATCGCGGAGGAGCGTGCCATCGCTCCTGATCATCGGCCGCTCTCCGCGGATGATGGAACGGAACGTTCCGGGGACAATCCGCGACCAATTGGTGTCCCCGCCGCCGTAGAAGTTCCCGCAGCGAGAAACGGTAACGGGCATTCCATAGCTTGCGGCGTAAGTCTGGGCCAAGAGGTCCGTACAGCTTTTGGAAACATCGTAAGGATGGTTGCTCGCCAGGGGAAGTTCCTCGCGGTACGGAAGAAGCGCGCTCTCTCCATAGGCCTTGTCTGAAGAAGCGGCCACTATCCGAGCCGCTTTCCCATAATGACGCGCGGCCTCGAGCAGATTCCAGGTACCCCGAATATTGGATTCAAAAGTCGACATTGGCAGCCGATTGGCCACGGTCACGATCGGTTGGGCCGCCAGGTGAAAACAGGTGTCAATTTCGTATTCGTTGAGTATCCGTTCAAGCAAAAAAAAGTCGGCAAGATCTCCATGGACAATCGTCGCGCGGCCCCCGATGCCGACTTCCGCAAATCGTGAATTCGGAAGGTCATCGCGAACTAGTCCAACAACCTCCGCGTCACGGCGGATGAGCTCATCGGCCAGCCAGCTCCCGAGAAATCCGGCAATGCCAGTGACTAAGACGCGCTTTCCTGCCCAGAAATCATTCATAATCAATTTTTCCAAATTCTCCATCGCGGCTCGTTTGCCCACATCCGGTTCAGATCTTCGAAATCCTTATGGGTGTCCATGGAGTGCCAAAAACCATTGTGCTGGTAGAGCGAAAGCTCCCGGTCGCGGATGAGATCGGCCAGCGCCTCCTCGATCATCTGATTTGGTTTGAGATATTGAAAGATCCTCCGCGTGAACACCATAAACCCGCCGTTTACAAAGTCGGAGAGTACCGGCTTCTGTTCGAATGAAGTAACCCGGCTTCTCTCATCAACGCCGACCAGGCCGTACTTGGAAGTTGGATGCACGCCGGCGATCGTGCCCACGGTTCCCTGTCTCTCATGGAAAGCCACGAGATCATCGACATTGATGTCGGCCACCCCGTCGCCGTAGGTAACCATAAACCGTTCGCCAAGGATGTAACGCTCCACCATCTTGAGACGCTCGCCGGTTTTCGTCTCCTCGCCGGTGTCGGCGAAGGTGACGTGAAAGTCATCCTGACTGCCGTTCTCATGGGTAGCGGTCACCTCGCCGCTCTTTATTCCCATGGTGAAATCCGAAGTCAGCCACTTGCGCAGAAGAAAATGCTCTTTGACCATCTCGCCCTTGTAGCCCAGCGCCAGAACGAAACGGTCGTATCCGAAATGGGCGTAAATTTTCATGATGTGCCAGAGAATCGGGCGATCTCCGATGTGCACCATCGGCTTGGGGCGGTATTCGGTTTCCTCTTTCAACCTGGTCCCCTTGCCGCCGCAGAGAATCACCACTGGCACGTTCGATTTGTCGGTCATAAGATGACGCGCGGTTCGAGAAGAAGCATGGCGAATTTTCCTCCCCGCTGCCGATACTCGGACTGCTGAAAAATGATTTCGTCGGCGAAATTCCAGGCGAAGATGACCAGGATATCCGGCATGCGGCGAAGAATCTCCTCCGGCGCGACTACCGGAATGTGATTCCTTGGAGTGAAACGGCCTTGCTTGTGAGGACTGCGATCGGCAATAAACTCTATAAGATCAGGTCCGACCTGGCAATAGTTGAGAAAGACATTGCCTTTGGCCGCGGCCCCGTAGCCGGCGATGTGCGTCCCGGCGTCGTGAAGACCGCGGAGGAACTCCAAGGTCCGTTCGCGGACGGCGGCAACCCGCAGGGCAAAGGCCTGGTAGGGCGCGATGGTTCCCAGATCGCGCTCGCGCTCAAAGGCGATAAGTTCCCCGACGCGCGCGGTGCGCTCATGCGGGCCGTTGGGATGACCGATGAATACTTTGAGCGACCCTCCATGGAGCGGGATGCGTTCGGCGTCGAAAAGAAGAAGTCCTTCGCTCTGAAACAAGCGGTCGAGCACTTCCACTCGGAAATAAGACAGGTGTTCGTGGTAGATCGTGTCGAACTCGAGTCCGTCGATAAGATTCACAAGGTAAGGAACTTCGATCACCGCCGCGCCGTCGTCGGCCAGAAAAGACCTAATGCCGCGGACAAAGTCGCGAAGGTCAAGGACATGAGCCAGCACATTGGTGCCCAGGATGATCCGTGCCGGGCCGTACTCCTCTCTCAACCGTTTACCCAGTTCCTCAGTGAAGAACTCCACGACGGTCGGGAAGCCGCGCTCCCGTGCGACCGTGGCGATGTTTCTCGCCGGTTCGATGCCCAGGATTCTTGTCGGCAGCGATTTGAACGACTGCAGGAGCGCGCCGTCGTTACTGGCGATCTCGGCGACCAGGTCTTTTTCTGATAGTTTCATCTTTTCTTTGAGTTCCATTGCCAACTCTCGTCCGTGAGCCACAAAAGTATCCGACATCGAACTGAAGTAGACGTAGTCGGAGAACACCGCCTTGGGGTCCAACGCCTCGGTGAGTTGAGCGTGCGAACAGTCCTCGCAGAAAGCCACGGTGAGATCAAAAAACTTTTCCGCGACGAAATCATCTTCGCCGGCCGGAAAAGAATTGATCGGCGGCATTTTTCCCAACGAAAGAAACGGCGTGAGCCGTTCCCCCAAACAAACGCGGCAATGACGGAGAGGGATATTCATGATTTCTTTTCACTCCCTGACGCCGAAAATAAGACCGATCTCCTTCCGTTCGTATTTCCGGGGGATGATTGCCCGGAACCCTCGCGAACGCAGAAGATCCAGTAGGTCGAACTGATTCTTGCCCGGTTCGAAGTTGTGAAACTCGAGGGCTATTTTTCTGATCTTCAACCAAACGGAGTCCGGACAACCAAGTAGAATTTTGTACTCGGCGCCTTCGCAGTCCATTTTCAGGAAATCGCAGCGTTCGATGCCGTATTCGGCGAACAGATCTGCCAAGGTGCGGCCGGGCGCCTCCTCCTTGGAATCGCTGGTCGCCTCAATCCGATAAAGCGATCCCGAAGCGAACCAAGCCCCCTTCCCATGATGAAAAATCAGGGGCCCACTGACATCCGAGATTCCCCCGCGAACGGCGACAATATTGGCTAAACGATTACAATCAATGTTCTTCCGCAGTATGTCGAAATTTTTTTGCACCGGTTCAACGGCGATGACCCGGGAGGTCGGTTCGTTATAGGCGGCGAAAACCGCGAAAGAGCCGATGTTGGCTCCGATATCCACTACCGTGTCCCCGGGCATAACGTTGAAATATCGAAAATACTCTCCGTCACGCGTGATGCTCTGCAGACAGGAGACATCCGACGAATACGGGCGCACGAAAAAAGACGGCCCGTTCCTCAACTGCAGCGTGACCAGGCGGCGCGGCGCCAAATGGGCCAACTCCAGAAAACGGACCGGCCAGTTTTGAAAATGAATGATAATTTTTAGCAGCTTCTGAACCGTCTTACCCATAGACAGTCAAGGCAATAAAAAAAGCGAGCGTTGTTGCCGTCGCCAGAAGAAGGAGAACTCCCTCCGCGACTTTTCGTCCGCTCACTTTCATTCTTCGAAGTTCCGTCTTGATTACCAAAGGGAGCATAAACCGGCTTCTAGACGGAAGGAAAGATCTGCTCCCCGGTTTCCTCATCATGAATAAAAATCGCCAGGGTTGGGCAGGACTGGGCGGCCAGAAGTATCGCCTCCTTTTCCGAATCGGAAACTTCGATCACCCGCTCGTGGACGGTCGGCTCATCGGGAAGCCCCGGCTCCTTGGGGTAGGCCTTGTTGTCCGAGTTGAGCGCGAAATAAATCGGCGCCACGGTCACGCAAGAGGCCGCGCCGATGCACAGATCACGATCAACTTTGATTCGGAGTTTAGGCATAGTAATGCGACTAATAGATTATCCGTAATACTTCTCTTTGTAAAACCGAATCAACTGCTCGATCTCCGGCAGTGCATCCGGATCACCCACACCCACCTTCAGCTTCTGTTGTACTTCCTCGATAGTCTGCGCGCCTTCGAGTACCGCCTCCTCGATGTCTTTGTCAGTAATGTTGAGCCGCTGGTCGATGATCTTCGCCCCTTCGATGATGACGCGCTCATATTGCGCCGTGGCACGGAAGTACTCGTTGACCGCTTTTCGAAAAGCCTTATCTGCCAGCACCGAACAGTGAATCTTGCGGTTGGGAAGTCCGCCCAACCGCACCATCACATCCTGCGGCCGGATCTTGAGCGCGTCATCAATCTTCATCCCCCCATTCTCGGTGACCATCATTGAAAACATGGAGGTCGAAGCAATCGCGCTACCGCAGCCAAATGTCTTCCATTTCAAATCCGTAATGCGGTCGCTCTCTCTATTCACTTTGATCCACATGTACATCACGTCTCCGCAGGCCGGGCTTCCGACCATTCCCTCGGCGTCGAACTCACCCTCCTTCGCTCCTTCAAGCAACAGATTCCGCGGATGAAAAAAATGATCCTTAACGATATCAGAATATACCCAGCGCTCGCCGGTATGCTGATTGATCACTTCGGCTTGTCCGTCTGTCTTTGTGTGTGCTTCCATAGGTTCTCTTGCTCATTTTCAGCTGAATCCCTTGGGCTTCGCTGTGCCTACGGCACAGCGCTCAGCCCGTCTCACGGGATTCGTCCCGAAGCAGTTCGGGACTCACTCCTGTTCGACTCCCAGTGTGGACGGCCGAGATCGACAAACGCTTTACGGATGGTCTGATCACCCCGACCATCAAACTGAAGATTCACCGGCGAGATAGACCGGAGCTTTGCGACTATTTCAGGCAAGACATCCAGAACATAATCAATATCTTCCTCTGTCGTGGATCGTCCGAGCGTGAAGCGTACCGAAGCATGGGCATACTCGTAGGGCCGTCCCAAAGCCAGGATGACATGTGATGGATCAAGGGAGGCCGAGTCGCAAGCCGAGCCGGTAGCCGCCGAGATTCCCCTGGCGTCTAGATAGAGAAGCGCCGCCTCGCCTTCGATATCCAGAATGGAAACATTGACGTTGTTTGGGAGTCGCTTCACCAAATGGCCGTTTATCACTACCTTGGGAATCCTTCCCATGATGCCGGCAGTGAGCTTGTCGCGGAGCGGGGTAAGCCGGGAACTCTCCGCCTCGCGTTCCGCGGCGGCAATCTCCAGGGCCTTGGCCAGGCCAACGATGGCAGCCGTGTTTTCAGTCCCGGATCGAAGCCGCGACTCTTGCCCGCCGCCAAAAATGACGGGTTCGATGCGGATCCCGCGGCGGTGGTAAAGAATGCCGACGCCTTTCGGCCCGTAGATTTTCGACCCGTTGGCCGTAAGCAGGTCCACGCCCAGTTTGCGGACGTCAACTTCGCAATAGCCGACCGCCTGGCAGGCGTCGGTATGAAGAAACGGCGGATCTAGCAGGCCGCGATTCTTCTCTTTCTTCCAGTCGCGGACGGCCTTGGCGATTTCCCTGGTCGGCAGAACGGTCCCGATCTCATTGTTGGCGTACATTACCGAAACCAGCGTCGTTTCCGGAGTGAGCGCGGCGGCGATATCTCGGGGATCAATCAGACCGTCGCCGTCCGCTCGAACATAGGTCGCCGACCAGCCCTGTTTCTCCAGCGCTTTTACCGTATTTTGCACCGCGTGGTGCTCAATATTCGTCGTCACCAGATGCTTACCTTTTGACTCATAGGCGCGGGCAACGCCTTGAATCGCCAGATTGTCGGACTCGGTGCCGCCGGAAGTAAAGGTGATCTCATCGCTGCCACAGCCCAATACCGCGGCCACACCGCCGCGCGCCAGATCAATCGCGTCTTTGGATCTACGCCCCAGCGCGTAAAGCGCCGAAGGATTGCCGAACTCCTCACCGAAGTACGGCTGCATCGCCGCGACGACTCGCGGATCCGTCGGGGTTGTTGCCGCGTGATCGAGGTAGACCGTTCTCATAGTTCAGGCGATTTCCGCAAGCGTCATCGTCCCGAGCGTCTCGTTGATTCTGCCCTGAAGCGTGTTCCACATCTTCCGCGATCCGCAACCGCGCTTCTGCGGGCACCCCTCGCGCGCCTGGCACTCCACGAGCGCGGTCGGCCCCTCGAGGAGGCGGACGATCTCGCCGATGGTGATGGTGCGAGGGTCGCGCGTGAGCCGGTATCCGCCGCCCGGACCGCGGCGCGCTTCCACCATCCCCGCTTCCCTGAGCGGCCCTACGATCTGCTCAAGGTACCCGGCGCCGGAAAGCGAGGAGGATGCGGCTTGCGGCACCGTTAAAAAAGCGCCGGAACCATACCGTTCGGCAAGGAGACCGAGAAACACCAGGCCGTCGTGACAGCGCCTCGAGACGCGAAACAATGAAGACATGGAGGGCAATCCCTAGTTTGAAACTCGGGTTTACACTATCGTTCACGCGTGGGTCAGTCAAGCACATGTGACGATTCCGAACCTACTGGTGTTATAGTACATGGAGAGGCCCTCCAGGTTCGCCGGCTCCCAGCACTGCTTCCTGGGAAATCCGGCGACGAAGCAGATCTATGGCAGAACTCACGCGTGAAGACGAAGCGCGCGCCATCGCGGCGGCCAAAGCCGACCCGCGGGAGTTCGGCGCGCTCTATGAAGCGCACTTCACCCGCATCTTCCGCTATCTCCTCGCTCGGCTCCGCGATGCCGACCGAGCCGAAGATCTAACCCAGCAAACCTTCCTGCGAGCGCTCCGGGGAATCGGACGATACCGCGATCGCGGCGCGCCCTACGCCGCCTACCTTTACCGGATCGCCCATAATCTTTTGATCAATTCCTATCGCCGGCCGCCGGCGACGCAACTTGACCATGCCCCCGATCTGACCGCGAGGGAAGCCAACGACCCGGACGCGGCCATTATCTGGCGCGAGGTCGCGCAACTTCCTTCCGACGCGCAAAACACCATCTCCCTTCGCTTTCGGGAGGGATATTCAATCCCAATGATCGCGCGCGCCATCGGAAAATCGGAATCAGCCGCCAAGATGATAATATCCCGCGCGCTCGCTGCGATTCGCGCCAAACTCGTATGACCGACTGCCAAAACCGCTTTGAGGATCTCGACCTAGATGCCTCCGACCCTGCGCTCGGCCGCATTGCCCGCGTACTCCGAAGCTCGCCTGAGATCCCCGACGAAGACATTCGCAAATCCCGCATTGCCGCAGCGCTCGCCGCGGCATCCGCGCTTAACCAAAATACGTCTATGAAACTTCCATTTCTCAAATACGTCTTCACCGCCGGAGGAGTCGCGGTGGTCATTCTGGCGATTATCGTCTCCAGTCGAACGCCCGGCGCGCCGATCCTCGGAACCGGCTCTCCGACCGTCGCAACCAAACTTGGATTCGGAAAACTTCCAGGATTGTCTGCCGCTGAAGTTGCCCCGGAGGCCGCAGCGCTTGGCGGCACTCTGTCCAAATCGCTGGCCGCCGGCGACGCGGCTGTTTCCGCGCCGGGATCTGCCGGCAGCGGAGTCGCCTCCATGATCGCGCCATCTCTCCCAAGTCCCGAATCCCCAGTCCCAAGTCCCGACGAAATGCGCTGCCTCCTCCCCGAGGGCTGTCCGGAAAAACCGATCCCGCCTGAGTACCTCCCACCAAGAGTCATCTATGAATGGAAGGGTTCATCGCTTCCGGAGATCCCCGCCGAGCTGGCCGTGTTCCGCGCGCTCCCTTTCGCCTTCGCCAGCGAAATCTCTCGCACTGTCCTTGACCGCATCAGCGGCGGCAATCTGTTCCAGGGGGATCTCTCCATCCTGAACTTTACCCTTAGGGACGCGGAATACACCTGGTCATTTGACGCTGGAAGCGGTTCGGTTTCCTTCTGGCCGAACGATTCCGGCCCGGTCTATGCGCTCAAAGGCCAAACCGAGCCGGCCGCGGGAGTCGAGACCACGAGCGTCGCGCCTGATCGTGCGATGATCTTCCCGCCTCCGTCACCGTCACCCTCCGCGCCCTCCATTCCTGACGATGAAGCAATCCGCATCGCCAACGATTTCCTCTCCTCGCGAGGAATTGATCTCGGAAAATACGGCGCGCCCCAGGTTCAGAAATATCCCTACTGGGATTGCCGATCCGGGCCCTGCCCGCTTGCCGCGGAGATCGGCGGCGTCACCGCGGATGAATCCGCCTACCCGATCTGGTACCAGCCCGAGACCACAGTCTGGTATCCGGGGAAAATCGACGGATGGGAACTCGCCGACTGGCAGGGACAGCCCCAACAGGCGACCACGATCGCGATTGACGGTGCAACCAAAAAGGTCCGCAACGGTTCCATTCTCATCCTCCCGGCGTTCGAGTCCTCGCTCTACTCGACGATCTCGGCACAGGACGCCCTCGAGCGCGCGCTTCGCGGAGGACTAAACGCCTACGGAGAGACGCCTGACATCTACCCGCCGGAGGTCGAGACAAAACGGCCGGTGGTCCGAATCACACTTACCGAGGCGAAGCTCGCCTACTTCCAGAAAATTTCCTATGACGCCGGCGGCTCCGCCACCTTCTACCTGCCGGTGGTCGCCTTCACCGGAACCATCACCGACCAATATGGAAACGCCTCGCCCTGGGGCACGCTCGTCCCGGCCCTGGCTTCCGACAGTTTCCGGGAATAGACTTGTCCCCTAATAATTCCGCCGTCCTGATGGCGGGCACCATAAAACAGACCCCGGCATTCGGGGTCTTCTTATGATATAATAAAATCATGCCCCTCAAGGAGGAACCGCGCGAAAAAGAAAAATTGGATATCCCCCGCCTGCGCATGACGCTGGAGGGAAAATTCCTGATCGCCACGCTCTTTATTATTTTAAGTTCGCTCACCCCGCTCATCGTCGCCTTTTTCCTGACCGTTGACATCATCAAGCGGGAAAGCATTGATCTCTTTCACCGCGAAGTGGGGGCCACGGTGGTAATTGAAAAAGCCGTGGCTGCCGGCAGAAGCTTAGTCTCGAGCTACAGACTCCTGGAACATGAGCTGGAGCAGAAGAACGAAGGAATTGCCGACCTTTTCCAGCGAACCGAAACCTTGGAGGATGAACTCCATTCGGCCCTCGACGAATACGCCGACTCGTATACCGCGGAAGGCAGTTCCTCGGTTAGAGACATCCTGATTAGAAAAGGACGAACAGAGCTTCTCAACGACGAGACAGCCGCTCTCTCCTCGATCAAAAAAATAACCAAACTGCACGAACCGGAAAACGCAACCTTGGAGACCCTGATCGAGGCGGGCAAATTTCGGGAAGCCTCTGAACTCTTAAAGAATCCCATCTTGCCCTCGCACGAGACCCTGCTGGCCGACACGGAAACTCTTTCACGGATAACAGCCACAGTCGTCGCCAGTCTGGGCGAGACGTCTGACCAAATGATAGTCCAGCTCGTCTCCTCGACCCTGATCATCGTCATCATCTCCATACTGCTGGCCGTCGGGGTTTCCACCCTTTTTGTCCGTCATCTGACTCGGCCGCTCCGGAATCTCGGGCAGTTCACCGAGGAAATCGGCCACGGCAACTACGCGGCCAAGATGCCCGTGCTGACCCATGACGAGATCGGCACATTGGGCGCGACGGTTGATCACATGCGCAAAAAAATCCAGCGATTCATCACCCAGCTGCAATCTACCTACGAACACGAAGTAGACCACCTCAAGGAAATCTCCGCTCTCAAGGATCAGTTTACTTTCATCGCCACTCACGAACTCAAAGCGCCGGTCGCGGCCATCCGCTGGAATCTGGATCTGATCAAAGAATCAACGGCCTTTAAAAAATTCCCCGCTGACCTCAAACAGTCCTTGACTGATACTGAAGTCTCAATTCTCCGTCTTAACACCCTGGTCAACGACCTTCTCCACGTCGCCCGCCTGGAAAAAGGCACCATTAAACCGGATTTTCAGACCGTCGACCCCAAAACCATTGTCGAAGAGGTAATTAAAGAACTTGGTTTTATGTCGCGCGACCGGGGAATACGGGTGGTCTACCAACCGGCCAAAAAAATCGTCAAACTCAAAGCCGATCCAAAACTGCTAAGAGAGATATTGCAGAACCTTGTCTCCAATGCCATCAAATACAACCGAGTCAAAGGCGAAGTTGCCGTGCGCACCGGTGAGGACGACTCGCGGGCCTGGATCGAGGTGGAAGACCAAGGGATTGGTTTTACGCCGGAGGAAAAGAAAAATATCTACAAACGCTTCTGGCGCAGCGAGCGCGTCGGAGATATCGAGGGTACCGGCCTGGGACTTTACATCGTCAAACAACTCACCGAAATGATGAAGGGAGAGATAGATCTTCAAACAAAACCCGGCGCCGGCTCAACTTTCCGGGTGACGTTGCCGCTGGCGAAAAAATAAGTCCGCTGATTTCCAACGCTGACCTGCCTGCCGGCACCTGTCTACCGACAGGTAGAGGCAGGTGAACGCTGATCGAATCAGCGATTATCTGCGGCAATAATCAGCGGGCTTTTTTAATTGTCGCCAGAGTGACAATGAGATTACCGCCGAGCATGGCGGCGATGAGAGCATCGGGAATGGGAACGAAACGAGAGGCGAGGGAAACGGCAATGGCCAGCGCGCCGACGATCGCGCCATAGATCATCCGAATTTTTCGAGTGGCGAAAGATGTGGTGATCGGTTCGATGAGCATGATGGTCGTGAAAAAAAAGAGCGTTCCGTCAATGAGCTCTCTGCGCAGGATGGCCGACAGATCAGAGACGGAAACCCCGGCCCGGAGAAGCAGACCGGCCAGTCCGAGAGCGTAGATCGCCAAAAAAGGAAGAACGATGTGGAACCTTTGTTGTCGCCAGAGGATGAAAATTCCGATAATCCCGACGACAGCAAGGGCGGTCGGACCCCAGGCCGCGCCCCACCACGATATCGCGCCGGGAAAAAAGATACCGACAACAATAAGCGCCAAACCCGCGGGATTAAAGATGTGCCGCGGCCCCCAGTGAATGAGTTGTTTGAACGCCGCCGCGGCAACAGGCGCGAAGATTAACCATCCCCAGGGCGCTTGAGGTGAGAGAAGATTGGCAATAATCAATCCCGAGATGAATGAAGACAACGGCAAGTACCATTTCTTGTCTCGAATCTTGGTCCAGAAAAGATCAACCGCCGCGCAGAGGGTAACAATCACCGCGCCACGCAGGATCCGATTCAGATCATTCGTTCCAAAAGCGCCAAAAATAAGGAGCGCGGCCAAGTATCCGACCATGAACTTCTTGATGGGGATGCGCGACCGAAAACCGGAGAGTCTCATCTAGAAAATCCCTAACAAAGAATTGAGCTTCGATTTATCGAAGCCGACGACAATTTCTTCTTTGCCGTCCTTCTCGATGATGGTCACTGGCACGCCCATCTGCCCGGATTTCTTAATCATCTCGTCGGCTTTGGCGGAATCCTGATCCACGAAATAGTTGGTGTATTGAATTTTCTTCTCGTCCAGATATTCCTTCTCCATCTTGCAGAAAGGGCAGGTTTGCGTCGAATAGACGGTGACTTGTGGTTGGGCCATAGAGATAGGTTATAGGTTATAGGTTGTGGGTTGTAGATTTGATGGCCTAGCGGTCGTCGCCGTCTCCGTGGAGGGTTCCGCGATCCTTGCGTGATTTCAATTTTTCGATGTTCCCCGCAGCGACATCATCAAGGGAGAGCCCGAGCTCTGTGGAGAGTTGAGCAACGTACCAAAGCACGTCCCCCAGTTCCTTCTTTAAAGTCGTCCGCGTTTCCTCATCAAGAAGGCCGCCCTTATCTCGAAAGATTTTTTTTATTTTATCTGCCACTTCTCCGGCCTCGCCGGCTAGGCCGAGCGTAGGGTAGACGAAATTCCTCCCCGCGTCCGGGTAGCGCGCCGTGGTCTGCGCCAGTTTTTGATACTCGTCGAAGGTCATACTACGGGATGTCGCCGCAGGAGACATAGACGCCGGCCTCGCTGCCCGATTTGTGGACATTGATCGCCAAGGGAAGCGCGGAGAGAAGTTGTGAGAGGGAGACCTCAAGCGTGGTGGTCGAGGCGCCGTCAACTGAGAAAACCAGCGGATACTTAACCGCTCCCAGATCAGCACAGGATCCGAGATGGATATGCGCCGGCTGAGTGACGTCGGCCGGGGCGCCGGAGAGATCGACTCTGATCGTTATCTTGCCGTCGGCCTCCGAGATTGTCGAGGTTCCCGATTCGCCGGAATCGTTCTGCTCAGACAGAACGATGGTTATCGGAGAAGGCGCGGTTATATTAACCGCCGCCGGTGTCGACCTTTTCAGAGCCGGCCCGGAGGGAATGACTGTCGGATATGACCTGTAAACCAGGGCAAAGCCGAGAACGGTCAGAATAAGCAGACCGAAAATCAAAGCAAGTTTCTTGGCCATAGAAAAATGATTAGGGATTATCCTATTTAAAGTATATCTCACTTTGGCCATATAAAAAACCGACCCGCTTAGCGGGACGGTTTTTCCGATACAGACTTTCTTTACAAGGCGAATCCGACGGGCCGGATGTTGTCTCCCACGGACACGGTCGTTCCCTCTGCCTCAACGCTGAACTCCGCGGCGGAGGCGATCGGCGAGCCCATGAGATAGTTCACGAAGAATGCGTCCGGAATGTCGTGAACCTTGGTGTTCCAGTCGCTCCCGTAGAGCGACGCGGCCGCGGATTCGCTCGTAATCCAGCGGAGCACGCCGTAGCGAGAGACTGCGTACACCCGCGGGTCGGTGGTGATTTTGACCAGCCGGATACCGGGCCGGTAGGTGACGAGTCCTGCGAGCGGATGCCGCGCCACTTCCGCCTCGGTGACAACGACCACAGCGGAGAAATTCGCGTACCAGGTGGAGAAGACCCTGTCGTTCGGGAACGCGTACCGCTTGCCGTCGACGACGTAATAGACGGCGGCGTCGGAGAGTCTCTTAATCAGGCCGACCGTTGGCGCGGTTTCGTAGACGACTGGAGAGGACGCGGGTGAGATGACCGGATCCCCGCCCGGCGAGATCAGCCAGTCCCCGACCCATCCGACGACTCCGCTTGCGGTGCGCACCTTCCACCACCCGTCGGTCTCGCCGATGATGGTCACCCGCTCGCCGACGGGAATCGTGGTAAGAACCACCGACCCTTCCATGCAGGCGATGTCCCGCACCCGCGCCCCGGTGGTCACGGTTCCGCCCGTGTTGCGATCGTAAACCGGATCAACTCCGCACTCTGAACTTGCGAACACCGGAACTGCCGAAGCCAGAAGGGCGGCCGTCACCGCAATTGCTGCTGCTTTTCTCATATGAAGACGAGGTTATGATTCAACGCCTGATAATCAAACTATACCGAGTCGTCATCCATTACACCACTCAACCGCATTTGCGAAGACGGAGAGGCACTGGTATGTATAAGGTATGACCATCTCAAAAACGCTGACCACAGCGCTTATCCTCACGGCCCTCATGGGCATCGGTTGCGTCGGGCGAAACCCCGCGCCGATCCCTATTGTTCCTGCTCCTGCGCCGGCGCAAAAAACCCAGCCCACTCCGGCTCCCGCCGCTTCCACCTCGACCGCGTCCGAGGCACCACCGCCCTCCCCGACTTCGACCCCCGCAGAGACCCCGGGCGCTGCCGCTCCCTCCGCAACCGTGCTCACGACTACCATCACCATCGACGAAACCTGGCAAACCTACTCGAACGCCGCGCTGAACTTCGAATTCAAGTGGCCCACGCGAGGACGATACGCGCCGAACTGGGAGGTCCGGATCATTTCGGAGGGCGATTCCCGGATGAAGGACGGCTGTCTCGCCGAGGGCGCGGCCGAGTCACGACCACCTGTCCGCGTCGGCGTTGGCGGCGTTGAATTCTGCCACTCCTCGTACAGCGAGGGTGCGGCAGGCACGCGCGTCTTCACGGATCACTACGCAACAAAAAACGGGAGCCGGTACGTCGCGATCTCCTTCACTAAAGAAGGGTATTCCGGAAGCGCCCTGGGCTGCTCGTTCGATCTTTCCGTAAACGCCACCACCTGCATCCAGTTCGACGAGCCGGCCTACCTCGCTCTCCTCGACCAGATCGTCTCGACCTTCCGGTACAAGGAGTAGCCGAAAAGATCATACGCAGACAAAGAAAAACACCTCCATTTCGGAGGTGCTTTTCTCTGGGGTGGCCAACGGGTGCTGCCCCCGTGTCACTAGCGCCACAGGCTAGTGCTCTACTGTTGAGCTATGGCCACCGTAAACCTTCTTTGTTCCTTCGTATCGTGATGCACAAGAAAATGACAGTTGTGGCAAAGCCACGCAAGATTACTCAGCTTATTATTCTTCCGATTTCTGTCAATGTGATGAACGGCGAGCACCCGTACATCTTTCGTCCGGCAAAGTTTGCACAATCGGGGAACACTGGCTCGGATCAAGGTTTCTCTATAAATGTACTGTCCACCTTTCCAATTCGGATGCGCCTGACCAACATAAACCATCGAATTTCTCCAGAGCGTTTGACAGGACTTATTACAGAAAAACTTCTTCGATTTCGATTTTCTCAATGCTTTTGGGGTTCTATAGACCTCGCTTCCACACATGAAGCACTTCTTGAATACTCCATTCTTCTGACCCTCTCGCTTGCAAGCAATCGAACAGTATTTTCCCCACCCCTTCCGTATCCAATTCGGCTTCGAATAGAAACGTTCTCTACATAAGATGCATGACACAATAGGCATACATTATTCATGTATGCCACGAATCGAACCGAATGGAAACACGATGGACTGTGGATGAATTCCACAAAACCTCATGCTTCCGTTCGTATGTCAAGGAGGAAGTGCTCTTCTCTGGGGAGAACTATTTCTGTTCCCGGTTCCAGCGCTCGAACGCGCGGAGCACCTCAAGCGGAACCGCGAAGACGATCGTATTCGATTCGTCGGACGAGACGTCGTTGATGGTCGTGAGGGTACGGAGATGGAGCGCGCCGGGGGATGAGGCGAGTATCTCGGCCGCCTTCCTGAGGTTCTCGGCCGCCCCGAGTTCGCCCTCGGAATTGATGATGACCGCCCGCTTTTCGCGTTCGGCCTCGGCCTGCTTCGCGATCGTCCGCTTCATGTCCTCGGGAAGCACGATGTCCTTGAGCTCCACGTTGTCGACTTTGACCCCCCACGGATCCGTGAGTTCGTCCACGATCTGCCGGATGCGCTGAGAGGCGTTCTCCCTGTGCGAGAGCAGTTCGTCGAGCGAAAGTTCGCCGACCACGTTGCGCATGGTGGTCTGGGCGAGCTGCGAGACCGCGAATTCCACGTTCTGCACCTCGTTCACCGCCTTGTTCGGATCCACGATCTTATAGTAGATCACCGCGTTGATGTGCGCCGAGACGTTATCTTTCGTGATCGCTTCCTGCGACGGCACATCCACCGCGCGCACGCGCACGTCCACCCGCTTCATGTGCTCGATGACGGGCACAACCAGCCGCCAGCCGGGCCCGAGAATGGAGACGAATTTTCCGAACCGATACTTCACTCCCCGCTGGTACTGGTTGATCTGCCGGATCGAGATGAGAATGACAAAAGCGATAAATCCCGCGAGATACCACATAGAGATCAAGATTAGAATTGAGTAAATTGATATCGATGATCCCTCTTTGCCCCCGGAGAGAATCTCCGCCCAAGGCGTGCTCCCTAGGCGCATCCGCCTTGGGCGGAGATGCGCCTCTGGCGCAGAACCTACTGCGTCACCCGGCCAGTGCCCCCGGTAGGAATCGAACCTACATCTCAGGGCTTAGAACGCCCGCACTCTATCCGTTGAGCTACAGGGGCAAGGACACTGGTCGGGAGACGTAAATCCTTAGAAGCCCGCTTAATATAGATTAAAAAAACGCGTTTGTCAATCAGCGCGGATAATATGTCAGCGCGGATAATAGCGGATGGCTGCGCAAAGTCACGCGGAACGATCCGCGTTTATCTGCGTTGTCTTCTGCGTTTTATCAGCGTCTATGGGGCGTATTCGTAAGCTCCGATATCCGGGGAAGACCTCGTCGTCCCCGCGTAATCAGTCGAGACCGCGGAAATCCCCGCATTAATGGCCGGACTGCCGGAACTCAAACGGAAATCGCCGCCGCCCGGATTTACCATCATCGGGTTGCTGTTTAGGCAACTGGCATCCCAGGCGGTACAAGATCCGTCGCCGAATACCAGGTTGTGGCTGGCATTAAGTACCGACGAACTTACTCCCGGCTCGAACTGGTAGTAAGTCTCCCCGGAGAGCGCGTAGATGATGTTGTTCTGAACGGTCACGCGGCCGGTTCCGGCCTGCTCGATGTAGATCTGGGCGTTGCCGCCATATCCGGAAGCACCGTTGTTATAAAAGGTATTGTTCTGGATGTAGACTCTGCCTCCGGCCGAGTTAACGCGCAGCCCCTGGTCATCGCCGTTGGCGATGATGTTGTTTTGGACATAAACCGTTCCCAACACATCGGTGCCGCCGTCGCTCCCCCCCAGAAGGATGTTGTTGCGCACGGAGCCGGTGATCAGATTATCATGGATGCGGATATTATCCATGCGATCGCCGGATTCGTGCCCGTACAACTGGATAGCGCGCCGGCCGCGCTGGTTTTTAATCTGGTTCCAGCCGAAATCAATGTCCTGGTTGGTGCCAAAACCTTGGAGGTAAAAACCATGGCCTGCGTCGTTTCCGCCGTTATCCATCAGATAATTGCCGAGGATTTTCAGACCCGAGCTGGTTCCGGTGATGCCGATAACCGCGTCTTCGGAAGCGATCCCGTCGTGTGAATAGTTGCCAACCAGACGATGCCCGTTTCCCCTGACCTCCAGTGGCGCGCCGTATCCGCTGAATTCGATATTCGCAATCACGTAGTAATTGACGCCGTTGTCAAAATAGACGCCGCGGCGCATTCCGCCCGGACCCTCAATGATCGGACGATCTCCAGGATAACCGAGGTAAGCAACCGGCGCGGACGCTGTCCCATTAGGATCTCCTTCCGGTTCAAGCAGCAAGACCGCGTCCCACCCCTGATGATCGGGGTCCGAGGTACGGAAAGTTCCGCCTTTGATGTAGACGATGTCTCCGGCGTCCATCACCTTGCGCGGTTGGTAAATGGTTCTGAAAGGTTGGGAGTACGATCCGGAATTCGAATCGCCGGCATTGGCCGCACTTGGGATCACAAAGAAAATATCGCCGCTTCGCACCGTGAACGACAGAGCGTTGCTGGCCTGGCCGTTGACCGTGACCACAATATTGCCTGACGGCGCCGAGGGCCCGGGCTGAACCACGATCATGTCCTCGCCGCGGGCGACGGCATTGTCCTGGCCCCAGATAACGTACTTGGCCGCCTCCACGCCGCCGATGGTCACTTTGGAAGAACCGCGACTGGCCCCAAACCCTTCGCCATAGATGGAAACGAAGGCGCCCAAGTTATCCTGTCCGCCGGTGTTCGGGCCGCTCGTGATGTCGGTGAAGAAAAAACGCGGACCGCTGCTTGCGGCCGCCGGCTCGGGTTCTGGTTCGGGGACAGGAGCCGGAGCGGCCGGAGCAGCGCCAGCCAGATTTTTGTCATCATTAATGCTCGCGCTTCCTTATGTCTCCGCCGACGAACTGTAAGCGTCTGCCAAGGCGATGTCCGAACCGACCGTGTAGTTGGTAAAGAAGGCGTCGGAAACGTCATCAATCATCTGATTCCAATTCGAACCATAGGTGGCGATGGCGATCGCCTCAGAGGTCACCCAGCGGAGCACTCCGCCCTTGGCCACCGCGTAGACCCTGGGGTCGGAGGTAATCTTGATCATCCGGACTCCCGGCCGGTAGGTCACATTCCCACCGATGGCGACAGCCGCCAGCTCGGCATCGGTTATCTTTTTCACCGAGGAAAAGTCGGAGTACCAGGTATTGTAGGTTTTTTCGTTCGGAAACACGTAGCGCTTTCCGTCGCCGCCGTAATAATACACGGCCGGGAATGATGCCTTGATGAGATCCCCGGGAGACAGTGACGCTGCCCGAGCAACCCCGCGTGAGACAACCGCCGCACCGGCCGACAGGATGACGGCCGCGAGGAGTGCGGCGAATATCGAGATGCGTTTTCCGGATCAAAACGGATGAGTCATAGATTACTTCTCCTTTCGCCTCCTCGCGTGAAACGCTTCGTACACTTCGCGAAGCTGCTGGTTGGTTACGTGAGTATAAATCTGCGTGGTGGTGATGGAGGAGTGGCCGAGGAGCGTCTGCACGCTCCGGATGTCGGCGCCGTTCGCGAGCAGGTCGGTCGCGAAGGAGTGGCGGAGGGTGTGGGGGGTGACGCGCTTGGTAATGCCTGCGGCACGGGCATAGCGCGAGACCATCCGCTCCACGGAGCGCGCAGTGAGCGGCTTCTCGTCGGTCTGACGCTTGACCCCGCCCGACGCGCGATCATGCGCGACGAAAACAAACGGGGAGACGTCCGAACGCGCCCCGAAATATTTCCCGAGCCAATAACGCGCCTGGTTGGACATAAACACCAGTCGCGGTTTTGAACCCTTGCCGCGGACAGTGAACTCTTCCTTCTTTATACTCACCTGGTCGCGGCGCAGTCCGACGAGCTCGGAGACGCGAAGCCCTGTCGAGAATAGCACTTCAAGGATGGTCTTGTCGCGGAGCGGCACCAGCGCCCCCTCCTCCGCACTCTGCATGGGCGCGGAAAGCAATCGTTCGAGATCAGTCGCCTCCAAAAAGTCCACGACGCGCTCGGGCATTCTTCCCAGCTCGATCTTTTCCGGGGAGAGCGTCTTGATGTCGCGTTTGGCGAGGTATTTCAGGAACGACCGAAGCGCGATCAAATGATAATTTTGGGTGTTCTTTTTCAATGATTCACCGCGAGCATCTTTCTGGCGATTCAGCCACAACCGATACTCGCGAATCATCTCGCCATCAATCTCTGATGGACTCGGATTCCTGGCCCAGCCCAAAAATCTGCGCAGATAAAACTCATAATTCTCCCGCGTCCTAATCGAACGGTTTTTCTCCACTTCAAGATGGTCGAGGAAATCTTTGAGCAAAACTGAACATTTCATAAAATTCGTCTTTGCGAGGAGTCCCGACCCTCGGGACGACGAAGCAATCTCGTCGGGATTGCTTCGCTTCGCTCGCAATGACAGATAGTGAGCGTCGGACAATATTATAACTCGACTGAATCCCGTTGACAAACGGGCTTTTTTGTGTTATATTTTCGTTCGCTCTTTTTGACTCTAACCACAGGAGGAGAGGGTGAAAATCATCGCTCTGTTTCTCGTATCCTTTTGGGGATGCGCTGGAGAAGATCAAGACGACGGGCCTTCTTGGTGTCCGAAAAACAATTACCTCAACGGCGAGGGTTCGGTTGCTGTCTGGGCAATCGGGGAGTATGAAGGGCCCTGGCAGACTGCGGCAATGAATGGCTGCCGAGTGTGGGAGCCGCTTGGCATCAGCTGTTTCCTCGTGACTGATCCAGATGCCGCGGACATTGTCGTTGACTACTACTACGACACCACTTGCCAAGAAGCCGCGAAAAACGACCTCTTCGGATCTTGCGGCCAGCAAGGCGGTGTATGGATCAACACCGCTCGCGAATGTCGAGAATCAATGGACGATTCGATCTACTGGGATTGGCTAACCCAGTTGATTGCCCACGAAATCGGGCATCTCCTGATTATCTCCGACATCCCGAGCTTTTGCGGGGTCGGCATCATGAACCCGACCATCGAAAGGTTCCAGGACTACACCCCCCTCGAGGCAATCACGGACCTCGACCGCCAAGCATGTCACTCGGGAGATGGTAAGTATCTATTCGGAGTTGAACTCGACTGTGGTGTAGAAAGGGTTGATACCTACGGCCAACCACCCGATGAATGCAGTACCGAGGTGATCGAAGCCGAACCAACGACAATCAGTCTCTGGTTCAAGGAAGAGACTATCGCCTGGACAGACGAAGTTCTGGCTGGTTGCGCCTGGTGGCGGCAAATGCAGATATCCTGCGGTGTGGCTCCGTCACAAGACGCGGCAGATGTCATCATTCGCAAATCCGACCAGTACTGCACTGGCATGGGCGCTGTCACCTTCCGAGACAAGACGCTTGGAGGCCGATACGCGATCAACATCCCCGAACCCTGCGAGTCGGAAAGTGCAGAAGCCGCATCAAAAAAGATAGAGAGGGTAGCAGCCCATGAGATTGGCCACGTTCTTGGGGTTGACCATGTACCTTTCTTCTGCGCCGACGCGTCTATGAACCCTTCGGGTAAACCGGACCGAACCTGTCTTACCTCCGCCGACATCAACGCTTGGCGGGAAAGATTCCCTCGATAATTCCTAACCTCTAGTCTTCCGCGCCGGGAGCGATCAAATCGCTTCCGGCGCTTTTTATTTATTCGTCTCTAAGAGACAATCTCGTTTTCGTCTCTTAGAGACTAGGGTGTATAATATTGATGAATGAAACGCCTTCTGATTATCATCATTCTGCTGTTAACCGCCGGAGCCGCGGCCTTCTTCTACCTGCGCCGCGGGCCGGAGATTGAATACCGCTTCGCCGAGGTGCGGCGCGGCGAGGTCGTCGCCGTCGTTTCCGTGGTCGGACATGTGGAACCCAGCGAGGAAATCGACTTGGGATTCCTGAATTCCGGAACGATCAAGGAAATGCGGGTGCGGGTCGGCGACCGGGTGGCCGAGAATGATGTCTTGGCCGCTTTGGAAACGCGCTCTTTTGAGATCGACCGGAGCGCCGCTTCAGCCCGCCTGCGCCTAGCCCAGGCCAAACTGGCCCAGTCCAAGGCCGGAAATCCCGAGGAGGAAATCCAGGTGGCCCAAACCGCGGTGGCCAACGCTCAGATATCTCTGGCCAACGCCCGTATTAAAAAAGACGAAGCAATGGTGACTCTGGCCAACGCCGAGCGGACGCTGACGGATGTTCAATCCAAAGCCATCGACGACCTGAATAAAAAATATTCTGACGCCCTGGAAACCGCCAAAACGGCCCAGACCGAAAACGACAAAGCCATCCGGACGTTAAATGACATGCAGGAAAAGTACTTTTACGGAACCGTCTCGCTGGCCAATGAGGTCAAGGATGCCGAGACAGCGGCGCGCAACGCCTTTGGCCCGGCCAATGACGCGGTCAACGCCGCGGTGGCCGATCCGACCCAGGCCAAAATTGACGCCGCCCTGTCCTCTATCCGCGATTCCCTGGCCGTGATCAGGGAGAAGATCCTCATCTTGCGGACTAGCATGGACGACTCGACAATCAATGCCTCCTCGGCCGACAATACCACGGTGGACACCGAAAGGGCCGCGGTGGATACCAACTTGACCAACATAACCACCGCCATAACCAACATCTCCGGACAGAAGGTAACCAATCAGAAAAATATCAACGACGCTCAATCTGATGTGGACTCGGCCAATGCCGCCCGGCGAGTAGCCGAGAGCGCGGTTACCCAGGCCGAGGGCGATTTGGAGACCGCCAAGGATAATCTGGCCGTGGCCCAGGCCGGGCCGCGCGAAGTGGACTTGGCTCTTTTCCGGGCGGAGATAGACGAGGCCCGCTCGGACATCGCGGCCATCGACAAAAAAATCTCCGATGCCGTCCTCCAGGCGCCGATGGCCGGAACCATCACTGCGGTGGAAGGCAAGGTCGGGGAAAAACCATCGGCCGGAGCGACGGTCGTCTCCCTCATCTCAATCAATGATTTCGAGATCAAAGCCGATGTCTCCGAACTGGACATCGCCTCAATCTCCATCGGCGATCCTGTCCGGACCACTTTCGATGCCTTCGGCTTGGAACAGTCCTTCTCCGGCAAGGCAGTAAAAATCGACCCGACGGAAAAAATCAAAGAAGGCGATATCTACTATATAGTCACCGCGGTTCTCGATCCGACCGACTCGGCAATCAAACCCGGCATGACCGCCGATCTGGCCATCGAGACCGACCGTCGCGACGACACTCTCTTTCTCCCTCTCCGCGCGGTGACCACCGCGGACGGACAATCCACGGTGCGCGTGCTCCAAGCCGGCCGGATTGTCGAACGTCCGGTGACTGTCGGACTCAAAAGCAAAGACGACATTGAAATCCTTTCCGGCCTTTCCGAGGGTGACCAGGTGATCCTTTCGGTGCGCGAACTTTAAAACGAAGAAGATATGCCCACCGACCCAGTCTGCGGGATGCCAGTCGAGGAGGGCGGTCCGGGAGCGGAGCGCGGCGGTGAGCGCTATTTTTTCTGCAGCGATGAATGCCGGAAGGAATTTTCGGCCGATCCTGACCGATACCTGTCCGAGACGCCCATAGTCGAGGTCTCCCGCGTTTCCAAAACCTATGTTCTGGGAAAGGTTCCGGTCAAGGCGCTCGACGACGTCAGTCTGCGCATCTTTCGGGGTGACTTCGCGGCCATCATCGGCAAATCCGGCTCCGGAAAATCAACGCTGATGCACCTGATCGGCCTGCTTGACCGACCGTCCAAGGGTTCGGTGCGCGTCGCCGGGACAGACACCTCGCGGCTCTCGGACGAGGAAGCCGCCCGGCACCGCGGGGAGCGCATCGGATTCGTCTTTCAAAAATTTCATCTGATCGCCTCCTTAACCGCCCTCCAGAATGTCCTGCTCCCGGCCGTCTTCCGAGGTGTCCGGCCTCCCCTCGACGCCGCTCGGCGCATTCTAGACGAGGTCGGACTTTCCGGACGAATCAACCACCGTCCGGCGGAACTCTCCGGCGGAGAACAGCAGCGGCTGGCCGTGGCCCGGGCGCTCATCAACGATCCGGAAATCATCCTGGCCGACGAACCGACCGGCAACCTCGACTCCAAAACCGGCCGGGAGGTCCTGGCCTTGCTCGAACGCCTGCGATCCAAAGGCAAGACTCTGGTGGTGGTCACCCACGACCCGTTCATCGCCGAACGCGCCGAACGAATTTTCAACCTCTCCGACGGCCGCATCTTTCGCGGACACGCCGCCGCCCATCCCTACATCGGAATGAACTCCGCCGGAAAACCAGGCCACGCGGTCGAGGCCGATCGTCATCACCAATAGACCCCTCAATCCCATGATCTACCGATTTTTCATCCTGACCCTCAACAACCTGCGCTACCGCCAGCTGCGCAGCTGGCTGACCGCGCTCGGGATTGTCATCGGCGTGGCCATGATCTTGGCCTTGCTTCTCCTGGGCAGCGGTCTGCGCGCCGCCGTGGCCGGACAGCTGCAGCAGTTCGGCTCGGACCTGATCTACGTGCTCCCCGGAGAGGAAGGAAATCCCATCATGAGCGCCATTTTAGGCGATGCTCTGCGCGACAAAGACGCCGCCGCGGTCCGCGAGGTGGCCGGAGTAGAGACCGCCATGCCCATTGTCGAACGGCTGAGTATGATGGAGTTCGGCGGCCAGCAGAAGACCATCAACCTTCACGCCCAGCCGCTGGAGGAAATGAAGATTGTCTTCGAAGGATCACAGGGATTCCGCCTGTCCGAAGGCCGCTGGCCGGCATCCGAACACAGTCGGGAAATCATTTTGGGCCACAGCGTGGCTTACAAGCGTTTTGATGAGGACGCGCGCCTCGGCGACGAGGTCATTGTCCACGGCCGCAAATTCACAGTGGTAGGAATCATGAAACTAATCGGCGAGGAAACCCACGACCGCTCAGTTTTCATCTCACTGGAAAATTTCCGCAGTCTGACCGGCGTCCGGGACAATATCCGCAGCATCGTGGTCAAGGCCGAGCCGGGGTTGTCGCTCGACGACCTGGCCGAGGACATCCGCTACCGCCTCGAACAGCAGGTCGGCCTGGAACGGTTCTCGGTGTTCACCAGCGGAAAAGCCGCCCGGCTGGTGGGCAACATCATCGGCGTGCTGGAGCTGGCGCTCTCGGCCATCGCCTCGGTGGCCCTCTTGGTCGGCGGCATCGGCATCATGAACACCATGTACATGTCAGTGATGGAACGGACCCGCGACATAGGAGTGATGAAGGCCGTGGGCGCCTCGCGACGGGACATCCTGATTATTTTCCTCATCGAGTCAGGAATAATCGGATTAGTCGGCGGCGCGGCTGGGGTGGCGCTGGGGACGGCTTTAGGATACGGCGCGGAGTTCGTCGCCGCTTCCCAGGGCTTCGTCTTCCTGGATGTCAGCCTGCGGCCCCTCTTGGTCGCCCAAATGATCTTCTTCGCCCTGGCTCTGGGCACTCTCTCCGGACTGCTCCCGGCCCGCCGGGCGGCCCGCCTCGAACCTGTGGAGGCGTTGCAGTACGAATAAAACTCCCCTAAACCCACCGCTTCGCTGTGGGTTTTTTGATTCCGGTCGCTGCGCTTGGGTCTTTTTTATCCCAACCTCTTGCCAGGGACTGGCCCTTGTGGTAGTTTGGGGCTGTTCATTTCTTACCTGAGACGGCGGACTCGGCTGACCGCAGATCCACTCGGATCCGGCAGCTTGGCCGCCCGTCGGGAACTATGTTGGAGAAAAAGCTCAAAGAAAGGATCATCGAAAAATATAAGGTCCACGCCACTGATACCGGATCCCCGCAGGTTCAGATCGCGATTCTTTCCGAAGAGATCAAACAGCTCGCGGAGCATTTGAAAAGCCACAAAAAGGATTTCTCGAGCCGCCGCGGTCTCCTCAAAAAGGTGAGCGAGCGCCGGCGGCTTTTGAAGTACCTGGAGCGCGAGGATGAGCAGGCCTACGCCACGCTCGTTGAGAAATTGAAACTTAAGTAAGACTACGGACTACCGACTACGGTCTACGGCCGGACTGTAGTCTGTAGACGGTGGACCGTAGACCGATTTTTATGATCAAGCATCCTTCCCAGCGCGTGGGAGTTTTCATCGACGCGGCCAACATGTATCACTCGGCCAAGAATGTCCACAATGCCCGGGTGAATTTCAAGAATCTCCTCGAGGACGCGGTGGACGGCCGGCAGCTGGTGCGGGCCATCGCCTACGTGGTCAAAACCAAAACCGGCGAGGAGAAACCGTTCTTTGAGGCCTTGGCCGCGGTGGGGATTGAAACCAAGGAAAAGGAGCTTCAGGAATTCTTCGGCGGCGCCAAGAAAGCCGATTGGGACGTGGGCATCGCCGTGGATGCCATCCGCATCGCCGATCTCCTGGACGTGGTCATCCTGGTTTCCGGCGACGGCGACTTCATTCCGCTAGCCGAATACCTGCGGAATCAGGGCCGCCAGGTTGAAGTCGTTTCTTTCCGCTCGACGACCTCGTCGAAACTGATCGAGATGACCGACGGATTCATGGACCTTTCAGCCGACCCCGATCGCTACCTGATCGGCGCCGGACGCGGGCGGGCGGGCCGAGCCATGATCATTAGGAGCGGCGGAAAAAAGGAACCGGTCTAATTAACGGCGTTCTGGTCGCCGGACAAACATCCTCTTACGGTCTTCGGATCGCAACGGGCGGATGATGTCTGGCGGCGAGAGCGCGAAAACACGTATGGACGTGAAGAGATTCGAGATGGAATGGGGCGGACGCACGCTCTCGATGGAGGTAGGAAAACTGGCCAACCAGGCCAACGGCGCGGTGGTCGCCAGATACGGCGACACCGTGGTTCTGGCCACGGCAGTAATGACCGCTCGAACGCGGGAAGGCATTGATTACTTCCCGCTGATGGTTGATCTCGAAGAAAAACTCTACGCCGCGGGCATGATCAAGAGCTCGCGATTCATGAAACGCGAGGGCCGGCCCTCGGACGACGCCATCCTCACCGGAAGGATGATCGACCGGGCGCTCCGGCCTCTTTTTGATGAGCGGATCCGCACCGACGTCCAGGTGATTGTCTCGGTGCTTTCGGTTGACCAGGAAAACGACTCCGACGTTCCGGGTTTCGCCGCCGCCTCGGCCGCCTTGGCCGTTTCCGACATCCCTTGGAACGGACCAATCGCCTCTGTCCGGGTCGGGCGAATCCCCTCGGAAGACGGCGGCCGCGCCGAGTGGGTTTTGAATCCCACCTTCGCTGCTCGAGAAAAAAGCGAGCTGGATTTGGTGGTGGCCGGAACCCCGGAACGGGTGATCATGCTCGAGGCCGGCGCCAAACAGGTGTCCGAGGATGTCATGGCCGAGGCCGTCGAGTTCGGTCAAAAGCATCTGGGCAAGGTCATTGATCTCATCTCCAAGGTCCGCGATACAGTCGGAAAACCGAAACGGCCAATCGTCCTTCCGGCTACTGATCTGGAAATGAAGGCCCGCGAAGAACTGGAGGCCGTGCTCTCCGAAACCCGAAAATTCATCACTCCTAAAATCCGCGAGGCGCTGTTTGCCGATCCCAAGATGAACAAATCGGACCGAGCCTCGGCCAAAGGCGCGCTCCTCAAGGACGTTGACAACCATCTCTTGGAAAAAGAAATCGGCAAGGAAAACCGCGGGAAAGCCGCCAATGCCGTCAAAGAATGGATCGAGGCCGAGGTGATGAGAGCCATCCTCGAAGACGAGAAGCGGGTGGACGGCCGCGGACTTCGCGACGTCCGGACGCTCTCGGTCGAGACCGGCGTGCTTCCGCGAGTGCACGGCTCGGGACTGTTCCAGCGCGGCGACACCCAGGTGATGAGCGTGGTCACGCTCGGCGCGCCGGGCGACGTCCAGCTCATCGAGGGCATCGAATTCTCCGGCAAGAAACGCTACTTCCACCATTACAACTTCCCGCCCTTCTCGGTGGGCGAAGCCGGGCCGCTGCGCGGTCCGGGCCGCCGGGACATCGGCCACGGGGCGCTGGCTGAGAAGGCCGTGGCCCCGGTGCTCCCCGAAATCGAGCCCTTCCCTTACACCATCCGGGTGGTCTCGGAAGTCATGGCCTCCAACGGCTCTAGCTCCATGGCCTCGACCTGCGGCAGTTCGCTGGCGCTTATGGACGCCGGAGTGCCGATTGCCGCCAGTGTGGCCGGCGTGGCTATGGGCCTGGCCTCGAGCGACACCCAGGCGCCTGAAAAAAACTACAAAATCATCACTGACATCCAAGACCTGGAGGACGGCAAAGGAGGAATGGACTTCAAGATAGCCGGCACCCGGGCAGGGATCACCGCCATTCAGCTGGACACCAAAACCGTCGGCCTAACGCCAAAGATGGTGCGCGAGACGCTTACCCAGGCGCGCCAGGCCAGATTCAATATTCTGGATTCGATGGACAAGGTTATCTCCGCGCCCCGGGCCGAACTCTCCCCCTTCGCCCCGCGCATCGTCTCCTTCCGCATCAACCCCGACCGCATCCGCGACGTCATCGGTCCCGGCGGCAAGGTGATCAACGAAATCATCGACAAAACCGGAGTGGATATCGACATCGAAAACGACGGGCTGGTGATGATTACTTCGACCAA
>Ga0209542_10003052_pt1 | contig 36364 bp, 37 predicted proteins | sample RifCSPhighO2_01_FD_184028 | JGI IMG/M metagenome (GOLD analysis project Ga0209542, IMG submission 184028) | Soil microbial communities from Rifle, Colorado - Rifle CSP2_plank highO2_0.1 (SPAdes) (version 2) | ecosystem: Environmental > Terrestrial > Deep subsurface > Rock core/Sediment ...
CCGCGTTTTTGTCCCAGATGCCGATCCGCCGGCACAGCCATCCGGCGCCAAGCACGCCGAAAGTCGGTACGATAGAAGTGAGAAGCAGTGAGATTTCAGCCATAGAAATTATTTTTATCGCTGACCTCGTTTGATGAGCGCTAAAAATTCCGATTCGTTAAGAACGGCGGCGCCGAATTTTTCGGCTTTCTTCAGTTTTGATCCGGCGCCGGGGCCGGTGACCAGATAGGTTGTTTTCTTGGAGACGGTCTCCGACGCCTCGCCGCCCAGCGAACGAACCTTCTCCTTGGCCTCCTCCCGGCTCATGGACTCCATCTCTCCGGTGAAAACGAAGGTCATGCCCCGCAAGGGCTGATGTTTGGGGCGGCGGACGGCCTCGATCATAACCCCGGCCTCGAGCAAATCATCGAGCATTTTTTGATGATCCTTGTCGGTCAGCCATTCGATTACTGATTCGGCGACTACTTCTCCGATACCGGAAACTTCTTCGAGCTGTTCCCTGGAGGCCTGGCGGAAACGCGCCAATGTTTCAAATCGTCCGGCGATGTCCCCCGCCGTCTCATCTCCCACATGCGGAATGCCCAGTCCGATAATCAGACGATTAAGCGGCCGGTTCCGGGAGGCGTCAACCGAGTCGACAAGATTCTCCGCGGATTTCTCGCCGAACCGTTCGAGATCCGTCAGATCGGATTTCTTGAGACGGAAAATGTCTCCGGGGCGAGCCACCAGACCGGAATCCATCAGCTGTTCGACGATCTTGTATCCCAAACCCTCGATATCCATGGCCCGTTTGGAAACGAAGTTGGCCATGAACTCCAGCCCTTTAGCCGGACACTTGGGATTGGCACAGACAATGGCCACCTCATCCGGCCGGCGCCGCACGCTCCTTCCGCAGACAGGGCACTTAGTCGGGGCATGGATCGCCTTCTCTTTGCCGGTCCGCAGGTTGGACAGAACCTTGACCACTTTAGGAATGATGTCGCCCGCCTTTTCTAAAATAACCGTGTCCCCTACCTTGAGTCCGAGGCGTTCAATCTCATCCATATTGTGAAGCGTGGCGTGTTGAACCGTGGTGCCGGCAACGAACACCGGTTCCATCACTGAGACCGGAGTGAGCGCCCCGCTCCGACCCACGTACCAGCGAACCTCACGGACAATGGTCGTGGCCTGTTCCGGAGGAAATTTGTAGGCAATCAGTCCGCGCGGCGTTTTACCCACCACGCCGAGACGATTGAAAGCATCCGTGTCGTTAATCACCGCCACGATCCCATCGGTCCAGTAAGGCAGCTTCTCGCGCTTCCTCCGGATCGCTTCGTGAAATTTTTCAACGTCATTGAGATTGGCGCAGAGCCGGTTCTCCGGATTCACCGGCAAACCGAGTAGCTTCATGATCTCGTGCTCTTGTTCGTGGACTATCTGACCAACGTCCGTAACCAGGGCGTAACCGTAAAAGGAAAGATGCCGCGAGGAGGCGATCTTAGGATCAAGCTGGCGGATGGCCCCGGCGGCCGCGTTGCGCGGATTGGCGAATGGCTCCTGGCCTTTTTTCTTCTGTTCGCGGTTTAGCGCTTCAAAAACGCTCTTTTTCATGTAGGCCTCACCGCGAATCTCCATATCTCCTGACTTTAGCGCCAGTCGAAATTTCTTTTCGTCCATTCCTAGGCCGAATTTTCGCAAAAAATCCGAAATCTCACGCTCGTCGGGCGTTCGCAGGCGCAGCGGAATGGCTTCGACGGTTTTCAAATTCTCGGTCACGTCTTCGCCGATCCGGCCGTCGCCGCGGGTGGCGCCGATCAAAAGGAGGCCGCCGCGATATTGAAGCGACACCGCCAGGCCGTCCATTTTTATTTCAGCGTAATAGGAAAATTCGCGCCCCGGAAGCAATCTTTGAAGACGCGCTTCCCACTCGGATATCTCCTCCGGGCTGAAAACATCCTCCATGGAAAGCATGGGGGTCTTGTGCGCCGCTTTTTTGAACTCGGGCAACGGCTGGCCGCCGACGCGCTGGGTGGGAGAATCTGGCGTGATCAGCTCCGGAAACTGCTGTTCCAGCTTGTAGAGTTCGTGCTTGAGCGAATCATGGGCCGCGTCGGAGATGATCGTCTTATCCAGTACGTGGTACTGGTAGCGGTAGTAGTCGATCTCTCGGCGAAGTTTCTCGATGCGCTTCTTGGCTTCTTCTTTGGTCATATCATGGACATGCCGGCACTCCGTCCTTATCAATAGAACATTCAGAAAAAACCGCAAAGTCAAAGATTCCGGAGAGCGGCGAATCGGGAGGCGCCCGGACCAGCAGGGCCTGTTCCGTCCCTCCGTAGGTCGCGGTGGAAGTGATGGTCAGGCGCGAAGGAATATCCTTGGGCAGGGTGGCAGCGTCGTCGGAGAAGGACGAGACCGTCATGTTTTGCGCGTCGCATCCGCCGGCTTGCAGACGTACTCGATACGATCTATCCGCCGCGCGGAAGGCGGTGTGAGTCACCGGCGAGACAGCGTGGCTGAAACGGAATTTGGCAAAGGTGTCCGGCCAGAGCACCGCGGCCCCGGGCGTCCATTCGGCGTAGGACAGTTCCATCGAGGAGGCGCCGCCGCATTCATCGTCCCAGGAAAAACGAAGCGCTTCAACTCCTGATGGTTGCGCTAGATCGCCTTTGTCGAACAGGTTGAACTCGATAAACGAATCCTTGACGATCGAGGCGTAGATGACCGGCTCCCCGGAGACGGTGACCCGTTCCACCGAAGCGCCATTATCCAGCGAAAAGTTAGCGTGTTCCGCCGGCGGCTGTTCGGTTTTCCGGAGATGATACAGGGCGTCCTCGGCGCCGCTTTCGGCGGCGTAATAAGCGACGGCCGCGGCGTCGGTCTGTTTGGCCGAACGGATGGAACGCAGAACCAAGTCGCCTATAGTCACCCCTCCCAGCATGATTCCGGAAAGAACCAGCAGGGACAGAAGAAGAACATTGCCTCTGGTGTTATTATCTGACATAGGTTCTGCTCACCGCCGTTGTCTGCACGGTCACCAGCGCCGCGTTGGGGTCGCTTTGGTCTCGGAGCGACAGGACGACGGTCACCCGCGGCGCCTCGTCCGACGCGTAGCTTCCGGTCAGAGGATCAAGCTGGTAAGGATCAACTCCCGGAGCGATAAAAAAGGTCAAATCATCGGCGGTGATGGTCTCCGGTGTCAAGCGGGCCGAAACCGCGCCGATCTGGATTAAAACGCACGGCGCCCGTCCTCCGAGACAGGATCCCTCGTCGGTTTCAAGCCGGTAGGCGACCGATTCTCCGCTCTCGTCGCGGAGGGACAGCGTGCCGCCGGAGACGGGAATTGGGCCGGGATAAGCCGCGTAATCGATCCGTCCGGTCCGCATGTCGCGAGAAATGCGTTCCATCACAGAACGGGCCACCCCAGCCAGGCGTTCGATCGAGACGACTTTGCGCTGGGTGCGGGTGGAGAGAAGATAAATGTCCGTGGCCGCCACCGTGACAGTCGAAAAAATAGCTACCACTACCAGCATCTCCATCAGCGAAAATCCTCTATTATCGCCAGTCATAAATCCTTTCGACAATCTCGATATTGTGCGGCCGGCCGCTCACCGCCCAGCGCACGCGGCTTTTAACCTCGGCTCCGGCTTCGCGCTCAAAGGCCTGGCATTCGGTCTCCGGCGCGGCAATGACCCGTTCGCTAAGCGTCACCTCGTTCCAGCAAATGGGCGCGAGCGAGAGGAGCCGCCGGTAGATGGTTGGTTCGCCCGCAACGCCACCCTGACGCAAAAGATTAGGGCTTCCTCCTCCCCCTCCGCGCTGGACTATTGCCTCGGCCTCAGAGATATCATTCGTCGTGAAATCCACAGTCCACAGGCCGGTGGCCGGATCAATCACCGGCACACCAGTCCGATCGGAAAGAATGCCTACCAGACCATCATCCCAGGCCCGGGCGGCCAGCCAATTGGAATCGCGAATGGACCGCACCGCCTCGATTCCTTCGCGAGCAAGACCCACGGCGATCACTCTGGTTTGGCTTTGTTTTGACGCCGCCAGACTTCCGCTGACCATAGACAAAGCGCCGACCACGCCAGTGATAATTATTCCGATGGCCACGGTCATTTCCAAAAGTCCTTGTCCGCGGGGTGTGGTCATATTACGGAGGGGTAGTCACCTCAACCAATCGCGATACCCGATTCGCGCTCACTCTGCGTCTGGAACCAGTGGCCAGATGTTTGAGAAGAACGGCAAACTCCAGATCCGCTTCGGCCCCGTTAATCAGCGCTTTTCCGGCAGGCGGCAAAAAAGTAATAACGCTTCCCAATCCATCGGGAACGATGGTTTCGATAATCACGTTTCCTGTTGGCGACAAGCGCAAATTCTGAAGATCCTCACCATCCTGAAACAGGCCATCTCCATTGTGATCGGCAAACAATGCCACGGAATCAGCACCCGGAGACGCGGCCACTCCGTATCCGCCAGATGGAGATTTTGTGAGACAAACGCCTTCATCACAATCAACCGCTCCATTGGGACAGAGGAGATTTGCCCTGGCTCCGCCGGCGCAGGCCGAGGACTGGACCCCGGCCGCGGTCCTAGCTTCGGCATCACGCAGCGCGGCGGCTACTGACTCCGCGGCCAGCCGCAGTTCGTCCCCGCGCGCTCCGGCTCGAAAATTAACCACCACAAGTCCGCTGATGACCCCAAAAATGGCCATCGAAACCAGCAGCTCCATGAGGGTGAAACCTTTTTTATCCGTCACAAAATCTTTCCCAAATACCAAGCAATCACCTTTTCCCCCAAAAATAGAGTGAATAACCCCCCGGCGGCGAGATAAGTCCCAAAAGGCACCCGGCTCTTCCAGGATTTGCTTCCCACGGCGATCTGTCCCAAACCAACAGAGGCGCCGAGCAGATATGACGAAAAAAGAGCCAGCAGGATGCCCGGCCAGCCGACCAAGGCTCCGAGTAACGCGCCCAGGCGGATGTCTCCCCCGCCGATCCAGGCGCCCCGGCTTACCAGATACTGGAGAAGAAAAAAACAGGCGCCAAAAAGAGCGCCGGCGGTCAATCCGCCGGGACTTTCACCCAAAGCCAGATTCCAGATAAAAAAAACGCCGACAGCCGGAAGCGTGATGGCATCCGGCAAAACCTGGGCGATTAGGTCAATTCCAAAAAGGGCCAACAGGACCGCGATGGCCAGCCAGTCGCGGAAAATGGTGAGCCACAGGCGGCTGTCGGCGGCATCGAGCGGCGTCAAATCTCCGCCCGAACGGACAACAAGGGCAATAACGAACAACGCCGCCGTGGCCAGCTCAACTCCGGGATAGAACCAGCCGATCGCTCCCTGACAATGCCGGCAACGGCCGCGGTTTACAAAAAACGAAACCAGCGGCATCAGGTCCCGCGGAGCGAGCGTGTGCCGGCAGCGCGGGCAGTGCGACCGGCCGCGATGCCAGGGTTCATCAGCGGCCAGACGTGGAATCAGGGCCGTGAGTCCGCTGCCGACGATCAGACCGAAAACAATCGAGAATAAAACGAAAATCATGGGCTCATGTTATCATTTATTAGCCATTCTCTCCACCTAAACCAAAAAACCCGTTCCGCTAAGCGGGACGGGGTTTGAGGCTTGATACTACAAGCAAGTGATACCGTTCGGAGTGGCCGTACAGTTGGGTACGATATTTTCCGGATTTTCTACAGCCGTACTATCTTGCAGTGACCCAGTGTTCCCTTCCAAGGTGAAGGTGATGGTGTAGTAACCGCAACTCGTTCCGGTGTTGCAGTCCGCTCCGCCCTGCGAGGCGAAGCCACTATATTCGTAGGGAACGACCGGACTAGGCGGAGTCGGGGCCGCAGGCACCAGGCCCATATAGATTGTTCCATCGGGATCCGTGGAAACATCGAATCCATCGACAGATTCGAGAACGGCGTAATTTGTGGTTCCCAAATCAGAAGCGGCCGTTTCTCCCGGATACCCATTCTGATCAGCAAAGAACAGCTCCAGCGAGGTCTGAATCTGCTTGATGTCGGAAACCCGCTTAGCGTCCCGCGACTTCTGCCTCGCCGAGTTCAATGCGACAACCGCCAAGGTCGAGAGCAGCCCGATGATGGCGATAACCACCAAGAGTTCGATGAGAGTAAAGCCCTTAAATTGTTTTTTCATCTGCTCTCACCCCCTTTCGGTTGAAGATTCATTTTCGGTTTCGAGTTATCCACAAGCGAACAATAACCATTGTATCAGATTCCGGCTTGATTAAAAAGCCGTGGCAATGCTGTACATGGGCAAGATGACCGCGGCTACGATCAGCCCCACGCCCACGCCCATGACCACCATGATCAGCGGCTCGATCAAACTGACCATGTTGGCCACCAGGTTGTCGATCTCCCGGGTGTAAAACTGGGACAGGCGCTTCAAGACGTCCAAAAGCCGTCCGGTTTCCTCACCCACGGCCATCATCTGCGGCAGCATGCTGGGAACCACGCTGCTCCGGGCGAAAACCACGGTGATTGAACTTCCATCGGCCACCTCCCGCTGGGTTTCCAGAATGATCCTCTTATAAACCTCATTTCCCACCACATCAGCGGCCACGGCCAGTGCCGAAGTGGTGTCCACGCCGCCGGAAAGCAGGGTCTCCATGCTGCGGGTGAAGCGAACCAAAGCAATGCGCCGGAAAAGGCCGCCAAAAACGGGCAGTCTGATCTTGAAACTATCCCAGTAATAACGGCCTTGGGGAGTTTTAATGTAAAACCTAAGGCCGATAAGCGCGGCGGCCGTCCCGATCAGGATCAGCCACCAGTAACTGGACATGAATCCGGAAACGGCCATTAGCGCCCGGGTTGGCGCCGGCAGAGTCGCCCCAGTTTCGGCCAGGACACCGGTAAGTTTGGGAATGACCCAGACCATCAGCACGAAGCCGACGCCGACCAGTCCGGCGACAATGAAGGCCGGATACATCATAGCCCCGCGGATCTTGTTCAACAGGTCGAAATCCTTTTCCTCCTGTTCGGCCAAGTACTCCAGCACTTCGGAGAGCTGTCCGCTGGTTTCACCAGAACGGATCATGTTGACCACGAACTCGGAGAAAGCGTCGGGATGTTCGCCCAGGGCATCGGAAAGTTTCGACCCGGCCTCGACTTCGTCGGCCACGGTAATCAGAATCTCCCGCAGTCGGGGATGCACGGTCTGAGCGGCGGTGGTGCGCAGGGCCGAGACCATGGGAATGTTGGCCGCGGCCAAGACCGAGAGCTGACGGGCGAAAACCACCAGTTCCTTGCGCGGAATTTTGGTCGGCAGGCGCAGTTTAAAACCCAAAATTCCGGGCGCTTCCACCGGCTGGAGGGCCACCTCACGAAAACCGCGCTCGGTGAGCGCGGCGGTAGCCAGGTCTTCGGTGGCGGCCCTAACGATGCCTGATCGCGTTCGGCCCTCGGCATCGCGGGCGGAATAGGTGAATTCCATGCTAGGTCATCTTTAATATCTTCTTGATCTTAGAAACCGTCTCAGACGGAACGAAATGGGCCTTGAGCAGGTAATCCACGGCTCCCAGTTCCAGACCCTTGTCCACGTCTTCCTTCTGCCCCAGGTTGGTGAGCATCACCGTCGGGGTGTCCTTGGTGGCCGGATCCTTTTTTAAGGCCTTGAGGACTTCAAAACCGTCCATCTTGGGCATCAGGATGTCGAGTAGGATGAGATCCGGCTTCGCTTTCTTAGCCAGCTTAATGCCGGCCTCGCCGTCGGCGGCATGGAAAACATCAAAACCCTCGAGGTCCAGCTTGGTGGTGTAGATTCCCGCCAGAAATTCGTCGTCCTCGATGATCAAGACGCGTTTTTTGACGTCCGCCTGTTTTTTACTTTTAGCAACCATAGTCGTCATTCATGGGCAATGCGCAGAACTTCCTCAAAAGTGGTCAGCCCGGCGAGCGCCTTGAGTATACCATCCTGCATTAAGGTCAGCATCCCCTGCCGTTCGGCCTCGCGGTGAATGTCTTCCGGCTTAAATTTCTCCAGAATGATGTTGCGCAGCGGATCGGTAACCTGAAGGATTTCGGCCACCGACAAACGGCCGGAATAGCCGGAATGTCCGCAAGCGTCGCAACCGCTGCCCCTCATGAAAGTCAGTTCTCCTTTGGGCGAGACGCCTGGCGGGAGGTAGGCCGGCGGAATGCCGTCCAGATGTTTTCTCACCGTCTGCTCGAGCTCCTTGGGGACGGATACGCTGGACTTGCAGTCAGAGCAGATTTTGCGCGCCAGCCGCTGGGCGATAACCATGTTTAAGGTGGCCGACAGCAGGAATGGTTCGACATTCAGATCGATCAGCCGTGGGATGACACCAAAGGCGTCGTTGGTGTGGATGGTGGAAAAAATCAAGTGGCCGGTTAAGGCCGCGTGGACGGCCAATTCCCCGGTCTCTCCGTCGCGGATCTCGCCGACCATGATCACGTTGGGGTCCTGGCGGAGCAGGGAGCGCAGACCCGAGGCGAAGGTGTAACCGATCTCCGGCCTGATCTGCGACTGGTTGACCCCGGGAATGAAATATTCCACCGGATCCTCCAGGGTAACGATGTTCCTTCCTTCGGAATTGAGCAGGTTGAGCACGGTGTAGAGCGTGGTCGATTTCCCCGAGCCGGTCGGCCCGGAAATAAGGAACAACCCGTGCGGCTTCTTGATTTCCTTCATGATGATCTCCACGTGCTCCGGCCGGAAACCCAGCATTTCCAGCGTGGGCACGCCGACCGAGGTGTCCAAGACGCGCATGACCACCTTCTCGTTATCAGCCACCGGCAGGGTGGAGATGCGGAAATCAATTGTCTTGCCGTTCAGGTTCTGGGTGATCCGCCCGTCCTGGGGAATGCGCGTTTCGTCGAGCTTGAGATTGGCCAAGACCTTGATGCGGGAGACAACGGCCGAATGGATGTACCCCGGAAGAGTGAGCGCGATGCGCAACACGCCGTCCACGCGATAACGAACGCGAGTCTGCTTTCCCAGCGGTTCGATGTGGATGTCCGAAGCCCCCTGGGCCACCGCCTCGCGCATGATAACCGAAACCATGCGGGAGACCGGGGCTCCTTTGATGATTTCCTCGGGGCGGCCCTTGAGCGCTTCTTCTTTCTTCTCTTCGGGAACGAATTTTTCCTTGGCTACCTCGAGCGCTTTCTCCACTTCCTCGCCAAAGACCTCGTACCCGCGGACGGCCTCTCTGAAGGATTCCTCGGAAATAATGACTGGTTTGAGCGAAAGTTCCTTTGATTCGGCCAGGAATTCCAGGGTTTGGATGGCCTGGGTGTCGGTCGGATCAACCAGACCCACGGACATCTCGTTTCCGACGCGGGCGAAAGCAATGGCCCGAAGCGATTCGGCCGTCTGCTTGGGAATCAGCCCCAGTACAGCCGGCTCGATCTCCGTTTCGCGCAGATCGGCGTAGGAGACGCCTATAAGCGCGGCCCGAGCCTGAGCCAGTGACTCGTCGGATACCTCGGCCGAACGGATAATTTCCATCTGGCGGGCCGGCTCGGCTTCGATCTGGGCTTTGAGATCTACATATTGCGTGTCAGAGATGGCCTGGTCCTTGAGCAGTATGTCCAGCAGGGTTGGCATAATTCTATCTGACCGTTGTCGTCGCGGCACGTTTGGTTTCAGGTACGACAAAAGGGTTGGAGTTGCCCACCTTACCCGCTTGCACCGGCAGGCCGCGCGGGGCTATCAGGCCCTGGAAGCGAGGGTCGCTGAAAATTGCCGTGTCCAGAGTCGGAACGACGGCCGGTTTGGGCGCTTCCGGCGCGGCCCCACCGCGAAGAAGAGACCGTCCGATCGTGAGAACCAGAATGATTCCAATGGCCACGGCCAGGAGCACGACGAGCATTGTTTTATCGCGTTTGGAGAGGCGCATGGAATTAGCGTTGAGCCCGCATGTAGGTGCGGATGCTGATGGCGTAGGAAGCGGCCCGGGGAGAAAAAGCCAGGCCGGTTACGTCCATCAAACGCAGGTTGTTTTCGATTGCTCGAAGAAAGGCCTTGAGCCGGGAGTAGTCGCCTCCGGCCACAGTGACTCCCATATCCACTGGAAAAACGCCGGGAATCCCGGCCAGCGGGTCCCTCCTCGGTGAAATGTCAATGGCCGTGAGCTGCATGCCGGAATTTTTGGCCAATCCGTCAATAGTGACCAACAGTCCGGGCTGATCGGCATCAATAGGAAGCGCCAGTTGCAGCTTTTGCTCGAACTCCTTGCCGAGCTTGTCAAAGGCGGCGCGGGCCGACTCCAGAGTTCGCAGATTTTCTTTTAACCCGTCCCTCTGGACGATTCTGCTGCGGACATCGTAGGGACCGCCGTTCCGGTAAGAACGGACCAGCGGCAGAACCACCAGCGGTATTCCGATGCCGACTATCAGAAGAAAAATGGCGACGGCCAGCCCTTTGGTGGGGCGGAATCGAAAAGCCGAGGGCTTCTGTTTTGGCCGAGCGATGGGTTTGGACGCGGCGGGCACAGGCATATTAATCTTTGGATAGCTTGACCGCTTCCGGCCTTAGGATCAGTGAAACCGAGAAACTGACAGCGCTAACCTCGCCAGTAGCCGCCAGTTGGGCCGCGACCGATTGGATTTTGGCCGACTCAACGCCAGGCGATTCTCTAAAGGCCACGATCTGTCGGGCCACGTCGGAAAAATCCGGCGCCGCGGCCTGAAGAGAGAAACCCCTTTCGCCTTCGGTGGACAGCTGGAGATAGGAAACTTCCGGTAGAGTGGCCCGCTCAATCGCGGCAAAGGCCGCGGAAAGAGAACGGTGGCCCTCGATGAGGGCGGCCAGGGATTTGACCGTGCGCTCAGTGTCGCGCGCCGCCGAAAGATACTGCTCGACCTCTCTGGTTTTAGAGGTCAAACCCATGATCTCCGCTTCCAGATCGCGGATGGCCAGCGCTCGCTCTCTGCCCAACACGCGCAAAACCGCGGTGGGCAGGCCGACGGCTAAAATTCCGAGAATTATCGCCAGAATTACCGCCCGGCGGCCAGCGCCTTCGGCTTCTCCCGGAGCCCCTTCGCTGGGAATAAGTGAAACGCGCAAAATCGGCGCCTCCCGACGCGGTGGAGCAGTTTTGAGTGCCGGCTTGGGCGGAGGCGGCGCCGTTTTTTTTCCATTACCGTTACCGTTCTTTTTTGGAGAGGGCGGCGGGGCCGGAGCCGGCGGTCTGGGACGCTCGGCTGGAGGACGCAAAATCGGCGTCGGCTTGGGGGGCGGCGCGGGTACGGGACGCGGCGGAGGAGGCGGAGGCGCCTGCGGAGGCGGGGCGGAGAGGGCAACCGGCTCTTGCTTGAATATTACTCTCCGCTTCCTTTCCTCCTCCTCTTTTTTTCGCATTTCCTCCGGCAGGAGGCTGATGTCCATAGTTTCAGAAGTCTCTATTCAATATCCCTCATGGCCAAACCAACGGCTACGGCAAAACGCGGACCGATAATCTCCAACTGTGGCCGCAGTTCCGTGGGATAAATCACCCGGGCCCAGGGATCTCCGAGGTAGGCCTTGACTCCCAGAACTTCCTGAAGATAGTCGGTGACCCGCGGAAGCAGTGCCGATCCGCCGGTAACCACTACCTTTTCCACCGAAGCCGCGCCCGGGCGCTGGCTGCTGAAAAGATTGACTAAATAACGCATCTCATTGCCCAAGTTCGCCATGAGCGGTTCCAGAACTTTGGGAACGCCCCGTTCCGGAAGAATGGCCGAAAGCGCTCCCACGTCGGCCTTCATCTGCTCGGCGGCCGACAAAGAAGCGCCTAGCGCGTTTCCGATGGCTTTAGTGAAAGACAAGCCGCCGAGATCAATGGACCGCGAAAGATAAGGAATCCCGTTTTCTACCAGAATGATGTTGGTGCGCACCGCGCCGATGTCCACGATCATGGTGGTGGCCCGGTCGCGGCCGACGAGCGATCGGATCAGGGCAAAGGCCTCGGTCTCGAGCGAGATCAGTTCCAGCCCGGCGCGTTTGGCGACGTCAATGTACTTCTGGACCAGCTTCTTGGGGGCGCCGGTAAGCAGAACCTGCGTCCATTTGCCGGCTGGATTCCCGGCCGGCGCCGGGCCTTTGGGAGCCGACGAAACCTCGCCCAAAACCTTCCAATCTAAAATCATTTCTTCCAGCGGAATCGGGATTAGTTTTTTGGCCTGAATCTCGATGGCGGCCTTTAACTCTTTTCCGGCTGCTGCCGGAACGCTCAAAATCGAGGAAAAAACTCCGGCCACCGGTAGAGCGGAAACGGCCCGCCTGCTCCGCGCCTTGGACCTGGCCACCATGGATTTGACCAGATCAGCCGTGACCTCGGGCGTGTCCAATGGATTGGCCGCCATCTCCTCCGGCCCGCGCTCGGTGAAGGCATAGGTGACAAGTTTGGCACGACCCTTGTCATTCTGCAGTTCGACCAGCTTGAAACCGCCCGAGCCGATATCCACGCCCAGGTAGCTTTTCGCGGATTGTTTGCCGAAAAGAGCCATAATGATGATTTATTATACCACAGTCGCGATCAGGGTGCCGTAGAGCGGATCTCCGGCAGGCCTTTGGTGATATCCGAGAGGCCCGGCGGAGGATTGATGCCGGCGCGACCGTCATAGCGGACTTCTTCCGAGGCGTTCACCGGATCGATGGTTGTCCGCTCCAGGAGGAAGGAGCGGGCCACCATGGCACCGCTCACCCGAAGCGGGTTGGCTCCAGCCCCAGTACTGACCACTCCCTCGGCATAAAAGATACCGGCCGCGGTGTTAACCGAAGGGTCTATGCTGATGTTTCCATTGTTTCCCGATTCGTCGTTCAAAACCAGCCAACCCACTGAAGCCAGGTTGGAAAAAGCGGAGACCGGGGCCGCCACGTAGGAAGTGTCGTTAGCCAGTCGCAGGTTGCCGACAATGACGATGGTCCCGGTGCCGGAAATGCCGAGGGCCCCGTTTTTCCAGATCACCGGACCAGCGGTACTCACCTCTCCCCCGCCTTCGTAGAGATAAATTTTGCCGGCCAGAATGTCCGGAACCTCGTTTAGATTGTTGATGATTTTCACCGGGCCGTAGGTGCCAGCGCGAATGCCAGCTAAGTCCAGACGGCCGAGAATGTTGGCGTAACCGCTCGAGGCTCGGGGCAGAGCCACTTGCTCGGCCGGAAGCGGCGGCGCCTGGCAGCCACCGGCTGGATCGCTCCGAAAATTTATCACGCCTCCAGCGGCCGAGAGCAGGCAATAGGTGGCGTTGACCTGGCCTTGAGGCGGAGGATTCTGAGCGCGAATCTCGCCGGTGGAGTAGATGTCCTGGAAAAAGGTTTTGATCCAGGGGAAAATGGTTTCGATGCAATTCTGGATGCCATTGATGTCCGGAGGACATTGATCATCTTCCAGGCATGACTGAGTTTCGAGTGTTTCGCATTTTCCTGTGCACTGAATATCACAGTCGTCATCAAAGCAATCAGTTCCTCCTTCCATGTCATTATTAATCTCATCATTACAAATCGTCTCGGTTACAGGACAATTGGGATCACCGATGCAATCCGTGTCCAGACAATCAACGCCGGTTAGTGGGGCATTGTCGTAGTTCCCAAAACCGTCATCAAAATCGTTATCCACTCCGTCAAAACAATTGACCAACGGCGTTTCGGCGTTCAGACAACCAGAGGCAGGCACATGCCAGCAAGTGGTCGGATCGGCGCAGTCAATCAAACCATCGCCGTCGTTGTCAATGGTATCCGTGCAATTGATCAGTCCGGCCTCCTCCCCGCAGATTCCTCCGCCCGGACCCGGCTGCCCCAGACAATCCGGATCGGCGCAATCAAAAAGCCCGTCAGCGTCACCATCCAAGCCATCGGCGCAGTTTGTTTCGACAGTGACCACGCTGGCCCAGGAAAAATCAAACCACCCCAGGCCGCTGCCGTCGGCGTTCCCATTCCAGGCCCAGCCGGAAACTACCCCGATGTCACGGTTGATGTTCACCGCGTAATCCAGACAGCCGGGATTTGAATCGCTGCAATTCAGAGCCACCCAACCGCCGGCGCCCAGGGTGAGGATATTAGCCCAGCCGTGGGCGTCGTGGGTTACCGGATCGACATTGGCGTAAGCCGGAAGGCCCTCCGGGGTGATGCCACCGCAGGTCTCCCCAAAACACATCCAACCGACGTTCTGCGACCAGCCATAACCCACGAGCCGGTTGTCGGCGGTAAGATCCACGCCGTAGTTGATCACCCCGCAAGTTCCAGCAGAGACGCAGTTCATGGATATCCAACCGACATCGTCATTCCACACCCAGCCGCGCAGGTCGTCGTCAGTGCCGGCAGCCGCCGGAAACGCCAAAAACAGCAACCCTAAACTAAGGGCGGCTCCGGCAATGAATCCGATCCGTTCTTTTCCCCTCATGCCGTTTATTATAACACAAAAAAACTTGGACGAGGCTTAGCCTCGTCCAGCGTCCAGATGCCGATCAATGGCTTCGTTTACCAGCCGGTCCGCTTCCTTGTTCCGTTCGCGCGGAACATGGCGATAGGTCACTTTTTTGAAATCCAAAGAAAGATTCCAGGCGCGGACAAAATGCGGCTGGAGATCCTTATTCTTCACCTTATACTCCCGATTCAGCTGTTTGATGACGAGCTCGGAGTCCGAGCGCAGTTCCACCTCTTCCGCGCCGAGTTCCTTCGCGTGCTCGAGCGCGTCCACCACTGCCCGCCACTCGGCCTGATTGTTGGTGGTCTGTCCCAAAAATCGGGAATGGCGTTTCAAAACCTTCCCGGTTTCCGCGTCCTCGATATAAACGCCCAACCCCGCGGGCCCGGGATTTCCCCGCGCACCGCCGTCCGTAAAGATAATAATTTTCTTAGGCATCTGATTTCTTCAAATCAACAAGTTTGAGCTCGAGTTCGCGATTCCCATTCCATTCATTGACTCCCACGGTGAATACCGCGTCTATTCTATCACCTGGAACGAGGCGCTGGCACCACTCGCCGCAATTAAATCCGATCATCTTGCGCGGTCCTTTGCCGCCCGATGCTCGGAGACGCAAATGTTTTCCGTCGGCGCCTACGGGATCCGCGGATTCGACGCGCAGCCCCCGGGCCAGATATTTTGGTTCCGGATTTCCCATTCCGAACGGCTCGAGCTTCGAAAGCGTTTCATAAAGTTCCCAGGTTATCTCATCAATGGAGGTTTCTGTGTCGATGGTGATAGACGGCACGAGTTCTATTCCCCGAAGCGCCTCGTCGGCGCAGGCCCGGAAGCGCGTTTTAAATTTTTCAAGTTTCGACGCTTCGATAGTCATCCCAGCCGCCTGCGGATGCCCGCCGAATTTGGCCAGGAGCTCGGGCATTGTCCGAAACGCGGCCATAATGTCGAACTCGGGGATGCTCCGCGCCGAACCGGTGAACTCGCCGTCGCGGTCAGCCAGCACCACGGTCGGACGATAGAACTGGTCAGCAAGTTTTCCGGCCACCAGTCCGACCAAGCCGAGCGGCCAGCCTCGGCCGGCGACGACGATAGCCGGGCCTTGATCGTGCTTGGCGGCCAGTATCTTAGCCCGCGCCTCTTCGACAATACGCCCTGTTTCGCCCTGCCGCGCGGTGTTGTTCTCGCCAAGTTCTTCTGCGAGACGCTTTGCCTCATCTCTATCATCTGTAGTCAGCAGTTTGAAGGCCGTATTAGCATGACTCATGCGTCCGGCGGCGTTGATGCGCGGAGCAATTTGAAATCCGATCGAGAATGTGTCGAGCTGGCGATTGCTGTTTCGGGATGACACGCCTGCCGCAAGATCAATAAGTGCTTTAAGCCCAACTCGTCGAGTCTTGTTCAAGACGATCAAACCATATTTCACGATAGTGCGCGTCTCCCCTTGAAGCGGCACCATGTCAGCAACGCTTGAGATGGCCACGAGGTCCAGCAGCCACTTCTCAAAGCCGGAATCCAGGTCCTTGCCGAGACGACGGATGAGCGCCTGCGCCAACTTGAACGCCACGCCGCCTCCGGAAAGCCCTTTCCACGGATACGTCTCGCCCGTAATGAGCGGGTGGAGAATCGCGTGCGCCCGAGGAAGTTCCGACGGAATCGTATGGTGGTCGGTAATGATAGTATCGATGCCGAGACCGTTGCCTTTGGCGATTTCCTTCACGTTCGATATTCCGCAATCGCAGGTGACAATGATCTTGGCGCCTTCGCCGGCCAGATGCTCCACGGTCCGTTCGTTCAGGCCATATCCGTCCGTCTCGCGATGCGGAAGGAAGACATCCACCTTGGCTCCCAAGGCCCGGAGAGTCGTCCAGAGGATCACCGAAGCGCACACCCCGTCGGCGTCGTAATCGCCGTGAATGACGATCTTCTCTTTTGACTCGATCGCGCTCCGCAATCGTTCCACCGCTCGTTCCATGTCCTTAAACAAAAACGGATCGTGCAGATCCGCCGCGTAATCAGGATTAAGGAATTCGTCAATCGCCTCCTGGGTGGTCAAGCCGCGGTTCCACAGAAGCTGCAGCAAAAGCGGCGGCAGTTCCGGAAACCGACTGCGCTCCTCATTGGTGACAGGCGACGCGACAAGCCAGCGACGGTTCATATTCTAGAATCCGCCGCCGAACCCGGGCGCAACCGTCCAGACAATCATCATCAACGCCACCAACGCTGAGAAAAAAAGCCAGACCCACTTTCGGATGTGTTTGCGCTTCAATTTCATACTATCCACTATAACCTATCCCCTATACCCTATCTTTTGAGCACGGCCAAATACGCCTCGGTCGGAATCTCCACGCTCCCCCGGCCCATCATTTTTTTCTTTCCCTTTTTCTGCTTTTCCAGAAGCTTCATCTTGCGGGTCACGTCGCCGCCGTAAAGTTTGGCCAAAACGTCTTTCCGGAGCGCCGGCACCCGCTCGGCCGCGATGATTTTTCCTCCGATGGCCGCCTGAAGTTTGATTTCGAATTGTTGCTTGGGAATTGATTCCTTGAGCCGTTCGACGATGTTCCGGCCGATCCGCTGGGCATCCTCCTCCCAAACCAGGGTCGACAGCGCTTCCACCGGTTCCTCGGCTACCAGCACATCGAGCCGGACAATCTCCGCTTCCCTATATCCCAACAGTTCGTAATTCATCGAGGCAAAACCGGACGACACCGATTTCAGTTTATCGTAAAAATCCACCAAGATCGATGATAGCGGAATTTCAAAATGCAGGATGGCCCGGCCGTCGGACTCGCCTCCACCCAGATATTCAGTGTTCACGTACAGCCCCCGGCTCCCGGCAGCCAACTGCATCACTCCTCCCAAAAATTGTTTCGGTGTGACCACGTCGAGCTTGACCCAGGGTTCCTCAATGCGCAGAACGCGCGTCTTATCGGGCAGGTCGGCGGGAGATTTGATGATTGTCTCCCTGCCGTCGGTCTGAAACACCCTGTAGGCCACCGAGGGCGTGGTCACCACCAGTTCCAGATTGTGTTCGCGACGGAGACGCTCCTGAACGATTTCCAGATGGAGCAGGCCGAGCAGTCCGATGCGGAAGCCGAACCCCAGCGCGCCGGAGCGCTCCGGCTCGAAGATGAGCGACGAGTCTGAGAGCCGCAGCTTCAGCATGGCCTCGCGCAGGCGTTCGAAATCAGATCCTTCCTTGGGGAAGATGCCGGCAAAGACCATTGGTTTGACCTCGCGGTATCCGGGAAGCGGCTCGACCGCTCCCGCGCCCGCCGCGATGATGGTGTCGCCGACCCTAACGGTGTCGATCTCTTTATGTCCCGTGACCACATACCCGATCTCACCAGCCGCAAGCGAATCCCCTGTCACAAATTGCGGACGGAAGTAGCCGACCTCGAGCGCCTCCCCGGCGGCTCCGGTGGCGCGCATGACGATTTTTTCTCCGCGCTTGATGGCGCCGTCCACCACGCGCACGAAGGCAATGACGCCTTTGAATTCGTCGTAGGTCGAATCGAAAATGAGAGCGCGGAACGGCGAGGAATCTTTCCCTCTCGGCGGCGGAACCCGTGAGACGACCGCCTCAAGAATCTCCGGAACCCCGGCGCCGGTTTTGCCCGACGCGAGCATGACGTCGCCAGGCTCGCACCCCACGAGCGCGACGATTTCTTTCCGCGTCCGCTCGACGTCCGCGTTCGGCAAGTCGATTTTATTGACTACCGGAATGATGGCCAGGTTCTGTTCGATCGCCAGGTACAGGTTGGCGATGGTCTGGGCCTGCACTCCCTGCGTCGCGTCAACGAGCAAAACCGCTCCCTCAACCGCGGCCAACGACCGCGACACCTCGTAGGTGAAGTCCACGTGCCCGGGCGTATCTATGAGATTCAAGACGTGACCGTTGTAGTCCATCCGCGCCGGCGCGAGCTTGATGGTGATCCCCCGCTCCCGCTCGAGCTCCATCTGATCCAGCATCTGCTCCTTCATCTTCCGCTTCTCTACCGTTCCGGTGATTTCCAAAAGACGATCCGCGAGCGTGGATTTCCCGTGATCGATATGGGCAATAATGCAGAAATTTCTTATTTTGGACTGTTCCATATTATTTTGCCCATATCGATCGGGAAGGGGTCGGGAAACGGGAGTTTCCCGTGGCGGAAATACTAAAACCGAGGGGTTTTAGAGAGCCGCGAGCGCGCAAGTCGCGAGCGGCGAGAGAGATATGCGCGATGATGCAAAAGTTGCGAATGCGTGATTGGTCCATGATGAATGCGATTGTATCCGTTTCTCGATAAAAAAAGAAGCCCGACGGTTCGGGCTCGTTCTTAGAGAATCCTTCGACTCACGCGATAGAGATTTCTCTCTTGCCGTGTGCCGAAGATGATGTGAGCGCCCTCGACGTGGAGCGAGAAGATCTGGTCGTAGGGTTTCGACTGATCGGCACCCCAGACGACCATCTCCTCACTTCCGCGCCTCGCTCGGTAGAGCGGTTTGTCTCCCGCGCCAACGAGGTCGCTCACATCATCAAAGAACGCCGGCTCACCCTCCCCCCACGCGACGAACAGTTTTCCGTTGCGATCCTCTGCGAAAAACGGATGCTCGAGGACGTGAATGAACTCACCCGCCTCCGGACCTCGTCGCCGCACTGGTTCTGTCCTGTCTTGTCCGTGCAGCTCCAGTTCGTGCTGAACTCTGACCTGATCAAGAAGACCGCTGTTCTCACGATACAACTCTACTTCCGTTCGGAAACGAGGACCCTCATCTCTCCCATGAACAGTGAAACAGCTTGACCCGCGCGTGGCGACGTAGAACGGTTCGCCTTCGAAGAGATACAGCTCTTTCACGTCGTCGTAGAGTCTTCCCTCGTGATCACCGCGGACGACGACCCGACCACAATCCCGCGCGGCGCGGAACAGCACCTGCCGTCCATCGAAGATGATCTCATCAACGAATTCGTAGGCAGGCGAGCGTTCCTCGGCAAAGACGACTCTCCACTCATTTCCCATTCGCGCGGCGTAGAGCGGTTTGCTTCCCGCGAGCGAGAGGCTGCGAAACTCATCACACGCGAGGATTCGCCCGATGGCCTGCTCATTCCATACCACGACCGATTCCTGTGTCATCATGTCTCCCGTGAGGTTCTGGTGCGATCGCGGAGTGGTGACCCTAGTGCAATTCGATGATGATGTCAAGGGAACCCTACAACTCCTCCGTCTCGGTGATGCCGAGGGGTTTGGGGAGGCGGAAGAGTTTGCGGCGAAGGGATGAGAGAAAGACGGCCGTCTCCTCGGTGCGGAGGAAAAGCGAGATGCCGAAGAAGGCGAAGATGCCGATGGCCGCAGCGACGGTTGTCTGGTAGAGCAGTCCCATGAAGGTGCGGTCCGAAGCCAATCCTTCGGCGACATACAGGCCGGCATAGGTGGCCAAGGCGGCGAACAAGGATGAGGCACCGATTTTGACGAAAGCGACAGCGATGCGCCAGCCGTCGAAATGCTTCATCTTCCGGCGAAGGATGAAAGCCAAGACGATCGCCTGGACCAAGGCCGCCACAGAAAAGGCCAGTGGAAGCGCCAGCATGCGGATATCGGCGATCCCCTGCAGCCGAAGAAGACCCTGAAGCGCTGTCACCGGCTCGACCGCCTGCCTGCCGGCAGGCAGGTCGCGCGCCAGCCATCCCAGGAATCCGTAAGCGGCGGCGACGTTGGCGATCATCGAGACTCCCGAGACAGCCACCGGTGTCCAGGTGTTCTTCAAGGCGTAGAACGACCGCGAGAGGAGCGGCGTCAGCCCCTGAAAAACGAGGGTGAGCGCGAAGAGAGCCAGCGCCGCGGCCGCGAGACGCGTATCATCCCAGGATATCTGCCTAGTGCCGATGATCAGCCGGACAACTTGAGCCCTTAGAACCACGGTCATGGCCGAGATCGGCAGAAGAAAGAAAAGAATCTGGCGGGCTGTGGAGGAAAAGGCCTGCAGAAAGTCGCTTTTGGACTTCCGCGCCGCGGCCGCGGAAAGCGCCGGAAAAGCAGCCACGGCAAAGGGAATGCCGAACACGCCGAGTGCGACCATTTCGATGTTAGTCGCGAGATTGAACAAGGCAACCGATCCGACCGCCAGCGTCGAGCCGATGATCGTTCCGACCAAAAGCGATATCTGGGTGATGTCAATGCCAAAAATTCGGGGAAGAAAAAGGCGACCGATCTCCCGCACGCCGCGATGCGTGAAATCGAGCGCCATCTTGAATCTGAAACCCAGGGAGGCGGCCACTGGAATCTGGACAAGCGCGTGCAGGCCAGCGCCAACAACAACGCCCAACGCCACGCCGTGAATCCCGTAGCGCGGCGCGAGAAAAACGATCCCGCCGATAATCGAGGCGTTGTAGAGAAGCGGCGCCAGGGACAGTACCAAAAATCGCCGGAACGAAGTCAGAATTCCGCCAAAAACCGCGGAGATCGAGAATAAAAACGGCGAGAGCAGCATGAGCCGCGTGAGGTCGCTGGCAAGTTCGAGCTTTTCGCCGTCGAATCCGGGGGCCACCAGGCGCACGAGCCCTGGGGTCGCGGCGTAGAGAACGACCGACAACCCGCCCATCACCAGAATGGTGATGTTCAGAACCGAGGCGGCGATCCTCCAGGCCTCATTCCGCTTTTCCTCAAGATAAACAGTGAACACGGGTATGAAGGCCGCTGACAACGTTCCCAAAATGAGCAGGTTGAATAAAAAATTGGGAATCTGAAAGGCCGCGTAGTACGCGTCGAGGGTATCCCCCACTCCAAAGGTTCCGACCAGCAAGCGTTCGCGGACAACCCCGAGCAGACGCGACAGCAAAGACGACGCCCCAATAAGGAGCGCCGCCGCAGTGATGGTCTTCTGCTCAGCGGACAAAATCTTGAGCATGGCCGCATCGTTTTTACAGACTTCCTTTCGCCTTTCGTTTCTCCAAAACTCGCGCCGTAACGATGGCCCCGAGTCCCAAGGCAACAATCGCCCCCACCAAAATCCACAAAGTCGGATTTTCGGGGTTGAAGAAAGAAATAGCAATCTTCACTTGGTCTCTGGCTGATGTGCCGGAGGTGTCGGTCACCTCGAGCGTTACCAGATATTTGCCCGGACGGCGATAGCGGTGGGTTATTTTGCGTTCGGCCGAGGTCTCATCGTCGCCGAAACGCCAGAGAACGGTAATGTCCCCCACCCCCTCGAGCGAAGTGGCCTCGAATTCGTAGACATTCCAGGCCTTGCGGCGGTAGAGAACCGAGGCAATGGCCGGAACGGTGATACGGAAGGCGCTTTCCTCGATCTTGGGAGTTTCCTCGGCAGTTGTCGCCGCCGGGGCAGGAATTTCCGCAGGGACATTTACGGCCGGCGATTGTTCGGCCGGGGGTTCAGCCGCTGGCTCTGGGGAAGACGGCTGTTCAGCCGGCGGAGGTGGTGGGGGCGGGGGCGGCGGAGCCGAGGATCTGGTCGGATCAGTCGGATAGAGATCCTGGCCGTCAGCCACCCCGTCGCCGTCCGAGTCAGGATTAGTCGGACTGGTCCCCTGAGCCCCTTCAGAGGCGTCAGGAATCCCGTCATTGTCATCATCGGCATCGCAAGCGTCCCCTTGTCCATCACCGTCGGTATCCAGCTGATTGGCATTGACGACAGACGGACAATTGTCTTGCGGATCGGCCACCCCGTCGCCGTCGGCGTCAACTATGGGGGTATACATCGATGAAACGGCGACGTCATTTGCCGGATTCTGATCCTGCGGACTGGTGCCGCGGATTTCGGCCCGGATGTTGAAGGCCGTCTGAGGAACGACGAAATCCACCCAGGCCTCCTCCTCAGCCCCGCTGGCCCTAACCGATACTACCTGCGAGTCGCCGATGATTTGCTCGGATTGAAAAAAACTAAGGAAGCCGAAGACGTCGGCTGTCCCCTCATTATGGATCCGACCGTAGACACGAACCGACTCTCCAGCAATCAGCTGATCGGCGGGCCTGGAAAAAAAGATATCCGAGGTGCGAATGCCCAAGTCGTACTGAATCTGCTGGGCCCCGGCCGGCAGTGCCAATAATACGCTGACAAAAAGCGCCGTCAGAAAACTGAGAAAACTTTTTTTCATAGTTCCTGCCTGCCGACAGGCAGGCGACAAGCTAACTACGAACCTCAAAAAAAACGCCTGACTGATTCCCTGATCCTCCGCCGATGATTATAAACCCCCTTCCTGTATCCGAACCGGTAGCGGAACAAATCGGTGTACACCGGTCCGAAAGTTCTCATGTAAAGTTCGGCCAGCACGTACTTGGCAATCACGTTGAATCGCCCGTCGCGCTCAAACCTTCTCACTGAAACCGGCAGCGTCCGCGAACGCAGAATCCGGAAACGGCCGATGTCAGCGGCTCTGGTTGTCAGATCGTGGTCCTCGGCCAGCATGATCTTTTCGTCAAACCCCCGAATCGCCTCAAAAACCGACTTCCTGATGAGAATAAAAAATCCCGGCGCGTGGGGAAACAGCCACTGGCTGCTGGTGACGAAAACATTGAAAACCCAATGGAAAAAACGGTCGCGGGGGTCGTCGGTCATCGGATCTATGCGGCAAGTAGCCACCTCCAGCCGACGGCCCCTAAACTCCCGGAGCACATCCGACAGAAAACTCTTGTCCGGCAGGATGACATCCGCGTCCAAAAAGAGAAGCGTCTCTCCGCTGGCCGCGGCGGCTCCGTGATTCCTGCCCATTGCCGGAGGTCCGCCTTCCACGACCTGACAGCCGTAGGCAACGGCAATCTCCCTGGTCTGATCCGTTGACTTGGCGTCGGCCACGATCACCTCAAAATCTCGGTAGGTCTGGTTTTCGAGGGATTTAAGCAGCGCCGGCAGGAAGTCCTCCTCGTTATATGTGGGGATGATGATCGAAAGCATCTAACCTTACGATAGCAAAAACCGGACCTTTCGACAACCGAACAGGACATGGTAGACTCACACCTGACACTAAGTGACTATGACAAAAACTCCTTACAACAAACTCATCCGCGACAAAATACCCGAGGTGCTGGCCAGACAAGACAAGGCCGCCGAGACCAGCGTGCTCGACGTCCCGGAATACAAACGGCGCCTGCTTCTCAAACTCGTCGAGGAGGCCCAGGAACTGGCCCACGCCGGATCAGAAAAATTCGTCGATGAACTGGCCGACGTCAAAGAAGTGTGCAGGGCCATACTCATCGCCTTCGGTATCAGCGAGGAAGATCTGGAGCGCGTCCGCATTGCCAAGCGCGCCGAACGCGGCGGCTTCGACAAACGACTCTTACTCACTGCGGTCACCGAACCCGACGCGTAATCTATGAAATCAGGTTTTGCCGTTCTCGTCGGCCGCTCCAATGTCGGGAAATCCACGCTCTTGAACGCTTTGGTCGGAACCAAGGTGGCCATCACCTCGCCGAAACCGCAAACTACGCGCCACCAGGTCCACGGCATCGTCACCGACCCCCGTGGACAGATCGTCTTCGTGGACACGCCCGGGGTCTTCGAACAGGCCCATAACCGGCTCACCAAACAACTCAACGACACCGCCCGCTCCGCGCTCTCGGGCGTTGACGTCATCATCTATGTCGCCGATCCGACCCGCGCCGTCGGCAACGAGGAACACATCCTGCTCCGCATGGTCGAAAAGACCCGTCAGCCGAAAATTCTGGCCATCAACAAAACCGACGTCCGCAATCCGCCGTTCATCTCAGAATACCGCGATCTCGGCGACCGCTTCGGACTCATCATCGAGATCTCCGCCCTCCGCAAGCGCGCGCTCAAAGATCTTATCTCCGCCGTCTTCGAGCGTCTTCCCGAAGGCGACCCCTACTACCCGGAATTCCAGTTTTCAAACCTCGAGCATCGCTTTTGGCTTTCGGAAGTCATTCGCGAAAAGGTCTTCGTCCAGATGGGCGCGGAGATTCCTTACTCCACCGCGGTCGAAATCGAGGAGATCGAGGAGCGGAAATCCGGCAGTGCAGCTCCGGTGCGTTACATCAAAGCCGTCATCCTCACCACCAATCCGAAACACAAACAGATGCTCATCGGCAGCGGAGCGCGCAAAATCAAGGAAATCGGCTGGGCGGCCCGCAAGGAGCTGGAGGCGATACTCGACACCAAGATATTCCTTGACCTGCGGGTTGAGGTTGACGAACGCTGGATGGACCGGCTGGCCGGACCGGAACCAAAATGATAAACTTCCTGCCTGCCGGAAGGCAGGTCGTTACGAAAGCGAATTTTGCAGAGGTCCCTGAAGTATGGCCAGGATTCCGCAATCAAAAGGTGCGACGAAGGTGATCGTTCCCGGCGCCCGATCGGTGTATCCGGAACGGAACCAGCATCCGCTGACCTACGACTTCCGTCAGGATTTCTCCTGGCGCATCTTCCGTATCATGGCCGAGTTCATCGAGGGCTTCCAGTTCCTGGCCGACCTCAAGCGCGAAGTGACCTTCTTCGGCTCGGCGCGCTTTTCCGAAAAGAACAAACACTGTCAGGACGCCTACCGCCTGGCCAAGATGCTGGGAAAAGAAGGTTTCACCATCATCACCGGCGGCGGTCCGGGCATCATGGAAGCGGCCAATCATGGAGCTTATGACGCCGGAGCCGAATCTGTGGGCTTGAACATCCAACTCCCCCGCGAACAGCGCATCAATCCTTACGTCAAGAAGGCCATCGGCTTCTATTATTTCTTCACCCGCAAGGTGATGCTCTCGGCCTCAGCCCAGGCCTATGTTTTCTTCCCCGGCGGCTTCGGTACCCTGGACGAGTTCTTTGAATTGGTGATGCTCATCCAGACCAAAAAAATGCCGCCCATACCCATCATCTGCGTCGGCAAGGATTTTTGGGGGACGCTCACCGGCTGGATCTACAACCACGTCTACAAACAGCACCACGCCATCGACCGGGAAGAGCTGAAAATCATCACTCTGGTGGAAAGCGTTGACGAGGCCTTTGAAATCTTGAAAAAATCGAAAGAGCGGCTCTATGGCTGAGACGCTGATCCCGCGGAACTGATTCCGCCGACGCGCGAACTATCTGAAAACCCCGCCTGGCTAGACGGGGTTTGTTAATTCCTGCGTCCTCTTTTAAGTTCCTGACGGAGTGCTGAGAGCGGCGTCGCGAGCGGCCTTGGCGGCGTCGAGTGCGGCCTTGAAATCGCTCTGAGCCTTATCCAGCGCGGCCTTGAAGGTTTCCCGGGCGGTCTTGTGGCTGGCGACAAAGGCGTCCTGAGCCGCTTGCGAGGCGGTCTTGAAGACATCCCGGGCCGCATTCACCGAGGTCTTAAACGCGTCCCTGGCGGCCTTGAGTTGTTCAGGCGTGGTGGCCGCGCAGGCGGCTGTCTTGGCCGTTGCCACGGCGGCGTCTACGGCGCTCTTGCGCGTGGAGAGAGCCGCGTCAACGGCGCTCTTCCTGGTGCTCACGGCGGCGTCAATGGTCTCACGGCGGGCTTTGAGAGCCGCGTCAACCGCGGCGCGGCGCGCGGCCAGAGCCGCGTCAACCGCGGCGCGATAGGCGTCACGAGCTGCCTTCTGCGCGTCGGTAAGAGTCTTTTCGTCCACCTTGGCCCGGCGCGCGGCCAGCTTGGCGGCCAGTTCAGCTCTCTTGGCGGCCAGTTTAGCATCGCGCTCAGCCCTGGTGTTGGCCAGTTTGGCGTCGCGCAGAGCGCGTTTGGCGGCCAGCTTCTCGCTGGCTTCCTTGCGCTTGGTGTCCAAGTTCTGCGACCGTTCGTCAAGCCGGGTGACCACCTCGGCATAACGCGGATTAGCGCAGGCGGCGGTTGTGTCCTGTGCCGCCACCGCCGGAACCAGGGCTATATTGGCCAGCATCCCCAGGGTGACGGCTCCGGTCACCAGTCTGTTCTTTGTTCGCATATTTTCGAGCTTAATATTAAATCTCTGTCTCTCTTTACACGCAAATGACCAACTCGTTACCTAACTTCAGCGTACTCCTTTTCTCCCGTCCGACCAAGGATGGCTAATGCCGCTGCCGCGCCGATATAAGGAAGGTGGCCGAGGAGGTCAGTCAACGGAAGAAAAGTGGCGCCAATGATAAACAGCCCGACCAGAAGCGCGGCCAGGGGACGAAGCAGCCGACCTAAAAGGACTAATAATCCGAGAAGCGCCTCGACCAGAGTGATGCCGAAAAGATACCAATCCGGCGTGAGAGTCGGCAGGACTTGATGAACGACGGAGAGCGGATTCCAAGGAAAGGCCTCGAGCAGATTCAAATGCAGATCGGGACGGAGGACCTTTCCCAATGCCAGGATGATCAGGCCGAGTCCCAAAGTCACCCGCAAGGCCAGAGCAGCCGCCGGACGGATGTGGCTGGGCGCCGAGGCCACCAGGCGGGAAAAAACCGAGCCGAGCGAGAGCCGCCCCCGCCCCCACGCGAAGATGAATATCGCGATTCCCAGAAAATGGATCTGCTCGATGGCGTCCCGAAACGGATACCACGCGAACCCGACGGCGAACATCACGAGCAGGAGACCGGCGGCGAGGCGCGAGAAGAATCCGAGTATGAGCAGGATTGCGGCGGCACATTCCAGCGCCACGAAAACCGTTCCGGCGAGCGTGTCGGGCGCGAGAATGTTCGGCGCAAGCACCGCGCGGTCAAGCGCGAACCAGCCGATGCCGATCCCCGCCGCAACCCCGAGGATGGTCGGCGCCCAGGGATACAAACTCCGAATGCGGCCGGCGAACCTCCGCGTGATCCGGAGCCGCCGTATCGCGCGGTCCGCGACCACGCAGGCCGCGAACAGAAGCGCCGTAGCGCCGATCGCCGTCCATGTCTGAAAGGTCAGCGATCGGAATAGGTCCGGCACTTCCCCGCGGGTCGCGGGATCAATGAACCACTTCTCGTGTGCCTCCGCGGCGTGGGGAAGAAACAGAGTAAAAATCAAACCACCGAGCAGAGTTCTGATAGTTGGCATAATCGCTGGCGGTCTACCGTTCAATCTCATCTTTAGCCAAAGCTTCGAATGATCTTGCTTTAATCCCCTTTCCCATCGAAGCAAAGTCCGGGAAACCCTTGGCAGTCAGGGCACCGGTGGTAATCGCGGCTAGTCTTCCTTTCTCAAGGACAGTCTTTTGTTCCTCCGGCAGTCGTTCAAATTCCTTGACTCTGGCAATTTTCCTTTTAAGCGCAGAAAAAGCCTCATTGAACGAATCAACAACTGTGGTCAAAGCGAATTCCTGGCGTTTGGAAAGCTGGTCCACGTAACGCCCGACGAATTCCGCCTGTCTCCGAATCTCTTTCCGGTAATCCGGCTCATCCTCGCCACCCCAACCCTCGGTCTGCTCCAATTTCTCATCAAGCTCTTTCTGAAGTTCAGAGACGCGCTCGGCGGCCCTCTGTTCCAACTCCTGAACCTTTTCCCGAAGGTCGGGAACTTCCTCCTTCTCCCCTTTCGCTTCTTCGGCCTTTACCGGTTCGCCAACCTCAATGCCGGCCCGCCTTTCTTCTCCGGCTTCATCTTCAACGGTTATCCCTGCCTTCACATCGCCATACTTGGGCAAGGTTATATCAGCCATTTCCGGACGCGGTTTTCTTTCCATAGGTGTGCTCTGAGCGGAGACCTAGTACTATCCCACCGCCCACTTTTTTAATTCCTCATAGGACGCCTCTCCGCAGATCCACTTCTTCGTTTCCGTGTTATAGAAAAACGGAACGCCGCCGCAGAGATTCTTGTCGTATTCCTCCATCTTTTTTGCGTTCTCGTCGTTGTGCCATACCTCGAGCTTCTCGACCTTCACCTTCGCGTCCTTCTCCAGACGCTCCACGAGAGGACGCGTGGCATTGCAGTGCGAGCACTCGGTTCCAAAAAACTCAAGCAGGGCCATAGCGCGCATATTGTATCCCTCTCGCGGTACGCATTCAAGCAAAACCAAAACCCCGCCCATGAAGGGCGGGGTGTTTGTTGCTTCGCTTAGAAGCGCCGGGGGCCGAACGAGGCACGCCGTTTGCGATTGCAATCGCGGCAGTACACGGGCCGGTCGGCTGACGGCTGAAACGGGAGCTCCGTAATGGCTACTCCACACTCCGCGCACTTGAGGTTCATCGCGGAGACGTCCACCATCTGGCGCGGGGCAAATCCGCCCCCGCCGCGCTGATCACCGTAGACCATAGGACACGTTGTGGTCCTGACTCTTACGTCAGGACTGGCTATTGAATGAATCGACCTTTTCGGCAACGCGCGGCTACGATCTACGCTTGTGGCTTTGATCTTTGACGTTCGTTGAACCGATGGCGTGAAGATATCACAAACCGCCATTTTTGTCAATCTCCACCGGTCTATCCGAAGTCAAGACGGCGATCAGTCCGAAAATTCCGGCTAAGGCCCAGACGATCATCTCGGACGGTTCCAGCGTGGCCAGCGGGATGGTCGGGCCCCACAAGCCGAAGGCGGCCACAGCAATGAGCGTCAGGGAGTAAATCCGCGCCGCGCGGAACGAGTCCGGAGCCAGCGATCTCCTGAATCCCAGCCACAACGCGGCCAAACCGGCGATGATCGTCGCGACGACCTCCAGCCAACCGAAGCGCAGCAATCCGGAAATATCGGAGATCGCCAGGCCGGCCAATCCGTAGGCCAGGAGCAAAACCGCTAATCCCCTTAGATACGAACGTGTCATGTGAAATTCCCAAATTCCGGGGGAAGGATTCGAACCTTCACAACCACCTCCAAAGGGTGGCGTCCTACCATTAGACGACCCCGGACCAGTTATTCAACCCTACAACCTACCTGCCTGCCGGCAGGCAGGCAACCTATCTTTTACACCTTCAAGTACTTGCCCACGGCCAGGGCGCTGGCGGACACCGACAAAAAAATAGCTCCGGCCAATTCCAGGCCGAAAATCCAGACGGCGTTATCCCAGAAGTAACCGAGAATGTCGAAACTGGTGCCATCAAAAAAGTTGGCGACAGAAGGTCCGATCACCGAGAGAATCGGGAAAATAATGGCCACGGCCAAGCCACAGGCCAACAGGCTGTAAAAAATGCTCTCGATGACGAAAGGGGTGCGAATAAACCAGTTGGACGCGCCCACCAGGCGCATGATGCCGATCTCCTCGCGGTGAGTGTAAATCGCTATGCGGATGGAGTTAAAAACGATCAGCGCGGCGATGATCGTGAAAATCACCGATACCGCGGCGGCGGACCGTTCCACCTTGGCGGCAATGGATCTGATCCGCTCGATGACCAACCGGTGATCGTCGTAGTTCTTCTCGGCGATGGACTCGGCGAAGGTTGGATTTTCCAGCGCGGTCAGGATTGACGGGAAATCATCAGGCCGGCGGGCTTTGACCGATAGCGTCGCCCCCAGCGGATTGGCCTCCAGCGCCGCCACTGATTCGGCGATAAGAGGATTTTCGGCATGTCGCGCTTTTAATCTTTGGAGCGCTTCTTCGGGCGAGGTCGCCTCGACCGAACGAACCTGAGGCAGACTCAGCAGGTAGCCCTTGGCCTCGGCGACGATCTGCTCAGAGGCATCCGGCTTAAAATAAACGGAAATGTCGATGCGCTGCTCGACCGTGTTGATGGCCGTCTGTGCCAGAATGTTCAGGACGAGCAGCGTGTTCACCGAAACGAACGCCAAAAGCATGATGCTGGTGGTGATCACCGACAACCAGAAATTCCTCCAAAAATCCTGAGCGGCGAATTTGAATACGCGTGCCGTGGAAATCACAAAACGTACTTTCCGACCTCCTGATCATTAACGATCGTCCCGCGATCGAGAGTGACCACTCGGCGCCGGAGGGAGTTGACTACCTCCCGGTTGTGGGTGACCAAAAGAACCGTGGTGCCGAACTCGTTTATCTTGAGCAGCAGATCAACGATGTCCCTGGTGTTCATGGCGTCAAGATTGCCGGTGGGTTCATCTGCCACCAAAATTTTCGGCCGGTGAGCCAGGGCTCGGGCAATGACGACTCTCTGCTGTTCTCCTCCGGAAATCTGCCGCGGATAGCGATGAGCTTTATCTTCCAGGCCGACGATGCGCAGGATATGAGGAACGGTATCGCGGATGCGTCTGGGCGGCGCTCCGCAAACCTCCAGGGCGAAGGCAATATTTTCAAAAACGGTCTTGCGCGGCAGAAGCTTGAAATCCTGAAAGACCACCCCGATCTGCCGCCGCAGAAGCGAAACATCGCGCGAGCGGATGCGCGTTATGTCCCAGCCGCCGACGGAAATCGAACCCTTGGTAGGACGCTCCTCGGCGATGAGCAACTTGACTAGCGTGGTTTTTCCGGTGCCCGACTGCCCCACCACCGAGACAAATTCACCGGGTTTGATCCGCAAGGAAACATTGCGCACCCCGACTGATTCGGAGCTGTATATCCTGGAAACATTGTCGAGATGGATCATTGTGTCAGACATGGTGTGTTGGGAGGTTCTAGGTGCGAGGTTCTAGTTTTTAGTTTTGTTCTCGGGTTGTTTTTTGCGTCCGGCTTGTTATAATCTCCTCCAATCTATAACCTATAACCTAGAACCTGCAAAAAGTGCGGGCGTGGTTCAATGGCAGAATACCAGCTTCCCAAGCTGGTGACGGCGGTTCGATTCCGCTCGCCCGCTTGCCCCGCCAACTTCAGAGAGAAATTCTGGAGGGCGGGGCTAGGCCGACGTAGCTCAGCTGGTAGAGCAATGCTTTCGTAAAGCAGAGGTCGTGGGTTCGATTCCCACCGTCGGCTTAGAAGAACGATCTTCGAAGAGAAGGTCGTTTTTCTATGTCATAATGTAAGGAACTCTGTGGGAATCGAATCAGAAGGGGGGCGGGGAAACTGGGTGTTTCCCCGTGGCGGAAACACTAAAACCGAGGGGTTTTAGAGCGGAGCGAGCGTGTGAGATTCCGGCCGTCGGCTTTGGAAAAACGATCTTCTGATGAAGGTCGTTTTTTCCTATCTCAGCATATCACGACATCTGAATTTTCTCTAGCGAACAAAACGCCAAATAATCGCTTCTCGACGAGCCGCTTCCATCCTGCGGTCCGTCTCGGCACTTCCGATCCGGGCCTCCAACCGTCTTCTTAAGGCATAAGGCCGGAGAACGGTGCACATAAACTCATCCTGGGACCATCCCAATGCGGCATTGATCCGATCCATGGCCGCGGCATCGGGCGGATTGTTTTTTACCATGGCCAGCGTCGCCTCCAAATCGGCTGCTTCAACAGTTATTCCGTCTTTTTCGGCCTCCTGCTTCAAAAGCTCGTCGCTGACCATCCGTTCCATAACGTTTTCCTCAATGACCTCGCGGGATACGCCGGTAGGAATGAGCGATATGCCGGCACCGGAACTGGAGGCGGCGAAAAATCTCTCGACATTCCGCCGATATTCCGCGAGAGGAATGAATCGTCCGTTAACCATGGCCGCCGCTTTGGCGCTAATGGCGCCGAATGATGCCGCAGCAGCCGCGACTACGGCAATGCTAATCGCCAGATACAGGCTACCACGGAACGCGATTTTGCGATTAGACGATTTTTTCGGTTTCTTTTGAACAGTCATGGAAGTGCGGCTAACCCAGTTCGGCGATCGTCCTCAAAAAAATAATACCACCAGCGTGACGGATTTCCCATTTCTCTGACGGCCAATTCTTCCGACAGGCCATCCTCGGCGCGTTCCGATTCAATGACAATCACTTTCTCGCCTGGAAGCCGCAGCCCCAATTTGAGCCGGGCCTCGCGTTCGGCGACATCGGACTCCAGAAGCCGTCCGGTCAGCTCCAAAAGCTCCAAGTTCTGACTGTCAATCCGCCGCGCCTCGTCTTCCAGTCTGGCGATCTCTTCTGAAATGGCGCTGTTTTGCCGAGACTCGGTGATCAGCCGGCCGGCGATAACCGCCGCGGCAGCCGAAAGACTGATAACTACCAGCATCCGGCGAACCCGCCCGCGGCGGGCCGCTCTCACCGTTCCTGACGGTTTAATTCTTCCCCAACTCATACCCGGTCTTCCTCCGAATTATCGCCAAGAAATTCCTTGAAAGATTTTTTGCTGCGCAGATGATTGGCGTACTTAGACAGCGCACGCCGAGAATCCGGATCCAAATCGGAAAACTTTTCGCCCGGATCACCGTCCGGAGGGCCGGCCGGCGCCAAACCGGAATCCCTGGCGTCTTTGATGGCTTGAGCCACCCGAGCCGGATCCTTGACGAAACGAATTTCAAGATTGACGAAGCCGCTGGCCGTCTGAACCACGACGTTTCCCGCCCCAAAGATTGTCTGCACCAGTCCCTTGGTGTTCCAGGCAATGTCCTGAATGTTCCAGAACTGCGCTTCGGAAACGACCCATTCAAAAAATCCCCGACGGTCTATGTCCACGATACGCCGGTCGGTGATGATAAACACGTTGGAATGCCAGAGAAGCCAGCTCCTGAAAGACAGAAAGGCGCCAAAAATAACCGCCAGAACGAAAACGACCGTTCCCGGCGCGCCCAGCCGGAAAAGAGGCGTCATGAAGAAAAAGGCCAGAAGGATAAAACCGATTTCGAAAACCAGCGGCACGGCTACTAGCACCGGATGCTGGCGAGCGTAGCCCAGTATTTTCTCGCCAGGTTTGAGATTGAGGTGTTTCATGTTCGCAGAGCTTCACGCACGAGTTTCCGATCATCCCATGGGACTTTGCGGCCGCGAGCGACGACCATGGCCTGTTCGCTGCCTTTGCCGGTGATGAGAATAAGGTCGTCAGCCCGTGCTTCCCCGATTGCCGTTCGAATCGCTTCCTTCCTGTCAAGGATAGTCCGGATCGACTTCGCGCGCCATTCACTTTCAGGAACGCGTTCGGCGCCAACCGTCACTTGTCGCGCCAACTCCGCGGGATCATCGTCGTATGGGTCATCGGTGGTGATGATGATGGCATCAGCGTTCTTTACTGAAAACTCGCCCATGAGCGGCCTCCGGCTTGAATCGCGGCCTCCTCCGGTTGCTCCAAACACATGCACCACGCGCTGGTGAGGAAAAAAACGAAGCGTGTCAAACAAGGCCTGAAAACTGGCCAGCTCGTGGGCGTAATCAACTACAACAAGAAATCCATCGCCCTCGATCCGCTCCAACCTTCCCGACACGCCGGTAATGCCCGCGAGCGTTTTTCCCGCGGAGGCGAGGTCCCCATCCACCGCGAGATACGCAGCAACCGCAGCAATCGCATTTCTCACATTCCAGTCCCCAACAAGGCCAGTCGCCATCGCCACCCCGTCAATGGTAAAACGCGAACCTTCAGCGCCGGTGCCGACATCTTTTGCCTCAAAAACCCGAACGGTTTCCGGGAGTGGACGCCGGTTCGCGCTGGCAATTCCAAATCCTATTTTCCGGTCTGCGGGAAAGCCCAGAAAAAACCCCGCATACTCGTCATCAACATTCACCACCGCGGTCCGCGGCACCGTTACCCCACTTATGGTCTTTGCCGGATGCCGAGTCAGCGCCCGGAAAAGTTCGCCTTTCGCGGCGCGATATGCCTCAAATGACCCGTGCGCCTCGATGTGCTCCGGAGAGAGATTGGTGAAGACCGCGACGTCGTACTCGATCCCGCGATGCCGCGACTGCGCGATACCCTCGGACGAGGTCTCGACCACCGCGTGCGTGCATCCGGCGCGCCGCATATCGCGGAGCATCCTTTGCGTCGCGAACCGGCCGAGCATGGTCATCTTGGTCGGATTCAGCCATTCCCGGTCCGCGATCTTAAAAATCGCCGTCGACGTCATCCCGACCTTCTTCCCGTCCCCTTCCAGCATCCGTGCGATGAGGTACGCGGTGGTGGATTTTCCCTTGGTGCCAGTGACTCCCACGACGACCATCCCGCCTGACGGATGCCCATACCACCGATCGGCAGCGAGCGCGATGGTGAGGTGGTAGAGACGGAGCAGTGAACGCGGAATAAACCGGCGCAGAAGCCGTTTCATGCGTAAATTCTAGCAGGATGCGGCATCTACCGCAATCGTCGGACTTCCCGAACAAACTGTTCCCCGCGGTCGAATTCATTTTGAAACAACCCGAAGGAGGCGGCTCCGGGTGAGAGGATGACGATGTCGCCGCGACGGGCGACGGCACGCGCGGCACGGACCGCCTCGCGCATGGAAGCGACGCGATGAGCGCAGACCGTGCTTCGCGCCCTGGCGAGTTCTTTCAGGAGCATGTCCGTGGCATTTCCCGGGAGCAGGAAGACGTGCCAGGCGCGGCGTTTGACCTCGCGCGCGAGCTCGGCGAAATCCAGCTTCTTATCCGCCCCGCCGGCGATCAAAATGATCCTTCTCAACTCTCTCGCCTTCGGCTCACTCGCTCGAAGAATATTATTCGAGCGGAGCGGAGCGTAGTCGAGAACCCCCTGAGCCCCGAATCTTCTCAGCGCCGCGATGGTCGCGTCAGGTGTCGTCGCCGTCGTGTCATTCACCCAGATGATTCCCCCCTTTCGTCTGATGATTTCCTGCCGGCTGTGCAGCCCGCGGAACGAACGGAGCGTCTTTTTGATGTGTGCCGCGGGCACTCCGAGCGCGGCCGCGGCTGCGATCGCCGCGAGCGCGTTTTCAAGGTTGTGCTCGCCCGCGAGCGCAACAACCATTGTCCGTGCGACGCGGCGTTCCGCTCCCCCGTCGCGGACAATAATCCAACCGTCTCGGACAAACGCTCCATTTTCTCCCGGAAACGATTTCTTTGAAAACCAAAAACGCTGAGCCGCCACGCTCCGCCCGATTCCGCGCGCGAGCGCGTTGTCGCGGTTCAGCACGGCCACGTCGTCTCGGTCCTGAAACTCGAAGATGGATGCCTTTGCCGCGGCGTACTCCTTCATCCCGCGATAGGTATTCAGATGATCTCGCATGACGTTGGTAAGCACCGCAACCTGTGGGCTCCGGCGCTCGCCTCGAAGCGTCTCCAGCATCCAGCTCGAAAGTTCAAGCACGACGATGTCCTGCTTCCGGACCCTGCCCGCGAAGGTGAGCGGGGAAACCTGGATGTTGCCGCCGACGAACACGCGGCGACCGGTTCCTTTGAGCATCTCCGCGAGGAGTGCCGTGGTCGTGGACTTCCCGCGCGTGCCGGTGACTCCCACGATCGGCGCGGGACAGAGGCGAAAGAATACGGAAATATCGGAAACGACCGGAATGCCGAGCCGCCGCGCGAGCCGAAGCTCCGGGGAATCCGCTCGAACTCCTGGATTTCGGACGACTAAATCGGATCGGCGGGTATCCTCCATCAGGTGCCGTCCCAGCACGAACCGGATCCGAAGTCCGCGCAAACGCGAAACCGCGCCGCCGAGCTCCCACCGCGTCTTCCGGTCCGTGACCGTGACCCGCGCGCCCGCCCGGGCGAAAAATCGCGCCGATGCCGCGCCGGATCCCTGCGGATACAAACCGAGTCCCAGAATCAGGACTCGGAGGTTTTTGTAATTATCTGTCATTGCGAGAAGTCCCGAATATTCGGGACGACGAAGCAATCCCGTATTTAGATGGAATCGCTTAAATCCTTCCATTCCGGATTCATCGATTCGATCAAGATAATCTTCTTCACACGCGAGCCGCCCTTGATTTGCCTTTCGCGAAGAATTGCCTCGTTGGGAGTTTCAAAAGTCTCATGATAGACAAGCTTATCTACATTGTATCGCGCAGTGAATCCCGGTACGACTTTCAATTTGTGCTCGAAAATCCTCTTCGCCAGATCACCGGTCACGCCTGTGTAGAGCACAGTGTTACGCGGGTTGGTCATGATGTAGACCGAGTACAATCTCCTGCTCATACAGCGGGATTGCTTCGCTACGCTCGCAATGACGTATCTAAAAATGTCCCATCATCCTCGCCAGCCGCACTGTAAGCATTGATCGAATTACCTGAAGCGTCATCTTCACGTACTGCAACAACCCGACCGCAAGCCCGACCTTCTCGTACTTGTGACGGATGGTCAATCCCCAGAGCGGCACGGTTCCGTAGGGCAGTCGTCGGGATCTGCAGTAATAGTTCAGCGCCGCCTCGACCATGAATCCGCGGAGAAAACGCGGATGAATGTTTTCGACGATGTTCCGAGTGAGCGCGCGCT
>Ga0209542_10003054_pt1 | contig 36360 bp, 35 predicted proteins | sample RifCSPhighO2_01_FD_184028 | JGI IMG/M metagenome (GOLD analysis project Ga0209542, IMG submission 184028) | Soil microbial communities from Rifle, Colorado - Rifle CSP2_plank highO2_0.1 (SPAdes) (version 2) | ecosystem: Environmental > Terrestrial > Deep subsurface > Rock core/Sediment ...
CCAGAGGATTAGTGAATATTTGTACTTTTACCACAATGATAGAATCCATGAAGGGTTGGGAGATCAAACCCCAGCCGCTGTACTAGGAAGGGAAATCAAAAGTCCAAAAGGTGTGTAACCTGTACACGGAGTTGCAATTTAATCAAATCTAGTGTATAGTCCCCAGAACAAACTATTACAGGTTTGTTTTTTTATTGGTTGGAGTCGGCGAAGAGCCGATTTTTATGAATGGAATAGAAATCATCATCCCGGTGAAGAACGAGTCCCAGAACGTCAAAGTCTTGGCGGAAAGAATTGACAACGCCATGAATCGGGCGAAGCTTCCTTACGGCATGATCTTCGTCGACGACGGCTCGACGGACGATACGATCAGGCAGATTGAAGCACTCAAGACACGCTATCCTATAAAGCTCCACCGGCGGCTAGGAAGGCCGGGGAAAGCCTTCTGTATTTTGCAGGGCGCGCAGCTGGCGACTGCCGACTACTTGGTGATGATTGATGGAGACCTCCAATATCCGCCCGAAGCCATTTCGGAGATGGTCAGTCAAACCCCTCAGCACGGAGTGGTGGTTGCCAACAGAACTGTCTACACAAGCACACGGCTGAGAAGAGTCGCTTCAAGACTAAACGCATTGGTATTCGGCCGGCTTCTCTTCGGGCTTCGCTGCGACGTCCAGTCCGGGCTCAAGCTCGTGCGCCGGGAAATCTTTGAGCACATCGACCGAACGCTGATCAAACCCTGGTCGCTGGATATTCCTCTTCTGTATACCGCGCTTGAACTCGGATACACGATCGGAGGCGTTCCGATCAGCTTCGAACGACGGAAGAACGGCGAATCAAAAGTCAGCTTTATGAAGACGGCTGTGGAGATTGCTTCCGGCGCGCTGAAACTGAAACTCCAGCGCAAGCGGCTGTACCAACTCAGCCCAGGAGTTCAAGGCTCAATGCTGGGGGCCGGGGTCGTGCGCCGCCGCCGGCGGTTTATCACTCACACGACTCTGCCGCATCAGCGTTCGGCACTGGTTACTCTGAAGCTTTGGCAGAAGCTCTTCACCGCGACGCTTCTAACTACGCTGGCAGTCGGTCTTTTCCTCAACTCAAGGACAACCGCCGTCATCGCAATCGGCATCTTAAGTTCGATCTATTTCATCGACGTCTTATTCAACCTTTATCTGGTGCTCAAGAGCTTGGGGACTACCGCGGAAATCACCTCGACCGTTGATGAGCTCGAGATTCTCGATCCGCAATCACTGCCGGTCTACTCGATCCTCTGTCCGCTGTTCCGGGAAGCCCACATGCTCCCGCAATTTGTGAACGCCATCAACAAACTCGATTGGCCCAAAGATAAGCTCGACGTTCAGCTCCTCCTCGAAGAGGAAGACAGGGAAACCATCGCGGCCGCCCAAAAGATGGACCTTCCGAGCTTCATCCGCGTGACCGTCGTCCCGCACTCGCTGCCCAAAACCAAGCCCAAAGCCTGTAACTACGGGTTGGGGATGGCGCGCGGAGAATACATCGTCATCTACGACGCGGAAGACATCCCCGATCCGCTTCAATTGAAAAAAGCGTATCACGGGTTCAGCAAGGTGGACGAGAAAGTCCTCTGCCTTCAGGCGAAACTGGACTACTACAATCCTCATCAGAACCTCCTGACCCGCTTCTTCGCCGCGGAGTATTCCCTCTGGTTCGAGCTCATGCTGACCGGATTGCAATCGATCGGGACGACCATACCGCTGGGAGGAACGAGCAATCATTTCCGAACTGACAACCTTCGGCGCTTACACGGCTGGGATCCGTTCAACGTGACGGAAGACTGCGACCTCGGGGTCCGGCTGTTCCGGGAAGGGTACCGGACTGCCATCATCGATTCCACCACCCACGAAGAGGCAAACAGCAGTGTCCGGAATTGGCTGCGGCAGCGCTCCCGCTGGATCAAAGGCTACCTTCAGACGTACTTTGTCCACATGCGCGACCCGTTCACGTTCGTGGAAGAGAGGGGAATCCATGCTCTGATTTTCCAACTGGTCATGGGCGCCAAGGTCGTCTTTATGCTGATCAACCCCATTCTCTGGGCAGCGACCATTTCCTATTTTGCACTCTACTCGCTCGTGGGACCGACCATCGAGTCGCTCTATCCCACGGTGGTGTTTTATATGGCGGTCATTTCCCTCGTGTTCGGCAACTTCATGTACCTCTATGAATACATGATCGGAGCTGCCAAGCGCGGACACTGGCCTGTCGTCAAATACGTGTTCCTCGTGCCGGCCTACTGGCTCTTATTGAGTACCGGCGCCGCCATCGCCGTCGGCCAGCTGATCACCAATCCCCACTATTGGGAGAAGACGCATCACGGCTTTCACATTGAAAAGGAAGAAGCCCGCAAGCGCAGAGAACAATTACGAGAACAGGCGAGGGAGGCACGGGCGCAGCGTCTGCAAAGAATCCGCTCTCTCGCATCGTCCGGCATCGCGACGGGAGGGACGCTGGTGGCAGCCTCGCTGGTGGGCAACTTCCTCAACTTCCTTTACAACGCGTATCTGGGAAGGGCAATTGATATCGCGCAATTCGGCCTGGTGAGCTTGTTGGGGAGCTTCTGGTATCTTTCGCAGATACCACTAGGGGCGCTGCAGCGAACCGTCGTCCACAGGAGCGCCTACCTCCTGGGGAATTATAAAACCCCGATCAAGGAGTTTTGGCTGTCCGTCCGAGGGTCCTCGGTGAATCTCTCGCTGATGGGCGCCGGTTTATGGCTGATTTCGATCCCGCTTTTAGTGAAATTCTTCCAAGCCGAAACCCTGCTTCCCTTTGTCCTTTTCTCTCCGGTTTGGATCATCGGCACGGTCTATATGGTCGATCGGGGATTTCTTTCCGGGAGCCTCAAATTTGTCACGCTCGCCGTCCTCGTCATCGCCGAGTCATTGAGCAGACTGCTTATTTCCGTCGCGCTCGTGGAGTTGGGTTTGGCCCAATGGGTCTACGCCGCGGTCCCGGTTTCCTTACTGATCGCTTTTCTCATCTCTGGTTTCGCGATCCGAAGAATCAAAGTCAAACCGGTCCCCGCCGACAGCGGAGAGCTGGTGCGCTTCCCCAAACGGTTCTTCGTTACCTCCATCCTCGCCGGTCTCTCAACAATCGCCTTCTTAAGCTTTGATCTGATGCTGGCAAAGCACTATTTACCCCCCGAACAAGCAGGAGAATACGCGCTCCTGTCACTGGCGGGAAAGATGATTTTCTTCTTCGGCTCGCTTTTTTCCCAGTTCGTGAACCCGCTGGTCAGTCGGGCCGTAGGAGCAAAAGAGGATTCAACACGGCTATTTAGCAGGTTTGTTCTGTTGACAATGGGGGTAAGTGTTGCGGTTTTCCTTGCCGTCGGAGTATTCGGATCTACCAGCATTCCCGTACTGCTCGGACCGGCAGCCGGCCCCATTCTTCCGTTCCTCCCCGTCTACGGGTTGGCGATGGTGAACTTCACCATTGCCGCGAGCATCATTCTCTATCACCAAGCACGCAGGGAGTACCTGTTTTCTTACGTGAGTTTCCTGCTGACGCTGGCGCAGGTCGGGGGCATCGTCCTCTTCCATGACGGCATCGGACAGGTGAGCAAAGTCATGCTCGCCGCCGGCACGGCGTATTTGGTGGTGATGGCACTTCTGCACCTTATCTACGAGCGCCTGTTGAGCCTGACGAAAAACATCGGCGACTTTTTCGGTCTGTTCTCTGGGCTGCCGAAACAGCCAAGCATTGTCCCGAAACTGCGGATCCTCGTGTTCAACTGGCGGGACACCAAGCACGTTTGGGCCGGAGGCGCGGAGGTTTATATCCACGAGCTCGCCAAACGCTGGGTCAAGGATGGAAATAAAGTCACCGTCTTTTGCGGGAATGACGGACACGCGCCCCGCAATGAAGTTGTTGATGGGGTCCAGATCGTCCGGCGCGGCGGTTTTTACACCGTTTACATCTGGGCTTTTCTGTACTATGTGCTGCGTTTCCGGGGCTTATTTGATGTAGTCGTTGACAGCGAAAACGGGATTCCCTTCTTTACCCCGCTCTTCGTTCGCGTGCCGAAGTACCTCATGATCCACCACGTCCACCAGGATGTTTTCCGTGAACACCTGCGCGTTCCCCTTTCCTGGATCGCCATGTTCATGGAATCAAGGCTCATGCCGCTGATCTACCGCAGCCAGAAGATCATTACGTCCTCGGAGTCATCCAGAAAAGCCATCGCACACCTCGGCTTGAGCAAGGCTTCCGACATTGAGGTCGTGGAGCCCGGCGTGGAACCGGGGCTGTTCGGGAAGCAAACAAAAACCGCGTACCCTTCCTTCCTCTACCTTGGAAGGCTCAAGCCGTACAAAAACGTCGATGTGCTCGTCAGGGCCTTCGCGAAGGTCCACCGGCGCCGCCCGCTGGCCCGCTTGACGATCGCCGGAGAAGGCGAGAGCCTCAAGAGCATCAAGGAACTTGTGAGCGACCTTGGGCTTAATCGCGAAGTCAGTCTGCTCGGCAAAGTCAGCCAGGGGAAGAAAGCCAGGCTCATGGCAGAAAGTTGGGCGGCGGTACAGCCGTCCTCGGTGGAGGGTTGGGGGATCACGGTCGTCGAAGCCAACGCCAGCGGCACTCCGGTGATCGCCTCAAATGTGAACGGGCTCAAAGATTCGGTCGTCGACGGCGTGACGGGGATACTGGTCCCGGTCAAGAGCGTTCGGGCATTCGCCGACGCCATGGACTATCTCGCCTCTACACCTGAATACCGCAAGTCGTTAACCAATGCGGCCTATCATTGGTCCAAGCGGTTCAGTTGGGATAAAAGCGCGGGGTTGTTCTACCGGATACTTGTCGAGAATATGGGCGCGGAACTCGAGTATCAGGCAGTCGGAAGGATCGCCGTGGCCAACTATAAAAAATGACGCGCAGCGCATCCGATGATAATTGATCACCAAAGCTGAAAAGACCTATAGAATATGCTATAATACCATGATATTTTTTAAGATGTTAAGCGCCACATACTATTCAAGGAGTCTATGAAACCCATGAAAGTCGTCATCTTAGCCGGAGGGTACGGAACCCGAATATCTGAAGAAAGCGGTGTCAGGCCCAAGCCAATGGTCGAAATCGGCGGCAAGCCGATTCTCTGGCACATCATGAAGATCTATTCCCATTATGGAATGAATGATTTTATTATCTGCTGCGGCTATAAAGGCGATGTCATTAAGGATTACTTTGCCAACTATCACATGCATAATGCCGACGTCACCTTTGATCTTGCCAGCCATCGAACGGAAGTCCTCAAGAACGGCGCTGAAAATTGGAAAGTCACCTTGGTCGATACCGGTGAGAAAACCATGACCGGAGGCCGGATGAGACGGGTGAAAGACTATATAGGAAAGGAAACATTCTGTTTTACGTATGGCGATGGTGTGACGAATGCCAATATAGCAGAACTTGTCGCGTTTCATAAAAAACAGGGCACCCACGCTACGATGACAGCTGTACAGCCTCCGGGTAGATTTGGTGCGTTTTCCCTGACTGAAGACGAATCGAAAATTTCAAGCTTCAAAGAAAAGCCAAAAGGCGATGGTGCCTGGATAAACGGCGGGTATTTCGTTCTCGAACCGGCAGTATTCGATTACATTGAAGGCGATGGGACGACCTGGGAGAAAGAACCACTCCAGAAACTCGCCCACGAGGGACAACTTTCCGTATATAAGCACGGCGGATACTGGCAAAACATGGATACGTTACGGGATAAAAACGTCCTCGAACAGATGTGGTCAGACGGTCAAGCGCCCTGGAAAGTGTGGAGGTAACAATATGGAAAGCACTGCTCTTATTTCAGTATGGCTAGTTTCAAAAAGAGAGAATATATGAGAATACTCGTTACAGGATCAGAAGGATATCTCGGAATTCCCTTAACGAAGGTCCTTGTGGAATATGGTCATGATGTGGTCGGGCTCGACACCGGCTACTATCGGCCGGCTTGGTTCACCAACGACGTCAAACGCCTTCCCCCGGTTATGAATAAAGACGTTCGCAAGGTAACGACAGCTGATCTTATGGGATTCGACGCGGTCGTCCATCTCGCGGAACTCTCCAACGACCCTCTGGGCCAACTGAATCAGTCTGTTACCGTCGACGTAAACCACAAAGGCACGGTCCATCTGGCGAAAACCGCTAAACGCGCCGAAGTATCCCGTTTTGTCTACTTCTCATCCTGCAGCGTCTACGGAGCCTCCGATGAACTTCTCACCGAGGAATCTGCGGTAAACCCCTTGACGGCTTACGCCGAATGCAAGGTGCTAAATGAAAAAGCGCTTTTGGAGCTCGCGGATGAAGCATTTACGCCCACTATCCTTCGCAACGCGACGGCCTTCGGCCCTTCTCCCAGGATGCGTTTTGATCTGGTTATCAATAACCTCGCGGGTTTAGCTTTCACAACGAAAAAAATCAAGATGGAATCCGACGGAACACCCTGGAGGCCGTTTGTCCACATCCTTGACATCGCCGAGGCAGTCGTGCACGTCCTGCGAGCCCCGAAGGAACTCGTCCAAGGAGAAATTTTGAACGTCGGAAATAGTAATTCAAATTATCAAATCAAAGATATCGCCCGCATCGTTTCCGAGGTTTTTCCCGATTGCCGGATCACGCTCAATCCGGATGGAGTCGATAAACGAAATTACCGTGTGAGCTTTGACAAGATCCATCGCATCCTACCGGGATATCGTTCGAAACGAGATGTGAAATTGGGAATCGTCGAGCTCAAGAAGGTATTTGAGCGCACGCATCTCACCCATGAGATGTTCACCTCCCGCCACTTCAACCGGCTGAAGCAGATGTCCTATTTAAAAAAGAGCGGAAAACTGACTCGCTCACTGTACTGGAGGGCAAGATCATGAGATTTTCTGCGACCTCGATCCATGGAGCATATGTTCTGGACCTTGAGAAGCGGGAAGATGACCGCGGATTTTTTGCCCGAACATGGGATAGTAGTGAGTTTAAAAAGAGAGGATTATCAGCGAAATTTGTTCAGGCAAGCATGTCATCAACGAGCAAAAGCGGAACATTGCGAGGCATGCACTTTCAGAAACCACCACATGCCGAAAACAAACTTATTCGTGTGACGCGAGGCATTATGTATGATGTCATGATTGATTTACGTGAACACTCTCAGACGTATATGCAGTGGTTCGGTACAGAATTATCTGACACAAATCGCCTATCGTTATATATTCCCGAAGGAATTGCTCACGGGTTTATAACACTTTCCGATAATGTAGAGATACATTATTTTATGACGTCATATTACAAACAAGAGTCGCAAACGGGTGTTCGATATGATGATCCTGCGTTCAAGATTAAGTGGCCTATCGAAGTGGCAAAAATATCTGAAAAAGATGCATCCTATCCGGACTTTAGAAGGGACTCTGTATGATTCTGATCGATGAAGCATTGGCGAAAAGAGAAAAACAAGGCAATCCCATCCGTGTAGGAATGGTCGGCGCTGGCTTTATGGGCAAGCCAATCGCGCTTCAGATTAGCAAGTATACAAAGGGGATGCGGCTGGCGGCAATTGCTAATAGACATACCAACAAGGCAGAGCGAGCATACGAAGATGCAGGAATTGGCGACGTAACCGTCGCATGTACCCAGCACGAGTTAGACTCGGCCATCAAAGGAAAGAAATATGTGGTGACAGAAGATCCATTATTACTGGCTCGTTCGTCTGAGATTGACATCATACTCGAAGTTACCGGAACTGTCGATTACGCATGCGGCGTTGTTTTAGAAGCATTGAAACACAAAAAGCACATTGCCGTCATGAATGCCGAGCTTGACGGGACGCTCGGACCAATCCTGAAGAATTATGCGGATAAGGCGGGAGTAATTTACACAAACACCGACGGTGATCAACCGGGTGTAGAAATGAATCTTTACCGCTTTCTTACGGGAATCGGAGTAACGCCGGTGCTTTGCGGAAATATTAAAGGTCTGCAAGATCCGTATCGTACGCCTGAAACACAGAAAGCTTTCGCATCAAAGTGGGGGCAGAAACCCCATATGGTGACTTCTTTCGCAGATGGGACGAAAATTTCTTTCGAACAAGCAGTCGTCGCCAACGCAACCGGTATGCACGTCGCCAAGCGCGGCATGTGGGCACCCACCGTTCCTGCCGGCACACCTCTTAAAGAAGCGGTCAACCGTTATCCCCAAGAGGAGATTCTCAATAATCCTGGAATAGTTGACTATATTGTGGGCGCAGAACCCAATTCCGGTGTATTTGTATTGGGAGTGATCGATGATCCCGTCCAAAAGTTTTACCTTGATCTTTATAAAGTAGGTAAAGGACCCTTATATCTTTTTTACAATCCATTTCACTTATGCCATTTCGAAGTGCCGATAACTCTCGCTCGTGCGGTTCTCTTTAATGACGCAACACTCACGCCAAAACGGCAGCTTGCTTGTGAGGTCATCACTGTTGCAAAGAAAGATCTGCGAAAAGGTGAAGTGTTAGATGGTATTGGAGGATTCGCAAGTTATGGTGTTATTGAAAACTATACCATTGCAAGGAATGAAAAATACCTACCCATGGGTCTATCTGAGGGATGCGTGCTCACACGCGATATTCCCACTGATAGTCCAATCGCAGTTGCCGATGTTGTTCGGCCGTCCGGTAGACTATCCGATGAATTAAGAAAAGAGCAGGACGCGCTAGGCGAAACATAATCTATGAAATCAAGTAAAGACAAAATGTCAGTAACCGTGGGTATCCCTACCTGCTATGGCGATCCGTCGATCTTGGAAACAGTAAAGTCGTTGCGCGAATCTCACCCACAAGATGTTTACCTCCCGCCACTACAACCGGCTAAAGCAGATGTCCTATTTAAAAAGAGCGGAAAACTGACTCGCTCGCTGTACTGGAGGACAAGATCATGAAATTTTCTGCGACAACAATCCTTGGAGCATACGTTCTGGACCTTGAGAAGCGGGAAGATGACCGCGGATTTTTAGCGCGAACATGGGACCGGAGGGATATTGCCAAGCACGGAATCGACTTTGAGATTCTGGAAGGATATACATGTAACACCCTCAAGAAGGGGACGCTGAGAGGCCCGCATTACGTGATACCCCCGCATAAAGAGACGAAGCTCACCCGAGTTATCCGCGGAAGTCTCTATGAAGTGATCGTGGACCTTCGTCCTGATTCTTCCACATACAAAAAATGGTTGGGCCTGACGATGAGCGCGTCCGACTACAAAATGCTCCTTACACCGCCGGGATGCGCCCACGCCGTGCTCACGCTTGAAGACGATACGGAATACATTTCGTACTACGCTCCGCCATACGATGCGGATCATGAACGGGGCATCCGCTACGACGATCCGGCCTTCAACATCGAATGGCCGATCCCGATCTCTAGCGTATCGGAGAAAGATAGTTCCTGGCCGGATTTTAAACAAGAATTATGAATAATGTATTACGAATTATGATTTTAAAACCCTGATTCATAATTCATGATTCCTGATTCAAATCATATGATTATTCTTGATACCAAACTCCAAGAACTTGAGAAACACGGAAAACCTATCCGTGTAGGCCTCGTCGGTACAGGGTTTGCCGGCCGCGGTTTTGCCCTGCAGCTTCTCTCCGGTATACCGGGGATGCGGCTCGCTGCTGTGTCCAACCGCACTGCTTCGTACGCGAAAGAGGCGTTTACCGATGCGGGGATAGAGGATGTGGTTGAAGCAAAATCAGCGGATGAACTCGACCAAGCCATCCGGGAACAAAAACATATCTACACTACGGATGCCAAGCCCCTGTGCGAGTCCAAGCTCATCGACGTTGTTGTGGAGGCAACCGGTGAGGTGGAATTCGGAGCGCAAGTGGTCATGGCTGCCATCAAAAACGGAAAGCATGTCGTTCTCATTAACGCGGAGCTCGATACGACTCTGGGACCAATCCTCAAGTATCATGCAGACCAAGCCGGGGTCGTCTATACCCAAGCCGACGGGGACCAACCGGCAAAGCTCATGAATCTCTATCGAGAAGTCAAACTGCTCGGATTTAAACCGGTTCTCTGCGGCAACATCAAGAGCCTTATCGATCCATACCGCACCCCGGAAACCCAAAAGGCATTCGCCGATGCGCATTGGCAACGCCCGAAGATGATCACATCATTCGCCGACGGGACAAAAATTTCATTTGAAATGGCAACCGTCGCAAACGCCACCGGATTCCGGGTCGGGAAACGCGGCATGTACGGCCCTGCCTGCAAACGCGTGGAAGAGGCACCAACCCTTTTTTCGCTTGAAGAGCTATTGCAGCACGGACTCGTTGACTATATTCTCGGGGCAGAACCCAGTTTCGGCGTATTCGTCTTGGGATACAGCGACCAGCCGATCAAACAGCGCTACATGAAGGTGTATAAGATGGGAGACGGTCCGCTCTACACCTTCTATACACCGTATCATCTGAGCCCCTTGGAAGCGCCGCGCTCGGTTGCCCGAGCGGTACTTTATAAAGATCCCGCCCTTACTCCGCTCTCCGGACCGGTCTGTGATGTCATCACCATCGCCAAGAAGGATCTCAAAAAAGGAGAAAAACTCGATGGCATCGGAGGATTTACCTGCTACGGCACAATCGAAAACTCGGATGTTGTCGCCAAAGAAAAGATTCTCCCGATGGGGCTTTCCGAGTGTTGTGTCGTTAAGAAAGACATCACCAAGGATTCCCCAATCTCGTATGACGACGTCACTCTCCCGTCAAACCGCATTGCGGATAAACTAAGAGAGGAGCAAAATGAAAAGTTTAAAAAATAAAACGAAATATTTAACGTTAACGGTCGGCATTACCACCTGTTACGGAGGGGAATCAATTCTTGAAACCGTAAAATCCATCCGTGCATCTCAAAATATAGGGAAATTCCGCTTTATTATAGTCGCTGACAGAAATCCGATAAGTGAGAGTGTGAAAGAAGCACTAAAAAAGTACGATGTTGAGCTCATCGAAAACAAAGAAGAAGGAAGCCAGTTCAAAAAGAAAAAACAAATTTTGAAACTTTGTAATACCGATCTGATTGTATTTACGAACGACGATGTGCTCTTTGGACATGATACATTATCAACTGTCGTAGAAGAGTTTCAAAACAATAATAAGGTTACTTTGGTGAGCGTGAAGAACCTGCCTATGAAAACTGACTCACTGGTCGAAAGGTCTATCAATGTTGGAACCAATATTGTCAACAGAATCGCTGATGGATGGAACAACGGAGATAATTATCTCTCTATGATCGGCAGATTCGAGGCGACAAGAACCAAATGGATTAATCGGTATTTCGAGTTGAAAGATGACGTTGTCTCATCTGATCAATACATCTATTTTGAAAATAAAAAGCATGGAGGAGTGTATAAATATCTTCCTTTTGTCTCGGTCAACTTTAGGAACCCACAAAGTCTCAATGAACACTTAAGAAAGAGCAGTCGATTCCAACACGCCAAAACAGAAATGTCGAACTACTTTGGGTATATATCAAGAGATTACAAAATTCCGTCATTCATTTTCTTGAAGTCAATTATAAATGAGTTTCTCACAAACCCGATCTTTTTCGCATTCTATATTTTTATTTCGATCTACACGAGAATTTTCAAAATCTCTTCAAAGGAATCATTAAATCCTGTTTGGGAAGTGGATGTCTCAACGAAAAAAATATAAATCTATGAAAAGAAAAACCAAAAAGTTAAAAGTCGATGTAGTGAATAGATATTATTACCCAGTAGTTGCAGGTATTGAAACGTTGCTTACGAATGTTTATCCCCATTTGGCATGTAAAGGGTGGGATGTAACCATACATGTGTCAAAAAATACGCTATCACAGAAAAAGATACTTAAAGACGAAGAAGAAATAAATAAAGTAAAAGTCAAACGATATTATCTAGGATTATTTGGCTTTTCTCCTAAAATTGATTGGCAGAATACAAGTATAGTTAACATATTTAATTTCGATGTATTTCCCCACGTACGAATTCTTTTGTATTGTTTGATATTGAAATATTTGGGAATGAAGAAATTTACTCTTATTCTAAGTCCACAAGGGGGATTTACTCCTGAGTGGTCTTTATTTAAACCATTATCTCGAGTTTTAAAGAGAATATACCATTACACAATGGGCACATATCTTATAAATCAGGTTGTTGATTTAGTTGTCGCGGTATCAACTTGGGAAAAGCTGGAGTTAGAAAGAAAAGGCGTTATGAAACCACAGATAGTTATCCTACCCAATGGTATAGAGGCAGAAGCATATAAGAATGTAGACATGCTCGTAAGTAAACATATAGAAAAAAAGTTAACCAAGATAGGAAAATACATCATTCAGGTAGGCAGGATTCATCCGATTAAAAATTATGAATGCTCCATCAAAGCTGTGAGCAAGCTACCCAATAGCATTAAGTTAGTAATTGTAGGACCAGTTGTGGACTCCGTATATAAACGAAGAATTTCATCACTGATTAAACAACTCGGCCTAGAAGATAGAATAATATTTTTAGGCATGGTATCGAACATTGACAAATATTTTCTTATGAAACATGCGCAAATGATGATTCACACCTCTCTGAATGAAAGTTTCTGTCATGTGGTGAACGAAGCAATGAGTCAAGGACAGATTTGTGTAGTTTCAGATAACAGCGCATTACCATACCTCATAGAAGGAGGAGTTAACGGCTATTTGGTAGAAACCCATAACTATCAAGGTTTTGCTAATAAAATCAGTTACGTTATGGAACATTCCAAATCAGAAATAATTCGAAAAATGAGGAATCAAAATAGAAAGCATGCACTTAGATATTCATGGGTAAATATTGGAAATAAAGTTGATCATCTCTATCGTTCAAGCATATGAAAAATACAAGAAAGCTAACTCTTTCCATTGGCATCCCTGCGTACAATGAAGAAAGTAATATTGAGTATTTACTGAAAAGATCGTTAGCGCAAAAACTCGGTTCAAATATAATGCTTAAAGAAATAATCGTAGTTTCTGACGGCAGTACTGATGATACGGCTCGCATTGTTAAAAAGTTCAAGGATAAACGAATAATTCTCATTCTTAACGAATCAAGAGAAGGTCAATCCGCAAGCCAAAACAAGATTCTAAAACAATTCCAAGGCGATTTCTTGATTCTGCTCGAGGCAGATACATTACCAGCTGATAATAATTTTATTTCCCATCTCATAGCTCCGTTCCTAAGAGCTAACAGTCATACCATTGGCCTCTCTTTAGGAGATTCTATTCCGCTCCCAGCGAGAGGGTTTTTTGAACATATTATGTACTTTAAACAAGACCTGAAAAGAAGAATTTACCAAAGAAGCACATCAACAAATAATTATCATTTAGTAAGCGGTCAAAGGGGTCGAGCAATTTCCAGGGCATTGGCAACCAAATTGCATTGGACAGATGACATTCCTGAAGATCGTTACAGCATGCTCGCTGCGGGCAAACTAGGATTTAAAACCGTTTACGCTTCAGCGGCGAAAATATACTTCAGGTTGCCCGGCACTCTATCTGATTATTATCGTCAATACTTGAAATATTATACTGGTCGAGTTTCTACTAACAAATATTTTTCGAACGGCGAAACCAAGATCAGATTCTCAATCCTTCATGCTATAAGCGAAACGATAAAGGCTTTCTTGAGAAATCCAGTCTTAATGAGTGCTTATGTATTATGTCTAATGACTGTTCAAATAGCAGTAACACACCGAAGGAGATTCAGTCCTTTCTTGAAGGTTTATCCTACAACAAAAAATCTCATTTTTACATAAGATATAAGAAAGTGCTTCTACAAACAGAGATATTACATATCAGAAACGTGAATTAAATGAAATGAAAACAAGAAATAAAAAAGTTTCCGTTTCAATCGGTATTCCCGCCTACAACGAAGAAGCGAACATTAAATATCTGCTGATGTCGCTTGTTGCCCAAAAGGTAACAAACTTCACACTTGATACGATTCTGGTGATTTCTGATGGTAGTACGGATAGTACGGTTCGGGAAGCGAAGAAGATCAGAGATACTAGGTTAACTGTCATTAAGAGTAACCAGAGGAGAGGTCTTGCGAGTCGACAAAATGAGATAGTTAAGAAGATGAACTGTGATTTTCTGATTCTATTGGACGCTGATATTCTTCCGAAGGATAACCTGTTCATATCCAAATTGGTACAATCACATCTGGAAAACTCCAAGGCAGATATAGTCGCAGCGCAGGTCCTTCCGCTCGAATCCGACACTTTTTTCGGTAGAATGATTGACTGGCACAAGCATTGGAAGCGTGATCTGTATGAACAAATCAACGGAGGGGATTGTGTATTCCTCTGTCATGGTGCAGCAAGAGGATTTTCACGAAAAGCTTATAAACAAATCAGGTGGCCGAAGATCTGGGCAGAAGACGCCTATTCATATCTCGAAGCAAAGAAACGAAGTTTGAGATTTTCATACTGCAAGGAGGCTGTTGTTTATTACCGTTCACCGCAAACCTTTCAAGATCACGTCATGCAAAGTATTCGTTTTATTACCTCAGAAAAAGCCCTCGCTCCTTATTTTCCAGCCAAACAATTACAGCATGCATATAAGATCCCAAGCCATCTCTTTTTTACTTCGATGATAAAAGGCTTTTTTCATCAACCGATTTTCGCATTAACCTATACAATTATCTACGGATATTGTCAGCTTGTCGTGCGAGCCGGGAAAGCCAATAACGATCTATCAATCTGGGAGGCTTCATCCAGCACGAAGACCTTATCCGTGAAGTAAATTCACGAGAATCTATGAAAGTTCTCATTCCTAACGCGGCAAAACCAGGAAATCTCGGCGATATGGCAATACTCAATGTTCTCCTTGCCAGACTTCGCTCAAGGAAAAACACAATTATGATTCATTGTTTCAATCCGGAGGAACAGAAGAAAGAGATGCTGAGTAAACCATGCCTATATTATTGGGCGGCATTTCAAACCAGATCAAATATTCACAGACTCACCAGAACTCTCATACTCGCGATCGGTCTGTTGATGCCGGAAAGATTCGAGAAAATTCTGCCCCGGGATCTACAGCTCATTCTGAGTGACTATAAAACTGCCGATCAGATCGTGCTACAGGGTGGCGGATACTTTCGATCAAAAAAGGGACTACGACAGCAAATCAATGCCGTGATGAACGCAATATTTATCCTCTTCGCGAAAAAATACAGGAAGCCGGTGACTATTCGACCAATGTCATTCGGTCCTTTCTCGAATACCTATACCGAATGGCTATGCGGTACTCTTATTAGTCTAGCCGATACTATCTATATACGAGACGGTGTTTCGTATGATGTAATCGCAAAATATATTCCGGCCGCCAGACTTATGCGAGCTCCCGATGACGCACTCTCGCTGAAGCCCGTCAAGGTAAAAAAGCACTCTCAACGAACGCTCGGGTTTACCATCCGTGAATGGGTTAACATAAAGGATAGAGAGATATTCTTAAGTCGTTTCGCGGATTTTATCCATCGTACTGCCGAGGATCAACGATGTTCGATCATTCAACCCATTATTCAAGCTGATCTTCCGGAGTATGGTGAAGGGGATAGATTGATTACTGCAAGACTGGTGAAATTACTTGAGGGTAAAGGTTTGCGGATTACCAGACAGAGATGTCCAAAAACCGTCAACCAAGCGCTCGCGAGTTACGGAAAGCTCTCCTATCTCATAGGGATGCGGATGCACTCCTGTATCTTTGCCCATGTCCAGGGAATCCCTTTTACCGCGATTGCCTATGAACATAAACACTCACTGCTCAAGACCACAAAGAATCAAGTCAAATCATTAGCAGCACTCGGGACAAAAGTATGATCATCGAGAATGTAAATGTATCTCAGATTAGAGGGAAGACGCGTCTCACTGCCGATATTATCTTCAGAGGCAGGCAGCGCGAGAGCCTTTACTATGAGGTGGAAAGCCGGTATCGGAATTTCGTGACCCAAGATGCGACTCCGTTTCTTATCACACTACTCATCCCCTGCATGAAGTTGGGAGAAAATATCGTGGTCAGGGGCACTGTATCTCACAAACTTTTACATGCAATAGAGAAGATCATGCACCTTTTGATTTCATGGAATCTTGGACTGAAAAAGGTCATGATTGAGGTTAGCAAAACAAGAAAAGGAAACTTGTCAACTACAAATATTGGAATTTTCTTTTCAGGCGGTGTTGACTCGTACTCAACCTTTCTCAAGCAAAAACGATCCAGCGGTGGCAAAATTTCCCACCTCATTTTTATTCGAGGATTTGATATCAGGCTTGATGATAAGGCTCTCTACGCCAGAGTCTTGTCACAGATTGAAAAAGTTTCAAGAAAAGAAGGAATCTGTCTGATCACAGTACGAACAAATGCTCGGATGATGACGGACCGTTATGTCGAGTGGGATTATGCGCACGGCGCGGTTTTGGCAGGCATAGCTGCGGCTTTACGGGGAGGCTTTGAAAAAATCTTCATATCAGGCGGCATGGAATACGCGGCTTTGCGCCCATATGGAATACATCCGGACCTCGATCCGCTATGGTCAACCGAGCCCACGTCGATCCTCCACGACGGGTGCGACGATACCCGGTTTGAAAAAATCGCGAAGTACATCTCAAAATCCGGTACTGCTTTACAAACGCTGAGGGTCTGTTGGAGGAATAAAAAAGGGCAATACAATTGCTGCGAGTGCGAAAAGTGTTTACGAACAATGCTCAGTCTGTTGAACGCAGGCGTACTGTTTAAATCTAGGACCTTTCCGAAGCCGATAAACAATCGGAAACTATCAAAACTCCCCCTACGCAGCAACGAAGTTCGATATTTTCAGGAGAATTTGGATATTCTGGTACAAAATAAAAAATATCCCGAAGTCGCACAATCGATTGCAAGGTGTATAGCTCGATATCATGCAGGACAAGAACACCGGTCATTATTCAGGAAAGCAAGAGAGGAACTTGCTCTTCTTGATCGGAGATATCTGAATAGTCAAATATTTTTTATGCTTTCAAGAAAAGGATTCATTTGACGATGATTTAGAAAATCCTCGTTCTGCTGAATGTCATCGTTCACCTAAAATCGAATTTAATTGATAAGAATATGATAAAAAAAATATTGTTCGTTACACTCTACGCATTGATCTGCATCAGTTTAGTGGCGCTTGCAGTTAAAGGTCAAAAAGAAAATCCGCTCCATTTTCAAACGGTGAAGGACACGAGTGTTGGTGGACCGTTCGAATCCTCCAATAACACATCACGATATGCTCTTACCGAGGCAATCGCTGAGGATAAGACATTTTTCTTCAATAACCCTCGTGCTCGCTTCGCCACTCCTGATGTTGAAGAATATAATGGTAAAATCTTTTCTATTTTCACTCCAGGCGTGTCATTTCTTGGTTTGCCTTTTTATTTTTTGGGGAAGACAGTAGGTCTACCTCAATTACTAACCTATAGTTCAACGGTACTTTTAGCATTAATTAATGTTCTATTGATTATCATTCTGGCAAGGAAATTTGGTGGAGGTACTTATACATCCATACTTGCCGGATTTCTATTTCTTTTTGGGACGAATGCATTAACGTATGCACTGACTTTTACTCAACACCATGCAAGTATCTCACTAATCCTTCTAGCATTGCTCAATGTTATGGGGGAAAGAACATTAATCAAGAATATTTATTTAGGAGTCCTGTATAGCGCAGCCTTACTGGTTGATTTGCCGAATGGAATATTGATGTTACCAATCATCATTTATGCACTCCATAAGCATCTTAAAACCAAGAGTCACTACGAAAATATCAAGTTTACGCTAAAACTGAATATTATTGGCTTACTCATCGGGGCTGCACCGTTTTTAACACTATTCGGATGGTACAACTACCAAACAACCGGCTCATATATTAAGGTTGCCCAGATGTTAGGTAGAAGAGTTGATGTTCTCCCGAGTGGTGAGTTCGTATCACGAAGACAACTGACTATTAACGAAGATGAACCAGTACGACTACCCTTCAACCCAAGAAATCAATTGAGTGGACTATATATTTTACTTCTCAGCGATGAGCGAAGTTGGATATGGTACAGTCCGGTTGTTCTGCTAGGGATTGTAGGGTTGATCCTCACTTCGAAAAGGTCAATCAAGAGAAGTTTTGTAATTATTGCCTCCTCTGTTGTTTTGACGACAACGATCGCATATTCAATGTTCGGCGATCCGTGGGGAGGCTGGGCGTTCGGACCGAGATATTTGATTCCGGCAGCAGCTGTTCTATGTTCCGGCATCGGAATCGCATTAGAAAGGTACAAAAGAAAAGTCTGGTTCATCATTCCTTTTATGATGCTCGCCATGTACAGTATCGGAGTCAATGTACTGGGAGCGATGACAACCACCCAGATTCCTCCAAAAGTTGAAGCAGTGAATCTTCCGAGTCCCATACCATATACATACGAGTACAACTGGGAGTTGATGACAGAGAAAAACTTGAATAGTTCTCTTTTTTACAATCTCTATTTGTCGGACAAATTGTCTTCACGAGACTTTGCTCTCCTGTATGCTTCAGCGGCATTCGGATTAGTGATGATCCTTTATCTGGCTTCGATTTTCGAAAACCATGCTTCACTGAAAAATACCGAGGGTAAAGGCAAATAATATGAAAACTCCAAGTTTTACGCTGAGCTTTACTATCCAGAGAAGTAGGTTAGTCGCCATTCATCATTGGTTTGAGAAGCATGCAGCCACCCTGGTTCTTTTCCTTTTGACTACCTTCTCTACGCTTGGCTTTATATTCTACTATTTAAACGGACTCGGGCTTGCCTATAACGACGCGCGATCTCACTTGGATATCGGCCGCCGGGTCGTGGAAGGCTTGAAGCCGGGGCTGGCACAGCTTGGTTCCGTCTGGCTGCCCCTGCCGCACATCCTGATGGCCCCGACCGTCTGGAACGACTTTATGTGGCACTCAGGTCTTGCTGGGGCAATCCAATCAATGGCCTCTTTCGTTGCCACCGCGCTTCTCATTTATGCTTTCCTCAGAAAATTGGGTATCGGCATGCTGGGAAGGCTCTTAGCTGTTGCGGTGTTTACCGCCAACCTCAATATTCTGTACCTCCAGTCAACAGCGATGACCGAGCTCTTGCTCACCGCGACCATGCTTGCCGGCGTTTATCAACTCTTAGTGTGGTTTACCGAAGAAAGAATCCAAAATCTCATTTCGGCAGGCTTGTGGATCATGTTATCCTCTCTGGTCCGCTATGAAGGCTGGTTTCTCCTGTTTTTCGCAAGTCTCTTAGTGATTTTTTACACCTGGAGGAAGAAGGGATACAAGGTAACGGAAGGTACGTACATACTGTTTGCAACCTTGGCGGGACTTGGTATAGCGCTTTGGTTATTGTGGAACGCGCTCATTTTCAAAGATCCGTTCTATTTTTCCTTCGGGCCGTATTCAGCGCGGGCCCAGCAGGAGCAGCTCGAGCAAGCGGGTGTCCTCGCGACAAAAGGCGATTTATTCCTGTCGCTCAAGATCTATCTTTTGGCGCTCGTCTATAACAGCTATGCGTTCAACGCGTTCCTGGGCCTTCTGGGAGCGATTCTTTTCTGGACAGACAAGAAATTAAAGACAGGGGTAAAGGTTGTGTCGCTCCTCCTTTTAGCACCGCTCCTGTTTAATATCCTGGCGCTCTACCTTGGGCACTCCGTCTTGTTCATCCAAGGGGTTTCCGGCAATACCTGGTTCAACGTCCGCTACGGCGCGATGATGGTCCCCTCGATTGCCATCTTCATGGGGTACCTCGTGCACAGATTGAAGGACCTCCGCTGGGTGCTGATCGGTCTCTTTGCCTTCGTGACGTTCTTTGCGCTCGCCAATGGAGACGCGGTGACCATCGACGACGCCCGGGTAGGCTCAAGCCAGAAAAACGTGTCGGAGATAAGCGGGTACTTAAATTCACACGCGAAAGATGAGAAGGGCTTCATCCTCATCTCTGCGGCTTCGCACGACGCGATCATCTTTTCCTCAGGCCTTCCCATGAAACGCTTCATCCACGAAGGAACCGGTGCTTATTGGGAGAGTGCAACCACGAGCCCCGACCGCTGGGCCCGCTGGATTGTCGCCCGTACGCACGACGACAACGACCTGACTTGGAAAGCGGTTTCCAAAGTTCCGACGTTCTTTGAAGCCTACACGCTGGTTGCAAAGTATCCGTTCGCGGACGTCTACGAACTCAATCCGGAATTTTTCGGCAATCTCATCAAGGAACCCGTCTTGGGGAAACTGAAATGAAATCAGGTATGAGGACTCTCATGAAAAAAACCGTTTCTCTGCTTCCGTTCCTACTGGTAACGATGGCTCTGCTTCTCTTTATCTCCCAGCGCCGGACGCGAAACGCGGAAACAAGCCAGCAGTACGGTTGGTGGCAGATACAATCCATAGACACCATGAAGTATTCCCGCGACCCAAGCCGGGCCAAACTCGAGGATCCCACGTTCGACCGGATGATCGATCAGCAAGTCCGGGCGATTGCGGGGACCGGAGCGACGCACGTTGCCATCGGGACGCCGTATGACGAAGAATTCGTTCCGATGCTCCGCCGATGGGTAGCCGCGGCCAGAAGGCACGGCCTCAACGTCTGGTTCCGTGGGAATTTTTCGGGCTGGGAGCGCTGGTTTGATTATCCGCGGATCTCCCGCGAAGATCACATTCGCGCAACCGGACGTTTCATTCGGGAGCACCCGGACCTCTTCCGGGACGGGGACATCTTTACCCCATGTCCGGAGTGCGAAAACGGCGGACCAGGAGATCCCAGGCGCACGGGAGACGATCAAGGACACAGAAAATTCCTCATTGAGCTCCATGAAACTGCGGTTCAATCATTTGAAGCGATCGGTAAGGATGTCGAGTCCGGCTACTTCTCCATGAATGGTGATGTGGCGCGCCTGATCATGGACTGGGAAACGACGGAGGATCTCGGCGGAGTTGTCGTCATCGATCACTACGTGGCGAGCCCGAAACGCTTGAGGGAGGACATCATCGAAATCGCCGAACGAAGCGGCGGCAGGATCATTCTCGGTGAGTTCGGGGCGCCGATTTTAGATCTGCACGGGGCGATGGATGAAGCCGAGCAGGCTGACTGGATAAGCGATGCATTGAGCGAAGTCTCCGGCATCCCCGAACTGATAGGCGTTAACTACTGGACCAGCGTTGGCGGCTCAACCGCCATCTGGGAAAGCGACGGCACGGCGCATCAGTCGGTTGATACACTTTCAGGTTTTTACCGTCCGGCAATCGCCCAGGGGAGGATCACGAATGAAATCGGACAGCCAATAGGAAACGCGATTGTGACCAATACGTACCGCTCCACAATATCCGATAACCGAGGTCGATTCTTGTTGGCCTATACACAGGATACCCAGGAACTTTCGATTCAGGCCACCGATTACCGACAATCAAATATCTTGATCGGAGAAACGGATGAGGACCTGAATATCAGGTTGATCCGGGAGAGCGAGCCGTTGTGGTTTAAGGTCATCAAGTTCTTGAAACTACGCTTGATGTTCTAATCAACAAGTTAACTTGCAGGGATATGCTATAATCCTATAGCAGTTATATCAAGGACGAAATATGAAGACGCAAATTATCACAGTTCTTACAGCATTTCTTCTGGTATTCGCAATGGCTGCGCCGGATGTTTCGGCACAGACCGTTCCGTCATTCCCGACCTGCGCCAACCCGCAGGGGACCGTAACGGCAAGCTATAGCGAGGGTGACCATGGCGTACCCGGCAATACAGGGACAAATACGGGAAGCGATACCGTCTTTGAATTAAGTGGAGATACCACCATGCAGTGCTTCTGCGCCGACAACGGCGACGGGACCCAGACCAACTGGTGGCACGCAGCTTCTCTCACGGATGAAGAAGTCCAGATTTTGAAGAATCAAGGCTGGATTGTTGTGCCCAACGGAGAGTTATGGGGCCTGGCCGAAGGGGAATGGCTGACGTTCAGCAGTCCGTACGCATGTCCCGCGAGCAACAAGAGCGATAACAACAGCAGTGACAATAACAATTCAAGCGGGGATGTTCTCGGCGCTTCGACCGACCCTGGCGGATCTGTCCTCGGGCTCGCAAGCACGGGCAACATCGCGATGATCTATGGACTTGCCGGTCTCGGTGTACTTTCTCTGCTCGCGGGCTTCCTTCTTCGAAAGATCTCTCTACCCTAAACCCGAGACCTTTATTTACCATGCGCTCCCTCAGTAAATTCTTTTACCTTCTCGGAGTAATGCTGATATTCTCCTCGGCATATCTCGTCTGGCAACGCCATACCCCCACACGGCTTTCATTCGACACAACGTCTGTAGGAGAGGGGTCCCATGTCTCTCTGTTAAACAGTCCATCCCGGATACGGATAGAACGATTGAACATCGATCTTCCGATTATTGGGGCAGATCTGGAACAAGGGAAATGGCAAGCAACCGACCGGGGTGTCTCTTACCTAACGTCAACTGCGCTTCCCGGCGAGATGGGAAACAGCGTGCTCTACGGCCACAACTGGCCGAATCTGCTCGGACGGCTTGTCAATATCAAGCCCGGTGATCTCATTGAAATCCAGTCGTCTGACGGTTCGCTGCGGCGTTTCCGTGTGGCGTATACGACAACGGTAACGCCAGATCAAACCCATATACTTGCTCAAACGAACGATGCCCGCTTGACTATCTATACCTGTTCCGGTTTCCTCGACAGCAAACGATTTGTCGCGACCGCTATCCTCGAGCAATAAACTCCGTAAAACCTCATTGTTAGATTAACAGAAGAATATAACCTATAGTTGACATCTTGATGAGTTTGTGGGATAATACGACGAATTAATGAATAACTGCTCAGCCTCTGGGGAAGAGGCTGGGTTTTTTTATAAGAGCAATTCGAGTAAATAAAGTCATGAAGAAAACAATCAGCTCACTTATTCTCAAAGCCACCACACTCACCGTTGTGGCTGCCCTGGTGCTCTCAACCGCCAAAGTCGTCTACGCCTGGCACGGAAATGTGGATGCCCAGAAGGATTGCGAGGGTTGGTCGTTGAACATCAGCGCCAGCCCGTCTTCCCAGGCCCACTGGACGGCCTCTCCCGCGCAAAGCGGTGACTGGTCCGGAAGCGACACCATTCAATGGGAAGTCAACTTCACCTGGGATAATTCAAGTGAAACCGACAATAAACAGGGGACACTCAACAAACCTGAAGATTGTAGCGAGCCTACCCCGACTCCCACGCCGGAACCCAGCCCAACGCCAACACCTGAGCCTACCCCGACACCAACGCCGGGACCAACCCCGACTCCTACGCCATCGGATAACCCGGGGTGCCCCTTTTCCTCGCCCACCGCAGCGCCAGTGTTGAGCGGATTCAGGAGCAGCGCAACTAGCATCGTTCTGACCTGGAACTCGGTCGGACCGGTTACCCACTACATGGTCCGCTACGGCACCAGCTCCGGCAACTACCAGTACGGACTGACTGACATCGGCAATACCACGATTTACGAAGTCAAAGACCTGCAGCCGAACACCGTTTACTACTTTGAAGTCGCCGGGGCTAACGAGTGTGCCGCCGGACATTGGTCAAACGAACTCTCAGTCGGACAGGTTTTGGCAGCCGCAACCCACGTTCCGGTAGCTGCAGGTACCAGCAACATGAACTACCTGGCAATAGCCGCCGCTCTGGCAAGTTCCGGTGTGGTCTTGAGATTTCTTTCCAAATACACCAAGGGCTTGTACATCTTCGGACGCTAATCTTTTTTCCTGAAAAGTATGGTACTATTCCACTCCGGGAGTGGGGAATTTCTTGCACTCCCGGAGTGTTTGCACATCTATTTGAAAACCCTTGAAGTGGAGAACCGGGGGTGGGATAATCGAATGGCTAATGGCTAATGGCTAATGGCTAATGGCTAATGGCGAATGAGAATGAGTAAGCAGTAATGAAAAAAGTTAAAAATGAAAAATGCAAAATTAATAATTACAGTGAAAAGTGAAATATTTTATACTTTACATGACAACTTTGAACTTTTTAATTTTACACTTTTAACTTTTTTGTCTTAAACCCGAGAAGCTAATAAGCTATAAGCTATAAACTAACCCATGTCTTTTTTGAAATCCCTCAATTCATTCTTCAAGCACGCATTTCTGCCCGGAAAATCAAACAATCAACGGCCGAAAATCCTCCATCCTGCCGGGCTTTCAATCCTGGTTGCAATCTTCCTATTGAACTTTTCTCTGCGCACCCTTGTGACCTACCTTCCGGGTTTTGTCCTGGGTTTCTCTTCCTCGATCACCGTTGACGAAGTGGTTAACCTCTCCAATCAGGAACGAACTAAAGCGGGGTTATCCACGTTATCCACGGATCCGCTTCTCTCTCAAGCGGCATACAACAAGGCGCTTGATATGTTCGGTCAAAACTATTGGGCCCATGTCTCACCGACCGGTACTCAGCCGTGGTCGTTTATCAAAAACGCCGGGTATTCCTACCGCTTTGCCGGAGAGAATTTAGCCAGGGATTTCTCGGATTCAACATCGGTCGTCAATGCCTGGATGGGTTCTCCCTCGCATAGGGAAAATCTGTTGAGCGACAAATACACGAATATCGGAGTCGCGGTTGTCGACGGAACGCTGCAGGGAGTCGAGACGCGCCTGGTCGTCCAGATGTTCGGAACACCGACGCCGGCACCGATCGCCCAGGTAATTCCCCAAGCCCAAGCCCAACAAGCACAGCCGCAGCCACAGCCACAAGTCCAACAGCCGGCCCCGGCAACCGCTCAAATTACACCAGTTGAAGAGGAAACTCCTGTTCCGGAAACTTCCTTGGAAGAGACGCCGTTTATTGCGCAGGGGCAGGTTCGCCAGGAACCGAGGCCGCAATTCGCCGGCACGACTGCCTTTCAGAGGCTCACCTCGCCTCTGCGGGATGAGCGTATCGTTTCTCCGACCGAAATCACCCAGGTGTTCGGCATCATGCTGGTCGTCCTCATTCTTGGGACTTTGGTGGTTGATTGGGTGATTGCCCACAGACGAAGAACGGTCAGGTTGGTAGGCAGGAACTGGGCACACATTACGTACATGGTGGTCGTCGGCCTGATGCTGTTACAATATGCTCAGGGCAGGATTTTATAAGGATGAATTAAGGGAGAGATGAAAAAAAAGCGCAGAATGCCGGAATTTGATCATTATATCGCGCTCGCCTCAATCCTCGGCGCCGGCCTTTCCTTATTCCTCTACTACCGCTACAGCCGGGAAACCCAGGCGTACGTCATCTTCACCACGGCAATCGGCTACACCGTTTGGGGAGTCCTCCATCACAAACTCATCCATTACCTGACCATCGAGATTATCTTCGAATACGTCCTCGTCGCCGCTCTCGGCTCCCTGGTCGTCTTAAGCCTGGTAGGATACTAATAATAGCGTATAGCGTATAGCGTATAGCGTATAGCGTATAGCGTATAGCGTATAGCGTATAGCGCTTTTAGCTAATGGCTTATGAATAATGTTCAATGTTTAAGGTTTAATGTTCAATGTGTGATATTAAATGGCTAATGGCTAATGAGAAATGAGAAAATATATACTTTTTTCGCTTGACTAAGCGAAACAGATACTTTCTTTGCTTGTCCAAAGCAAGTATCCAAAGAAAAGACACCCAGTGAGCGGTCTTTCGGGAACAATGCTTCGCTCACGTTGTGCGATCAAACTCCTGCGCCTTAGAGGCTTGTCAGACAGTGATCGCTTTTCAATAGTGCTCGCTCAGCATGTTCTCGACTAGCTGCGCTCAAAGGGTAAAAGATTGATCATGGAGAAATATTAGTTCCTAATTCATCCTTTTCTCTTTCAAGCGATCGCGTTATGATGACGAATAGAATGATGAAAATTTGGCTCAAACGGATTCTCCTGGTCTTTCTCGTGCTTGGCTTCATCGGGATGACGGCGCTGGGCGGCTTCATCGCCGGCTTTTCATCCGCTCTGTTCTCGAAATCAGATTCTACGGCCATGACGGAAGAGGTGATTGCCGGGGAGGATGAACTGGCAAAAATCGGAATCCTTAGCCTGGAAGGATTGATCGTTACCTCGGAGGGAGAATCACCCTTCCCGACCGGAGAGGGAATGATCACTTCAAGCCAGGTGAAGCGCTGGCTGCGCGAGATATCGCAGGATAGTGATCTGAAGGCGCTGGTCATCGAAATCAACTCTCCCGGCGGTTCGCCGGTCGCGGCAGATGAGATCTATCAAGCGATAAAAACACTGCGCGCAACCGGGAGGAGCGTCGTCGTGGTCATGGAAGATACGGCGACGTCGGGAGCCTACTTTATCGCCTGCGCCGCTGACACGATCGTCGCCAATCCCGCCACCCTCACCGGTTCAATCGGCGTCATCGCCGAACTCACCAACGCTCAGGAACTCCTATCCAAACTGGGGATCGACATCGAAGTATACAAATCCGGCAAGTACAAAGACTTCAGCTCATTTTCAAGGCAGAGGACGGAGGAAGAAAAGGCGCTCATCCAAGATTATATCGACACCGCCTTCAATTTGTTTGTCTCGCGCGTCGCCGAGGGCAGAAACATGGATGAAGCGGCGGTGCGCGCCCTCGCCGAAGGCCAGGTATTTTCCGGAGAAAAAGCGCTGGAACTCGGGCTTATCGATCAGCTGGGGTCGATTGAAGACGGCGTTTCCGCGGCACAGAAGCTGCAGGGACTGGAGTCGGCGAAAATCGTCCGTTACCGCACGGAGTCGGCGCTCGACCTCCTCTTGGGAAGAGTGAGCGCGGTGATGAATCCTTTTGACGCGACGCTGAACTATCTGTCTGCGCCCGGCCTGCGGGCTTCCTACCTTCCTTCATTCTGAACAGATCAACGATTAATGACGACCGAACTTTACTTTAAAATCCCAGCAGTCTAACCCTTATTGACCTGGGAAAGACTCTCCTGCTAGACTCAAGGTGATGAAACGAATAGCCGTTTTCGTGCTGACGCTTCTCATCATGCTTGCTTTATATGTTCCGGCCGCGGCCCAGGAGGCTACGACGGAAGAATCGTTGAACCCGATCGAGCGGTCCGGGCAGGATTATCTCTTCCAGTTCGCCAACTACAACGACGCGCACAATGTTTACCAAACTGCCAAAGAAGCCTACCAAAAGTTCGGAACCATCGCTTCACAGCAGGAAGCCATTCAGGCGACAAAAAAGGTGCTCTCTCTGCGAGCCGAGGTACTGCGGACACACTTTGAGCTGGTAAAACTCACGCTGATCGCTCTTCACGATATGGATGAAGGTCTGCGCACAGCCCAGATCGGGAAAATTGAAGCCACGCAGGCGTTTCTCACCACTCACAAGGAAAACATTGAGAGAACCAACAGCACATCCGAGGTGAATGCCGAATCGTTGAGGATTGAACGGGAATCAGAAGCGATGAATGATCTGGCCTATGAAACGTTGACCCTGATCCTCACCGGACAGGCGCAGGGTTTGGAAACCCGTACCCGGCTGCTGTTGGACGGTGTGGTAGAAGAAAGAGGACAAGACCAAGACGTCCAGCAGGGCGCCAGCGATGTCCGCAGATTGTTAACCTCGGTTCGTGTTTCAATCGATAAAATTTTCGGCAGCGTGTTGGGAAGTGACGCGACCAAGGGAGGGAAAATGGTTTCAATCTATAAAGACGGTCAAAAAGAAATGCGCAAAGTCAAAACGACGCTCAAGGAAGCCGCTCAGCTTGTGCAGGAAATGACAAGAGGGGGATGAACGCATGAACGATCAAACGAATCAACCCATACCCGGAACTCAAGCCGTGCCTGTGAAGAACGCGATCCAGCAAGGTCAGGAAAACCGGACGGAAGAAAAAATCCCTAAAACTGTTCTGGAAAAACTGAAAGCCATGATGGCAAAGTCAAAGAAGGTCAAACTCATTGTCATCTTGTTCGGTTTTACTGTTTTCCTGTTTATCCTCTTCATCGCGATGACACTTTCGCGCAGACCGCCAAAGGAAACGGTTCCCGAAGCGATGCCGACACCGGCGCCGGAATCCGTCACTCCCACGCTGGCCCCGGAAGCACGCGAGCAAGATGTTGATGATCTCATCAAAGATATTGACGACTATAATCCGGACCAGAATGAGCTTCAGCCTCCGGTCGTCGATCTTGAAATCCGCCTCTAGCACATTCACATTAAATGTGAAGGTATAAACACATTTAATGTGTGTCCGAGTTGATCGCATGTTTCTGCTGTGATAGAGTGGAAATACAAGTAAATAAAAAATCGAGAGTTGCGGGAAAAGTGCTGGCTTTGTGATCCGCACAGCAACCCTGAGGAAACTCGAAGGGTGCTCCATCCAGGCCCGAGAGGGAAAGATTCGTCCTGACGCAAGTTGTGGGCTATAGTCCTGAGCTTGTCGAAGGAAAAACCAATGAACACTCCTTCGGGAGTGTTTTTTGCATTCCTTAATAATCTAATAAGATGCAACCCTCCGAAGTTTTCGGCTGCGAAAACGGCTACATAGCAGTCTTGAGCAAGCAGTAAAACGAATGGAGGGACGAACAGAATAAAAAAATGACGTATCGTCAGTTCACGTCAGAATCGGTCGCCGCCGGACACCCGGATAAAATCTGCGACCAAATATCCGACGCCATTGTGGACGCGGCGCTCAAGAGGGACCCGAAAAGCAGGGTAGCGGTTGAGACCATGGTAACGAGAAACAGGGTTGTCATGGCCGGAGAAGTGACCTCGAAAGCCAAACTGAATTACCGAAGCATTGCCCGCGGCGTCATTAAAGACCTCGGTTATACCAGGAAAGCATTCGGATTTTCTACTTCCTCGCCTGTGAGCGTCTACATTCATGAACAATCTCCCGACATTTCTTCCGGAGTCGAAGACGGAGGCGCCGGCGACCAGGGAATGATGTTCGGCTACGCGACGGACGAAACCCGGGAGTATATGCCGCTGCCCATCAGTCTTGCCCATGCCTTTGTCAAAGCCCTTGACCAAGCCAGAATAGATAAGAAGCTTTCCTATTTGAGGCCCGACGGAAAAGCGGAGGTGGTGGTCGACTATAAGAACGGCAAACCATGCTGCGTATCGACCGTCATCATCGCCGTTCCCCACAATCCGAGCGTGACGAACGCCGAACTCAAGCATGACATCGATAAAAAAATCATCAAGCCGATACTGAAACAGTATTCCTATACCCTACACCCTAAACCCTATACCCTGATCGTCAACGGCACCGGCCGCTGGGAAATCGGCGGTCCCGCATCCGACACCGGAGTCACGGGAAGAAAGATCATCGTCGATACCTACGGAGGCATGGGACGCCACGGCGGAGGCTGTTTCAGCGGCAAAGATCCGACCAAAGTGGACCGTTCCGGAGCTTACGCCTGCCGCTTCCTGGCAAAAAATATCGTTGCCGCCAAGCTCGCACGCCGCTGTGAGGTCAAGGTCGCCTACGTCATCGGAAGAGCCGAGCCGGTTTCGATCGCGTTCAACACATTCGGGACGCAGAAAAAGCCGGATTCCGTCATCCGTAATTTCGCGCGCGAAATCTTGGATCTCAATGTCCCCAACATCCTTGAGAAATTGGATCTCCGACGACCCATCTACCGCAGGACAGCCAGCTACGGCCATTTCGGAAATCCCGCCTATCCGTGGGAACGGATTGTGTCCTGATTCTTTCCCCACATGTAATGTGGGGAAGCAAAACTCCTCAAGAAGCATCGAATATTTCGGTTCTTCACATTAAATGTGTAGACGGAGTGCAGCTGTACATCCTCTTGAATTTCGGGTTACCTTCGATTTACAATACAGCTATGCAAGATGCTCCTTTAGCGGATCGAATCCGCCCGCAGAAACTTTCCGAAATCATCGGGCTCGGGCACCTCGTCGGGAAGGGAAAACCTGTCCGCCTCGCGGTAAGAAAGAAGACCATCCATTCAATGATTTTCTGGGGACCTCCCGGATCGGGAAAAACCACGCTGGCAAGGGTCATCGCCAACGAAATCGGGGGCAAGTTCCATCAGCTCTCCGCCGTCTCCGCGGGAAAGGATGACGTCAGAAAAGTCGTCGCCCAAGCCAAATCTCCACTCCTGGCGGGGCGAACGGTCCTGTTTCTTGATGAGATCCACCGCTTCAACAAAGCCCAGCAGGACTACCTCCTTCCCTTTGTCGAAGACGGAACCTTGATCTTCATCGGCGCCACCACGGAGAACCCGAGCTTTGAAGTCATCGCGCCGCTCTTGTCCCGCTGTCAGGTGTTCGTGCTCAATGAACTGTCGGAAAAAGAACTGGCAAGGATCATTGACAGGGGAATGAGGGAACTGAAGGTGAACATGGAACGATCAGCCAAGGATTTTATCGTGAGCTTCGCCAACGGCGACGCCCGCCAGGCATTGAACCTGCTTGAAGCAACACACATGCTTTATCAGAAAATCACGATTGAAAACCTGAAGTCCGCCCTGCAAAGTAAATTCCTGCGCTATGACAAAAAAGGCGAAGAGCACTACAACACAATCAGCTCATTTATAAAGTCGATGAGGGCGAGCAATATCGACGCCGCCATCTACTATCTTGCCCGGATGGTCGACGCAGGCGAAGACCCATTATTCATCGCCCGCCGGATGGTGATTTTTGCTTCCGAAGACATCGGCATGGCCCAACCGACCGCTCTGGTCGTCGCCAACGAGATCTTTCGCGCCTGCGAAACCATCGGCTACCCCGAATGCGCGATAAACCTCGCCCACGGCGTTGTCTATTTGGCATCCGCGCCCAAAAACAGGTCAGCCTACGACGCCCTGCGGGCCGCGCAAAAGGATGTCAAACAATACGGCAACCTCCCGATCCCTCTGAACCTTCGTAACCCTGTCACCAAACTGATGGAAGATATCGGATACGGTAAAGGTTATGAAAAATATACCAAAGAAGACCTACTACCTGAAAAATTGAAGGGGAGAAAATATTATAAAATTGATAGAAGCTGATATATAAATTGATTGATGAAGGCAAATCCTGAGTCTGAACCATCAAGAAAGCTAGTTAAAATATACAGAAATCAGGCCGAAACTCTCTTCGAACAATACGGTAATAATTTTGATCAGTTCACAGAAGGCCTCGGTGTTCTGACAGAAGAAGGTGATAGTCTTCTTTTGCAAGGAAAAGCAACTGGCTACAACATCTTACTTTCGAAGGAAGATATGGATCTTGCAAGTGGGGAATCGCTAATATTTTATAGTAACTACATCGGGAAACCAGGACATTTCGGCGAATTGATAGCAGAATTGGTTGACGGTGACATTATTGCCGAAAGAAAAATTCGTTTGGGAAAAAGAGCCTCGAAAACAATATATAGCGGTAAGTGGAAAGTCGACCCTGAACATGAAAAATTGGGTTGGGTTGAAGGTAAAGACCAAACTGGTAAAATACGGAAAAAAAGAGTATCAAAAACGGTGGAAACAGTGGTTATATTTTCTACAGAAAGCGACCACCAAGCGAAACAAATAGTAGAAAAGATTTACAAAAAAGTGGAATGGACATATCCAGATATTAGAGCGACCATCTCATTGAGGAACGCATTATCAGAGCAAAAATTTGAGGAAGTTATAGCAAATATCCTTGTGCAAGATGCTGCACAAATGATTGCACTAGACATTTCTGAGAGTTTCAGGAAACCATATATTCCAGAGCCAAGTTTGGCAAATCGAGAGTTGGTGACTTTTATCGTTTCTCCGGCATCTACTTCCGGCTAGGAAGAAGTGTTGCTCCTACACCTTCTCTCCAAGAAAACACGTCGCCCGCAGGACAAGTATAGACAGCTGCGGTAACCGGAGGAGGAGTGACTAGATGTTCAACAAATGTGCCAGGTTGGTTATCCGAAGGGCATGGTGGTGTTAAATGTTCATAGTATTCCTTGACCCTGTCCATGTGTTCCAGAGTGCTCATTACAATCTCCTTGTCAGTTCTTCTATCTGTCTCAACTTTTTTCATCGCTGACATGACCTCTGCATGATTATATCACTGGGGGAATAAAAGAGTGTTCAAGGCCGTATTCTACGATGAATCCAACTACTTAGCGACCTAGACAAGCATGACATACCCGATCGGTGCGTTGCGATGAACAGCTGTCTGGGGTAGTTATAGCTCTCTTCAACATTGTCATCCAGATCTGCCTGGCCCGTTTGTGGACGGATATGCGGTCAATATGGTGCGGCGCAGGCAGGAAGGAGAGCCAAAGGTCGATGCCAAAAGAATTGTTTTTGCCCAAGACGCGATGAGCGTGAAAGAACTATCTGGGCAAACAGGAGACGTGATGGCCCAGGTAAACGTATTGGCAGAAGAGGAAAACGAAGATTTGCAGAAGCTCGAGGAGATTGATCCCAACAAACGACCGCTGTACGAAAGGCGCGTTGAGAGAACAAAACGAGCCTTAAAACTCATACAACATTTCGAAAAAAAAGAACTCAACCTTGATGCATTGACCAGGATTATGGCATTTCGTGTCGGAGAAAAAGGTTTTGTATACGCCAATACTGACGTGAAAGCCGGAGTGGTCGGTGAAATCTCTGGAGATACAATGCAGATGAGAATACTATCAGGACCGGCGATAAAAGAGGATCTTAAAGCAGGGAAATACGAAGAAATATCAATCCCGCAACGAACTCATTAGTTTTTTGACTTGCAAAAATAGAAATACTGAACAAATTCAGAATTTATTCACAGTCAATTTCAGATTCTTCCAACGAAGAAATACTGCCTCTCAAGAAATAGATGAAGTAATGAGTGCCTGATATACTAAAAGGGAGAAAAGTTTATAGAAAAGTATGGCGGAAGCGATTACGGGACTACAAGAAGAAGTGGACAGGCAATACAGGCTCTTGGGCTTTGAGGGCTTTGACGAAGGGTTTGAACAGTTAGATCAGGAAGTAGGCGGTATCTTGGGAAAACCTCCCGAAGAAGTCAGAGAATTTCTCCATCAAAGAACCGCCCACATCGAAGACAGCAAAGACCGCAAATCAGCAATGAAGCTTCTCGAACTAAGGATGAGCTCCTTGAGGATTCAAGAGCAGCCGTAACGATTGCCTAAAAGCGACCGAAGAAAATAATCATGCACGATGAACAAATTAAAAACCACTTTAAAAAGTAGATCCCACGATCTGCATAATCCTAAAAGAACTGCGGCTTGGAAAATATCACTAGAGGGAATCCAAATAGTACAAGAGAGATGTTTCTGATAAAATCATGGCTAAGATGAGAAAAAGATCCATACTCAACTTCCAGGTGCTGATAACACAGGATGAAGACGGCATGTTTGTCGCTGTCGCACCCGCTATTCCCGGTTGTCACGCTCAGGGCAGCACATACGAGGAAGCACTCGTAAACATTAAGGATGCTATGAAACTTTGTCTAGAAGTTGCAAAAAAAGACGTAAAGTATCGGGGAAAAATAGATTGGCCTGAATCGAAGAAAAACCCAAAACTACTCGGAATCATTAATATTCCGATACCCTCATCAATGAGAGCAGAATAATCTTTCATGCCTCGGTTACCAACAATTTCTTCAAGAAAATTTTGCAAGTTCTTGGAAGGACGGGAATTTATACCAATTCGTCAGTCTGGAAGCCATCGGTTTTATAAACACAAAGATGGAAGAACAATGGTGGTGCCGATACACACGAAGAAGGACATCGGAAGGGGCCTGCTCCGTCCTATTCTTCGCGATGCAAACATCTCTCCGGAAGAATTTGTAAGATCGTTGTAAGAATAATCCAGTAGTGAAAACAGCCCCCCGGTTATGGATAGAAGGAAAGTCAAAACCCACTTTAAAAAAGCCGACCCGACGATCTATTCGGTCCTCAAGGATCTTCAGCTAGGAAAATGGGTGAAAAAACACCCAACGTCAGGATTCTTTCCGATCCTCTGTGAATCGATCATCTCCCAACAGCTCTCGGACAAAGCGGCGAGAACCATCTACGACCGTTTCCTTCTGCAGTTGCCCGATAAAAAAGTGACGCCGGATGCCGTTCTGCGGATCCCGGATAAAAAAATGCGCGCTGCCGGCATGTCCTGGTCCAAGGCAAGCTACGTCAAAAATCTCGCTTTGGCAACCAAAAACGGGGAATTGAAACTGGCCGCACTCCCGAAACTCCCGGACGATCAAGTAATACAAGAACTCATCAAAGTAAAGGGTATCGGACCCTGGACCGCGGAGATGTTTTTGATCTTTTCGCTGGGCCGGGAAGACGTCTACTCGCACGGCGACCAAGGGTTGAAAACCGCGATTACCGAGCTCTATAAGCTCAAATCCCCAACCCGAGCTCGAATAGAAAGAATCGTCGGAAAATGGAAACCATACCGATCCTACGGCTGCATTGCCCTCTGGCACAGCATAGACGCGAAAAAATGAATATCAAAATGAAAGAAGCTCAAAATAAGCGAAAGATTACCGCTCTCGGAAGTCCGTTTGCTTCTTCTTTTCATCGAAGGTAATGAGAAAATTTCAAAGACTCCCTGTCTTCCGAGCAGGTTGACACCAATTTCCAATTCATCTGAGAAAACCACCGGAGCCTTGAATCGTTTCTTTCCAATAGTCATGGAGATGGTATAAATATGCCCTCTTATTCTTCCTCCAACACCACCCATATCAACTTTCTCTCCCTTGCGCAAAGGAACCCCGAGCTTATCTGCAACTGTCGAGTCAAAGAGCGACACACCTGCTCCTGAATCAACGAGAGGGTAAACATCAGTCGTTCGAAGTCGGTAGGAAAGGGAAACCCGCGCGATCGGAAAATCTCCTCCGTCAGGAGATTGATAGTAAGGAAATGAGATCTTCATCGAGGGGATGAGAATATATACGGACCTTTGCGCTTTTCAGGCACCCTGAAAGCACCAGCTTTTGGTGGGTGTTTTTTTGTACCAACGACGAACTCACTAATATCCTCAAGACTTTCTCCGAAAGCGATGATCCGCTCATTCTTGATTGCCACCCACTTACCTGAGAATCGGGGTAATTTTTCTACTGAAACATTGACTTTTTTCATATCAGCGTCATTCTACCATACTGATGGTAGAGTAAGATGAGTTTATAATTAATCACGGAAGAGAATATGCCCAAGAAAATCATCCTCATACGTCACGGAGAAACGGAGTATAACCGTCAGAAAAAATGGCAGGGATGGTCTGATGTTCCCCTCAACAAAGCCGGGAGAAAGCAAGCCCAGCTTTTGGCGCACAGACTCAAACATGAAGTCATCGATGTCTTATATACCTCTGATCTCAAACGAGCCGTCGAGACGGCGCGAGCTATCGCAAAAAGCGTCAACCTTCAAGTAATAAAAACCAAAAAATTACGGGAAAGGAACATCGGTATCTTGGAGGGAGTAAACTTTCAGGAATCTGTAGAAAAATATAAGGATATCTTTGATGGATTGTTCGGCAGCCATGACGAATCGTTTAAAGGACACGGTGGAGAATCAGTAAAAGAAGTCAAACAAAGAATCAAGGAACTATGGAATGAAATTCGAGCCGAGCATCAGGTAAAGATCGTGGCGATCGTTACTCACGGGGGAACAAAGCACCACATCATACGATTGCTCGTTACAGATTTTTTACAAGACATGCAATTCGGAAACACCGCAATCACCATCCTCAAAAAAGACCGCGATGGCGCTTATCAGATCACGCTTCTCTCCGACATCAGCCACTTGCAGGAATAATCCCACAAACAAGCAACACTTCATTCTTTGAAAAAATCCGCTGAGCGCTGCATGGCTTGGGTGAACGAAGGGCCGGTGAGGTTGTGCCCGCCGCTTTGATATTCGAAGAGCTCGTGTGGGATCCCGGTTTGATCCAAGACGCTCATTAAATTACGGCTGTAGCCGATGGATACGACCGGATCGTCCGCTGCGTGATGCACCTCAACAGACCCCGTGATACCGTCAAGGTAGTTGGTCGCGGGGACCTTCCGCCAAAACTCGCTTTCCGTGCTGAACTGTCCGTACAGATTGAACAGCTCGTCGCGCTTTCTTCGACTCTGCGAATCCGCGGGAGGCGGCTGGTAGCTGGCGTCCGAAATCCGATATTGGGAAAAATCTTCGTAGGTGTAGACCGCACCGGCCCAGATGACTACCTTGTGAATTTCCGGCATCGCAACGAAACTGCGGAATACCACGTTGCCAGCCATGCTGTGTCCCCAAAGGCCGATGCGACCGGTATTGACGATCGGTCCAAATCCCGTCGAAGGATCCTTCAATATTTTTACAGCAGCGACGGCATTCAACGTATCGATGACGTAATCCCCGGAATAATAGGAGCCGCCGGGATCTC
>Ga0209542_10003056_pt1 | contig 36356 bp, 25 predicted proteins | sample RifCSPhighO2_01_FD_184028 | JGI IMG/M metagenome (GOLD analysis project Ga0209542, IMG submission 184028) | Soil microbial communities from Rifle, Colorado - Rifle CSP2_plank highO2_0.1 (SPAdes) (version 2) | ecosystem: Environmental > Terrestrial > Deep subsurface > Rock core/Sediment ...
GGCGACATTTTGTGAAGTTCGTCTAGCAAACGAACCAAAAACGCCAGGGAGACGATTACCCGCCCTATTCCCTACATTTCTAACTCCGCCAGCAATTCTGTCGCCGTATTTTTCAGCGAATTTTCTTTTTGCAAATCCCGTTATGCCACCAATTGCCTGCCTTCTCCATTTATTAGCCTTAACCGCCATTGTGGAGTTCATTTTTAAGGAAGCGGAAAGACCCATAAACATAAATATTATGATTACGATCCAAAAAACAACCTCGGCCATAAGCGTATTTGTGTTTGAAAGAGCTTGTTGAGTAAATCCGCCAACCTGCGCCGGCAGTGCCTGTGTTACGGAGCTGAACGCATTTGAGGTTTGGTCGTTTTTCAGTTCTAGCATTTTAGCGACAAGGAAAAGAATAAAAGACGGGAATACTCCTATAAAAGCCCATTTCTGAAGCTTTCCCCACCATTGTTCATAGTATTTCTTGGTGTCGGGAAGTATTGACGCCACAAACGCAAGCGGAGAAACGATAACAAGGAGCCAGATCGCAATGTACCTTATAATAAACACTAAAGCAAACGCAAACATAGCTATCATCAGCGCAAAACCGACAAAAATTAAGACGATTGTTGATATAATATCGCCTATTAGGGAACTGAAGCTTAAATTGTTTGATAACAAATCAAACAATTCTCCTATATTTCCCATAGAGAAGCCCTTAAAAAGATTTACGGATTGCGAATAGGCGTTGTACATAGGAGTTGATTGCCAAAAGACCTGAACGAACAAGTTTCCTATGTTTTTAATGGGGGAGAGAAAATAATAAGTAATTATATTTGCGATATCTACGACTGCCCCAACAATAACCTTACTGAAATTTATAAGAACGGCGACAAATATCAGTTTCGGCAGAAGAGTTCTTACTCCGCGCCGTTCGTCCCCAAGTATAGTGCTTATCGCGATTATAACAAGGACTAGTATGATGAGTATATTTGAGACATCTCTTGTTATTGCCCAACCAACATCCACCACTCCGCCCCTTGTGTACTGAAGGCCTATTATATTATCGCCAAGCACAGCATTAAGCACTATAGCGCCTAACATAGGGGGTATAAATGCGAATACCATTACAAAAAGACTAAGTATTATTTTCAAAGGGATTACGCCTATAAAAATTCCGAGGAATATATCGCCAATTCTTGCGAGCGTGTCAAAAGGTCCGGCGCTTGCAAAGCCCAAGGGTAGCACTATCCCTAACGGTACTATGTAGAGAAGGTGCTTTAATGTTTTTCGAGAGAATCCGTGTTTAACGAAGCCGCGAGAAATAAAAAACCGGACTACTTTAGCCGAAGCAAATTTCAACGCGAAAAAGAGTTTATCCGTATTTTTTTTCATTAATACAATTATATCATAAATAGCGCGGCAAATATAAGAGTTGTATGGGGATAATAGAGAATTCGCGCTAAGCCGGTTGGACTAATAATAAACGGACTTTGAGGAACGCGGGGTTTTAGCGTTGGGTTGGTTTGCTTAGCGAAACTAGCGCTTTCCATTGATTTACGGTAAGCGTTTCTGCTCTTGCCGTAAGGTCTATGGAAGCGCGAGCCAGCCATTGTTCAATAAACCGACGGGGTATTTTTAGTCCTCGGGATAAGTTGTTTGCTAATTGCTTCCTCGGGCTTGAAAAACCGGCCTTGACTATTCGAAAAAACAACGACGGGTTGGTATTTCCAGAATTTGCGACAGCAACCGGGCAAATTCGTATTATGGCGGAGTCAACATCCGGCATTGGCCAGAAAGATGACCTTAAAACATAAGATATAATACGCGGTTCAGCGTAGAATTGAACAGAAATCGAAAGTATGCTCATTTCAGGGGGTTTAGCGCAGATTCTTTGGGCGACTTCTTTTTGAACTATCAAAATAATGTTTTGCGGCGGATAGTCGGATTCAAGAAATACTCGCAGAAGACGCGAAGTTAAATAATAAGGAATGTTTCCGGCTAAGGTGTAGAGGCCGTTTTTAGGCGGGTTGAATTCCAGTATATCTTTGTTTACTATCTCGATATTGGTATTTTGTCTTGCGACTTCATTGAGTATTGGTATCAGCTTTTTATCTTTTTCAACGGCTATTACTTTTTTAGCGTGTTTTGCGAGTTGAACCGTAAGCGTGCCGAGCCCCGGACCTATCTCTATTACGGTATCTTTCATTGTAAGGTCTGCGGTATCAATGAATTGGTCTAAAGTCGCCCTATCAATCAAAAAGTTTTGCCCGAGGCGTTTGTTTGGGCGCAATCCGTGCTTTTTTAGTAACTGCTGAATTGTTTGAAGCGAGGTTAAATCCATAAAGTCGGCGTTTTATAAAATCTGAAGCGCATGATGCGGGACTAATCTAATTCTATTACGGTTTCTTCTTCGGCCGGAAGATACTGAATCAGGTGTTCTGGTATATGCGTTAAAAATTCTGACGGCGGATTGGATTGAGTTACGCCAAAGATAAGACGAGTCGCGGCAAAAATCATGTAAAGTTTGTTTTTTGCTCTGGTCATACCAACATAACAAAGCCGCCTTTCTTCCTCTATTTCAGTTAGGTCCGATCCAAAAAGAGAACGAGAGTGCGGCAGAAGACCCTGTTCAAAGCCCGTTATGAAAACAACGGGAAATTCAAGACCCTTCACGGCATGGAGAGTCATAAGGGTAATTATATCTTTTTCGTATTGAATCTCGTCCGTTTCCTGATATAGCGAGGCCTCTTCAAGCAACATCCGAATAGCTGTTTGCATTTTTTGATCATCAAATTTGGACGCAACTGAAAGTAATTCCCTTGCATTATCCCATCTCTCCTCACCTTTTTCAGTGCCGTCTCTTAAATACTTTTCAAACCCCGTATTTTTTATGATGTAGTCGATAAGCTCCGTAAGTTTGAGAGTTGCGCCTTCGCTGGCAAAATGCCGGAGCAGAGCATCGATTATTTGAGTTTTTGACCTCGGCGGTTTTTTGGAAGTCAGGGTTTCGAAATTGGAAGCTAAGAACTTCGCGCTTATGTCGGATATCCTAGTAAGAGCAATATGATCATTTTCGTTTATTAAAAGTCTTAGCCAGGCCAAAGTGTCTTTTATCTCTTTTCTTTGGTAAAATTTGATACCTCCTATTATTTTATAAGGAAAACCATTTCTCAAAAGCGATTCCTCAATTGGTCTGGATTGGGCATTTGTGCGGTATAGTACGACAAAATCTTTTAAGTCCATTCCGCGGCCGATGTTTTTTTGTATTTCAGATATGATAAATTCTCCTTCTTCGTACTGATCCCGCACTTCCTTTACCACTATCAAATCCCCCGCTCCGTTTTTGGTCCATAATTTCTTCTCTTTTCTTTGGGTATTCGTGGATATCAGCGCATAGGAAGCGTCAAGTATGTTTTGCGTTGATCTGTAATTTTGTTCTAAGGTAATGACTTTAGCATCGGGCCATTCTCTCTCGAAGAAAAGGATATTTCTGTAATCAGCGCCCCTGAAAGAGTAAATTGACTGATCCAAATCGCCTATGCAGTAAAGATTTCTATGGGTTTTCGCTAGATTATTCGCGATTTTATACTGCACTAGATTCGTATCCTGGAATTCGTCAACAAGAATATGCAGAAATTGATTTTGGTATTTTTTTAATATAAGAGGGTTATCGTCAAAAAGCACGACAATATTAAGAAGCAAATCGTCAAAGTCCATAGCGTTTTGATCTCTCATTTTTTTGTAGTAAGCGTTGTAAACCCCCGAGATTTTTTTGGCAAACGGAGAGTCCGCTTCCACTTCGTAATCTTCGGGCCTCATAAACTCGTTTTTAAGAGAGGATATGATTGATAAAACTTTTCGCGGCGGGAATTGTTTTGGGTCTATGGAAAGTTCGGATATTATGCCCTTCAGTAATCTTTGGGAATCGTCCGTGTCGTATATCGTAAAATTTGGACTATAACCGATGGCACCCGCGTCTTTTCTAAGAATCCTTGCGCAAATGCTGTGAAATGTTCCTATGAGCGGCATATCCAAAATAGTGCCGTTCGAATTTACGGACAGAAGTTTTTTTACCCTACCCTTCATTTCATCAGCGGCTTTATTAGTGAATGTTACGGCAAGTATATTCTGCGGCTTAACCCCCATTTGCATAAGGTACGCTATCCTATGAGTGAGGGTTTTGGTTTTACCCGAACCCGGACCGGCAATAACCAAAACCGGTCCGTTTCTGATCTTAGCGGCTTCTTTTTGCTTTTCATTCAAATCGTCAAGTATATCAGCTTTATTCATAACTAGCTTTAATAATAAACCACCAGTATTATATATGGCAAATTTCCACAATTTAAGCTTGACACCGTTGCCTTTCGGAGCTATATCTATATTTAGACGCGTTAACAGCCATTATAGGCTGTTTTGTATTTGAGCGTTTTATTATTAGGTTTAGAAATATCAGTACTAAACAGAAAAACATACAGATTTTCATAAAAAATCCCCTCAAGGCATTGAGGGGTAAATGGTTTTGGGGGGTAGTTGGCGCTGTAGGTATAGCTTTACCCTCTTTTATTTTATCATCAGACGCGCTGGTTTCAGCAAGAGAAACCGGGCGTCTAAAAGAGGTATTCAGTAGTGAAGTTATGGTTAAAAACCAGGCCGCTCGTTTGGTTATTCCTTCGGAATCCCTGATATTTTTAGGCGGCGTAAGGAATGCGGATTCCCATCAAGTTTTAACGCCGGAAGTTTATTTTGTTGGCGGGCCAACAGAGCCCTCTTTAGCTTCCGCGGTAGGAGGAAGTTCTCTTATAAACCAGCATGTGCCACTTACTACAGCTTCTGCGGAGAATATTCGCACGAGCATAGTAACATACAAAGTGAATCCCGGGGATGTGCCGTCTGTAATAGCCGCTTCCTTCGGAATAACGACCAATACTCTTCTTTGGGCGAATAATTTATCTGACGGCGGGTACATAAGACCAGATGACGAGCTTATAATATTGCCAGTTTCTGGAGTCAGGTACAAAGTAAAAAGTGGCGATACATTATCTTCAATAAGCTCAAATTACAAAGGCGATGTTGAGAGAATAGTGGCATTTAATGGAATCGAGAACGACGGGCAGATAGCATCGGGAGATTACTTGATAATTCCGGATGGTGAAATGCCGGTTAGAACATATGCCTCATCTGTGGCATACAGCGTGCAATACACAGCTTACTCTAAAAATTTAGACGGTTATTTCATACATCCAACCGCAGGTGTCGGTTATAAGTCCAGGGGAATACACCCAAACAACGCTATTGATATAGCGGCTTCATGCTGGACGCCAATATACGCCGCCGCGGCCGGAAAGATTTCCATATCAGATGGGTACGGGTGGAACGGCGGTTACGGAAATTACATAAAGATAGACCATCCAAACGGCACAAAAACTCTGTATGCTCACGCCATACAATTATTGGTTTCGGCTGGAGAGGTTGTGGATCAAGGTCAACTCGTGGCGTATATGGGATCAACGGGGCGTTCAACTGGATGCCATATTCACTGGGAGGTTTATGGAGCGTTAAATCCCCTGCGTTAATTTTGTATCTCAAAAAGGGTAGCTAATAAAAACCGCTAACCGCGGTTTTTATTAGCTACCCTTTTTTCGGGGTTATCCAAAATTAGAATTATTGTAGCTCATAGCTTCCGCTATGTCCGAAGTTTTTATTTTTTCCCTGGATTCAAGGTCGGCTATTGTTCTCGCGATTTTAAGTATTTTATGGTATCCCCTGGCTGATATGCGATCTTTGTCAACAGCTTTTCTTAATATATCTTCAGATTGTAGAGGTATATCGCAATAGCTTTTTATTTGCTGTATGCCCATAGTAGCGTTATTTAGGGTATTTGACCCATTAAACCTGCGAGTTTGGATTTGTGATGCTTTTTCAACTCTTTTTCTGATATCCTCGCTGGATTCCCCGGATATTTTTGAAGTTAACACATCGTATTGCTGATGAGGAACTTCTGCGTGTATATCAATTCTGTCAGCTATTGGCCCGGAAAGTTTTCTTCTATACCTTTGAAGCGTTGACCCGTAGCATTCACAGGATTTTTCCGGATCATTATAGAATCCGCATGGGCATGGATTTGCCGCGGCAACAAGCATAAATCTTGCGGGAAAATTTACCTGACCCCTAGCTCTTGCAACTGATATGAATCCGCTTTCCATTGGCTGACGCAATGCCTCAAGAACATCCCTGTGAAATTCCGGAAATTCGTCCAAGAAAAGGACTCCCCTATGCGATAGTGTTATTTCTCCCGGATTCATTGAAGAGCCCCCTCCAATAATAGCGGAAGAAGATGAAGAATGATGAGGGCTTCTAAACGGGCGAGTTGTTATGAGGGGTATATTTGGGTCTATTTTTCCGACCGTGCTGTATATTCTCGTAACTTCAATCATCTCTTCCCGTGTCATTTGGGGAAGTATCCCGGAAAGCGCTTTTGCCAGTATTGTCTTACCGGATCCCGGGGGGCCTTGCATTATGACATTATGTCCTCCGGCGGCGGCTATTTCCAGTACTCTTTTGGCATTGTGCTGGCCGCTTATGTTAGCCATATCGATGTCAGGCGCGACATATGGCATGAAGGGTTCATCGTTTTTATCATACGCGGCGTTTAACTTAGGATGTTCGAGCAAGCGTATGAGATCTGTAAGAGTAGCCGCGCCTAAAACATTTATTCCCCGAACAAGAGCGGCTTCTTTAAGATTTTGGGCAGGAATAACAAGGTGTTTAATGTTCGCTTCCCTAGCTAGCAAGGCGAAGGATAGTGCGTTCTTTATGGGTCTTAAGTTGCCCTCTAAGCTCAATTCTCCCACGAATAGGTATTTTTCTGGGTCGAATCGCACTTGCTCTGATGATAAAAGGAAACTAAGCGCAATAGGAAGATCGTACACAACCCCCTCCTTTTTCAGATCGGCTGGCGCCAAGTTTATAACCACCCTTTTATTAAAGGACCTCGGATGTTTGAAGTCGTGATTTTTTAAGGCGGAGGAAATTCTCTCTTTTGCTTCTTCTATGGATTTACCCGGAAGGCCGACAATTTGAAAAGAGTTGAGGCCGACGGAAACATCGGCCTCAACTTCAACTATTTTGGACTCAAGCCCAATGATGGCGGCAGAAAACACTTTGGAGGGTTTGTAGGGCATATTTGTAGCATTTCTGCCGGTTTGCCGGCAGAAATATGAACTTCCCTCCATTATATTTTTCACGCGCTCATACGCTTTCGGGCAATTTTTTACTACAATACGAGTTTATTAGCGACTTAGGCGGAATTTAAGAATTTTCCGTGGTGAATTTTTTTTGGCAATCCAGACATTTATCCGCTTCTGGGTATGCCTCAAGACGCTTTAGCGGTATGGGTTTATCGCATTTAAGACAAATTCCATAGGTATTATCAGCTATCTTTAGAAGAGCTTTATCTATCGCCTGGATTCTTAGTTCGTAGGAATGTTCTATCGGAAGGCGTGTTACATACGCTTCAACTTCTGAAGCTTCTTCTTCCATATCTACATTAGGATCTTCTTCGCGTTTGAATTCAGGATATCTCGTGTCCCAATCCCCCCTTACAAGCGGATCTTTGTTCGCGAATGTTCTAAGAGCTTCATTTAGGTTCTTTTTTGTATTTTCCAATTTAACTTTGAATTTTTGCAAATCGTTTGTGTTCATTATTTATCGAGGCGGGAGACAGCGTATGTAACCGCAGGTTCCTCACCTAAAATTATTTTTAATCAGGTCCTTATTATCAAGCACGCTTTATATTTGTTAAAAATTATACCCAAAGCCGGAATGAATTATTTTTACTATAGTATAAACATTAAACCCCACTCGATATTTACAAGCGAATTATACAAAAGAAAACGATATATGTAAATCCGCAAAACAACACGCAGTATAATCTCCCCATGCGCTAAATACAGTAGAATGTATCTGGCGTTATGCATAGAAACTAAAGAAACTAAACGAGGCGATTAGAGATCGTAAAGGAATAAAGTAAAAGCTACCGGCGTTGCGGTAGCTTTACGAGAGTTTTGTTTCGGTATAAAAAATAAAAAAGAGATTTGGAGGGTCTAGAAAGAAAAGAACAAGAACTTTTTCCAAGAGGGCGTCTGTTGAGCCTCTCCTCATGTAATTCCGAAGGCTACGGCGCCCTCTTGGAATCAAAATATTTTGTCCAGCTCCAATTCCACTAACAATCTTTTGCCGTAAAACAGGAACATAGATTATTACCAGAATTGGAGCTGGACTTACCTGCTATCCTCTGGTAAGCAGGATTTTGTCATTGCCAGTCGCAGGTTAAAACCATTTCACTCTTCTAAGAGGATTCGGAACAAAACTTGCTATACGACCAGCGATGACAGGAACTTGAAGGTTCTATACCTAGTTTATAGCAAGCGGTAAAAATTGTCAATACTCAAAGTGTGGATAAATGTCTGGAATCTCCAAAGAAAATGTCTGCAATCATTCAAGGCATTGTGGATTGATTGTGGACAAAAAGGGGACAAAACAAATCCGAAATTTAGTGAGAGTAATTATCAGATGTTTTAGGTAGGTATTCCTTTAGGTTTTTTCCGTATAGAAAAATCGCTTCTTGATTTTTGGGTCTAGGATGATGGAATACCAGCGCGGAATCGTTGAATATTATATCGTTTTCTTTTATATGGCTCGTTTTAATGCTTCGTTTTATCTTTTTTGACTGCGCTTTTTTTAATAAAAGTTCGATAATGTCCTGTGTGGGATTGGGGATCATTTTTTCCAAAATTTTTTTAGCCGTACTAACTTTCGAGCCCGAAATAAATTCTCGCAGGTTCATATTTTGCTTTCTACCGTTATTAAAATAGTTGCTCGTCCATAATTGATTTCTGCGAGCAAGTTCACTTTTTGTCGATGAGTAGCCCCATATAGGTATTAAAGACAGAAAGATATGGGCAGAAAATAGGTTTTTAGGTACTAGGGTCATATCCGCTTCGGATATGTAATGGTTTAAGCATATTCTGTCGCTTATAAATGATCCGTGTCTTCGCTTTCGAATGACATGCATTACTGCAGTAACTAACGCCCTAGTGGTCCATATACGGTCGTTTTTCGACACTACTAATAGGTCTATGTCACTAGCGGCTGTAGCGGTATTCATACTTAGAGATCCTGTAACCGCGATCATGCGCGTATAAGGCAAAAACGACAAAGCCCTAACCATTTTTGCGGCTATTCGCCATTTTTTTATCCCCGCTTTACTGAAATGAATCCTTCTTTCGTAGCCGAGCTTATTTTTTGCAAGGAAATAAAATCCTCGCCTTGACAAAATTCGCGGTTCTGATTCTACATCCCCGAGCGATAAAAGAAATGCATAAAAAGACCCATCGCCGATACGCGTAGCGTTTTTTCCCTCGCTTTGCGCGGAATATGGGCTTGTGAGAGACCTGTATAGTTCTATTTTTGTTAATGCGACCCCCCCAACCGCATCGTAAAAACATATAGTGCTAATCAGAAAACGATGCATTATTGGACTTTTAGTATTGTGTATAGTTACAAGCTAATTACCGGATTGGAGACGGTCTATGATAGTCCTTCCAGTATCAAAAGAAGTGGAAATTACGAGATAATCGCCTGCCAATGACCAGTCAATTGACATTGTTTGTATGGGTATATTTACGAATCTTGTAGAAATATCTCGGTATCTTCCAGTGGAAAAAGATCCGATTGTTTCAGTTGATACATCCGTAAGGATAAGCGGAGACAAATCTGTTGCCATAGTGGTCGCTTCCCATTCTATTAAAGCTCTTAGCAGTTCACCCCTTTCTTCTTCCGCGGTTGTGCCATTTCTGCTTCCGGTATCTATTATTATTCCCAATCTCGGACCAAAACAATCTTCAGTTAAAAGTCCGGCATTTAGGCATAATTCTCGGTTTTGAACACCTTGGTGGTATAGGATAATAGAGAATCTTTCATATCCCCTCAATGCGGCGGGGACTGGTATTAGCATAGCATCAAATAGCTCTGAAAGCGTTATGTAACGCGGTTCTGCGCGAGATGCGAGAAAAACGGGAAGATAAGTTATAGAACGCTCACTTCCCGGTTCGTGCTTTAATTCTTCTAACTCCGACTGGATTTCTTCAAGAGTGACGGCATTGATCTCGATTATTTTGATTGCGTCTGCTGAAATAATAGATGAAGCGGGTGTGGGCGGTGTGATTTCTCCGTCTGCGGGGTTGTCTAAAGGCGGTTCCTCGTTATTTTGAAAGAATTTTAGATAAGTAAATGTCGCCGCGCCCGCCAATACTCCAAGTAAAACAATAGCAAGCGCTATTTTCAGAAGTTTTCCGAGAAATCCATTTTTGCTTCTGAATTCAAGATCCTGTTCTATTTCTTTAACATCTATTTCGTCTTCGATCCTATGCCTAGGAGCATTATCAAATACTGGGGCAGACCGCGATTTACTGTAATTTTGGGAAAGTTCTTTAGGGTTGGCAATTTCAGAAATCTCTTCGGGCGCAAGCGCGGCTGAACGGGGCTTGTCAGCTGTTTCCAAAGAAGCATTATATGATTTGTCGATTGGTTGTCGCGTTTCGTACTCTGATTGGGGAGTTTGCTTAGCGTCCATTATACCTAATATTTCTTCTGGCGTTTGTTTTGTGTCCATATTTTTTTCAATTACCGGAGATTTGGCAGGTTTTACCGAAGATCCGGTATATTTAGGCGCGGGTGGCGCGCTAGAGTATTTTGTTTTAGGAAAATACTCCTCTCTGTTTGCGCTGGGAGAATTTATATCCACATTTCTTATTTTTGGAGATACGGCACTAGGAACACCACCTGCCAGTGGCAGAACATCGCCTAGCGAAAGATTTGGCGCGGAAGGTGGTTTTTTATCAGGCGTTTGCTCTGATGCGCGAACCTCAACTCTCGAGCGAGCATCCTTTAGTATTTCGGTCAGGGTTTTTTCCTTATTGTCCGGCTGTTTAGTTTCATCGTGGGAAATAGGAGGAATCTGGGTTGGGGTCGGTTTATTTGGCGCGTAAGGCCGTCGTATAGGGGGTGGTTGCGGCGGGATAGGCGGATTTTGAGTTTGTTGCGCGAATTTTTGGGGATTTGACGGAGAAGAAGGTTTTATTTGCGCTGGCTTTACGGTTTGGCTGTCCGCGACAGTCCCATCATTTGTTTTTCGGGTATTAAGCGGGGCGCGAGTACTTGAAACCGACATATTGCGCACTTGAGAGGGCGCAATATTCTGCGAAGTTTTCACGCTAAACTGTGGGATATTCGGGCTTTTCGCTTGAGTGGTAGAACTTACAGGTTTAGCACTTTTATTCTCAAGTTCTTTTTTTGCCGCTTCAATATCCTTAGCCATTGTTTGTATTCTTGATTGCTGACCCTCCATTATTATTTTAGCAATAAATCAAAAATAAATTATATTATCTATGCAAATCCATTATATCATTTAACATTTTTCGCAGATAGTCCTATTTTCCCACTATCATCAATTTTTATCACCTTCACTTTTATTGTATCACCAATTTTGACAATATCCTCAACACTTTTTACATATTTGTCCGACAGTTCTGATATGTGAACGAGGCCATCATGTTTCGGGGTTAATTCAACAAACGCGCCAAATTCAGCTATTTTTACGACTTTAGCATCAAATGTTTCACCTATTCTAATCTCTCGAGTTATATTTTTTATCCAAGCAAGAGCTTTAAGCGCGGCATCCTCCTTGCCGGAATCAGCGGCAATAAAAATTTTACCGTCGTCATCTATATCAATGCTCAAAACTCCCGTTTCATCAATTATCTGGTTTATTATTTTTCCGCCCGGCCCTATCACCTCCCCAATCTTGGACGGGTCTATGATTATAGACATTATACGGGGAGCGTACGGCGATAGAGATTGTCTTGGTTCTTCAATTACTTCGAGCATTTTTTCGAGTATTTCATGCCTGGCCCTTTTTGCCTGTTCAAGAGTATTTTTTAGGATTTCTATAGTTACGCCATCTATTTTCACATCCATTTGAATGGCAGTAACCCCGTTTTTTGTTCCAGCTACCTTAAAATCCATATCTCCGTGATGGTCTTCTGGTCCTTGAATGTCAGTTAAAACTTTATACTTTCCGGCATTATCGGTCATTAACCCCATAGCTATACCTGCTACTGGCGATTTTATCGGTATGCCCGCATCCATCATTGCAAGCGTTCCGCCGCTTACCGATGCCATAGATGACGAACCGTTAGAAGAAAGAATTTCCGATACTATTCGTATGGTATAAGGGAAATCTTCCTTGGTTGGGATTATTGATGCCAAGGCCTTTTCGGCAAGCGCGCCATGGCCTATTTCTCTTCTGCCGGGACTTCTCATGGGCATTATCTCGCCCACGGAAAATCCGGGGAAATTGTAATGCAACATAAATCCTTTCTTTTCCTCTTGTTTCATCTCATCTATTATCTGCTCCACCCCCGGAGGGCCTAATGTGACCGTGACAAGCGCGTGGGTATTTCCGCGCGCAAAAAATCCCGATCCGTGCGTTCGTGGAAGGAGCGCTACTTCACACGAAATTTCCCTAAGTTGATCCAGGTCTCTTCCATCTACGCGTCTGTTTTTTTCCAATATGTTTTTGTGTATTATTTTATCCACCCTTTCCTCGAAGAAATCTACGCCAGCCTGTATTTTTTGGCGGTCCTTTTCGCCGTATTTGCCCTCCAGGAAGTACTTAAGTTCGTCTTTTAAGTCATTTACCATGTCATTTCTTTCAATTTTAGATTCTCTAAAAAGCGCGTCCTCTAGCCGATTATCCAAAAATTCAGTTATTTCAACTTTTAGCGCCTCGTCGATTTCGTACAAGGGAACCTGTTTTTTTGGCTTAGCATTTTCTTTGATTATAGAATCTTGGAAAGTTAGAACTTTTTGTATAAATTTAAGGCCAAACTCGAATCCCTCGGCGAGCTGTTCTTCGGCAATTTCTTTAGCAGAGGCCTCTATCATGTTTATTTTATCTTTAGTCCCGGCAATTGTGAGTAAAAGCTCGCCATTTTGCTCATCCTCTATGGTGGGATTTAAGATAAGTTTACCGTTCAGTTTGCCAACCCTTACGGCGCCAAGAGGCCCATTCCACGGGATATCCGAAATCGCTAAGCTTATAGAGGCGGCGATGAACCCTGGTATCGCGGGGTCGTTTACATTGTCGTAAGAGAGCGTAGTAACGATTACCTGTATATCGTTCCTCATTCTCATATCAAAATTTGGACGCAAGGCCCTATCTATCATCCTTCCCGTTAATATGGAATCGTCCGAAGGTCTCCCCTCTCTTTTTATAAATCGAGATTTTTTAATTTTGCCGGAAGCGTAATATTTTTCCTGGTAATCCACCAGTAAAGGGAAAAAATTAGTCCCCTCTTTTGGGTTTTTCGACATTACGCTTGTGGCTAAAACAACAGTATCTCCGTATTGCACAAGCGCGGAACCGTTTGTTTGTTCCGCCCAATTATTGAGCGTTACTTTAAGGTCTCGGCCTCCCCATTCCAAGGAATATGTTTTAGGTTTTTCCATTTTTTTTAACCAGAGAATCAAATACGCTGAAATCGCGGATGTTTAAGCTAGAGATTTAAGATTTATGATTTATGGCTCCGGTTTGGATACCCCAAGCCCTAAATGCTAAACCCCAACCGCCAGCTTTATAAGGTTTTTCGTACAAAGGACCTTATTTGCGTAACAGCGCTTCAAACGCTCTGTGATTTATTAGTTTTTGATACATTTTTAAGCAGATAAAGGTCTGGATTTTCGGATAAATCAACGAAGTCATCCGCCGTATCCTGTAATTTAGAAGAGGCGCTCTTTCCGAACGCTATAACTTCCGTCTGCTTGCCTTGGTTTTTGAGATATTCAACAAGAGGTATAAAGTCCCCATCACCGCTGACAATAACTATAACCTCGACAGAATTAGACAGTCGTATAGCGTCAACAGCCATGCCAACATCCCAGTCAGCTTTTTTCATTCCGCCGTAGTAAATTTGGAGGTCTTTCTCCCTAGTTTCGATGCCAAGTCGTTCCAACGCTTCGAAAAACGGCTTTTCTTCGCCGCTTTCAGTTCTCACAACATAGGCAAACGCTCGTATAAGTTGACGGCCAGCGACCGAAGTTTTTAAGATTTCACGAAAATTTACCCGGCGATCATAAAGATTCCTTGCCGAGTGATACATATTTTGAACATCTATGAAAACCGCTACGCGTTGCGCTTTATGCTTTATAGCCATTTACTTTTTGAGTCCCAGTTTTTTGATAATACTGTTATATCTCCTCGAGCTCTCTCTTTTAAGAAAATCAAGAAGCCGTTTTCTTTTTGAGACCATTTTAAGAAGTCCGCGGCGGGAGTGATTATCTTTTTTGTGAGTTTTTAAGTGTTTTACAAGGCGTTTTATTTCCTCGGTTAGTATAGCAATCTGAACTTCGGAGGAGCCAGTATCTTTTTCGTGGGTCTTATGCTTTTCTATTATCTTTGTTTTTTGTTTGGTATTCAGCATAATATAAATCTTTTATAGCATAACTTGTAAATTCACGCAACAGTGATAAAATGCGGACTAGATGCCGGATTTTAAGGTTTTGGCATTAGGTTAAAACGATCCCGCTTAATAAATAACCCAATGTAACCTAATGTCAAGTGTTGCGCCCATAGCTCAATTGGCAGAGCAGCTCCCTCTTAAGGAGACGGTTGCAGGTCCGATTCCTGCTGGGCGCACTGATTTATTTTACCTCGATTATCAATCGCTAAAGCTCGTAGTGAAGCGAAGATTATGGCGCAGAGTTAAATTCTTCCTGAATTTGGGCTTGAGTAAGAGCCACATTCCACAGTTTTATGTCGTCTATCATGCCGTTGAAATAATAAGCCCATAACCATGTGGAAAGTCCTATGTTTAAGCCAAGAGAGGTTGATACAAGCGTAAAATTAGGGCTAGCTGAAGGTCCGCCGCCGACAGGAGCGCCATTAAAGTACATTCTGGAAAAGGAACCCTTTTTGTACACCGCGGCTATATGAGTCCATGTTCCGGCGGAAATGCCATTCGACGCCCAAACTTCCGCGCAATTGTCTCCAGCTCCATCGCCGTCAGTATCAAAACACGGCCTCCATCTTACGCCAGGACCTCGGAGGGTTAGAGAATAATTTTCTTCGGCAGTCCCTATTGCTCCGGCTCTCGCGAGTATTGACCAGTCAGGAGCGTCCGGAGCAATCGGAAGGGGTATTACTGAAGGATTTATCCATACGGAAATCGTCATCTCGTCCGCGGTTTGAAGTAGCGGATTATAAGGGATATTCACATAATCATCAGACCCATCAAATCTTAAAGCATTTCCGATGCGTCCAGGTACCCATATTGGCCCCGATAGTAATTGGCCGTTTATGCCATTTATAGATTCAGAAAGAACAGTGCCAGAGGACTCATCGAATCGCCAGTGCGCAACTGGAGAAGGCACGATAGGAGGGGGCGTCCCCACCGGGGCGTTCACCATTATCTGGACATTGTCGCTTGAGAATCCCACGCCATTGTTGCACTCGATGGAATATGCGTAAGTTCCAGACGATGGGGGTTCAAATGTCTGGAATCCTCCGGAAGATGATCGCGGGTCGCCCGTATTCCAGCTAGGATCGTTGGGAACTGACTGTATGACGCAGGAGTTGGCGTTCGAAACTACCCATGTAAGAGTTATGTCGTCTCCTTTATCTATCGTCGAATTGTCCGCGATCATAGTAACTGACGGAGGAGAGCCGCCTATCGTGCCCACTCCCGCAACTTCGCACTGTACGCTCCACCAATTACCAAGGCCCGTCCAGCTCGTTATGTTGAAAAACATCAGGAAAGTATTAACAAGAACCCAGGATATCATTATCAACGCTATTCCGGCGAGAGGCCATACTATGAAACCTTTCCCCTGCTGATACTGGGAGGGGTTGCCCCTTGATGTAAGTATAAGGAATCCTCCGAATACTATGGACAATACGGCCAGTATTGGAGCCATCGCAATTATTACCCAGTCCATTATCCTGTCTGTCAGCACGAAGAAGTGGCAAAGCGTGCAATCAGCGTTTTCCATTTCCGGAGTAGAGGGATCATCAGCTTGTCTTCCGCAGGGCACAAGGCCTTGAGGAAGAATCTGCGCTGTCTGGTATGACGATGTGTTTTCTGAATAAAACGATCGTTCTTCGGAAGATCCGAAAACGGATTCGTATATTGGAGGAGCAGTATTTTTTATTGAAAAGTTATCGTAGAACTCGCTTAGCGTGTCTATAACCGTTTTGCCGCTGTCTGTTGGCTCCACGATCGCGCTAGACGAGAGTTTTTCAGTAGTCAGAGGATAATAGTCGTACAGTTCCGAGAACGCGTACGAATCCTGCGCGTATGACGAGGTTGCAAGAAATCCAAAAACAATCGGTATAGACGCAAGTATCGTAAATATTCTGCGATGGGCCATATTCGGTATTATAACACGGACGAAAATTATGTGTAAATATAATGCCTACGCGGTGATTTAATGAGGAATAAACTCTCTTTCCGGCGGATTTATCCCCAAAAGTCCCATAGTAAATTTGATTATGGTTGCGAAAATTATAATGACTCCAATTTTAGATAAAATAAAACCCCGAGCGAAAATTCGTTCGCAAGGGGCTTATGGGCTGACGCCGCGTCACATGAACATGTGGAGAATCCATCCGAGTAAAAGGGTTAATGACGATAAAAGAATGCTATTAAGACATTGTTCGGCGAACATCTCGACGAAACTCTTTTTTTCCGCCTTACAGCTGTTTATCTGGTATGTGAGATATCTCACCACCATGGCGATTCCAATCGCATGGATAATGCCGATACTTGGCATATTCAGTATCGGAACCATAAACCAATTCCAGAGTACACTTAGTGTGTACCCATAGATAATGGTGTCAATAACGACCATTATCAAGAAAAAGACAAAAGCCGTTGCCTTTAACATCCCCCTCCTTAATCCTATAATCCTGCCATGCCTTCATGGCAGGATTACGACTTTTTATAGTATAGAATATCCTTGACTAAAAGTCAAGCCCAACAAAAAATCAGCATTTCTGCTGTTTCATGGCTTAAATCCTATGCATCCAACGATTGAAAGTTACATTTGGTGCCCCGGAGAGGACTCGAACCCCTAACCTTGTGGTCCGAAGCCACATACTCTATCCAGTTGAGCTACCGGGGCAAAGACATTAGCGGACAAAAGCTCGGCACTATATAGATTTGCCGTAGATTTATATTAGAATATACGCATTATAGCACAAACCATTCTTGTTGAGAAGAAAAATTGAGGATATAATTCGGTTATGCGAATACCAAGCGAAGTTAAAACCGTTTTAGATGCCCTCAAAAATGAAAATTTCGAGGCCTTTATCGTAGGCGGGTGCGTTCGCGATATTTTACTGGATAGAGAACCTAAGGACTGGGATATCACAACAAACGCAAAGCCCGAACAAATTTCAAAAATTTTTCCAAATAGTTTTTGCGAAAATAAATTTGGAACAGTAACCGTGCAAACCGGTTCCAAAAAGCCAAATTTAGCTGAAATAGAGATAACACCTTATAGAATAGAGGGTCGGTACAGTGATAAACGACATCCGGACGAAATTAAGTTCGCTGAAACCCTAGAAGAAGATCTTAAAAGGCGAGATTTTACCATAAATGCGATGGCTATGAGTTTTGGATCCAAAGCAGACGGCAAGCAAAGAATCATAAACTCAAGATCCTCTGTAATTGATTTATTTAGCGGACAGGAAGATATAAAAAATAATCTTATTCGCGCGGTGGGGGAGCCGGCAGAGAGATTTAATGAGGATGCTTTGCGTATGATGAGAGCTGTAAGGATAGCGACAGAGCTAAAATTCCAGATTGAAGCCGAAACACTCAACGCCATAAAGAAAAGTTCGGACCTTATAAATTACATCGCAGAGGAAAGAATAAGGGAGGAGTTTTTAAGGATAGTGCGGTGCGTCAATGCTTACGACGGTATTATTTTACTGAAAGAAACCGGGTTGCTCGAGAAAATTCTGCCGGAACTCGTAGAAGGAATAGGCATAACGCAGAATAAGCACCATATCTATACGGTATTCGAACATAATGTCTTGTCTCTAAAGTGGGGAGCGGAGCATAATTACCCTTTGCGTGTCAGATTAGCGGCGCTTTTTCACGATATCGGCAAAGTGCGAACTAAAAGAGGGGAGGGTTCGGACGCTACATTTTATGGCCACGAAATAGTGGGCGCAAAGATTGTAAGCAAAATATTGACACGGCTCAAGTTTACTGTTGAGCTAGAACATACCATTAGTATGCTAGTCAAGTACCATATGTTTTACTATAATGTTGGAGAAGTTACCGAAAGATCGGTTAGGCGCCTTATAGCAAAAGTTGGCGCGGAGAATATAGATGATTTAGTAAAGGTAAGAATATGTGATAGAATGGGTAGTGGCGTGCCCAAAGCGGAGCCATATAAGCAAAGGCATTTTCAGTATATGGTGGAAAAAGTTCAGCGAGACCCGACATCTCCAAAGATGCTCAAAATCAATGGGAATGATATTATGGAGCTTTTGGGCATAGAGCCCGGGCCTAAAATTGGTCAGATTCTTCTAATTTTACTCGATGATGTTCTGGACGAGCCAAAACTTAATACCAAAAAATACTTAACAAACAGGACTAAAGAGTTGGGCTCACTCAAAGAAAGTGAACTAAAAGAATTATCTGGCAAAGCTAAGGATAAAAATGCTATGTTTGACAAAGCAGTAGATGAGAAGATAAAAGGTAAATACTGGGTTTAAGAAGTAAGGGTATTTATCGGCTCTATTATACAGTTTCGCGGGGCATAGTATACCGGCAGTACGCACGCTTCGGGTGCGTGAAGATTGGGTTCGATTCCCAATGCCCCGAAAAAGGATTGTGATTATAAAATAACAGGTTTCGCAAATAATTTTGCATAGTGAGATGAAAATTATTTACAGAAGTAATGCTTATGGATACAGAAAGCAATGAGAAACTAACAAAAAAAGAGAGAAAAATGCTAAGAAGGGAGGAAAAAAATCGTGAAAAAGAAAGAATGGAGCGGAACAAGAAATCCAGCCGCTTAATGACATGGTTCGCGGTTTTGTTGGTAATAGGAGGCGGCATAGCAGGAGTTTATTTTTTAAGTTCAAGTGGCGAAAAGAACGAAAGCGGGAGTGTTTCAGGCGGGGAAATAGACGAATCCTTGGCTGTAATTTCAGCAGATGACAGGATAAAGGGGAATAAAGAATCTGAAGTTATCCTTATTGAGTACGGGGATTTTCAGTGTCCTGCCTGCGGATCTTATTATCCATTACTCAAAGAATTAAGCGCTAATTTTGCAGATAATACACTATTTGCATATAGACACTTCCCGCTAAAAGAAATTCATAAAAACGCGGAAGCGGCGGCTTGGGCGGCAGAAGCGTCTGGAAGGCAGGATAAGTTTTGGGAGATGCACGATTTACTTTTCGAGAATCAGAAAGATTGGTCGGGAGACGGAAGTCCGGAAGATAAATTCGAAGAATACGCCGAATCTTTAGGGCTTAATATGGAGCAATTCAATAAAGATATGGAATCCTCGGATGCAAGGGAGAAAGTAGAAAGCGATTATCAGGGAGGATTGCGTTCGAGGGTAGATAGTACGCCAACATTTTTCTTAAACGGGCAAAAGATAGCTAATCCTAAATCTTACGATGATTTTAAGAGGGTTATAGAACAAGAAATATCTAAATTAAGCGAAGCAGAAAGTAGCGAAGCGGAAAATAGTGTTGGTAACGCGACAAGTACGGAAGGCGAAGACGAGGAAAGCGAGCAGGGGAGCGAGTAATTCAAGACCGTTTTTAGTGATAGCCCCGGGAGTATTATGAGATATTTTGTAATCGCTTTAGCAATAATTAGCTTTATCGGCTTTCTGGACGCTGGTTACTTGGCAGTAGAGCATTATAGAGGCGAGATTGTGCCATGCGCCGTACTTGAAGGTTGCGAAGAGGTAACCACAAGCAAATACGCGACGATTTTCGCGGTGCCAGTAGCTTTATACGGCGTAATCTACTACCTGTTTATTTTTTTGGCGTCAGTTTATTATTTGGATAGAAAAGACAGGGTTATTTTGCGATTCCTATCAATTTTTCCCGTATTTGGGCTCGTTGCTTCCGTTTGGTTTGTTTATTTGCAAATTTTTGAAATAAAGGCAGTATGCCTGTATTGTATGGGTTCGGCCGTTTCTTCGGCATTGCTTTTCCTGGTCGGTTTGCGTATAATCTTAGTTGATTACAAAAAATAATATCCGACAATTCCGACAGTATAGAAAATATAATTCGAGACATTTTTTTTCAATTACAGACAAAATATATTATGTCTGTAATTAAAAATGTGACTGTGATAAATTTTTGTATGCTCGATATTAGTGATCTAAAAAAGGGAACAATATTTTTATGGAGAGATGATCCTTATGAAGTGCTCAAAGCTTCGCATTCCAAGATGGCGAATGAAGAAGCTGTCCTTCAGGTAAAAATAAAGAATATAAGGACTAAAAATCTAATAACAACAAGCTTTAAGCATTCTGATAAATTTGAAGAAGCCGACATTTCTCGAGAGAAGGTTAAATTCGTATATTCTCACAAGGGCGAGTATATATTTTCTGCTATCGACAATCCCGGCGCAAGGTTTCCCCTAAAAGACGAGGAAATTGGCGATAAGAGCAAATTTCTCAAACCAAATTCGGAAGTTGAGGTTGTGAAATTTGAAGATAAAGTAATAAACATCATTTTGCCGATAAAGCTGGATCTTAAAGTGAAGGAGGCGCCTCCTGGAATAAGGGGAGACACAGCCCAAGGCGGTAAAAAAACGGTTATACTGGAAACAGGAGCAGAAGTGCAAGCGCCTTTGTTCATAGAGGAAGGGGATGTAATACGGGTAAATACGGAGACGGGTGAATATGTAGAGAGAATTAGCAAGGCATAGCTTTGCGGGCCTATGGTAGAGTGGTAACACGCCACATTCGCATTGTGGAGACGGGAGTTCGATTCTCCCTAGGTCCACCAACAGGAATTTTGCAAATTTTTGAGCCAGACGGAAACATTGCCTCGCGGCTTCGCCGCTCGGCAGGGTCCCGCCTTGCGGGACGCGACAAAATCCCACGGTTCACCAAACGAATATGAGATCACCAGAACAAATGGGCGATGCGCCCGAAGAACCAGGTCAGGAACAGGTGGAAGCGCCGAAGTATGATAAAGAAAAATGGGAAAAGCTGGCGCAAGGTAGCGCGGCACTTGCCATAAAAGAGGGGAAAGAGATTGGCGTGCCGGAAGAAGAACTTTATCAATTTGCCCTGGATGTTATCGCGCGGGAGACCAAAAATAGGCACTTTGGATTCGTGTATCGTTTCATGAAAAGTATGGGGATAGGTACAGCGAAAGAGGTGAAGGCCGCTGGCGAACAAGCATACCATTCTTTCCTTGAAAGCGGGGAAGCCGGATCTTCTATGAATATCGCGAGAGATGTTTATGGTAGTGACAGCGAAGAATGGGAGCGCGCCAACAAATTGAACGAAGCGGAGCGAAAAAAACAGAAGAAAGCAGGTGAAAATGAAAGAGAAGGTGAGGAGCAAGAGTTAAATGTACGCATTCCTAGGGATGCTACATTCGCGGACCTGCTTACTGCCATCGGAAAAATCGAAAGAGAAGGGGGATTAGACAAACTTCGTTTTGAAGAAGAGCTATGGGATAATTTTAGTCCGGATATTGCTAGAGAAGTTCTAGCCCTCCTGGGCGCAGAGGCGAGTGAGGTGGCAAGTATAGGGGTTTTGGATTTTTTCAATGAACGGGGTTACTCGCAAAAAGATGTATCCGCATTCTTGCCAATTAAGTTCAAACGAGAACGGAATAAAAAATAAGTAAAATCCCCGATTTTATAAAGTGTCGCATTTATTTATTAAACTTATAAATGTCAAGATTGACAAGTTATATTAAAGTGCGGTATAATGGATAAAGATAAGCCAAAAGGGTGATTTGCTAAAGCAAATCTGATGGCTAATTTCGTAAAGTATGGAAAGGGATTTTTCCTGGATCGCGTTGATTCAGGCCCCATAAATTTTGCAGAGTTTAAAAAAGACCTCGATAAACTTAGAGAAGGCGGATCTTCTTTGGTTTATCCAGGTCTTTTTTTAAATTTCAGAGCCAATTCCAGGAGTTACATTTTCGCGGTTTTGCTTTCCGCGATTATACTTTTGGTATTTTATGTTTTTGGCGGTGTTCGCGGTTTAAGTAGTGGCAGTAATTTTCAAATTTCTCATACGCCAAGCCACGCGGCACTGGTTCTTATGCCGAAGCGTATAACGCTAATAGATGAGGACAACACCACGAGGCATATTTCGTTTGCGAAAACGCCTCGTGAATTTTTTCAAAACGAAGCTGTTTTTTTGGGGGATAATGATACAGTTTACCCATCACTGGATTCGCCATTAGCCGATTTGAATCCCGAAATCACCGTAAAAAGAGCGAAAAGAGTAATTTTAGTGGACAACAATAAAGAATTTATAAGAGTTGGAGTTTTTGAGACAGTAGGGGATTTAGTTGGCGATTCGCTTGATTATCTGGATATTTTGAACGGAAGAGGAGTTGATACTTCGCGGAAGATTAATGACGGCGATCGTATTTTACTGGAAACTAAAGTATTCCAAAGAGGCATAGCAAGCTGGTATGGACCGGGTTTTCAGGGACGCACCACAGCGAACGGTGAAATTTACGATATGCATAAGATTTCAGCCGCGCATAAAACTTTGCCATTCGGGACTAAAGTCAGGGTTATAAATGTCAGCAACGGGAAATCGGTGATTTTAGAAATCAATGACAGGGGGCCGTATGTTGAGCCGAGAATTATTGATTTAAGCTTCGCCGCGAAGGAAAAAATAGGCATGAGAGATCTGTCTTATATCTGGATTGAAGTGCTGGAATATCCGGAGAGTTCATAGAATGGATATATTCAGTAATTTATATTTGCGAGCTATTTGCATTAACTAAGCATCCAAAATCAATTGTATTAAATGCCGAAGTATGCTATAATGAAAAATAGAGCTGGGTTTTACATAATGAATCCCGGCTAAAAAATTAAATTCTTGGAGTAGATATCCGATAAATTCTCTCGTCCGCACATCCCAAACCCCTTAATATAAAGGAATTTGCGGTGTGCGGGCGAAAGAGGGGAGTTTATAAATCACCCTTTCTCCCAATTTCGCTTATCGGCGATAGGGTATTTTCCAAGAAAAATTACGGGGCACACGAAGTGCCCCTTATTTTTTACGCAGTATTTTGCTAATAATTCTAGATTATTCCCATTCAATAGTGCCGGGCGGTTTGGATGTGAGGTCGTAGAGGACAATTTGAATCTCCGGTATGCTTTTCATTATTTCTTTGGAAATAGAGAAAAGCAGGCGTTCGGGTAGCCAATAGCATGAAGCCGTCATAAAATCTTGGGTTTCAATCGCCCTTATTACCACACCATAGCCGTTGGAATCAAAGCTCACCGGCGCAACAACAGCAAATGCCTGCGACACCGAATTATAAATATTTGCTAGGTGTAAACTCTTCACTAAAATGGAATTTGCGTGATCCGCAATTTTTTTAGTTTCCGGGTTAAAATCGCATTTCCTAACGCCGAGAAACGCCAGCGATGTTGTATCCGCCGGTGAGGAAACATAGACAACCCTGTTTATAGTATCGTTGAATTGGTTGGGTATCGCGTTTGCAAGGGTTAGTAATTCTTCGCGTCGATACTTCCCCACCAAACCAACGGTATATTTGTAGGTTGATTGATCCCCTTGAATCCCTTTTGATTTTATGGGAATAAGCCAAGCGCTGTATCCAAGAGCGCCGCAGAATTTTTGTATGTCTTTTTCGTCGGAAAATGCGATATCTAGTAGATTGTCATCCGGCAGAGCGCGAGCCGGGGAGCATATTACCCTGATTGCGTCTCTTGGGCCTGGTTGTGGATGTTGGCTTATTAAACGGCGATCCAGATTTAGAATTCTTCCAATCTCTCTGACATCCCCCTTAAAAAGGTCTGAAAACGGCTCTATTACAGCGCCGACTTTTATAAGTTCTTGAATCTCTCGAATTCTATTGTGGTGAGATTTTATAATATCCGCGTGTTTTGACCCGCCAGATTCTATGACATCCGGATATATCGTGCCTTGCGCGAGTATAAAATTTCGTTCTTTTATATTGAGTTTGCGGGCGAGTTTTCTTGTTTCTTCTTCCCAAATTTCAACAAATATTTTGCCTATAATCACCCTTTTTTCTTCTGGGTTGTAAACTTTTTTCAATCGGGTAAAAAATTTTCTACTAGCATTTACTATGGTTATGCCGGGATCTAGCAGTCTGATATTCTGGATGCTTGTTGCCGGATCAAGGCCTTGAACATAGAAAAAGTGCAATCTTTCAGCTGGAATTACAGATTTAAGAAATTCAGCAAGAACGCTTGAATCGTTCCCTCCGCTTATAAAAGCGATAATATGTTTGTTTTGAACTCTTTTTAGCGTGTCCTCTTTTATAGTTTGGAGATGTTGTCGGCTATCCCAATCCGGGGAAATTTGGCATATAGCGATAAAGTTCTGGATGATTTTAGAGCCGTTTTTCGTCTGGCTTACTTCGGGGTGAAACTGCAAGCAATAGACCGAGTGATTTATAAGGGCTACTGCGGCATTGCGTAAATTATCCGTTGAAGCAAGTGAATGGGAATTCGGGGGTAAAGCATAGACATAATCCCCGTGGCTCATCCATACGACTTCTCCGCTTGGTACGCCCTCTAATATTTTCTCTTGGCAGGATATTTTAAGTACGGTTTTACCATACTCGCTCGAAGATTTGCCACCCGCTTTACCGGTGTCGGATTTTTTCACGGAATCGTACCCGCTTTTATTCGCAAGGTGTTGGCATAAAAGTTGCATACCGTAGCATATAGCCAGAGTAGGGATTTCCTTTTCAAATATAAGCGTGCTAAGAGCTTGGCTTAGTTGAGGAGCATCTTTTTCAAATACGCTCCTCGGTCCTCCTGAAAGGATCAGGGCTTTATAGTTTAGAAGTTTGTCAAAACATTCGTCCGGCATCACCACATCAGAATTATATCCTAGTTCCCTTAGCCGGCATTCTATAAGGTGAGTGTATTGGCTTCCGTAGTCAACTATGGCTATATTAGTCATGTGGCGTCTCCTTTATTTTTAGTTTTAAAAGTGCTTTAATTAAGTGATATCATGAAAGGACTAAAATACAAAAATATCGCAATACCACAAAGGTTGCTTATATGGATGGGTTAGGATGCCGGCACTGCAAACTGCTGTATAAATGTGCAATTTGGTTTTATTTAGTAACTAAAAGTGACAATATGCTATGAAAGCGATTATTCTTGCCGGAGGCCACGGGACAAGGCTTCCGGAGGCGGCAAAAGATAAGCCAAAAGCGCTGGTCGAAGTAGGCGGAAAACCTATAATTCAGCATCAAATAGAGCATCTTATGAGGCACGCGTTTTATGATATACGCCTAGCGCTCGGCTATAAGGCAGAGCAAATAGTCGATTGGCTGGGAATTTTTCAAAAAGAACACTCGGCTTTCGATAATGGTAAACTTAAAACCGATTATGTGATTGAGCCCGAAAAACTTGATACCGGCGGCGCTATTAAATTTGCGGCGAAAGATTTAAACGAGCCATTTATGGTTCTGAACGGGGATATTTTGAGCGATATAAATTTTTCCAATTTTTATAAAAAGTTCAAAAAAAGCCCCCTCGAAAACATAATCGCGGTTTTCCACACAAAAGACGCGTCTAGTTATGGTATAATCAATAAAGACAAAGAAAAGATATTGGAATTTTTAGAAAAGCCCGGTTACAGTACGCCGGGACACATAAATGCGGGATTTTATATTTTGTCGCCGGAAACAATTAAAAATGCAGAGGGAAAAGTTTTTTCCATAGAACGGGATATTTTTCCGAAAGCGGCAAGGGATGGAAGGGTCGGATTTTATCTCCACAGGGGTTTCTGGACAGATGCGGGTACGGAAGAGAGATTGGAAGAGGTTAGGAAATATTTTGAGTCGCTTTCCGGTCAGAAACATTAAACTCAAACATAAAACTCATAATAAAAAGCAAGAAGTCCGGAAAGAATGAAAGAAAAACGAAAAAATTTTAGGCATCACTCGGTGTGGGGTAAAAAGGGCTTTGCGAAAACTCCACTGGTCGTTGCTTTTGTAATAATAGCGCTTACTGTTGGAGTAGCGGCTATTTTGGAAATCAAGAGCTACAAACAAAGCGGATCGACGCCAGAATTAAATGAAAGCGAAACAGATAAGTCGTTAAACGGCAGTAAGGAGCTTGTTTTGCCTAGAGTTACTTATAATTTATCCGGAAAAGTTCAAGGCATCAGTGAATCGGCGATAGTGCTAAACGCGATAGTTTTTAGGGCTGATGCAAACGGAGAAGTCATAAAGACCATACAAAATAGAATAGTTTTAGTAACTCCGGATACCAAAATAACAAAGCTAAGGTTTGTGCCTATGGTCGGGAGTAAAGACGGCAATAAACAGGCACCTCAAGAAATCGTAGTTACAATAAGTGAAATTTTAGTTGGGAATTCTGTGGAGGTGATATCTAGCAACGATATAAGCGGTAAGGAAAGATTTACAGCCACCCACATAAGAATTTTGCCGTAGAGTTTCTAATAAATGAAATTGAATAACACTACATACAAATCGTTGGTTCTTCTTGGTTTTTTCGCCGGCTTTTTTTTTGCGTGGCCGGGAAATATCAAGGCAAGCCATGAAAGTATAACTTTGAATGTGCCAGTAGGAGCTTGCCTAACAAGCGGCGGAGTTTCCGGGCCGCAGATCAGTTTAGCATGGAGCGATACTTTTCATGGAGGCAATCCGACTTTTCAAATTTTCCGCATGATTCCCGGAGAGACCTTGTACGCGCTTATCGGCGCAACAAACTCTAATACTTTTGTAGATACCGTAGTGAATGGTTTGGCGAGCGATAAGTCATACAGATATGAGGTGCATGGCGAAAAGGGAAGCAGTGGCTTAAAGATTTCCAATGAGCAGAATGTGTCGGCTTTGTATTGCGAGCCGGTTATCCTTTCAGCTTCACCATCTTGTTCAGAAGACGGGCCGCATATAGGTTTGAACTGGAGCTCTATAACCGGGTCATTAAACAAATACGAAATTTACAGAGATAATGTTAAAATCGGCGAAACAGCGGGGGTAATTTTTAGCGACGGCCCGAATATTGAAGGTGGCGCGGCGTATAATTACAAGATAAGAGCGATTTGGCAGAATTTAACATCAAAAGATTCGTCTGCGGCGCAGGCAACCGCGTCATTTTGCGCCCCCATACTTACAGTTTCCGCTTCTTGCGAAAACTCCGGACTTCCCGGAGGGCCAAGGGCCGATTTATCGTGGAACGGTTTATTGGGGGTTGAATCCTATCAAATTTATAGAAAAGCGCAGTCGGAATCGAGTTTTTCCTTACTCGGTACGGTTTCCGGGAGTACTACTTCTTATGTTGATTTTTTGGTAAATAGTTTGAATTCAACATATCAAAACGGGGGAAACAGTTTATACTATGTGAAAGCTTTATGGAATTTGGGGGAAAAAGATTCAGCATCCGAGACCATAGCCATTCCAAGATGCGCGCCCTTTCTCGCCGTGGACACAAATTGCCAGGATTTTTCATTTGATCTTTCGTGGAGTAAAACAAAAGATGCGACTTTTTACAATATTTATAGGAGCGGTTCGTTTTTGAGCCAGGTAAGTTCGATAGAAAATTCATATAAGGATTTTATGGATTTAACATCATGCGCAGGAGAAGTATGTACTCATACATACAGGGTGGAAGCGGCAGTTTCGGGAAATCCGAATATGTCTTCGAATAATATCGAGAAAAGCATTGATTGCGCGACGCTGGTCGCTCCAAGCCCAGCTCCTCACATGGAAGAACCGATTGCTTATTGCGAGTCAGGAGATTCTAGGATATCTCTTGGAACCTCGGTGTCGGATCCCGGATGGTCGTCTTCGAACAACGCTTCAAATTACAGTATTTTTAGAAACAGCGTTGAGGAAGCTATTCGGACGGTAAGATGGTATGTGGATTCAAACATACAAAGCGGTATAGATTATGTTTATTACATAGTCGCAAATGGTGGCGGCGGAACTTCGACAGTTTCAGATAATGCGTACACGGTTACTTCGGTTAGTTGCGCGGCTCCCACAACGCCCAGTATCACATCTTTGATTGCGGGGTGTAGTTCAGGTAACCCAAATGTTAACATATCCTGGAGTTCAACAATAAACACGGAAGCATACGAGATTCACAGGGGCACAACGCCCGGCGGCCTCTCTTTGCTTATTGAGTTTGATAAAGATACCCCAGAATACACCTCTCGTTCATGGCAAGATAATGGAGTATCCGCTTCGACACTTTATTACTATAAAGTTGTGGCAATAGGGCCTCCAGGCGTTTTGTCTTCAAGTTCCGTTGAATCTTCGGTTACCACGACTTCTTGCGCGCCTACAATCCCGGTGCTTTCGTTGAGTACATCCTGCGTTTCGGGTTCAGCGCGAGTATCTTTGAGTTGGTCAACAAACCACGCGAATACAAGTAACTATATTATCGAAAGGCGGGATGCGGGCGGAGGAAATCTCACTTCTTTTCCCCTGCAGTTTCCGCCTACGACATCATTAACGGATGAAACCGTGGAAAACAGCAAGGCGTACGAATACAGAGTTACGGCAGTAGGTCCTGTCGGCAACTCTACGGAAGGATTTAAGCCGATAACGAGTGATTCTTGTATGCCGACAGTACCGGCGCTTTCGCTGACGCCCCAATGCATCGGAAGCAGTTCTACGATAAACTTGACTTGGTCAACGGACGAAAAGAATACCTTAAGTTACGAAATTTTCCGGAAAGATTACAGCGAAGTTATTCCGATAGCAACAATTCTAAACCCCGCGACAAAATTATGGACTGACGACGGAAGCATAGCGGCGATTGCCAATAGCACCGCTTACGAATACAAAGTTGAAGCGGTAGGAACTTTTAGCAGTCTTCGTTCCACTGAGGGATATAAAATTGTGATTTCTCTGAATTGTTCTCCTCCGGGTCCGTTTGCGCTTTCAGTGGTAAATCCGCCTATGTGCGTGGGTTCATATTTAAGGGCGAATCTTTCATGGACGGCGAGTTCAAACGCGACATCGTACAATTTATACAGAAATCAGAGTTCTCCCTTGGAAACGGCAAGTTTTCTCAATGTTACGCCTTTTAGCTTCACGGATATCGGCCTCGGCCGCACTCTAAATTTTAGCGGAAGTACAAGCAACTATGTTATCGCGAATTCTTTTTCCGGTTTTCCTACAACGGAAATTACATTCGCTTTTTGGATGAGATCTTCAGATACCGCTAAAAACGGCACTCCGCTTTCGTACGCTTCAGGAAACAGCGGGAATCAAGACAACGAGTTTATTGTTTCCAACTATAATAATTTTGCTATTCACCGCCGCGGGTCGAGCACCGGTCCTACGGGGGTTTCAGCCAATGACGGGAAATGGCATCATATTGGAGTGACATGGAAAAGTGGCGGCGGCGGCGTTGTCAAGATATATAAAGACGGGGCAGAAGCGTATTCGGGAAATCTCGCGGGAGGAACCTCTATGGCCGGAGGCGGGGCGTTGGTGCTGGGTCAAGAGCAGGATTCGGTAGGCGGCGGATTTGATTCGAGCGTCGGGTTTGTGGGTAATATAGATGAGGTTTATGCGTATAACAGAGTGCTTACGAGCGGAGAAGTAAGCCAACTTTATAACGGCACATATTCCAGCAGGAACGGTCTTGTCGGGTTATGGCATTTCGACGAAGGCGGGGGAAGTACACTGTCCGATAGTTCAAATAGAGGCAATAATGGGACTATTTTTGGCGCTTCGTGGATGGAAGGCGGGATGTTTTACGAGCGAAACTATAATTGGCAGGCAGAAGCGTCTAATATTGGGGGAACTACATTCGCTACTCCAAATCCAACCTCAAACCATTTAAGTCCGATGTGCGTGCCAACGCACCCGGGAGTTACGGCTGTATCTTATTGCGATTCGGGTCTTAATATACCCGTAATTGACATTTCTTGGTCATACTCAATAAACACTTCAAACTACGAAGTTTACAGGGAACAGGGCGCGTCGGACGCGCTTATCGGAACAGTAGGCCAGACAAGCAACGAAGCATTAAGAAATATAATCGATAACAATTTCGGCATAGGGCTTTTACCCAACACCTCGTATTCTTATTATGTAGTCGTAAATTCGGTGGCCGCGCTTCCGGATACAATTTCGGATACTGTGTCAGCAGAAACGCCAAATTGTACTCTCCCTACTAAACCGGTTATAACAAGTCTTGAATTTCAGTGCTCCGGCTCGTTTCCTCAAGCAAGAATAAGATGGTCTGATTCTAATTTTACCGATTATTACACTATTTATAGAGATGGGGCGCCGTTGTCCCCGAATATAACGGATACGAATTCAGGAACATATACATTGATAGACACTGGGATTTCGTCCGGCACAGCTTACACATATACGGTTCGGGCTTTCGGACCCGGAGGAAGCATGGAATCGGACCCGGCTTTTTTGCCGTCGGGAAATTTCTGCGATCCTTCTACCCCGTCGATAATATCCGTAATATCTAGTTGCCAAAACGGATCGAGGATAAATACTGTTTCTTGGTCTGATGCGGCACCTTCCAATACGACAAGCTACAAGATTTTTCGAGACGGTTCAGTTGTCAAGATCATTGCGAGTTCAGACCCTGAATTTAGCACTCGAATCTGGGATAATGATTTAGGGTCCGGTTCAGGAGAAAGTTTTTCGTATAAAGTGCAGGCGTTAGGCCCTAAAGGGTCAAGCCCGCTTTCGAGCGCAAAATCAGTTACTACTTTTACTTGCGGAGTTACGCCGACCGCTCCATCTAGTTTATCTGTAAGCATTTCTTGCGTAGCGGGAATCCCGCAATCTGAATTGTCGTGGAATGCGAGCCAAAACGCGTATTCATACCGAATTTATAGGGGACAGGGCTTAAGTACGCCGGTATTGACATATAATACGAGAATTTCTCCGGAAAAAGATAAAGGGAGCTACGCTTTGAATTTCGGAGGCGCAGACAACACGACAACAGCGGATAACTATACGGTGCGCATTCCAAACAGCAACGCGCTTGATATTAAGGGCGATTTGACTATTGCCCTCTGGGTGAACACAAATACTAATACTGTTGGGTCGGAAGACACCTTAGTTTCAAATCGCAGAAATGGAAGCGGCAACGGAACAGCGTATGAGTTTAGGGTTGGGCCGGGCAGAAATCTCGCGTTCAACCAAGATTGTGGACGGATAAGTGGCCCAACCTCACCCGCTTGCACTGTTTCCGGAAGTACAGGAAGCGGGTCCACTGTAAACTCTTCCCAAACAATCTCAATGAACACCTGGCACCATATAGTTGTTAGGAGAATGGGAGCAAAAACTATCGCGTTTTTCATAGATGGCGCCAAAGACCCTATTGGAGACCAAAATTTATCAGACAACGCGGGAGATGAAAATCAGCCCGTGTTGATGGGCGATAACTCTTCCGGAATTAGAGATTTCGGCGGGCTAATGGATGACATTCGTGTTTACAACAGAGCTCTATCCGACATCGAGATTCAAGGCATTGCAAGCGGTGTTTATGAGAATGAAGAAGGTCTAGTGGGGGTATGGCATATGGATGAAGGTTCTGGAACGACAGTAAAGGACAGTTCCGGCCTCGGTAATAACGGAGTATTAGATATAGGTCCGCCTATTTGGGTTACGCTTTCTTCGGCGGACAGTTCTTTCGATTCTGGACCTTTAGTGAGCGGTGAAAGTTACACATATTATGTTACAGGGTTTAGTAATGACAATGAGAGCAATCCATCAAACACGATTTCGATTATAGCTAACTGCAATCCCACGGCGCCTGTTTTGACAACAACCACGCAATGCGTATCGGGGGACTCGGGGTTTCTTCTTGAGTGGGGCGCGGATCCGAACACCGATTACTGGGATATTTTCAAAAGGAGAGACGAGGATCCGTTTACTTTTCTCGTTAGGGTTTTCCCGCCGGCACTTTCTTATTCGGATAGCGATGTCGAAAACGCGGTTGATTATGATTATTTTATTACCGCGGTGGGATTTTCGGGTAGTACTGTATCCAATTCAGACGGAGGAACATCGCTTATGTGCTTGAATCCTCCATTAAAACCCGCATTTATAAACAGCACTCCAGACCCGGTATGCTTTGGAACAAGCTCAAGGGTGAAGCTGGAATGGAGCTCTGATATAACCGGCAACACTATTTTTTTCAATGTACGCCGCAATAATGTGACTGCCGGAGAAACCGGTTTTGCGATAAGAAATCCGGGTCTAGCCGGTGATGACACGGATGATTACGATCTTGTCAGCCCGGATAACGATTATGAATATAAGATAGAAGCCGTGGGTTCGGGCACAAACAATATATCCCTTTCAGATGTAAGTCCGATTGTTACGGGCCTTGACTGCGTTAATTTACCGCCAAGCCCGGCAAATTTATCGCTAAATACGATTATTTCCACCGCGGCTCAAGTTTCGGTTTCAATTAGTTGGTCAGATTCCGGTCCAGAACAGGATTACAGGGTTTTCAGGTCCATTAATGGAGGCGCGACATTCAGCGAAATCGCGCATCTTGTTGCAGGAAGCGAGTATTTTGATTCCGACAGCACAATATTCTATGTGGATAACACTATTACGGATGGCGTTTCGTATGTTTACAGAATTTACGCATACAATAATTCAGCGTCTTTTGACTCATCGAATCCGCTTAAGTCATTCAATTCAACTAGCGAACCCGAAGGTGGAATAGCTTCCAATGATCTAAACACAGCTATTCCGATTGCTATACCCGGACCGTTTACGGCCGAAGGCCAATGGATAAATCTTCAAACCGGACCATTTAGGGTTACATGGGAAGAGTCCGACACAACTGCAAATGGAGAATGCATTATCTATAATGTATTGAAGGATGACAATGTAAATTTCAGCTCGCCTCAAGTCGTCTGCTCTGATATTACGGAAGAAAGTCCGGATTGCAGAGGAGTACCCGGACCGGAGGACTTAGAATGCGACGATGTAGCGCCTACTCTGTTTGAGCGTTTTTACAAGGTTACAGCGACAAATGTTGCCGGTTCGACTGATTCGAGTATAGTGGAATTGACTCCGCCGTTGCCTAAATACAAAGAGATAACGCCTTAGTATTTTTAGATGAATAATTTTATACTTAGCCAATATCAGTAAGCATTGAGTGAATAGGATGGTTTGACTGTTTTATTAAATACTGATTATGATGATCGGCAATGGCTAAGACATTAAAACGAAGAAAAGGTGATTTGGGAGAAGAAATAGGGGCCGAGTATCTTAAAGATAACGGCTATAAAATTATTGAAAGAAATCATTCTGATAAATTTGGAGAACTGGATATAATCGTGAAGAAAGGCAAGGTTATAGTTTTTGTGGAGGTTAAATCGCAGGAAATGATTGGTGAAAATTCTCTGTTTCCAGAAAGAAATGTGGACGATAGGAAGCAAAAAAAGCTAATACTGGCGGCAGAAAGGTATTTGATAGAAAATAATTACCCCGATAACACCGAGTGGCAAATAGATGTTATAGGAGTCGAACTAAATATGGATATACGGCGAGCTCATGTTAGGCATACGAAAAATGCGGTATCTTCGCGATTTTTTTAGTTTTTATGGATAATAACCGTAATATGTTAATCTGATTTTTACCCGCGGATATTAGCGAGTAATCACTCTAGCTTATTATGACTATTGGGATGTTTATGGATATAATTAGTTCCGGCACTAGCAAATTCATAATAGATGCGCTGGGTTGGACGGGACTGATACTTCTTTTTCCGGCTACCTGGTTTCAGATAATAAAAAACTACAAAAGGAAATCAACTCAAGGCGTAAGTCTTATGATGTTTTTGAGCTTATTTACAGGGCTGTGCCTTTTCTTTATAGTATCATTGTTCCAGCAGACACCTTTGCCGGTTATAGTTCAGTTTGCTATGGGAGGTTTGGGAAATGGGATTGTCCTTTTACAAATGGCAGTTTACAAAAACGGTAGATAGCGAAATAGGAGGCGCATATGACTAGATCGGGAAATATTATAGACAGCATAAAAAAAGGAACGCCAAATCATTACCAGCCATTACCGGTCGTGCTTTCTGAAGGAGACGGATGCTGGGTAAAAGATGTGGCGGGAAAGAGTTACCTTGATATGCTTTCGTGCTATTCGGCCGTAAATCTTGGATACAAGCACCCTAAACTCACGAAAGCCATAACGACGCAACTCGATACCGGGCTAACTGCTTGTTCTAACGCCGTTTACAACGATAAGCAGATTTTTAATACCAAATTGGCAGAGTTTTGCGGGTATGACAAAGCACTTGTGATGAATACCGGAGCGGAAGCGGTTGAAACATTCATTAAACTTGCCAGGAAGTGGCGCAGTTTGAATCGAGTGAGGGTGGGGGGCATAGGCGATACGGCGGAAGACGACGCGGAAATTATAGTATGCGCGAACAATTTTCACGGGCGCACAACCACAATTATCAGTTTTTCATCCGAACTTTTGTACCGAGAAGGTTTTGGGCCTCAAACGCCGGGTTTTAGGATTATTCCATACGGAGATATTAAAGCGCTGGAGCAGGCCATAAACTTTAAAACAGCGGCGTTTTTAGTGGAGCCGATTCAAGGCGAGGGAGGAATCAACATACCGCCCCAAGGGTATCTATCGGAGGCAAAGCAAATTTGCGCGCAAAAAGGGGTGCTTTTTGCGTTGGATGAGATTCAGACGGGCTTTGGAAGGACAGGAAAAATGTTCGCATGGGAGCATGAAGACGCGAAGCCGGATGTGTTGATTCTCGGAAAGTCCTTAGGTAGCTACATCCCAGTTTCCGCAGTGCTTGCGGATAAAGAAAAAATGGACGCGGTTTTTACTCCGGGTACTCACGGTAGCACATTTGCCGATAATCCCCTTGCCTGCGCGATAGGAATCGCGGTACTCGAGGTTTTTTCCGCGGAAGGGAGCAAGCTTTTGGCAAATGTCAGTAAAAATGGCCGATGGTTTACGAAACAGCTAAAAGGAATAAAAAATCCGCACATTAAAGAAGTACGGGGCAGGGGACTTTTCGTGGGCGTGGAGCTTTTACCTGAGGCCGGAGGCGCAAGACGGTTTTGTGAGGCGCTGGTTCAGCTTAAACCCTCGGGAATAATATGCAAGGAAACGCATAAAAATGTAATACGGTTCGCGCCGCCGCTCATTATTGCGAGAGAAGAGTTGGAATGGGCGGTTGATAGGATAAGGCAAGTTTTAGAAAATTAACAAAAAAAGGCCCTTACGCGGGGTCTTTTATGTTATAATTTAACTGCTTATTGCGAGCCGGATGTGTTTCCGGTGCTATATAGGGTCGTTGTTAATTATATTGACGATTTTTATAATTATTGTATTCTTTGGTTAGATTGCCAAATAGGTGCAAACGGAAATAAGTATGAATATAAAGAGGATTCTGGCTATATTTTCAATATTTTCAATCCTAGCAATTTCTGTAACTGCGGTTTGGGTTTTTGTATTTAGGAATAGCGCAGAACTCCCCCCCGCTAATACTACGAGTATTGAAGATACCGAAAGTCCTGATAGGTTTGTTGATGAAGTTTTGGAGAATAAGAGAAGCAAAAGCGCGAATATAGCGGAAGCGGAAACTCTAACTTTAGACCTTTATGGTCTTATAAATAGGTATAATAGCGAAAAATCTGAAGATAGAGAAGAGACAATAAGCCAAATCAAAGCTGTAGCTAAAGAGCGAAAGGCGCATATGTTGCTTATAGCGGAGTTAAGCCCTGACGACTTTTTACGGCTGGAAATCCCAAGAGATTTAAGGAGTCAGCTTCCGCGGGACGCAAGAGCTGATATTGAGGACTGGGTTACAAAAAACGGAACGATTTCTCACTTTTCAGTGCATAATTTCGAGGAATTCGGCGAATACATAAGCGTAGTCGCATTGAGAACTTCGGAAGGGTCTTTTTTGTTGTTGAGCTCCAAAATCGGTGAGTTATCGCTTAAATCTTTTGTTTCAAATACGGATGTCAGTATTAGTGGACTAGTACTCGGCGATAGAATCTTCGTTCTAGATCCGGAAACTGATATCAAAATAATGAAA
>Ga0209542_10003057_pt1 | contig 36355 bp, 32 predicted proteins | sample RifCSPhighO2_01_FD_184028 | JGI IMG/M metagenome (GOLD analysis project Ga0209542, IMG submission 184028) | Soil microbial communities from Rifle, Colorado - Rifle CSP2_plank highO2_0.1 (SPAdes) (version 2) | ecosystem: Environmental > Terrestrial > Deep subsurface > Rock core/Sediment ...
GTTCCATTCTGGGTATATTTTATATATTCGGAAACGGAGATTTTGATACAAGATTGGTTCAGGGCGGATATCTGGGAATTGTTCTCGGCGCACCTCTTTTGTCATCTGTTGGTTTTGGGGCCTCATTATTGATTCTTGTTGCTCTTATTGTTGTTGCATTATTGGTGTCATTGAACGTTCCGCTTTATGGATTGATAACCAAAAAAGAGGAGGAGGAAAAATTAGTTGATAATGTTGTGATTAAAAAAGGCTCGGAAGTTATTGACCAGAAAAGACAGGAACAGAAACCTGCTCTTGTTGCTAAGCCAGTTAAGGTTGAAGAAAGAGAATTTGTAATTAAGAATTTCAAGAAGGGCAAATGGACACTTCCGCCGACTGATTTATTGCATGAAGATCAGGAGGAGGCCGTCACCGGAGACATCAATGCCAGTGCATCTATAATCAAGAGAACTTTGGGTAATTTCGGAATTGATGTGGAAATGGGTGAGGTTTCTATCGGGCCTACAGTCACTCAATTCACACTAAGACCGGCTATGGGCATGAAGTTATCAAGAATTGCCGCACTTCAACAGGATATATCTCTGGCCCTTGCGGCTTATCCGATTCGTATTGAAGCTCCGATTCCGGGTAAGTCTTTGGTTGGCATAGAAGTTCCAAACAAGAAAGTTGCGTTGATAGGTTTGAGGAATATGTTTGACCATGATGATTTCAAAAAATCAAAATATTTTCTGCCTTTGGCTTTGGGACGAGATGTTGCGGGTAATCCGATTTTTGCTGGACTTGAAAAAATGCCCCACCTCATGATTGCGGGAGCAACCGGTACTGGAAAATCCGTCAGCATCAACACAATTCTTTTGTCTATGCTTTATAAGCATTCTCCCGAAGTTTTGAAATTGATTTTGATTGACCCGAAGCGTGTGGAATTAACTTTGTTCAACGATATTCCGCATTTGATAACCCCTGTCATTACTGACAACAAAAAAGTTCTTGGAGCCTTGAAGTGGTCATTAGGAGAAATGGATAGGCGATACGATGCCCTTTCAAAGAGCGGTTCCAAAGACATATTTTCTTACAACACAAAGATGGTTGATAAAGATCAGCCGATAATGCCGGCGATAGTGATTGTGATAGACGAATTGGCGGATTTGATGGCTTCGTATGGACGCGATGTTGAAGCAGCCATCGTTAGACTGGCTCAAATGTCCCGAGCGGTGGGAATACATCTAATTTTGTCCACCCAGAGGCCTTCTGTTGAGGTTATTACGGGTCTTATCAAAGCCAACATCACTTCCCGCATAGCCCTTCAGGTTGCCAGTCAGATTGATTCAAGAACAATTCTTGACATGGCCGGAGCCGAGAAGTTGTTGGGTAAAGGAGATATGCTTTTCTTGGCGGGAGATGTTGCCAAGCCACGAAGATTGCAGGGTGCGATGGTGACTGAAAAAGAGGTTAAAGATGTCATGAAGTTTATTCACGCGCAGGCAGAAAACATGGAAGTAGACGAAGAGAATGATTTGAAACTTGATTTTAATGCTAATACCAACTCTAGCGGAGGATTTACCGGTGGAGGAAATGAAGATGTTGATGATGATATGTATGGCGAAGCTAAAGAGACGGTTGTGTTGGCGGGTAAGGCATCTGCCTCGCTATTGCAAAGAAGGTTGCGTGTCGGATATGCCCGTGCTGCCCGCTTGTTGGATATACTTGAAGAGAAGGGTGTTATTGGGCCTGGAGATGGTGCAAAGGCCAGAGAGGTCTATATCAGACCCGATGGTACAGTGGCCCAAGAGCCGGCCAATCTGATTGGGGTGAGCGGAATAAACGCGGACACTCCTGAAGCTGAAGCCGACGAAATTGAAGGTGTCTAAATTGATGACACAACCTCTACGCGTACGGAGGGAGACGCCTTTTTAAAAATTTACTAATTTTGTAAAAAGTGTCTCCCTCCGCCGGTTGCTTGGTAAGCAGGTGTCACTTGGCAATAGAAGTTCAAATCCTTCTGGGGGTTGCTTTTTTGTTGAAACTGTGATATGGTAGGCACACATTAGTTCGTTAACCCGAGACACCAGGAGGGCAGATATGACGAAGATACGAAAGGGGCCCGCGAAGGCGGCCGAGGCTCCCACGGGCGCACGCTACGAAGAGCTGAAGCGGATGCTCACCGAGCGTCAGCGTGAAATCATGGCCGAGGTTCAGGGCAAGATTCGCGATGTGCGCACCGAGGGGGCGGAAAATCCTCAAAAACATGGGGCATGGAATTCCAGTGACCCAGAGATTGACATCCAGGAGGATATTGAATTCGCCCTCATCCAGATGAAGGCGGAGACGCTGGAAAAGATCAATCAGGCGTTGGCTCGGCTTGAAGAAGGGACCTATGGTCACTGCTTCGAGTGCGGCGACGAGATCGCTCAGCCACGGCTTCGCGCCCTGCCGTTCGCGGTTCGTTGCAAAGACTGCGAAGAAGCCCGCGAGATGGCTCAGCAACACGAACGCGCACAGGCGCGTCGTAGCCGAGATTTTTTTGATCCTGGCTTTGGCAAGAACTGAAACACTATTGCTTTGGTAGAAAAACAGGGGAGCCCCGACATGTCGGGGCTTTTATTTTTGACTGAAAATGTTATATTCTTTTGTAGCACTTTTTGTTTATGAGGAAGAGAAATGAGCCAACAAAAGAGAATCTTTCTGATTTGTCCTGTGCGTGATGCTGACGAATCTTTAAAATTAGCACTGGGTAGATACGTGGCAAGGCTTGAAGCAAGGGGTTTTCAGGTTCACTATCCGGCGTGGGATACTAAGCAGGATGACCCAACCGGCGGATATGACCTCTGCCGGACAAATTTTAGAACAATGTTGGATGCCGAGGAAATTCATATCTGGTACGATGAATCTTCAAACGGTTCCAAGTTTGACATGGGCGGTGTTTTCATGATGCACATGCTTGGCATGAGAAAAAATATTGTGATTGCAAACGAGGATCATATTTTGGTAGACACGCAAAAGAAAAGTTTTTTAAGAGTTATGAGGTGATTAGCGCAACTTTGCAAGTAGACCAGATTTAGGGCAATGTATCAACATTGCTTTTTTATTATTATCTATTAAGATTAGTGAATAAATTTAATTCACTGCTTGAGGGAAGCAAACTCAAAAATGGCAAAAAAACAAACAGAGGAAAAAGAACAAACAACAAACAATAAACAAGTAGACATGACCATAAAGGAGATTCAGGAGAAATATGGCGAAGGGTCTTTAATGCGTTTGGGAGATGTTAAGAGGGTAAACATTGATGTTATTCCAACCGGGTCCATCTCTTTGGATTTGGCGTTGGGAGTGGGCGGAATACCAAGGGGCAGGGTTATTGAAATATATGGTCCGGAAAGTTCCGGTAAGACAACTCTTTGTCTGCACATAGTTTCTGAGGCCCAGAAAAGGGGCGGGGTCGCCGCTTATATTGATGCTGAACACGCGCTTGACCCTGAATATGCCAAAAAGATTGGAGTTAATTTGGGGAATCTTTTGATATCTCAACCCGATACAGGCGAGCAGGCATTGGATATTGTTGAATCATTAGTTAAGTCGGGAGGCATTGATGTGATTGTCATTGATTCGGTGGCGGCATTAACACCGAGAGCGGAAATAGAAGGCGAAATGGATCAACAGCATATGGGTTTACAGGCGAGATTAATGTCCCATGCTTTGAGAAAACTTACCGCCATTGTTGCCAAATCCAATACATCCATAATATTCATTAATCAATTGAGAATGAAGATTGGAATTATGTTTGGAAACCCCGAAACAACTCCAGGTGGAATGGCTTTGAAATTTTATTCTTCCGTCAGAATTGAAATCAGAAAGGCCGCTCAAATTCAGGCAGCCGAGAAGATAGTGGGGAATAGGGTCAAGGTTAAAATTGTTAAAAACAAAGTCGCTCCTCCGTTCAGAACATGCGAGTTTGATATTCTCTATAACGAAGGCATTTCCAGATACTCCGATGTTGTGAATGCAGGGGTTAAGTATGGCGTTCTTGCCAAAGCCGGAAGCTGGTATAATTATGGCGAACAAAAGCTCGGCCAAGGCGTGGAAGGCTCCCGCCAATTCCTCAAAGAAAATCCGAAGGTAGAAAAAGAAATCGTCACTAAAATAAAAGCCGCAGCTGTGTTGGAGGCATAGATGCTTCACCACCTGAACAGCTCATACAACCTCTATGCATACGGAGGGAGACACTTTTTACAAAATTAGTACAATTTTTAAAAAGGCGTCTCCCTCCGCTGGTTGTTTAGGTAGTTAACTGATAATTGGCAAGCGAGGTCAAATTAATTTGAAAATAAGGTTGGGTTGACAAGTTGATTTTAGGGGAGTATAATACCATTAATGCTTGGGGAGGCTCCACAGGGGTCCGCAACCTGGGCAGGTCAACAGAGTGGCCCATTCTTTGTCTTTGTCTTGGTCTTGGGTGGGGTTCTGGGGGTTCCCGGAGCCTCACCCGCCTTTTTTTATAATATAGTCTTGCGAAATTAGGTCGTATATAATATGATTTAATTTCGCGAGGTTGGCACACTGGGACAACACTGTTCCTGAAACGGCTGAGTGGACCTGGTTACTACCAGCCTCGTGAGCTCTTTTTAATAATCTAGGCCATCTCCGCCGGGCCGAGTAATTGGCGGAAGGAAACACCACTCTCCTTAAGCAGTGGTTGCAGAGGAAGTTATGGACAAAGACCCCGCGAGACAGACATCCCAGCCAGCAGACTGGCTACGCGACCCACTTCCGAAGGGATATCAACGACCAGTTGAGCGGCGACTCTTCGTCGTCGGCGGTTTGGTCGTTGGCTCCCGTCGTGATGATGCCTTGGAGGTCAAGGCCAGCGTCGATGAAGAGAGCAGACAGGTGCTCCGAAGTCTATAGGGTTAAGGGGGCAGGCCGAGTTGTTAACTCGGCCTTTGTTATTTTTATAAACACACAAAAACCGCTTGAAGCGGTTTTTGGTTTTATTTCACAGTTTGATTTCGAGTGTATGGCATGATTGCCATGAAGCGGGCGAGTTTGACCGCTTCGGCTACTCTTCTTTGGTGTTTGTTGCAAAGCTGATTCCTCTTGCTTGTGGCAATCTTAAATTGGGAAGTGACATACTTCCTTAAAAATTGAGTGTTTTTGTAATCAACCCTTGATATATTATCCTGACAAAATTTGCATTCCATATGTTTAAAACGGTAAATCTTTTTCGTTAATTTTCATCTCATCTTCCTCAACTCCTGAATTCATGGGCTCGTCAGCATCAATTATTGGAATATCCGCATCTTTAACAGGCAATGACGGACCTCGTACTGCCTGTCCGCCGAAGCCTTGCGAAGGCTGGGAACCAACTGAAGGTCCTTTGATATCAGATACTTCAGCCGAATAATTTCCTTGTCCGCCTGCTGATTTTGGTCCCATCTGTAAACTTTCGGCAATTATCTCGGTAACATATCTTTTAACATTGTCCTGTCCGGTCCAGTTTCTTGTTTGCAATCTGCCCTCAATCATTACCAAGCCACCTTTCTTTAAATACTGACTGGCAATCTCGCCTAATCGGCTCCATGCAATTACGGTATGATATTCGGTAGCATCTTTTCTGCCTCCTGAAGGATCTTTCCAAACTCTGTTTGTTGCCATTTTTAAAGTCGTAACGCTTTGACCGCTTGTGGTAGACCGTGTTTCCGGGTCATGGGTTAATCTTCCTATTAAATATACCTTGTTCAGATTCATATTTTTATTTAATTATAATCCTTCTATTATTTCCTCTAATTTTTTGTCTAATTCTTTTGATTCCGGTTTTGGCTCTCCGGGGGCGGCAGTCTTGGCTTGAGCTCTCTTTTCCTGTCTTTCTTTCATCTTAATCTGTTTTAACATGGACTGTTTCTTTTGTAAATCGGAAGGCAATTTAATTATCAGGTATCTCATTACGTCGGGGTTTAATTTAAGCTGTTCATTCAATTCGTCTAAAGCTTGTGATTCGGACAAATTAAACTGAATATATCCGAAAAAGCTGTAACCATGATGTTTTATCTCGTATGACAGATGTGTCTTTTCGGGTTCTTTTGAATAAGAAATAACTCCCTTGTTGGAGGTTATAATACTTTCAATTCCTTGTCTTATTTCCTGAACTTTGGCCTCTTCCAAGTCTGGGTTTATGTGAAAAGCTAATTCATAGTTCGTTTGCAACATGTTGTAGTTTGTTTATGGAGTTAGTCCGAGAAATAGGGAGGAGGTGCTCCGCTAATGGGTATTTTCTCAAGGCCTAAAACCATTTATTAATGTGGCTATATCTTAGCAATTTGGCCCTAAAATGTCAATCTTTGCTCCAGCCAGTTCCCAATCGCGGCGGCTCTTTTTCCGGCCAGTCGGCAATCATTACAAAAACCTCTGCGTTAAGGGGTTTATTGTCATGAGCGAGCATGGTAATAGCGCAGACGCGATGCATTCCCTCAACTACTACAATATCGCCGTTCGGCATACGAAGTGCGGTCAGAGTGGTCGGGGAGGGAAAATTATTTGCTATTTCCCGAACGTACCAATGGTTATTAACTCCGGGATGGGCGAGGAGGTCTTTTAAGAAAGGCGGCTTTTCTTGAAATGAATTATAGAACCATTTACTCCAGCCATGGAACATGCCGCCTCTCCATTCCGGTACTGACTTGGCGGGTTCATTTACTTTATACAAATTCCAATTCAGCTCTTTTTCAAACAAAGGAGCGTGCGTGGTGTGCCTCCAATCTTCCCAAGATTTAAATCCTTTGGATTGCCAAACACCCCTCCAGTGTTCAAGTGGTTCTTCAATTTCTCGCCAAATATCAAAAACTTGTGATGCTGTGAGTGGTTTAATTAGTTTTAAGTTATTTAGCATGTTTTCATTATACTTTTACTTCGAGAGAGTTTGAACTTTTATTGCCAATCATCACCCCAAACCTAAGCAATCGGCGGAGGGGGTGTGCTTTTTTAAAATCAGTAGAATTTTAAAAAAGTGCACCCCGCAGCATGCATAGAAGTTGTGTGAGCTTTCTTTATTTTCCAATAAGAATTTCAACCACATCGCCTTCTTGGATGATGTAATCTCGACCGACAGTTTTGATAAGGCCTTTTGCGCGGGCGGGCACATAACCGCCTGCTTCCAAGAGGGTTTTCCAGTTGATAACTTCAGCGCGGATGAATAATCTTTCAAAGTCAGTATGAATTGCACGGGAGGCTTTGGGTATCAGATCGCCTTCGTGGGCAGTCCAAGCGCGGGTTTCATCTTCACCAGTTGTAAGAAAAGTCACCAAGCCAAGAGTTTTGTAGCTTTGTTTAATAAGGCGGTCTAGGCCGGCATCTTTCATGTTAAAACCAACAAGATATTCTTTTTTCTCATCATCTGTCGCTTCGGATAAAATTAATTCTAAGGGGGTGGATAAAACAACATAATCCCTTCCGGCCATGGCTTTTAATAAATCAGGCCCAGGTTTCCAGCCATCAGACATTTGGGATTCGGAAACATTGAGAACGAAGATTACTTTTTTATCGGCAAGAAGTTCAAGTGGGGGAAGGTCTTTATCTTTTTTATCATTTCTTTTTTCTTTGGTCTGAAGGTCGGCAAGCTCAAGTTCTGTTTGGATGATTTCTATGTCTCCAACGGGGTCAATTTTATTGTGGACATGAGTGATATTTTTGTCTTCAAAAACGCGAACAACATGAGCGATAGCATCTACTTCTCGAATGTTGGCAAGGAATTTATTTCCTAGACCTTCGCCTTGAGATGCGCCCTTCACAAGTCCGGCAATGTCATAGAATTCTATAGTTGTGTTGATTATCTTTTTTGAATTGGAAAGCAGTGCCAATGGTTTTAAGCGTTCATCGGGCACAGCAACAACACCAACATTTGGATCAATGGTGGTGAAAGGGTAGTTCTGAATATCTACCTGTTTGTTGGTCAGAGCCTTGAAAAGGGTACTCTTGCCCACGTTCGGAAGCCCGACAATACCGATACTTAACATTCTGTTACGGTATCATAAATTGAGGAAAAACCAAAAATAAAAAGCCCCTAATTTAGGGGCCAACATTTGAAGGGTTGTCTGGTTTTACAATCGGGTCATACCACCTGTGGCCATCTTCACAAGTGAAAAAAACAACCCAAATGCCTGAATAAAATTCCATATCGCCCGAAACTGTAGGCTTATTACAGTTTTTGTCCTCAATGCTTTTGGGGCAGGTTTTATTTTCAGCAAAAGTTTTTTCTATTGCAGAACGAGGGGGCAGAGGGTTTTTTGTTTCCGTCATTCCAGACCCATCTTTTCTTTGACTTCTTTTAGAGTGGAACTGGCTAATACCTTAGCTCTTTCTTCTGATTTTGTCAACACGGACAAAACATATTCGGGGTCATTTTTTAGTTCGGCATACTTTGCTTGAAATGGCTTGAGAAAATTAACCACCACTTCGGCTAAATCCGATTTAAAGTCGGCATATGACCTTCCCTCGTATATTGTTTCAATTTGTTTTATGTCTTTGCCGGACAGGAGGTGGTAAATGGTGATTAAATTTGAAATGGCAGGTTTTTCTTCTTGATTAAATAGAATATATTTTCCGGAGTCAGTGACAGCTTTTTTTATTTTTTTTCTAATATCATCAGGGCTATCTGATAAAGCGATTCCTTCATCTCCCGTTTTGGACATTTTCTTTGAGGCGTCTTGGAGGGACATTATTCTGGCGCCTTCAGTCAGCTGAGCTTTTACTGCCGGAAAAGTATCTCCAAACATTGAATTAAATTTTCTGCCGATTTCATTCGTCAGGTCTATGTGGGGCATTTGGTCTTCCCCGACAGGAACAAGGTTTGATTTGTAAATTAAAATATCAGCAGCCATAAGAACAGGATAGTCTAAAAGACCTATATGGTTGTATTTGGGGGATTTGGCAAGTTGCTCTTTGTAAGTAGGGAGACGATCTAACCAACTTACAGGAGTGATGGTATTGAAAATCCAGGCGAGTTCGGTGTGCTGGGGAACTTTGGATTGGCGAATGAGCAATGCTTTTTCCGGATTAACACCGGCAGCGAGATAGTCTAAAACTATATCCATGACTTGTTCGTGGTATTTTTTGGGATCAAAAGGGGTAGTGATGCCATGATAATCAACCACAGCAAAGATGGCTTGGTCGGCTGTGTTTTGAAGTTCTATCCAGTTTTTGATTGCCCCAAGATAATTACCAAGATGCAATTTACCTGACGGCCGTATGCCTGAAAATACTTTTATCATGTTTACTAATGATAACCAAAAAATGTTCTACATTCAAATTTTTTGACACATTGGGTGTGGTGTGTTATCTTGTTTCGGCTGTTCGTTGAAAGGGAAAATGTCCATGAGAAAAGGTCTTTTCGTCGCTTTCTTTGCTATTTTGGTGTTTGTTCCAAAAACATCTTTTGCCCAAAGCACATTGGATGTGGCTCATCACTTTGATTTGCCTCAGGTGTCGGTGGAAGTTGTGAATAGCCCAAGAGAACACCACTTCGTGTTGGGCGGATACAGCGTTTCATTGTTCCGTGCCGGAAACTTGAGATTCCCACGCGTGGGAATTGATTGGCAATATCGCAAGCGCCCGGGCGACAGTTGTGATTGCCACAAGGACGCCACGGGCCATTGGTTGGCAGTTGGAGGTGCTTCCTATGTTCTTTATGAGGGCTGGGATGACGAGTGGAATTTAATCTTTGGAACATCCTATGACCTAAAGGGCGATAGACTCCGCAACAGACTCGCCGTCAATGTCGGCGTGTCGTATGTTTTCGGTAAGACCCAGTAATGGGTCTTTTTTGTTTTTGTGGTTGACAGAGGTGTTTATTGGCATAAAGTTAGAGTTAAGTTCATTGAAATTTGGAGATTATCTCATGAAGATAGCTTGGGTCAAAAAGTTGTTTAGAATTTTATACTTAGCTCCAATTGTGCTTGTTGTGAGTTTGTTGGTAACAACCCTTTTTATATATTTTGTGGTTGTTGTTGATATATATGCAAATACGGAAAAATTAAGCGATGTTAATCCTTCTATTAATGCTTATTGTGAAAAAATAGCTCTCAATCCAAAATTTACAAAAGGTCCAGTGGTCTTTAGAGTAGATAATGGAACATTGTTTTCTCGTCTGGATTTGTTTATTAGTGGAAAAAGCTTATCTGGATATTCTCCGTTTTTTATATTTCCTCATCATCGGACAATTATTTTGTCTAAGGAACTATTAAAGATGGATAAGACGATCTTAACATATATGATCGCACATGAACTCGGACACATACAGGGCGGATTAAAGCATTTTGGTTCATCAAGAAAAATGGAAAATTATGCTAATGATTTTGCAACAGAAATTGTTAAAACAAAACCCTAAAAAAGAACCTCAGTGGGAGGTTCTTTTTATATTAGTCCACTTCTATTAATACTGGCAATATCATTGGTCGGCGTTCTGTTTTTTGGAAGAGGAAGAGGCCAACTTGATTTCTTATTTGGTCTTTAAGGAAGGGGAGATTGGGCTGTTGGTGTCCGCCTTTGCCCTCAACGATAAACTTAATTCTCTTTCGGACTTGAGATAAAAGTTCCTTGTTTTCTTTTAGGTATATGAATCCACGAGAAATAATATCCGGACTACCCCTGACTGTGCCGGTCTTGGAATGTATAAGAACAACAACTACGAACATTCCATCTTCAGCCAAGACTTGTCTGTCTCTTAAGACAACATTGCCTATGTCGCCGATACCAAGTCCATCAACAAAGACATAATCGGAGGGGGCTCGCATCTTATCAAACCACCACTTATCTTTTTCCAGATTAATTACGGTTCCATTGTCGGCAATAATTACGTTCTCTTCGGGAATGCCTTCTTCTTGAGCCATTAAGCCGTGATTGACCATCATGGAGTATTGGCCGTGAATCGGAAGCATGAATTTGGGTTTTATTAACCTTATCATCTCCCTTAAGTCTTCTTTGTTTCCGTGACCTCCGGTGTGAACATCCAACATTTGATAATTGAAAACTTTAGCCCCATTTCTATACAACTGGTCTTTCAAGAATTGGACATTAACCTCGTTTCCGGGAATAACAGAAGACGAGAAGATATAAGTGTCATTTTTGCTCGTCCGTAGGTAACGGTGTTCTCCGTTGGCGATTCTCATCAAAACGGCATTTCCTTCGCCTTGTGCTCCTGTAACAACGGCGACAACCTTATCTTTGGGATAACTGTTTACTTCTTCCATGCTGATTTGAGTACCCTTTTTTATTTTCAGGTAGCCGAGTTTTTTACATATTTCAACATTGGTTTTCATGGAATAGCCGTCAAAGACAACTTTCTTACCGAAGTTTTCGGAAATGGTTATAATTTGCTGGATGCGGTTTATAAGAGAAGCAAAAGTTCCAAGAATAATCATTCCGGTTGCTTCGGTGAATAATTTTTCAAGATTGGCGGTAACCTGCTGTTCCGATAATGAATGGCCTTCTTTTTCAGCTCCGGTGGAGTCGGACATAAGAACCAAAACTCCCTCTTCGGCGAGTTTTTTCATCTCGTCAATATCGGCAGGCAAGTCGTTTACGGGAGTATTGTCAAATTTAAAGTCTGAAGTGTGGACAATGGTACCTACTGGGGTTTTAATAACTATCTCAAGGTCGTCGGGAATAGAGTGATTAATACGAAGAACCTTAACCGTCAATTTGTCGCTTATTTTTATTTCATCCCCGGCCTTTACTTCATTAATCTCCAACGGTTTTTGGAACTTAAAATCATCCTGTCTTTTTATTAGGATGGCTCGAGTTAAAGCGGCAGCATAGATATCAGGGTCGCCAATTTTGTCTCTGATAAACGGCAAAGCCCCGATGTGGTCCATGTGACCGTGGGTAAAGAACATGGCTTTAATCATGTGTTTTTTATCATCAAGATAGCCGGTATTCGGAATAATGAAATCTATTCCGGGCATGTCTTCTCTCGGGAATCTTACTCCTGCGTCTATCAAAATTATCTCATCATCATATTGAACCGCCGACATGTTGCGTCCGACTTCACCCAGTCCGCCGAAATGGATAATTTTAAGACCTCCGATTTTGTTTTCGGTCGGTTTGTGGGGGGCGTCTTTTTCGTTTTTGAAGACCCTCACTTGTCTGACTACGGGTTTCATCCAGCGTCTTTTGGCTGATGGTGCCCTGCTGTTTTTTGGACTCATCATATTTAGTAAATTCCAATTTTCAATTTAAAATTTTCAATGAATTTTTAATATTCAATCAAAATTTAAAATTTGAGTTTTAAAATTAATTAGAGTTATTACTTTGTGGGCGAGAGAGGATTTGAACCTCCACGAGCTTACGCTCACAGCGCTCTGAACGCTGCATGTCTGCCAGTTTCATCACTCGCCCTCACACTTAGTGGGGATATGCATTGCTATGCTCAGAAGGACCAATCCCCACTAAGTGTGAGGGCGGAGCCCAAAAGAGTTTTCACGTGATTAATATGAGAGAATTAACGTTACTAACAGTATACACTAAATTCTTAAACAATGCAAGGGTCTTATTTCCAGCCCCGCTTGGAGTCTATATACCACTTTTCTACATTGGAAAATCTGTCCGAAGGCATGGATATTATTTTATTGCCGAATCCTTTAATGTTTTTGGTTTGGGCATATATATACAGCGGATTGTATAAGAATATGGCCGGAACATCTTCAACAACCAACTTCTGGAAATCCTGATACTGTTTCGCTCTTTCAAGGGGATTAAGCGTCTGCCGGGCTTTCTCCAAGAGGTCATCCACGGTTTTGTTGTCGTAAAGAGCTAAATTGAGTCCCGGATCACGCTTTTGTGAAGAGTGCCATAAGCTGAACGGGTCGGGGTCTGTGTTCAAAATTTCTCCAAAAAGGAGCATCTGATAGCTTCTGTCTTTTCTTGCTTGTGTGAGTTCCTGTGTCGGCAGTGCTTCAACAGTTAACTCTACTCCGATTTTGACCCACTGTTCTTTTAATAAATTGGCAGCATTGGCAAGTTCTGACCATGTTGGAGTAGTTAATCGGATGGTCAGTCTTTGGGCAACAGGCTTGTCGTTTTTAGATTTAGCTTTCTCTGTTTTGCTTAAAATTCCCTTGTCATCAGAATTACCCCAGCCGGAATCGGCAAGAAGTTTTTTGGCTTTGTCGGGGTCATAATCATATGTTTTTACATCACCAACCATGTCTAAAACTTCTCCTATCATGGGCGAGTTTGTCACCAGACCTTTTCCGTCAAGGATTTTATTTATAAGATCTTTTTTGTCTGTACCATAGCTTAAAGCGAGTCGGATGTTTTTATCTGATAATATTTTGGCTTCATTTTGATTAAAGAATACTCCGAAATATCTGGGGAGTTTGAGTTCTTGGATATTAAGACGCTTTTTAAATTTAATTTTCTTGACATTGTTGGCCGAAACAAAAGCCATACTTTCAATGCTGTTTTTGTTATATTCACTAAGCATCCTTTCTTCGGAGTCATAAAATTTTAATTCTATATGGTCTATGTATGGTCGACCGTCGTAAAAATTTTTATTTGACTCTAATTCATATGACATTATTCTGCCCTCGCTGTCTTTTTTGAGTTTTTTGAATTTGTAAGGTCCTGAGCCGATGGGTTTTAAATTAAAATCAGAAAGAGCGAAATTTACAGGTTTAACATCTTGCCAAATATGCTGAGGGAGGATGTTAATGGTTAGATTGTTTAAGAATTGGGCGTACTTGTTTTTTAGTTTAAGTATTACAGTGTGATTGTCCACCGCTTCAGCATCCACGCCTTGCCAGTTTATTCTTTGGAGGCTTCCATAGTCAGAGTTCTGCGCTGTTTGAATGGTGAACACCACATCATCGGCAGTTAAAGGAGTGCCATCTTGCCATTTTGCATTTTCTTTTAAGTAAAGCGTGTAATTTAAACCGTCGCTGGAGACCTCATAAGATTTGACTAAATCGGGAACGAGTTTTCCATCGTCGTTATATTTCATAAGGCCGGAATAAATTAGACTGACCAAATCACGGTCAACATCATTGTTTTGAGAGAGAAGGGGATTTATATAATGAGGTTCGCCAACGATTCCCTCGGTAAAGGAGCCTCCATAGTCAGGCGTTTCTTTGGTGTAGTGATAGAAGACAGTAAAAGGGAGCGACAACAGGGAGCCAAATATAATAAGCGATAAAGTAATAATTAAATAACGTTCTTTTTGGGAAAGAACCTTGGGGAGTAATCTTATTTTGGCGATACCGATATTTTTTAATATTGCTTCTTTGATGCCATTTATTTTAGGCACCTTCTCGTTATCGGATTTCAAACCAAAGAAGTCGTCAAGTTGATCATTATTTCCAAACATTTAGTTTAGTTTAAATTAGAGTGTTTTTACGCAAAGAATACCCTTGCAACAGAAACACCGAGAAACAAAATAGCAAAAACAATTGTGGCCCAAAAAATTATTTTCTCCGCGCCTCTCTTTGTGCTGTATTCCATAGAGCCACCCCCGAAAGTTGAAGAAAGACCTGTCCCTCGCTGTTGAAGCAAAATGGCTGCAATGAGCAGTAATGATAATCCTATCTGAGCATATGTTAATATTTGTGTTGTGTTCATTGTGTTATGAGTTTTTTAGTTATTTAATCAATTGCTTTGGTGGTAGCCGATACAAACATGTTTACTGTTGTAACTATTACAACGGCATACAAAAGTGTTGCTGTGTCTTTGATTGATACGAAGTCAAATATATAATCAACTGTCCATAAAAGCAACCCGTTGATGACCAAAGTGAAGAGTCCGAGAGTCAGGATTATTATCGGCATGGATATGGCTTTTAGCACCGGTTTGACCACAAGATTCAATAATCCCAGAAATACTCCGGCCATTAAATACTCTTTCCAGCTTCCACTTACGACAAAACCTGGCACGAAGTAGTAAGCCACATAAAGAGCCAAAGAATTCCCAAGTATCCTGACTAAAAAGCTAATCATACTATAGCTGTAACGATAGCATGAACCGACCCAGATTTCAACTTGGGTAGTTGACACAACCTCTATGCATACTGCGGGGTGTACCTTTTAAAAATATTTGCTAAATTTTAAAAAGGCACACACCCTCCGCCGGTTGCTTGGGTAGATAAATGGCAATTGGCAATAGAGGTTCAAATCTTTAATAAGGTAGTTTCAACGGCTCACTTGGTGAGCCGTTGAAAACGGCTAAAAAGGCCAGTTTTAATGCTATTGCGTTTTTATTTAGGTTATGGTATAATTAGGGTATCTTTGAAAATGGTAAGCCTTAAGTCTGCCAATTCTGGTGGATAAGAGGTTAGCCAAAGGAGAACGAGATGGAAACCAATCAGTTCGCGGAGTTCGTTTCTGCCGTTGTGCGGTCGTTGCCGCGTGACCTGAATCCGACCATGGCGCAAGGGTGGATTCAGAATCAGGGAGCGCTCACCAATGCGCTTCGCAAAGCCCTTGTGGCGATGTATCACCTCGTGGTGGACTACGCCCAGTCCCTTCAGCAGATGATCGCGGCCGGTCATTACGATTGGGTCAACAGCGACATCGAGAAGAACTTCTCGGTTCAAGGGAACGGACGCGTTGAGTTGGACGCCGAGCTCATTCACTTCAACCGTTCCATCGGTTCGGATGAAGCGTTGAAAGAACTCGAACGACTCGGCTATCGTGCCGGTACCGCCGAGGAACTGCTCGCCTTCGGAGCAGCAAATCCGGAGAAGCAGCGCGAGTTCCCGATTGTAGCTCTGGGCACTGTTCGGCACTTGGACGGCGACCGGCGTGTGCTCTTTCTCTGGAGTGTCAGGTTGAGGCGTAACCTGATCCTGAGCTGGTTCGTCAATGACTGGAGCGACTACTGTCGTTTCCTTGCCGTGCGCAAGTAGCGCTTGGGTTCTGGGGATCTTGCATCTTAAGTTTGGATGCTTGGTCCCTAGGGCCTTTTTTCTTTTTCAAAAAATTATATAATGAATGTGAACGAAAGTGTCTCCGGTGATGACTTGAGACCTCGTATCAAAAAATAATGAGTTGCAGAATATGTCTGGCCAAGGCTTGGCATAGCGTCGGCTCATAATTTTTCTAAAAATAACAATACTTGGTGCGCGCTTCTGGAGGAGTTTGACTCCCAAGTTAGATACAGCCCAAAGAGTATTCAATGGGCAGTGGTAATGGTGGCAGTGCGTACTATCACGGCACATGGACGGCAACCGGCATGTGCTCTATCTCTGGAATGACAGGTTGAAGCGTAACCTGAACCTGAACTGGTTCGACAATGACTGGAACGACAACTATCGTTTCCTTGCCGTGCGAAACTCTTGTTATTCCCAGCTTCATCGCTGGGTTTCGCGTTCTAATTGGCGTATCCACCCTCCAAGCATGCGCCCGATATCCTGCAATGGTTCTGATAATGAAATATATTTCTTATCATTAAGAATTTTTATTTCCCACGCTAATTGCAAAAAGAATTTACAGAGATCTAATTTTTGATTTGCGATGTTAAGATGTATAAGTTTATTATTTTTTGATGCATGACTTGCATTTAACAATGACTCAACTGTCTCAAGACATAGGGCGTCTATTTTGTTGCCGAGAGTATAACGAGATGTTTGCGGTATGTGCTGGACATGCGCATGCCATAATTTATAAAATTCGATAAACCTATGAATGATAGAAATACGCTGCGGGGGGGGGTATTATTGGAAAAATCCGGTTGGTTCATGGTTTTGAAGATATTATTTCTTTGGACAATTTTTTGATTGCTTGGAAGGAATTTTTGCCTGGCAAGAGAAAGAAAAGTGATGTCGTGGCATTTTCTGCTCGGCTAATGGATAATATTATAATTCTGCACCATGGTTTAGTCAATCATACATACAATCACAGCTCATATCAAGCATTCCGCATCAATGACCCCAAGCCAAGACAGATACATAAATCTTTGGTGCGGGACAGGTTATTGCACCATGCCATACATAGAATACTCTATCCTTTCTTTGACCGAACATTTGTTTCCGATTCATTCTCATGTCGGATAGGCAAGGGAACACACAAGGCACTGAACAGGTTTAGGCAATTTGGATGTGAAGTTAGCAGGAACAACACTCGGACTTGCTGGATATTGAAGTGTGACATTAGGAAGTTTTTTGAGAACATTGATCATGAGATTTTATTGGCAGTCCTTAAAGAATATATTCCTGACCGTAAAATTATTTGGCTTATGGAAAAAGTCATATTCAGCTTCTCGTCCGCTCCAGACCGAGGATTGCCTCTCGGAAACCTTACTTCACAATTGTTCGTGAATATTTACATGAACAAGTTTGACCAGTTTATTAAACATAAACTAAAAGCTAAATATTATATAAGATATGCCGATGATTTTGTAGTATTTTCTGATGATAAATCATGGCTTGAGGAGTTGTTACCTAAAATAGGTGATTTTCTTTCAGAACAGTTGAAGCTCAATATTCATCCTGACAAAGTATTTATCAAGACACTTGCTTCGGGAGTTGATTTTCTCGGTTGGGTGCATTTTCCAGACCATCGGGTATTGAGGACGACTACCAAAAGAAGAATGTTTAAAAGAGCCGAAGAAAATCCTAAACAGGAAGTTATTAATTCTTATCGAGGTCTTTTGTCTCACGGCAATGCTTACAAATTGAGAAAGAATGTGATTGGCGAATTTGATAAGGTGGAACCTATCTAAACAATTTTCTGTGCAGTTTTCTGTAATATCCAATGGCGAAGCGGTGGGCTTCTGAATCAATTGCTAAAAGAAGATTTCTGTCGGCGGGGGAAAGTTTGGTTAGGGCAATGGGGGTTTTTCTGCCAGACACATAAATTTTGTTTCCTTTGTGTTTTTTGTCTTTAGTTAAGGCAATAATTGGTATTTGTTTTGAGTTTTTGAATTTTGAATTTTGAATTTGTTTAGGATTTAGGATTTCGGATTTAGGATTTACAACAGCTTCGACCGATCGAAGTTGTTGTTTTCCTCCGTCAACAAGTATTAGGTCAGGGAACGGCCATTCATAATGCTTGAAACGGCGCTCTAACACTTGAGCTAGCATTTGGGTATCGCCCCATTTGATCCCGTACGAAGTCTCGCTCGCACTTTTAGCGCGAGTCCTTCGGACCTCGGCGAGGCTACTTCGTACGGGATGAATCTTGAACTTTCTGTAGAAATTCTTGTCCTGTTGACCATGAACAAATGTAACCATAGAGCCAGTAGCGTGAGCGCCCCCGATATTAGAGACATCATAACCCTCAATTCTTACTATCGGTTTTTGTAATTTTAATAATGATTCAAGTCCGGAACGGTGAGACTTTAAAATATTGGAGTTTTTTATTATCTTTGCGTTTTCAAATATTCTCTCCAGCTTTGTTATTTTATCACGCAGTTCAATAGCTTTTTCAAAATCATCTTTTCGGGCGAAACCCTCGGCTTCTTTTTTAATTTCTTTCACGAACGAAGTTTTTTTACCGTTTAGTATTTTTTTGATGGCATTTATGTTGTTCGTGTATGTTTTGTCGTCTTCTTTTATGGCGGCAGATTTTAAACAGCAAAAACCGAGACACTTTCCAATGTGATGATTAAGACAGTAGTTATGGTGAAGTTGGTTGCATGTGCAATAAGGAAAGACTCGTCTCAAGTAGCGGAGAGTGGTCTTTAGGGCCCCGATATCAGTAAATGGTCCGATAAAATTATGATTTTTTTCAGGCTGGTGGGTTATGAATATTTTAGGATATTTTTCTTTGGTAAAGCCGACAAACGCGTACTGTTTATCATCTCTCAATACAATATTGAACAAGGGGCGGAATTTTTTAATAAGTTGTGACTCCAAAATGAGAGCTTCAATATCAGATTCGGTGGCAATATGCTCAAGAGATTTCGCCAAAGAAATCATTTTTTTGATTCTAATATCTTTAGTTTTTAAGTAAGACGAAACCCTGCTTTTTAAATTGGTTGCCTTGCCTATATAGAGGTATTGTCTTCGTTCATCCTTAAATAAATACACCCCTGATTCTTGAGATAGGTTTTTGGCTTTATTTTTTAGATAATGAGGGGTCATGACCACGTATTCTATGACAGAAAATTGTGTTTGACAATGGCCGTTTTTAGGTGTAGGGTTTTTCTAATTATTTGAACTTTTAAAAGAGGGTGCTCAATGTTTTTGACCCAAGAGATAATTGAAAGCACTGAACAAAATTCAGCCAATAATTATCATCCATTGCCCGTGGTAATGAAGTCGGGAAGCGGTGTTTGGTTAACAGATGTTGAAGGTAAAAAATATTTGGACATGTTCAGCGCATATTCAGCCGAAAACTTTGGCCAGTGTCATCCTCATGTTGTTTCAGCTTTGATAAATCAGGCCCGTCGTTTAGGAACGACTTCTCGCGCGGTTTATACAGATATATACGCCGAGTTTGTGCAGGCCATTGATGAATTTTGCTCAATGGACAAGATTTTGCCGGCTAACGGCGGGGCTGAAGCGGTAGAAACAGCAATCAAGGTGGCCAGAAAGTGGGGCTATGAAAGAAAGGGAGGAGTTAGTCCAAATCAGGCACATATTATATTTTGCAATAATTATTTTCACGGCAGAACCATTTCTATAATTAGCGCTACGGGTTCTATTGAAAATAAAAATGATTTTGGGCCTTTCACTCCGGGATTTTCACTAGTTCCATTTGGCGACCCTGATGCGTTTGGCCGGTCTATTAGCAAGAATACTGTTGGTTTTATTCTGGAACCAATACAAGGAGAAGGCGGAATCATTGTTCCCCCCGACGGATATCTTAGGGAAGTAGAAAAAATTTGTCGCAGATATAATGTCCTTTTGATTGTGGATGAGATTCAGACCGGATTTGGAAGAACCGGTTGCAACTTTGCATACGAGCATGAGGGCGTTAGGCCCGACATCTTAATTTTGGGAAAGGCTCTTGGTGGTGGAATGTTGCCTGTTTCAGCGGTGCTTAGCCGGAAGGATATCATGGATGTTATCCAGCCGGGTGACCACGGCAGTACTTTTGGCGGAAATCCTTTAGCTTGTGCTGTTGGCATTGCCACCATTGAATTGTTGGGTAGAGGAAATTTTGCATCAAAGGCCGCAGATCTTGGCAAATATTTTATGTTTGAGCTTAGAAAAATAAAGAGTCCGCTCATCAAAGAAGTTAGGGGACGAGGTCTTCTGGTTGGTTTAGAGCTTGTTGATAGGCGTGGTATCGGCAGACGATTTTCAGAAGCAATGCTTCGTGAGGGTGTTTTATGTAAAGAAACCAAGAATAATGTAATAAGATTTTCTCCACCGTTAATCATAGAAAAAAAGGAACTTGATCTTGCGGTTGAAAAGATCAAGAAAGTATTAGTAGAAGCTTAAACGGGTAATTCCCGTTTTTTATTTACCCGAAGACCCTGAGTCTCAGATGATTGACAACTATGGTTTTTTCTGTTTATTTATCACAAAGTTCGTTAAAAAATAAGTGGAGATTATGAAAACAAAGGATGACAAGATGGCAGTTAGCTGTCGGTTTGTTTTGTTTCCGATTCTTGCTTTGTGTTTCCTTATCTTAACTTCTTGCAAACCTCCTCAAGAAGAGAAGAATACTTTTCGAGGGGAGGGGCGGTTTGAAGGGGGATTAGATGTTCCTGTTGCGTTTCTCGTTAACGAGTTGGCCGGCCAGCCGAGGATTATGGCTTCGGGGTGGCTCATTGAGGGCAGTAAGGGTATTCTATTCAGCGCAAAGCATTTTACTGACGATTTTATGGGCAAGACAATTGAACTTGGCGGAGGCGAGTGCAAGGCTTTTATAAAAAACATGGTCCTTGATTGTTCTGTTTTGCAGGTTCCTCCCATCAGGGATGCGGTGGTGTTGGAACTCAGGGGCCCACAAGCATATTTAGATTTGTTGCCAAAACCTTATCAGATCTCTTATGAAAAGATTAATTACGGAGACACGCTTGTTATTCAAGGCCTTCACCCTCATCCGCTCCTTATCTCAGAATTAAATGAGGTGGAGGGGTTTAAAGATTATTCAATACCAATTTTGAGGGATTATTATGGAATCAGAATGGCTGATCCTGTCCAGAAAAACGAGGTTGTGTTTGATGGCCTGAAAGGAAGAGTCGTTAAACCTGATCCCGTTGCGGTTCTTCGAAACCCTTTACTAAATGATGAAGAAAAAAAGGCCATGCTTCAATATGAAAATGATTCTTACATCAAGGTTGTCATGGCTAGAGACCATAAATTTTCTTTTGGCGGTCTTAGTGGTGGGGTTGTCCTGAAGAACGGTAAGGCGGTCGGAGTTATTACCGCACAGGATCCGTTCAGGTTTGAACTTGATAAAAGGGGATTTTTCTCTGTTCCCGGATTGGGCCGAGTGGCTAATATTAAGGCGCAACATTTTGATGTTATATATATCACACCAGTCGGTTCTGTTAGAGAACTGGCCGAGTATGGGAAAAGAGTGAGATGATCTCCGGCATTAATCGGAGATTTTTTTATAAAAAAGCCCCGCCATATCGGGGCTGTCTACGGGGTTGCTACTTGGCAGCGGGCTTGTGGAGTCCAAATGTGTAAACATCCGATCCTGCTACGATTGATATGTATTGTCTATGATTCAAAGAATAGGAAACTGGGGCTCCGAAAATCGCCCGTCCTGTTCCGAAATCCCATAACTTTTTTCCATTAACGGCATCTATGGCTACGACATGGCCCGACCCTTCCGAGCCGAAGACAATATTTCCGGCCGTTGCCAGCAATCCGGGAGCGGCAACATTGGTGCCTCTGGTAAAATAACTCCATTTGATTTTAAGACTGGCAGAATCAATAGCTTTAATGATGAATGGATTATCTTCGCCGGCACAACCTTCAAGAGTTGTTACATATACCAGCCTTGTTATGGGGCTTAGAGACGGAGGCATCCAGTTTGTGGCGCCTCGGATGGATGGACAAAGCCTTTTTTTGCTATTCCACTCTATTTCTTTAACAAAAGGGTTAGTGGAAATAATTTGTCCGCTTATTCTGTCAATAGAATAAAATATGCCGTTCCGGTCTGCCAGTAAGATTACTTTTCTATTATTAACCTCGGTTAAAATCAAAGGTTCATTGGGATCCCAGTCCATGGGGAGTTGCTTGTTTAATCTTACGGACCATTTTAATCGCCCGTCTTTTGCATTTAAAGCAACAATACTATCGTGATAGGCATTGGGAAGATAAGACTCTGGATTTGATCTTTGCCGGTCGGGAAGAGTTCCGATGGCCCAGTAAACAATGTCGGTTGCGGGATCGTAGCTTCCTGTTAGCCATGTTGGTGCGCCATGGAGACTACTTGCTGGAGGAAGCGCCCGGAATCTCCACAATTCCTTACCGTCTGAAACAGAGAACGCGACAATGAATCCGCCTTCGCCGTCATTATGATTGCCGACACCCATTACGACACGGTCTTTAGTTACAAGAGGGGCCATGGTTGAAAAATATCTTTGTCCTTGGCCGGATGTAGCGTATTGAGTTGACCAGATTAAATCTCCGGTCATTTTGTTTAATGCCACGAGTCGGCAATCGGAAGTAGAGAAAAACAATTTGTTTTCATAAATGGCAACGCCTCGATTTATTCCCTTACCCCGCTCTTTATATGCCTGCCATCTCCATAACCATTGCCCCGTTTCTGCATCCAGAGCTTGGACTTCGTTGGCAACAGTTACATACATAATTCCATTATGGACAATGGGAGATGATCGTAAATTGGGGGCGTCAGTTATGTTAAAAGTCCATTTCACCACCAGATTTTTTATGTTTTCTCTGTTAATTTCCGGAAGGGGACTATAGTGTGTTGCCTGATAATCGCCATGGTATACCAGCCAATCTGACCCCGGGCTTTTTAGCAAGTCCTGAAATGTTACATTTTTGGTACTGAATTTTAGGTCTTTTGCGAAATAATTCTTGAAACTCTTTTCGTTCAGTGGAGGACTTTCTATTTTCATGTCCGACCCGCTGTTGTTGGATTTCAGCAGAAGGAAAAGCATAGCAATAACTAAAAGTTTTTTTGCCATTCTTGAGAGCCTTGTAAACGAGCTTTATGGTCAATATTTTATAATTAAATTCCACCGCTGTCAATAATTGACAAGAAATGCTTTTTTCATTATTCTTCTGACAAAGTTCATTGAAAATGAGAGGTAGAAAGTGGCTTTAATCACATCTCTGACGAATCCAAATGAGGCAAGGATTTTAATGCGAAGAGCATTGGCTCAGCCTGCTAAGGTTCTGTTCGGGGCAGAGAGAGCGGCCTTCTGTACTTATTTGGCAATTTACACACCACTGTTGAAAGACAGCAAGAAGCGTAAGGGTTGGTCTTGTGCTCATACAATCGTAGAAGATCTTCCGGGAACCGGAAAAACTGCTTTATTCAACTATGTATCAGATTCATTGATGGCTAAGTTGGGCCGAGTTGATGGAAGACCCGACACTCTCCCATTTGATCTCACGGGAAAAGAAGACCGCGATAAATTTACTGGTATCAGGACAGTTTTACGGGGACCACTTTTCAGTAATATCTTTTTTGCCGATGAGATTGACAGAACACCTCCTAAGAGCCAAGCTCCTATGCTTGGGGCAATGGAAGGCGCACATGTTATTCTGAATAAAACCGATGAAAAAAATGGCGAAATCAGGCCTACGGCATTCCCTCTTTATCCGATCTCTGATGATCCAGATGAAACTCGAATGTTCTTCATTGTTTTTGCGACAAGGAACGGTATTGAGTTTGAGGGTACTTATCCTCTTTCGGAAGCCCAGATGGAAAGGTTTACATATTCTTTCGGAATGGGAGCTCCTTCGCGTGAGCAGGAAATGATGATTAGGTTTGAAAACGTTCAGAATAAAGAAATAGAAGTTATCATGAATCTGGGACAGGTTCTTGATATTCAAGAAATGGTAAAGAAGCTTAGGCTTTCCTCGCAATCGGACGAGCTGACAATGCGGTACATTGAGAATTCTTGGCCCCCATCTAAGGACAAGTATCGCTTCGGTGGATCACGAAAGCGTCGAGTAACAAATTCTGATTTGTCTAAATTCATTGAAGAATATGTTATTACCGGTTGTTCAAGGAGAAGGAATTACCATATGCAGATGGCCGCGTTAACCCATCGCCTGATGCGACTTATGCTTTATGAAGATAAGGAAATTAAAACTTTGGATGGGATGGTTGCCGAAGTTGACGATGTGAAGGCCATTACTCAACTGACAATGAGGCATATCATTCGTCTTCAGCCGAAGGCATTGAATGAAAATATTTCTGCTGACGATGTTGTTCAGAGGATCTTTAACGAAACTGAACTGCCATGAACACTTTAGAATTCAGAGACATTGTATCTGCCCTGACTCATATAAGGGGAGGTATTCCGGCATTAAGATTGTCAACTCGTATACGCCTGGGAGAGCATAAAAGCTTATTCTTTGGCCAGGGAGATTTTTTTGATATTAAGGAATATGATCCTGATGTTGATATGCCGAACATGAAGGTTGATCTGGATGGCGAAGATGATGATGAATATGCCCGGAGATGTATTGAATCTCATGAGGTGCATGTTAAGTTTTTAATTGATCTAAGCCCATCAATTTATGCAGGTGTAGGTTATAACCGTCGAAGGATGCTTCTGGAGACTGTTGGGTTTATCGGATTGACCGCACTTCGTTTCATGGATCCTGTAGGCATTATCGGTTTTAATGATAAAATTATTTTGAATATGCCGAATAAGGCGGGACAGAATAATTTCTACTATTACCTGAAAACAATATACGATGTCATGGAGAGTAATGATCCTATCAAAAAAAGATCGCAGCCTGCCAAGACAGATTTTCTTGTAGCCTTTGATGCAATAAGGAAATATTGTAATAAACCGTGTTTCATTCCGGTAATCTCTGATTTTGTAGGATTTGAGAATCTTGTTAATTCAACACTCCTAAAGCAAGTTGCTTCAAAACATGAATTAGTTTTTGTATTCCTGGATGACCCCATGGAATTCCTTTCTGCAAGAGGAAGCGGGTACATATCCCTCGATGATTTCGAGGGTGGTCAGAGTAGGAGAGTATCCAGAAAAGATCTTCCGGAGATTGAGAAGACGCTGAGGGCTCAAAGAAGGTATTTAAGGAAAAAACAGCTTCATAAAATGGGTATTAATTGCGTAGTTTTGGAATACGGAGCAAATGGACGCCACTTTAACAGATTGAATAGATTTTTTTCAGCCCGGCACAAATTACAGAGTCGGCACTGATAAAAGCCGTTTTAACAAGCGGCTTTTTGTTGCCTTAATAAAATTGACAACGATGTCTTTTTTAATTACAATCTTGAGCAAGCACATTTATAATTAAATAAGGAAAAGCTGTGAAATATAAGAAGCTACTCGCCGTCGGCTTGGTGATTCTAATTGCAACTTGGGCTTCAACCCAAGAAATGTCTCCGATTGTTGTAGAAACAGGCGACCCTGTTCCGAGTGTTGTCAGAACCGGCGAATTGTTTACGGTTACCTACCGGGCCAAATACACCGACGCAGTTCTTATTGTTGAAGAATATATGCAATTGAGCAGTTTGGCCTTGATTAACTCCGAAGAAAAGATTGATCAGGTCATTGCCGGACTCCGACAGGAAAATCCGGCTCCGGGCAACGCTGAAGTCGTTAAGCTTGATATCGGTCAAAAGTACCGGATTGGCAGTGACGATAAGGGGTATCTGAATATCCAGGATTTCACCTATACTTTCAGGATTATCGGTCCCGGAAAGGGAAATAAAAAAATTCCCACCTTTGATTTTATCTGGGTGGATAAAAATGCCGGAACAACCGAAGACGGCGCAAAAGAGAAAGAAGAGCTAAGAAAATTCCCGACTGATGAGGTTGGAATTTCTTATGTAACCTCTGTTGTCAAACCGCCGGTGCCGGATATCAAGGATGAAATTGATTTCCCTGCATACAGGTGGTCAGGTAATTATCTGCGCAAGACTGCTTACGGGGCAACGAGTTTGTCTTTCATTTTGGTCTTTGCTACCGTATATGTATTTGTTAAGAAAATTGGTGTTCAAAAAATTGTGGATGAAAAAATCGCCGAGAATGTTGAACCTGCCGATGTTGCCGAAACCGGCGTTATTTTGCCGGCTAAGCAAGCCAGGAAGAGAATTCTCCGTGAATTCCGTAAGTTATTGTCAGGATGGGCCGTGATTGATGACGAGAAAAAGGTTTGTTCTCTTTTGAGAGATTTTATGATTTCGGAACTTCAGAAAAGTCCGGTCAGGACTTCCTCGGCGGAGTCTCCAAATGCTCTCTATGTGCGCTTGGTTAATCTTGATGATGGGGGTAAGCATAAATTCGGAAAGACCTATCCGATTGTTCTGGCACTCGCATTAAAAATGCGTGACTATTACGAAGATATGGAATCGGAAAAGGCAGATCATTTTGCGATCCCATCTTCAGAGATCCAACAACTTGAAGAATTGGTTAGGAGTTTGGGGTATAGAAAGTCATTCTGGAAAGCTCTTGTTGAATCATTCAGGATGCCAAATGCTTAACAAATTTGACGCATTGTGGAATTTAGTTAAATCGGGTCTTATTGCTTTTCGCGACACTGATTTTAGCCAGGTTCAGTTTGATTCATTAGGCCTCGCCCTTGGGGCAGGCCTTTTTATTTTCTTACTCCTTGTATACAAGATCTTATGGGGCAAGAATAAATTCAGGCGTCCGTATTCCGGACACATTATCCCCGAAGGTTTTGACACGGGAAATTTATCAAGATTTATTTACTGGTTCCCGAAATTCTTGTCTGCTCTTTCGGTATTATTTGCACTCGTTACTATTGCCAATCCCTATCTTCCTAAAACAAAGATTGAGGAAATAGTTGAGTCGCAGGAGCGACTTGATATGTTTGACGCCTCTCCTTCTAGGGGCTGGGAATATGAGAATACTAAAAAATGTTCCGGACAAATCGGCAGAGAAGCTTATTTGGATTTTCTCAAAATGCGCGAAGGCCAAGGTGACAGTGTCTCTCTTTGGTATTTTTCAGCATCGCCTGTTCCTGTGGTTGAATATTTTATGATAGATGATGATGTACTCATGATGCAGGCTAAGGATATGCCCTATGTTGTGATTGAACCCGGGAATTCTTTTCTCCCCGAGAATGATAGATTAAATAAATACCTTGATATTATTGCCCCCCAGAATAGGATTAACCGAAAGTTCAATGGCGGAGGCACTAATATAATTGGTGCTCTTGAAGCGGCAATCAAGCATTTTGACAATGAAGGAAATAAGAAAATAAGGCAAAGGGCTTTGTTGCTTGAAACCGATATGGCCGTTGATAATAATCCTGAAAAACAGCTTTTGGAGCTGAAAAAGAGAAATGTTAAGTTGTATGTTCTACATATCAAGCCCAATGAGGTGGGCGAGAAGCAAGGCGTGAACGAGGGTCAAAACTTTTTGAATGCCGATATATTTAGAAAACAAATTGAGCGATATGGTGGTAAGTTTTACAGTGTTACCAATCAAAGAAGCCTCAAGGTTGCTTATAATGACATCAACAAGCTTGAAAAGTCGCCGCCAAAGATCGTCAGATACTTACTTAAAATCCTTATCTATCAGAGACCGCTTCTGGTTTCAACCATCCTGTTATTTATGGCAATTGCATCCGGATTAGTAGCCGAAAAGTTCTTAGGCGAAGATCCTTAGATAAAGACAACCCGCCTCTCCGGCGGGTTTTTGTTTTATTGACACTCATGAAATTTAGTTTTATCTTAATATCCAAGAACTTTGAAAAATCAAAACTAAGGCAAGGAAAATGAAGCACAAAACGCTGGGACAGTGGCTCGGATTTATTGTGATATTGATTTTGATTATTGCTATTGGTGGAGCTTACAGTTTCACAGCTTTTACGCTTGCCAATTACAGCGATACAGTAGATAGGGTGCGTTTTAGCATCAAGATGGAAGATTCGATTGAGACACATACCGAACTTCTGAATCTCAATTATTTTTATAATCTTAGTAAAAAATGGAATCTACAGTGGGCAGCGGATAAATATTTATTTGAAGACGCTCCTTTTTATGAAGTCGCCGATACTTCCTTGACCAAAGATTGGAAGAAGGTAATGGAGGATCTCAAAGATAAACAGGATCATCCCATGAGTTATATGTATGGGAATGCAAAATTCAGGCAGGCTCAAGCGGAGTACCGGGCCGGAAAAAAGGAAGCTCTTGACTTCGTGATGACGGAAGTGGCATCTGATTTTGAAAAGGCGTTGAGAGTTTGTTTGGATTCTGGTGCGGCTTACTTAGCATGCTATGACCGTGTTTGGAATTATGATCTGGCAACGAACAAGAAGAGTGCCCAGGAAGCTCTCCAAAATCCAGGAAAACAGCCTAAGTTTATTCTCGGTCCGCTTAAGGGCAAAGAAGGTCCGCCCATGATTCCGGATAAAAAAGAAAAAGGACCGGGACCTGACGGAACTGAAGAAGGAGGTCAGGGTGGACCCAGGAAGCGGCCATGACGGGAATCTTGACTGATATTTGGAGTAATTTAACTTTCCAGGATCCGGGTTATCTTTATGGGTTTGTGTTATGGGCGGTACTGTTCTTCTTGTGGATTATTTTCACTATCAGCAAGATCAAGAACAGGCCGGAAAAAACCCATGGTTCGGTTTATCCGCTTATCGGCAAGATTAAGTTGTGGGGATTATTCGCATTGCCTGCTTTATCTCTGATGATTCTGGCTTTGGCTAAACCGCATATTGGAAAAGACGGTTTAGGTTTTTCTCAAGGCAGTGTTGAGATAGTTGTTGTGGTGGACCGGTCTATATCGGGGCGAGGAAATGATGTTCATGAATCGCGTCTTGAAATAGCCAAGCGGGAAGCCTTGAGGATTGAGAATTTTGTAAATGCCGGAGACAAGCTTGCGTTGTTTGTTTTTGGAAGCGAATCTAATCTGAAAACATATCTTACCGAATCTCACAACTCCGTTTTTCAAGCAATCGGGCGGATAGCCTACCCGAAAAGCCTGAAATCAGACGGCCTTGTCTGGGATTCTGATTTTGCGGCGATGCTTACGAAGATTTACCAATCTCTGGATCATCAGGATTCGGAGGGAGTAAAAGGTAAATTTGTGCCCAAGAAAAGAACCAACAGGATTGTCATTCTTTTCACGGACGGAGAGGACCAGTTCAGAAAATCAAAACCTTCAACCGAAGAAGAAAAGCAAGAAAAGACGGACTACAATAAAAGACTTACCAATGCTTTGAGCGAATTTAAGCGCCGCGGGCTTAAAATTTATCCGGTCGGGATTGGAACAGAAAAAGGGGTAAGTTGGGTTTCGTTATTGCGAGGCTACAAGCCCGAGGAAGATTATCCCAAATATCTGACCGATCCGGCTGACCGTTCCTTAGCTCTGTCATGGATTGGAAAGACTAGCCGTCTTGATAAAGAGAATCTTCTCTTTCTGGCCCGAACTACGGGTGTTGATCCGGTCGGTAATATCTGGACCGTTGAAAGAGATAGTACTACCGTCAGGATTTACTTGAACTCAGTTATTAATGCTAATCGCGATCCCTTGCCCAGTTTTACCAACACAGGCAACAACGAACAACCGCTGTGGCAATACTTATTATTGCTTGGCATGGTTTTTATAGGTTGTGGAATACTGACTTATCCTTTTCGGGGATATTTCAGGAAAGAATAAAGGCGCCTAACAAGATAAGGCGCTTTTTAATTTTTTAGATTCTGTATTGACATTCAAAGTCGTCTATAATACATTGTTATTAGTTGTTCTTTTTTTGAAACGAAGGATAAAAACATGTCATTCAGCTTCAGCAGATTTATGGTGCTCTTAGTTGTTCTGTATTTGGGCAGTTTCGTTTATTCTTCAGCTTATGCTGTAAAGGTAGATTCAACACCTGAAATTTGTCCTCTGCATCAATCGCAACAGTCTGACCAGGCCATTGTTTCTTTGATGGATAAGGCTGTTTCTCAGCAAGATCCGCAACCTCAACAGCCACAACAGCCCGAAGGGGATAAGCATTGTGAGCGTCCTAATAAGGACGGAAGCAATCCCGATGTCGGCGGAACCGACAAGAATAAGATCGGATGCGGTTGTGTTCGGAAATGTGTGGAAGGCCGTCCTACCGAGGATTATCAAAACGGTGTTCGGTGTAAAGTGCATTGTAAGCCTGACAATTGTGATTGTCCCAACCCTTGCGCGAAGACATAGGTTTTCTTCAATTCACGACTCCGCCATGGCGGGGTTTTTAAATTTTGATTAAGACTATCTTTTTGATAGTCTTTTATTATGCTTGATTTACGAAATTCAATTCTGGCCACTCTTGTTTATTACGATATTTTGGATTTCCCTTTAACATTGCTTGAAGTAAATAAATATTTGATAAACCCGGCACGATTATCCAAAGATTCTGTTTTGGGAACAATTTCTTTGAGTCAGATTGCAGAAAATCTGGAGAGCTTGGTTGTTGTCGGTCTTATCGGCTCAAAGAATGGTTTTTATTTTTTGCCACAAAGAGACAATCTTTATGAGTTGAGAATAAAGAGAGAAAAAATAGCTGCTCAAAAATGGAAGAAGTTTTTGAGAATTGCAAAATGGTTTCAGGGGGTGCCCTATTTGAGAGCGGTTTTAGCTTCGGGTTCTCTGGCTATCAATAACACTAAACATGGAAGTGACTTTGATGTTTTACTGGTGGTTAGATCTGGCAGACTATATTCGTGTAGAATATTCTTGTCTCTGGTGGCTTCGGTTTTTGGGGCAAGAAGAACGAGATATGAGAGAAGTGCACCGGATAAATTTTGTTTTAATCATTATATAACTGACACAAATTTAAACATTAAACATGAGAGCTTGTTCAATGCTCAGGCCTATGTAAATCTCAAGCCGGTTTTAGTTGCCGATGGAATTTTTAGTCGTTTTTATGCCGATAATATTTGGCTAAATAAATATGTTTATAATTTTAAACCAGCCGAGGAGTTCGTTTTAAGAAAGGTTTTTTACAGTTCTTTATTGTTTTTGATTGGCAAGGTGGGGGAGTTTATTTTAAATTCTTCATTGGGAGATAGATTTGAGAATTGGGCTAAGAAATATCAGCAGAAAAGAATAAAAGACAATCCGGTGACTTATGAATCTGGAGGCAGGGTTGTTTTTAATGACAATGAACTTGAATTTCACCCCCGTTCTTTTGAATCTTTTGCTATTGATAAATATAATAAAAACCTAAAAAAATTCGGAATAATTCCCTATATTGAAGAAAAAGATTCGGGACTGAACGCCTAGTATTGCTGAATATCTTTATTTAATCTATGCTTACCCTAGATTCTTTCGGTTCTTTGAAAAGAGGACGAAATGAAGATTTTCTCAAAACTCATCTTTATTCTTATTTTGATGGGCGCTTTTTCCGCCAACGCTTTCGCAGACACCCCCAAAATTCTTCTTATGAAGGATTTGAAGCCGGGGACAAAAGCTGTCGGCTTCTCTGTTTTTAGTGGCGTTGAACCTCAGTCGTTTGATGTTGTGCTCGGCAAGATTATTAATAAGATGGGCAATGATTTTATTCTGGTCAGGATATCCGGCGGTTTAATGGATACGCCCCTTGAAAGAATAGGTGCGATAGGTGGCATGAGCGGAAGCCCGATGTTCATCGGATGTGGTGGTAAGGATGTCCCATATGAAAATAAATTGGATGATTGCACGAAGAATGGAACCTTGGTTGGCGCTTTAAGTTATGGGATCGGATCTTTTATTGAAGGCGGTATGAACGCCCTTATTACTCCCGCAGAATATATGCTTGGCGCTAAAACAAGTGGTTATCTGGCAGCAGCTCAATTTTTAAACCGTATGCCGGATAAAATCTATGTTGAGGGCAAAGAATTTATAAATTTGATGCTTTTTCCAAAAATGGAAAAAATGCAGGTTGCTGGAAACTCCGAAGGCCAGTGCAAGGACTCTCCTAAAAGCGACATTAAGCCCGGTTCAATGGTTTCAGTTTTTCTTGCCACGGGCACGATTAACATAGCCGCTTCTGGAACCGTAACATGGCGAGATGAAGATAAGATTTATATTTTCGGTCACCCTCTCATGGGAACAGGAATGGTTCAGTATCCTTTTGTTCAAGTTTCAGTAGCCGATACGCTTCAGACACCTTCTGGGGCTCATAAAATGATTGGCTGTTATCTTGAAACAAAAGGGGCGATGTTTGTTGATGGCGCTTTTGAGATGGCAGGAACTATCGGCGCAACGGCGTCAATGTTGCCGTACCGTGTGGAATTGTATATGGGCAATGGTGGTGCAATTCTGTCTGAAGAAATCGCGGCAAGTCCGTTGGCATCCGAAATCATAAAAGAACTTCCGATTGTTTGGGCTAGCAGTTGGCTGGGAGATTTGAGTCGTTTTTCTTTGGTTTACCAGACTCGCATAACCTTAAAAAATGAGCCGGAAATTTTTGTAAAAAATATGATTCCGGCCCAGACAAGTAAAAACCCATTTAGAGATGTTTTTGTTGGGGTCTACGGTCCGTTTGAAAAATTGAGAGCAAGCGGGTTTAATTATGGAGTTGAGAGTATAAAAGTACGCCTAGAGATTATAAAAGATTTTGAATTATGGCAAGTTAAGAAAGTGTTTTTATCTCAAGAAAAAGCAGTTCCCGGGGAAACGGTTTATGCGAATGTGGTTTTAGAAGAATACTTCAGTTTTGCCACAAAGCAGATGAGTATTCCAATTAAAGTCCCCGAGGATTTTATGGAGAGAGTAGAGCCGGGAGATTTGCCCGAGATTACAATTTTGATTCAAGGTGGCAGTAAGTTTACTGACAAAAGACAACAACCCGAAGTAGCTTCCGTTGAAGGTTTTATCAAACAACTGAATCAATCCATGAACCATAGAATTGATACCCTCTATATTCAACAGATAATGCCGAGATCCAAGGCTGAAAATGAAACCGACAAAGTTAACGCCAAAGCGTCGGTTAAGCCACCGTTGGAGTGGACTGATATTGGAGAAAGTGATCTGAAACGGCTTCCGCGCAATGAAAAGATTGATGTTGTTCTAACTCTCTCGCCGACATTGAGTGGTTTCATTGATTTTAATCAGATGTTGAATCTGACGGTTCAAGAAAAGGAAGAGGTGGTTATGGATAAAAAAGAGGTTAAAAAAAGAAAATTGTTCTGGCCTTTTAAATAGACAATCAAACAGCACTCTGTGCTGTTTTTTTATCCCCACACTCATGTATGAGTGTGGGGATTTATTGTGCTTGACAATGCTCTCTTTTTGAGTAAAATATAGGTCAGATAATAACTAATGAATATACAAAACACATGACCAAAATCACACCACTTTCAGACCATGTTTTAATAGAGCCCCTAAGGGAAGACAAGAAAAAGGGCGGTATTATCTTGCCCGAAACAGTTGAAAAAGAGAGGCAGGAGAAGGGTAAGGTTATTGCCACCGGACCCGGTAAAGTTAAAGACGGCAAGAGGGTTCCTTTGGAAGTCAAAAGGGGCGATGTTGTCTTGTTTACCAAATACGGACCCAATGAAATTAAAATAGACGGCAAAGAATATTTAATTGCCAAAGAAGAAGATATACTGGCAATTATAAAGTAGCCACTAGCCACTAGCGATTAGCCACTAGAAATAAAATATAAATTTCTAACTAATCACTAGGAACTAGTCGCTAGTCGCTAACAAAAAATGGCTAAACAAATATATTACAAAGAAGAGGCTCGTGAGGCCCTAAAACGAGGCGTAGACAAAGTCGCTAATGCGGTTAAGGTAACTCTTGGACCAAAAGGAAGAAATGTAATTTTGGACAAAGGTTTTGGTTCGCCGGTAATAACAAAAGATGGTGTTACTGTTGCCAAAGAGATTGAACTTAAAGATAAATTTGAAAATATCGGCGCCGAACTTATCAAAGAAGTTGCTTCTAAGACAAATGATGTCGCCGGTGATGGTACAACTACGGCTACTATTTTGGCTCAAGCAATTTTGGCAGAAGGTTTTTCGGCTGTTAATTCTGGTGCTAATCCGATTGCATTAAGAAAAGGGATGGACAGTGCACTAGAATCTGTAATTAAGTCTTTAAACAGCAGAAAGAAAAAAATTACCAAAGAAAATATAAGAGAGGTGGCATCTATTTCTGCAAATGATGAAGAAATCGGCAAACTTATCGCGGATGTGTTTAATGAAGTCGGAAAAGACGGAGTGGTGACTGTTGAAGAATCCCAGTCAACCGAGATGTCCAAAGAAATAGTTGAAGGTATGCAGTTTGATAAGGGCTATGCTTCTGCTTACATGATTACTAATACCGAAAGGATGGAAGCGGTTCATGATGATCCGTTTATTTTAATAACCGACAAGAAAATTTCTTCAATTCAGGAAATTGTTCCTTTGCTTGAAAAATTATCCCAGAGCGGGAAAAGATCTTTAGTAATTGTCGCCGAAGATGTAGACGGTGATGCTTTAGCGACACTGGTAGTCAATAAATTGCGGGGTACTTTCAATAGTTTGGCAATTAAAGCTCCCGGATTTGGAGATAGAAAAAAAGAAATGCTTGAAGATTTGGCTGTGATAACCGGAGGACAAGTTATTGCTGAAGAAAAAGGAATGAAGTTGGAAGCTATTGAGTTAAATATGCTTGGACGAGCAAGAAGAGTTGTGGCTTCAAAAGATTCAACAACTATTGTCGGTGGAAAAGGAAAATCAACTGACATAGAAAAGAGAGTTGCTCAACTCAAGAATCAAATTTCTAAATCAACTTCTGATTTTGATAAAGAAAAACTTCAGGAACGATTGGCTAAATTGACCGGCGGAGTTGCTGTAATTAAGGTTGGCGCTCAGACGGAAACCGAACTCAAAGAAAAGAAATTTAGGGTTGATGATGCTCTTGCTGCTACCCGCGCAGCCCTAGAAGAGGGAATCGTGGCCGGCGGAGGTGTTGCTTTGTTTGATGTGCTTAGGGAGTTTAATAAAAAATCTACCGAATCTACAAAGAAAAAAACAGAAGAAAAAGAAGGTCTTTGGAATGCATCTGTTATAGTGGACGACTTTTCTAAGGGTGTGGCAATAATAAAGGGCATTCTTTCTTTGCCGATTAGATCCATTGCAGAAAATTCTGGAGAGAATCCTGATAGGGTTGTTAAGGAAGTGGCAAAAAGAGAACTTGGTTGGGGTTATAACGCTTCTAATGGTGAGTATGGCGATATGTTTGAAATGGGAATTATTGACCCCTTAAAAGTTGTTAAAACAGCTTTGGTCAATGCCGTATCTGTGGCATCAACAATTCTAACGACCGAAGCGGTTATTACCGATATTCCGGAAGAAAAAAATTCGCCGATGGGCGGTGGCGGAATGCCCCCGATGGGTGGCATGGGCGGGGATTACTAATAATAAGCGGTAATTTTACTGCTTATTATTTTTAACAAATTCTAAGATGAGAGGTTATTGTAGTAATACTTTAATGTATTCATAATGAATCGTACGCATCATTATAAACACAAACACAAATAAAGATGAAAGGAAATTTTATACCAAAGTTTATTGGGGCATTTATAGAAACAGGGAAAGGACTATATGAAATTTGGCAGTGGCAACCGATTTATTATAAAGGCTGGAAAGTAAGCGGACCTGACCAAAAAAGAATTTATAGTAGTTTCAAAAATCTAAAGAATAGGGGCTTAGTTTCCCAAATGGGCGACGATAAGTATAAATTTACAAAAACGGGGACAAGATGGTTTGAGAAATCTAAATTTAAGTATTTAAAATTGCAAACAGTTAAATGGGATAAAAAATGGAGGGTTATTATTTTCGATATTCCTCAAGAGATGCACAGTAAAAGAAATTGGCTGAGAAAAAAATTGAAAAACTTAGGTTTTTATATGATACAAAAGAGTGTGTTTGTGTTTCCTTATCCATGTGAGGAAGAGCTGGGGGATATCTGTTCATGTTTAAATATCAGCGATTATGTTGATATTTTGGCAGCCGATTCTATTGGATTTAAGGAGCAAGAAATAAAAAAGTTTTTTCAGCTTAAGTAGGGTATAATATTTATAATGATGCGTACGCATCATTATAAATATTGTTGCTATGGAATTAGTTGATGGTTGGAAGAGTTTGTTGGATTGAGAAATGTGTTTAAGTGGATTATGATTAAGTATAAATTTGGAGAGGTCGGATAGTGGTTTATTCCACCGCCTTGGAAAGGCGGCAGACTCGAAAGGGTCTCGTGGGTTCAAATCCCACCCTCTCCGCCAGTTGGGAAATGAAGTCATTGGCTCGCCTGCTACGCGGGCTCGCCAGCCGTTTTTCGGGGAAATTTCAAGCCGTTTTGAATTCAGCATAAAGTTCGA
>Ga0209542_10003059_pt1 | contig 36346 bp, 24 predicted proteins | sample RifCSPhighO2_01_FD_184028 | JGI IMG/M metagenome (GOLD analysis project Ga0209542, IMG submission 184028) | Soil microbial communities from Rifle, Colorado - Rifle CSP2_plank highO2_0.1 (SPAdes) (version 2) | ecosystem: Environmental > Terrestrial > Deep subsurface > Rock core/Sediment ...
CTTCGTCGCTTAAAAACTCGCGTACGGCTGGCAAATCAGTAATTGCAAACGGCACTTGAGCCGCCATATATTCAAAAACCTTAATCGGCGAAAAGTATTTTTGTGCGCGCACACTGTCTGTGCGATAAGGCGCTAAAAGCAAATCTGCCACCCGCAAATATGCAGGAATTTCGCGGTTGTCTTTTTTGGCAATTATTCTTATATTGTTTTTTTCTTCATCTCGATCAGCGCCTACGAGCACAAAAGTATATTGTGGCAAGAGACATGCAACTTCATAAATAACATCCGTCCCCTTCCACGGAAGCATGCTGCCAACATACATGACTATTTTTATATCAGGCAGAAACCCGAGTTTTTTTCGCGCATCTGCTTGCGTTGGCAGGTTTTTAAAAAGTTCTTCGTCGAAACCGTTTGGCCCAACAACTATATTTTCAAGTGACACTCCATAGCGCTCGTGGATTTCTTCTTTTTTTGCGTGATTAGAAGAAATCACCCCGCGCGCACCATGAAACACGCGACGGTAAAGAAAGTGAGAAAATTTACCAAGCGACTGGCATTCTATAAAATAACGTTCGCGAAACCGCTTAGACAAAAACGAGAGAAAATACGCGAGCAAAAAGTCGCGTATATAAAATACGGTCTCTGGCGGCTCACTTGCCATAATATTTTTAATCTTGAGTGCCGCAAAAAGTGCGCGCGGACGCAAAACCGGTGGTTTTTTATAAAGCACATCGGCAGCAAACGGCTTATTGATACCATACTCACGAAAAATATCCTCCAGGCTCGTTGAAACATCGCCGAGAATAATTTTGTAATCGGTAAGCTCCGCAAACGACTGCGACATTTTCATTACATTGACGCGATTGGCGTACGGCGACGGGTAATGAAGTGTTGTGATATACAAAAGTCTCATGCGCGTGTGCATACAAAAATTATGTTGTAAGAAATATATTTGAAAAACGGAATTTTTGCGAACATAGAATCGAGAAAAAATAACGCGCGTTTTGGCAAATATCGATAGAGCGGTTTCGGAATTATTCCAAAACCGTACGCGCGCACAACCCGCATGCCGTGTTGCTCGATCATGCGCCGCGCGCCCAGATACGAAAGATGGTTTAATCGGCGGCCAAACAGTTTATACCATAAAACCATAAGCATCCGGTAGCTGAATGTGTTGCCGTGTATATTAAAAATAAAAATGCCGTCTTTAGCCAATTTTGGCGCAAGCACACGCAAGATATCATCACGCAACGCCGGCTCTGAATTAAGTAAAACGCGAAATGCAGTTATGATATCAAACTCGCGCCCGGCAAGCGTATCGTTATGCGTAAGATCCACCTTAATCAACTGCGAACGCGAAACGCGCTCGCGCGCACATGAGAGCATTTCATGCGAATTATCAACACCGACAGATTCGCTTACGCGGCTTTCAAGATGCACAATAACACGCCCGGTACCGCACCCGAAATCGAGATACCGCGCGCGCGGAAAGTGTGCAACTTCCCGATCAAGAATTTTTTTCTCCCATTGCCACATACAATCATCGTAAGAACCGGCACCATACACAATAGTATCGTAGCGTTCTACGGTAATTTTTCGTTGATGTGATAAGCGATAGGGTTTCATATTTTTTTTATAAATTCCTCCAAAAGCGCACGGCGGCGCTCATTGCTATAACGCTCTGCGTCCGTGTGCGCGAATCCGGAAAGCTCCTCGCGCTTTTTAGAGTTTTCAATAAGACCGCGAATCGCGCTGGCAAACGCTTCGGGATCAGGATTTACAATAATCGCGTTTTTTTCCGTCAAAACCTCGTGATCCGCAGGCACCACAGAAGCCACGATCGGTCTAGAAGCCGCAAGATATTCAATCAACTTCGACGAAACGCTCCCTTCGAATCCTTTCACTTTTGGATTCAGAAGCACGTCCGCCCCCTTGAGATAAGCCGGAATTTCTGAGGGATCAATGCGCGCGATAATTTTTACGCGATCGCTGACATTAAGCTCGTCTGCAATTTTTTTCAAGTCGCGCGCGCCATCGTCTTTGATTCCAACAAGCACGAGTACAACTTGCTTTGGCGCACGCGCGAGCATCCGCACAAGAATCGCAACATCATAATAACTCTCTTGGCTACCAAGATAGAGCGCCACGAAGCCTTGTTCAAAAATACGCCGTGACTTTGCGTTATCGTACTTTTCCTGATCGATCCCGACAGTCGGGATTATTGCGCACGGTTTTTGGCACGCTCCGTAGTATTTCTTGAGTAGAGTTGTAATAAAAATATGTGCATGTGCAATTCGATGTGCAAAACGCCAAAGCCACGAAAGCCCTTTCCATTCGCGGCTTCCGTGAATTTCAAAAATAACTTTTTTGCCGAGCATGCGCGCTAGAATCATTTCTATAATCAATCGTGGATCGCGCACATAGAGCGCATCAAAGTTATTACGACTTCGAAAAATAAAACCGGAAAGCCAGTGACTTCGAGTATATGGCACTTTTATCTGAATATCGTGGCGCATAAAGAGCTCTTCCGGCAAGCACGTCTGTTTACCAGAAGATATTACGGAAATATCAACACCCGAAATAGATCCGAGAAGTGCTGATGTCGCAAGAATGTTATGGCTATGCGCCCGCCTCAAACAGAGGTTTGCGCGCGTTATATAGAGAATTCTCATAATTGAATTAGGCTCAAAAAAATGATACCCTACAAAGACAAAACAACCTATGAATGATAACACATCATCGCGGCTTGATAAAATTCTCGCAGAGATCGCCAAGATCAAAAGTCTCGCGCGTCCTGCCGTGTGTTTACCAGATCTTCATCTTAAAGAGCGCACGGAAGGGCCGTGCTCGTTTGCGGCCGCCACCAGAGGCACAATCGTGCCCGAACTTACTGCGCCCTCTGTCGGTTGCGGCATGGGAGTAATTACTACATCTCTTACAACGAAAGATGTAGATCACTTGTTTTTTGAAAATTTTTATCGCGAGATGCGTGCGCATTTGGGTCCGCGCTTCGGGCATTTTAAAAATGCGCTTTTGTGGCTCGGCCTAATTCGCAGGCCGAAATTGCAGTATGATCTCTCAAATCAAGAATTTGAAGATATTATAAAAAGAGGCGCGGAAGCGGCAGTTGAGCGCTACAAACTTCCACCGAAGACTCTTGATGCTCTTGATGCTGTAGAATATCGCGGCTCGCTTTTTAATAAATCGGAGCAAGACTCGCTAGATCTTCACTCGATACTTCCGCGAATTTCTTGGCGTTCCGGGCGACACGATCTCGGATACGGCTTCAAGGGCAACCATTTTTTGGAAATTCAATATGTGGAGGAAATGATTGACGTAAAAGCAGCGCGAGAGCTTGGGCTTTTGGAAAACAGAATCGTGATAATGTACCACGGTGGAGGAGGCGCGGTTTCGTATCATGTCGGAAGATATTTCGGAAACCGCAAAAAAAACACGTTCAAACAAAAAATTGTTCTCAATATTTTGAAAACTCTTTTTCATTTTGGCAATCCCAAAGAATGGAAATATGCGCGCGAGCGCTGGCAATACTATTTTTTGCCAAAACCATTTACTGAAATCCCTATCGATACAGACGAAGGCAAGCGCCTCTGGAATGCCACGCGCGCGTCGCTCAACTATAGCTATGCGTTTCGTATGGCAATAGCAAGACGCGTTATAGATGGGCTTTCGCGCGCACTCCCCAGAAAATCGGCTGAAGCGCGTCTTGTTTGGGACGGCGCACACAATGTTATTACAGAAGAAACAATTGGTGGCGAAAACCTTATCGTACATCGCCATACGGCAAATCGCGCGTTTGACGGCAAGCCGGTTGTAGTTTCGGGTTTCAACACCACAAATTCATATGTCGCACTTGGCATGCCAAACGCAGAAGAGCATCTTTTTGCGTCCGACCACGGAGCGGGTGTCACAATCAAAAAAATGGAGGCCGATGGGCTCTCGCAAGCGCATCCAAAAAATCTCGTCACTCACATTTACCAAACAAAAACTCCATACAAGCGCGTGGTAGAACACATCACAAACGAAGGCGTTGATTACGTAATGCAAAAGCTCGAGGAATCCGGCATTGCCCGCCCCATCGCGCGCCTCCGCCCACTCGCCGTGTTTAAGGGGTAAGAAAAAAGTGCTAGACTAAGCAATACAATGGAGATACAAATTATTAAAAAACCTATTACAAAAGCCGAACTTGCGCGAATGGCGCGAGAGCAATTTGGTGATTTTGTAAAAGCAGTGGTTGATATAGAGCAAAATATTATGGCAATCGGCGGTGGGCTTCATGCTGACGAAGAAGTGGCGCTCACAGAAAATGAACACTCAAAACGCGAACATACATGGGGTATTAATATTTATCCAGAAAAATCTGGCGATGACTTTATCGAATTTGATTCAATGATCAACCTGAAACCCGGTTTTGGAAACCGCTCGCGCGGAGTAGAAAATCCTGATATTAGAAAAAAAATTATTTCAATAGTAGGCTCCATCGTTGTTCAATAAATGATTGTGCCACAAAAAACTATGTCTCTAGAAAGATGGCGCGCGTTGAGCATCGAAGAACAGCTCGGCAACATTGGAAGCGAAGTGAGCCGTGCCGGGCACTGGCAAAGAAAAGATCAAAAAACATTTTGGGGCGCGGTTGAACGCGCGCTTGAGCTTTTTGATTTAACACTTGCTGACCCGCGCTGGCACGGTGCCAAGAAACGGGAAATTGCTCGAGCGCGGGAAGTATTTTGCGATGCCGTGTATGGCGGCCGTGAATACGGCACAACTTTTGAAAATCTCCTGCCCTATTTTGACCAGTTTGCACTGGTCGCGCGCCTCCGCCCGCTTTAGGTCGCTCACGGCATTTAAAGGATAATGCGTTATACATATCATGACATTTTCTTGTGACAATATTAGCGAGCCGGAGATTCGGGCGAAGCTTGAGAAAATTTCGCGCGTTAAAAGTATTGTTGCGGGACCGTTGTGTCTGCCAAATATTCACCCGAAACGCGGGCTTGAGGCGCCACCGCAATTTGTGGCGGCAACTTCTGGTACGATTGTGCCACAGCTTACAGCACCTGCCATGAATTGCGGCATGAGTGTTTTTACCACAAATCTTACGAAAGAAGATTTTTCTCCGGAGTTTTTGAAAAAATTTGCTGCGCGTCTCCGTGCACAGGTTGCGCCACGCGTCAGCAAAACTCGCGCGCTTCTTTACTGGCTCGGAATCCTAGACGTCGGACGTCTAGGATTGTACGATCTTTTAAAAAACGAACTGGAAGATTTTTTTATAAACGGCGCAGAGGCCGCGATCAAAAAATATAATTTGCCGGAGTCGGAACTGGATCATATTGAGTATCGCGGATGTGTTTTGAGCGAAGAAGAAAGACGTGCGATCAACCTCAAAACACTCGTCCCCCGCTCAAGCTACACAAACGGACGCCACGAGATGGGATATAATTTCGGCGGCAATCATTTTCTTGAGATTCACGCAGTTGAAAAAATACTCGACAAAGACCTCGCCCTGAGATCCGATCTCAGGGAAGGACAGCTGGTTATGATGTATCACGGAGGAGGCGGGCATGCTACGTACCACTTGGGCAGATACTTTGCGCACAGAGAAAAAAATACGCGCGCTGAAAGATTTGTGCTCTTTTGGCTAAAACTCTTATTTCATTTTGGGTCATCAGACGGCATTAAAAACTTCCGCGCGCGCTGGAATGCATATTTTTCGCATAAACCATTTCCCGAAATCCCTGCCGACTCCACCGAAGGCAAGCGCCTCTGGCAATCCATACAAATCGCACTTAATTACGGCTACGCGTTTCGAGTGGCGCTTCTGAAACGCATAAATGATGCCCTCCCGCCCAAGGCGGGCAAGGCCACTGGCGAAGCACATTTTCTGTGGGACGCCGCGCACAACTCTATTACACTTGAGAATGTGGACGGTAGAATGTTGATGGTGCACAGGCAGGACGCGATGCGAGTTTTTTCTGACAAGCCAGTGATGATTGCTGGAAATTACAATACGTTATCATGTATCGGCATGGGTTCTGCTGGTGCGGCAAAAACATTTTGGTCCTGCACGCCAAGTGCCGCCAAAACCATTGAAAAACGAGCACAAACGCCCAATCCGGAGCACTACACTCTTGTCTCTAAACGCAAAAATCCCGACCTAAAAAAAATCGACCACATCGCAAGCGATGGCCTTTTTGCAGTCGTGCAGGAACTTGAAAAAGAAGATATCATAAAACCAATCGCCTTACTGCGGCCACTTGGCGGAATTAAGGGACACTGATTTCATGACGCATATACTATATAAAAAATACGCGCCGCTTTTTATCCTCGTCGGCGCAGGGCTCTTACTCTACGGCAACACAACATCATTTGGGATCGTCGCTCTTGATGATAGTAAATACGTCATTGCAAACTATCCGTTCAACCGCGATATTTCAAACATAGCAACGGCATTTCGTGTTGATATTGATTACCCGAGTGGCTACTCAATATACTATCGCCCGTTTCAGGCAATCTCTCATATTATAGACGCGCAATTAAGCGGAGCGGCACCGTGGGCATTCCATGTTACAAATATTATTCTCCATATTGCGAATACGATCCTGCTCTTTTCGGTCTTTCAAAAACTGGGTCATGAGCGCATTCAATCTTTTGTTTTTTCTCTTCTCTTTCTCGTGCATCCGGCGGTTACCGGAGCGACTGCGTGGATTCCCGGGCGAGTAGATACAATTCTTGCGCTTTTTACGCTTGCGTCGTTTTACTTTTTTATCCGTTTCTGCGAGCAAAAGAAAGCGCGCGATCTCGTTTTCCATGCGATTTTTCTTGCTTTTGCATTTTTCTCAAAGGAACTCGCGATTGTCATCCCTCCGCTCATGGCGTTTTACTTCTTTATCCATCAAAAGAAAATCAAGTATAAAAACATAGCTCTGCTTGTCGGAGTCTGGATTTTTGTCTTTCTCACCTGGTTTATCCTATGGCGTACCGTTGCAGGAGGCACAGGTTCATTGCCATTTACAAGAATCGCCAAATTGATAATCGCAAACAGCAGCGCATTTCTTCTGTATCTCGGGAAAATGCTTTTGCCTTTTAATCTTTCCGCGCTTCCCACACTCCAAGATTCTTCACTCTGGTATGGCATCGTGACACTTATTCTTTTAATTCTTGGGGTTTTGACTGGGATTCGGCGAATTTCATTTGTGATATTTGGAACGGCATGGGTATTCCTTTTTCTAGCGCCATCTTTCTATACTGACGACCCGTCGTCGGTATCAATCTTTATGGAACATCGGGCGTATCTACCGCTCATTGGCTTTCTCTTCATTGTCCAAGAGATAAAATATGTAAAATCAAGGTACGCACTTATCGTAGCAACAATTATTATCTTCATCTACGCCGGAATTGCGTACAGCCACAGTCTCAATTTTCGAGATCGTCTTTCTTTCTGGGCACACGCAGCCCAATCATCCCCAACGCTTCCAAAAGCGCATAATGGCTTCGGGGCCGCCCTCTATCTTCAAGGCAGAAACGCAGAGGCAGAAACAGAATATAAAAAAGCAATCGAACTCAACGATAACGAATGGCGAGTTCATAATAATCTCGGGCTTCTCTACATGGACCGAAAAGAACTTGAAGCGGCTGAAAAAGAATTTCAAAAAGAGCTTGAAGTCTACCCGCTCAATGCTGACGCGCATTTGAACCTTGGTGTGTTATACTATGGTTATCGGCAAGACTACGAGAAGGGCCGCGAACATTGGGAAAAAGCGCTCGCGCTTAATCCTGTCTCTTCCCAAGCGCACGAGTACCTCGCGGCCTATTATTACCAACAAACAGGAAACATCGAGGAAAGCATCCGCCACATTAAGGAAGCATTAAGAATAAGCGGGCGCGTACAACCGGCTCTTGAAAAAATATTAAAAGAATATGAACGCAATAGAATCAATCGGTGAACTCCGCAAAAAACTGCAGGAAGAAAAAGTAAATCCGGTGGGCTGGAAACGCCCATGGGGCTATAAAACTTTTCAGCGCGGGCCGTCAATTTATATCACGCGTCTTCTTCTTCCGTTTCCGATAAAGCCAAATCACGTTACGTTTGCGGGCCTCGTTCTCGGCATTACCGGCTGCTTGTTCGTTCTCCAGTTTGAATGGTATCTGAAAATCACCGGCATTGTTTTGCTTTACTTTCATCTTCTTGCAGATCGCGTGGATGGTGAGATTGCCCGATACAAGGAAATTCACTCTTTGCAGGGAATTTTTTGGGACCATATTAACCACCTCGTCATCCCTCCTTTATTTTGGCTCTCCCTTGTTTTTGGTCTTTCAAGAATCACCATATTCCAAATGCGTTATCTTTTTCTCGTGGGGGCGCTCGGAGCGCTTGCGCTCGCGGTAATCCGCGTTGTTCACAGTCTTCCCGCACAAATTTATGCGAAAAAATTCTTAAAGTATCGCGCGGTCTTCCAGCTCGAAAGCACACAGGCCAAAATTGGTAATGATGTCACACGGCCTAGAAAAACTTCCGTACTTATCAATTTTATCCGCCCACTTCATCAACTGCAAGATTTTTTTACAATCATTATACTAACAGCTTTGATTCTTGTATTCGAACGAATATTTTTCCTTGACTATATATTCCACGTGCCACTCACCTACTTTATCTTTATTGCGAGTGCGCTTTTTGTACTCTTCGCGCTTGAAAATATAATTAAAAAATCCCGCTCGGTTGAGCAAGACATACTAAAAATCGCATCAAGTGAATATTGATGAGGGCTTCCGTATATTTACCACTCATTGCAATTACTTCTTTCGCTCTATTTCTCGCCCTATACCGTTTGGGCGATCCGCCTCTTATTGACTACGACGAGGCAACTTATGCGCAAGTCCTGCACGAGAGCATAGCCCACAGCAATTTTTTTACTTTTACAAAGGGTGGCTCGCCATGGATTGATAAACCGCCGCTCTATTTTTTGTTGATGGGCGCGAGTACCGCAATACTCGGCGAAGATGAATTCGCCATGCGCCTGCCCGCAGCACTCTTGACAGTAGGATCAATCTTTCTGCTTTGGCTCATAGCGCGACGACTTACATCAGATAAAATTACCGCCTTCGCCGCGAGTTTCATTCTAGCAACAACACTCCCTTTTCTTGAAGCGGGCCGGCAAGTTCGGCTTGATATGGGAGTTGTTTTTTCTGTGCTCTTGGCAACATACTGTTTTCTTAAAAGTTTCGATAATAAAAAATGGCTTCTTGGGTTCTGGACATCAATTGCGTTCGGATTTCTTTTCAAAAGTGTGCTGGCATTTCTTGCTATCATACCAATCACGGCGGTATTTTCTTTTACGTATCGGCAATGGAACTGGCTCAAGTCGCGATGGTTCTGGGCCGGTGCAATTCTTTTTTTAGTAATCGTTATACCGTGGCTTCTCTACCAGCATTCTATCTACGGCCCTACATTCTGGCAGTCATTCATCGGTTTTCAGTTAAGGCATTTGCAGCCAATCATAGGAGAGCAACAAGCTGGTTATTGGTATTATGTAAAAATTCTCTTGTCGGTCCAGCCATGGATTAATCTTTTCATTATCTCGTGCGTGTGGCTTATCATAACTTTACCGCGCTCAAGACAAAAAATAGCGAGCGCTGTAATTGTAATTTTTATTTTTATTTTCTTTGAAATCGCACAGTCAAAATTAGGCTACTATCTCTTGCCTCTATATCCATTTATGGCCCTCTCTATAGCACTGACACTGGCACCGATTTTAAAAAATAGCTCGAATTATAGAACTACAGCAAGAGTGCTTGCTATAGCAATTGGTATCTACGCCGCCGCATCAGCTGTTTTGAATATCCAAGCACCGCAAAAAAGAGATTTACTGCTTAGATACAGCGACGCTGTAACAACTAGAGACATCGCGCTAGACGAAAAATATATTGGCAAATTTCTAGCGCGCGAGAAAATCCCGGTTTATCTCTATAAGTGGCCCTACCACGAAACACTTTATTATTACGGCAATGCGCCAGAGCTTATCACAGTTACACAGTCGAAGCAGCCAACAGATCCACCGTATTTCTTAGTCATACCAACCGATTTCGTGACATCAAACCAAGTTCGTTTTAATTCTGTCTCTGTCGAATTTATATATCAAGGCCCGATCGGCACGCTATTTCGCACGAAAAACTAAACACGCAGCATAGGAATAAATCGATCCGCAAATACAATATCGAGTGAATATTTTTTCACCCATTCTAGTTCTTTTGCCGCGAGCATTTGTGCCATCTTCGTATCACTCAATAAAATTTTTATTTTTTGTATAAAAATTGTGGAGTCCTGTCTAGTTATAAAATCTCCCAATGCATCCGGAACAATTTCGCGCACACCGCCAACATCAGCAGCCACAATCGGCACACCCATCGCCATTGCCTCAAGAACAACGTGCGGAAATCCCTCTTCTTCGGATGGCATAAAGAAAACATCGGCAGCGGCAAAGTACATAGGAACATCGCGCTGGGCTACTTCACCAACAAGCTTAATATTTGGGCCGCTTATCGAACTTGCAAGCGGCCCGGAGCCAGCTACCAAAAAAAGCACTTTCGTATTGTCTGCAAACGCTTTAGCCACCGGCCCTATGAGATCTGCGCCCTTGCGCTTCGAGAGACGGTGAAGAAAAAACACGACTTTGGCATCGTGTGGTATGCCGAGCTGCTCGCGCGCCTCACGTTTCCTGCCGCGCCACGAATTAAACCGCTCAAGATTGATCCAATTTGGCAGTACATGTACGCGCTCTGGCTTTAGATGATAGCGCTCAACGTATTCTTTTTTCATCCCCTCGGTGCCCGTAACAAGATTCGAGCGCTGCAAGGCAAGCCGAAAAAAATATTCTTCGACGACTCCGCGCCTATAAAGCCAAGGCATGCCGCAGTTCCAATAAAAACTTTTCCCGAAAAATGACGCGAGTATGCTACCGACAAAAGAATAATGCGTCCAAAATGTTTTGTAGCCGCGCATGCGAAGCGCAAACAACACAAGTTTCAGCTCAAAAATCCGAAGCGGCAGAAAGCGGAATTTCTGCACATATACGTTTTTTATATTTGCCGGGCGCTCCCCTTTCTCAACAATAAGAAAAATATCGAGCTTATCCTGCGCACATTCTAGAAGCTCTCTGTTGTGATAAAAATGCGTCCCAATATCATCCCTGTATTCGGGGAGGATATAAACAATCTTTTTCATTGCTCGTGCGTACAAAGAGAAATTAAACGCGCGTATTCGCGGTAGTACTCCTCCCGCGATGAAAGAAAAGTTGTTGCTTTTCTCGCCTCTTTGCCCATTTGTTCCCGCAACTTATCATCCGCAATAAGGCGAGAAAGCGCATGAACAAGAGGATTCTTCTCGCCGACCGGCACAGCAAAACACGAGATACCGTCTTTGCATATCTCGCCAACATTGCCAACGTCGGTAGATACCACCGGCAAACCCGCGGCCATTGCCTCCACTAAAGCCATCCCATAACCCTCATACCACGAAGTCTGCACAAAAATATCGGCATCTTTGAGAAACGGCCGGATGTCATCCACTGCGCCTTCGAAATGAACATACTTTGCGATTCCAAGTTTTCGAGAAAGTTTTTTGAGTTTTTTCCGAAACGGGCCGTCGCCAACAACACAAAGCGAAAGGTCTTTGTAATCTTTCAAAAGATCGGCAAACGCCTTAAGAATAAGACCTACATTCTTTTCCTTCGTGAGACGAGCAATAACAAGCAGTTTTATCGAATGGCGCGAATTCGTTTTTCGCGGCATCCGATACCGATCCACGTCCACGTATATCGGCAGTACGCCAAACGGAACATGCGGAACGTAACGCTGGATATTATTTCGTACTCGGTTGCTTACAGCGCGGATACAATCTGCGGACCGAAGTATTTGTTTTGCGATATTGGCACGAATCCTATTTTTAAGAAAAACCAACTCATAAAACGGGCTGCCGATGTCCGTATGAATTTGCGCCTGCCACCGAACATGAAATCTTTTTTTCAACAAATATCCGATGACACCCGTAAACTCCTCCTGCGTGATAACAATAAATGATGACGGGTTACTCTTTACAATGTGCGCGGCGGTGCGATACGACTCTATAAAGGCGCGAAATTTTGATCTGCGTGATGTGGGATAAATGGTGCAACGCGTCCCCATTGTCTGCGAAGTACGCTGGCGGGTCGGAACTGCAACAACAACATGGAGATGATCACCAAGGCGCGCATATTCAACAAGCCTTTCCCGGAGATGAGAACCGGAATCAAACGAAGTACGGTCAATGCTTAACATGAGAATATTCATACCGCTTGCAGAAGAGATTCAGTCTCGGCGACCATACGCTCAATCGAAAACTGTTTTGCAGATTTTCTTCCATTCGCAGCAATTTTTTTGCCTATCAATGGGTCTTCGAGAAGATGCGCGATTGCCTGCTCCCACTCTTTTTTCTCGTTGTAACTGACGACAAGCGCATTTTCTTCGTGCTCGAGAATTTCACGATTGCCTCCCGCAGCGGTTGTTACCACCGGAACCCCAAACGCCATTGCTTCGACAATCTGGTGCGAAAAGCCCTCATAAGCCGTATTGAGCAAAAAAACGTCCGCAGCAGCCATATACGCGCCCAAAGCACCCTTCTCAACCACCCCAGGAAAGAGTACGCGTTCACCGACCCCAGTTTGGTCACGAACCTGCTCAAGCGCACGCCGCTCGGGTCCATCACCGATAATAACAAGAAAAAGCGCGCCATACTTTTTGAGAAGTTCTGGCATAAGCTCTATAAGCATGCGAAACCCCTTCCAAGGAACAAACCTGCCTGCGGACAATAGAACCGTGCCAGAAATATTAATTCTTCTTCGCGCTTCTTCACGCGAAAGCGCCTCTGGCAAAGAAACGCTATTAAAAACAATACTTATTTTCTCGCCTTCAATCCCCCATTGCTCAACGACGCTTTTTAAATATTTACTGGGAACAATAATGCGTTTTGCGCGTCTCGCCACAAATACTTGAACCCGCCTCAAAATCCACACGAAAAAGCCATACTTTTTTTGTAGAAAATCATCAAGCAAATCTTCCACGCCAAATCGTTGCATACCCTGTTCCCACGCGTAATCGCCCACAACGCGCAGGATAATTTTTCTGCGCATCAAAACCGCAGCCAGCGCACCCGGAAAGCCAGCACCCGCCGCATCAAGAAGAAAAACTCGCTCGGCCTTCCATGAAAGAAAAAGTGCTTTTATAAAATAGAGAACATGCCGTATGCCCTTCGGATAAGAGCGGGGAACAACAATAAGTGCATACGGAATGTTCTCCTTATTTTTCTTCCCGTAGGTAAGAACCGTAACCGCGTGGCCCCGCCGCGTAAGTTCCGGCACGAGCGTTGCGGCATATGTAGCCGGACCCCCGATATCGGGGGGAAAAATCCCTGTTGCAAGTAAGATCTTCATACGCAAGCATCGAGCAGTACCGATTCCATTTTTTTTGCTATATCAACCCAAAGATATTTCTTAATCACAAGCGCGCGCGCTTGCTCAATAATACGCACACTCATATTCTCATCTTCCAAAACTCGCCGGATGCCTCGCGCAATATCCTCGGGATCGCGCGCGCGCACTATCACGCCGGTCTCACCATCAATTAAAAAATCCCGTATGCCGCCGACGGCTGTCGCCACAACCGGCACGCCAGCTCCCATCGCCTCCAAAAACGCGATTCCAAGCCCCTCCGAGCGCGAGGGACGGCAAAATACATCACTCATACGATAATAACGCAAAAGCCCGTCATGATTGACACTGCCGCAAAAATGCACTCGAATATCAATACCAAGCTCGTGGGCAAGGCGCACAAGCTTTTTACGATCGGGGCCGTCACCTACAAGCACAAGGTGAGTGTTTCCAGCAAGAAGTGCGAACGCGCGGAGTAAATCATCAATCCCATTTTTCTCTACAAGCCGCGAGACCGAAAGAATAACCGGCGCGTCCGCAGGAATGCCCAAGTCCTCTTTGAGGGTTTCTTTGGGAGGGCGCTCGAATGAAGCAGAGACATACGCCTCATCAACACCATTGGGGACGACTTCACATCTACCTGTGTACCCATAGTATCGGGCGCGCTCGCACAAGTACTTACTGATGGCCGTGAGAGCCGATGTTCTCGGCAAAGCAAGCCGCCACGAAAGCCCGATTAAACCCATACGCCCCCGTCCAATATGCTTTTCAGAATCACCTTCTTGCAGTGTCAGTACGATTGGAATACGTGCTCGCGCCGGCCGAATAATATTAATAATATAAGCAATGCCACTTGCGAATGTCGCCATTACACACCAAAAGACAGCCGGTTTATATTTCCTTACTAAAAAAAATGTCAGTACCGTCCCCCACAACGGGAGTAAAAACTTATCGAACTTCGAGCCAATTCCTATACGATAAATCTCAACATTTTCGACTTTCTCGTATCGAAGATTTTTTCGGCTAAATCGCCCGGTAACAATCAAAAAACGCATATTCGGGATACGTTTGACAATATGGGCGATGGCAAGCTCTGCACCACCTAAAAGTGGCAGGTATGCCGTTGAGAACACTAAAACACGTGGTGTTTGCTCGTGATTCATCGATGTTCTATTATAGAATAAATGACAAACGCGGACAAACCACGAAAGAGAAAAATACTCTTCGTATCAACAAAATCAGTATGGGGCGGAGCACAACGATACATAATCGACCTCGTCGATTACCTCCCAAAAGATAAATTTGTTTTTGAAGTCGCGGCGGGCGGCAATGGTCCTTTTGTCTCGCGGCTTTCTGAACGTAGCATCACCGTACACACAATTCCAGAACTCGACAAATTTATAAATCCATTCTCCGACCTTCGTTCTTTTTTCAAGATATACAGAATTATACGCGAGGTGAAACCCGATATTCTGCATCTCAACAGCTCGAAAGCAAGCGGTTTAGGAGCGCTCGCGGGCTGGTTTGCGCGCGTCCCAAAAATCGTCTCAAGCACGCATGGCTGGCCGTTCCTCGAATCAAGACCGCGCTGGCAACGATGGCTCATCAAACAAGTCGAAAAGCTTTCGGTTCTTTTCCACGACAAAGTTATTTGTGTCTCACAATTTGATTATTCAATCGGTCTCCACGAACGTATCGCTTCCACCCGCAAGCTCGTTGAAATTCAAAACGGCATTGACCCCAAAAAACATGTATTTCTCGAAAAAAGGACAGCGCGGGATAGACTTTTTCAAAAAGCGGGAGTAGAGCAAAACAACTATTTTGTCATTGGAACACTTGCCGAATACACACAAAACAAGGGTCTCTTCTATCTTATCGAAGCAGCAACTCACATTGCCGCAATCGAGCCCCATGTTGTTTTTTTTCTCATTGGATGGGGAGAAGAAAAACAGTTTCTCGAGGAACAAATAGAAGGGCGGCGGCTCAAGAAAAATGTATTTCTTATAGATTATATCCCCGAGGCATTTACGTATCTAAAGGCGTTTGACGTATTTATTTTGCCGTCTATCAAAGAGGGTTTTGCGTATGTTCTTCTGGAAGCATCCCTGGCGGAAATTCCAATAATTGCAACACGGGTAGGCGGAAACCCAGAGATCATCGACAATTTGCAAAACGGCCTTTTGATCAAACCCGCATCGCCGGAAGAAATTATCAATGCCATCTCTTACCTCCTTCGTGATCCCGGAGACCGCGCTGTTTTTAGTGGAGCCGCGCGAAGAAAAGTCATCAAGGATTTCTCCATCGATTCAATGATCAAAAAAACAATCGAGGTGTACGAAAGCTAAAATTTATATACCGCAAAGGCCTCACCGCCGCGCATATTATATATAACGTGCGGCTGAACATTTTCTCTCTGAAGATTTTTCTCAAATGCTTCGCCCGCTCCGGTAAATGCCCGCGGATCAGTAAGCAAAACCCCGCGCGGGCGTATAAAGTAATAGCGCTCAAAACCCGTTTTCTTGATGTCTTGATAACCACCCGCTCGGATATATTCCAGATACTGTTCAGTGGAAAGAACCGGCCAAGCGTGATAGATATTGAGCCGATCAAGCACCCAAAGCTGCCCCATTTTATTAATATTATTGTCATAGATAATGACCGCCGAGTACGGGATATGTTTCTGGGCAAAGTGATCCCGCAGCACCTTCTCTTGCTGTTTTTCAAGAAATGAATAGTCAAGTTCAAAAACATTTTTTGGCATTTTGCCGGACAACTCGTCTTCCAGATAACTCGCAAGTTCGTTATATCCATAAGGAAAAGTCTCATTACGAACGGGTGCGTACATCCAAAAACGGAAACCCCGCGGATACGGCATCACAATGCTGTTGATTGTGTAAAATGCTTCGAAAAGCAAAACAAGAACGAGAATAACAAAAAATGTTTTTTCTCTTTGACGAAAATATTCTTGAAAGATAAAAGAAAGTAAAACCGAAACCGCGATGAGCATCCACGGAGTGAACATGCTTAAAAAACGCCACGCCGGGCCAACCACCACAATTAACCCGAAAAGTGCGAGGAACACTGCGACCAAAAAACCATGCATACTGACCGCCTCGATCCTACGGCGCCACACAGAAAAAACAAATCCCCCGAATGTGAGAAAGAACAAAAAAAGAAATATCCACGAATGAGTATCAATAAGATTTGGGATAACCCGAGAAAAACGTTCAGAAACGCCCCCAATTTCTTTTCCCGGGGCGACCGGCCAGTGAACCGGTTTCTGCCCGAGAATATAAGAAAACTGGAAATCAAGGTGACCAAAATTTTTCCACAGTCCAGCGTTATACACTATAACCGGGCTGAAAACAAGCAGGGAAAGAAAAACAGCAATCCAGAGTTTTTTGTTCAAAAAATATTCCCGTCGCGTAAATACTAGGTGCAGGAAAAAAATCGGAACAAGAACAAATGTCGTATACTTCGTAAGGAACGCGAACCCCGCAGCGACACCCGCGGGAATCAAGTAGTTATCGTTTTTATAAGACCGGAGATACAAAAATGACGCAAGCAACATGAAAAAAATTGCCGTTGATTCTTGCAAACCAATCCGTGAAATATACGCGCCGTTCACCCCAAAGGCAAAAAACGCGGCTGCGATATATCCAACTGCGCGCGAATAAAGGATCGATGAAATCCCATATACGAGGACAATCGAAAGCACGCCAAAAAATGCGGAGAAAAACCGCAGTCCAAAATTTGTCTCTCCAAAAATCTGAAACGCAAAGTGTTGAAGCAAGAAAATAAGCGGCGGGTGATCATGAAAAGACATTCGTGCCCACAGAGGTACATCCCCCTGGCGAGCATCGAGCCATTCAAGCGGGGTCGGTTGCTCTTTCGACTCAAAATAATCAAGGGGCCCAATTGCCCGAAAACCATAGAGGACCTCGTCAAAAAGCGCATCGCCTACCGAAAGGTTGATGAAACGCAGAAGAATTCCAAACGCAACGATCCAAAAAAGATATCGCCCTCTCATATTCAGAAACGCCAAACGCGAAAGGATTCTTTGCCGCGATCGTTGAGAATAGAAATGGGTTTTAATCCGCCTGCTCGTAATTCAACCTCAAGAACCTGCCCGACATTTGTTCGCGACTCGGCTTTTCTCTGAAACACTTCTTCCGTTGGAATAATAACGTAGTAGTGTTCAAACAAATTATTTTTTATCTGCTCAATATTGTTTGCGTCCAGAAAATCTAAGTACTGACTAACATTCAAAACCGGCCAGCCCCGATAAACATTTAAACGATCAAGAAACCAAAGCTGCGCAATGTGGTCAATATTACCATCATAAATAATAACGGCGGAATAGGGTTCGCGTTTTTCTTTCTGCGCTCTTAAAATCGCTTGAGCATGGAGATCATCGAGAAATTGATATTGCATCTCAAAAACACGTGAAGGCGCCCTCCCGTCAAGTTCGCGCGCAAGGTATTTCCCAAGTTCATTGTATCCCCCATCATATTTTTCATATCGAAGATTCTGGGAGTATAACCACGGACTCAAACCGTCAATTCCGTACCACATCTGACTGTGGAATGTGAATGAAACCTCGAAAATAAGAAAAGGCAGAAAGAACCAAAGAAACACATTTTGTTTTTTTTCATAAAGGTGCGCCATGAGAACGCCTGCCCCAAGGGCAAGAAACGGGGTAAAAAGACTTACAAACCGGAATGATGTTCCAACAAATAGAACCAAAAGAAAAAAGAATGCGATGGAAATAACAAGAAAACGGTGTTTCCGAAACGTTTCTCTCGGAGCGCGAAAAATAAGGGCCACAAAGAGAAACGCAGCAAAAACAAAAGAAGCCAGAAAAGCCCAAGAACTGATTTTAAAGAGATTCGGCGCTATGCTCCGGAAACGGTTACTAAGCGTTCCTATTTCTTTTCCGGGCGCAATTTTCCAGACGTCCGGAAATTGCCGAAATATATACGAAAATTGGAAATCAAAATGGCCCACCGCTTGATAGAGGAAAATATTATAGATGACAACGGGACTTATAATAACAAGCGCGAGTGCGCCGCCAATCCATGATTTTTTACTTACAAAATAGTCGCGCCGGAAAAGCACGAGGTACAAGAGGAAAATAGGAATCAAAACAAGACCGGTATATTTCGTGAGTACCGCAAGGCCAAACGCTATACCGGTATAAATACGATATCGTCCGTGCTCAAGAGAATTAATAAAATAATAAATGGCAACAAGCATGAAAAAAATAAGCTGTGATTCTTGAAGCCCGATCCGTGATATATAAACATGATTAACCGTTACGGCAAGCAAAAGCGCCGAAAAAACACCTACAGAACGCGTATAGAGAAGCGAGCCAATGAGATATAAGAGGTACACCGACCCGACGCCAAAGAGCGCGGAAGGGAGCCGGAAACCGAAATTTGACTCGCCGAAAATCCTCATTGACCAATGTTGAACCAAAAAAACGAGAGGCGGATGGTCGTGAAATGAAAGTTTCGTCCACCACGGAATGCCGGATTTTAGCGAGAGCGTACTCTGGGGGTGAGGACTCGCGCTTTTCGGATCAAACCACTCAAGCGGCGTTGGCTGGTCATTTGCCTCGTCATAGTCAAGCATGCCAATTGCGCGGAACGCGTACAGTACCTCATCTGTCGTTGCGTCCCCAAATGAAAGCCACACAAGTCGCAATACGGACGCGAGGACTAAAATTGCAATAATGACGTGCTTTCTGTATTTTTCGTCAAAAACCGATATCATGGATACATTCTAGTGTAAAATAAAACCATGCAAGTGCAATTGCGAAAAGAGTATTTCCTTTGGACAATAATCGCGCTCTACGTCGTTGTTTTTGGCGCTTTCACCTCTTTCCGCCACTATAACTTCTACACGCAAACATGGGATATGGGCGCATTTGTGCAAACAATGTGGAATACAACCCAGGGGCGTATTATGTTCAATAACATCGAAGAAGTACACAATACGCTCGGCGTACACATGAGTCCGTGGCTTTTTGCTCTCGTGCCGGGCTATCTGCTTTTTCAAAGCCCTTATTACCTTCTTATTGTTCAGACGATCGCGCTCGCATTGGGCGCGATCCCCGCATATCTCCTTGCATACCATATTCTTAGAAAAAAATCATATGCGCTCGCGTTCGCGACAAATTATCTCCTCTATCCCGCGCTTCATTGGATTAATTCATACGATTTCCATCCTGTTTCGTTCGCAGTTCCTTTCTTGCTCGGCGCGTTCTATTTTTTCGAAAAGAGAAACTTGCTTTGGATGACCATATTTCTCGCGCTTGCCGCTTCAACCCGCGAGGATATAATTCTCGTTGTTCTCTTCTTTGGATTCTTTGTGCTTGCACAAAATAAGACCGACGCGCCGCTAAAGGCAACGCGCGAAAGAAAAATAGGCGCGACAATCGCGCTTTGCGCGATTGTATACTTTCTCCTCGCAATAAAAGTTATCATGCCTTCACTCGGCGGAGGACTTTTGCGGCTTGACCGTTACGCGCACCTTGGATCGTCATTCTCGGAAATCGCAACTACCGCAATCACAAATCCTGCCCTCATCGCAAAAACAATTCTCGCGCCTGAAAAAATACTCTATTTCTTGTGGCTTTTTATCCCCGTCGCATTCTTGCCTTTCTTTTCCTGGCGGTCGCTCATCCTTGTCATTCCAGGGCTTGTTGAAAACATGCTGACTACATTCCCGTTCCAATTTACCGGACTGTACCAGTATGACTCCGTGCTCGTCGCGGGAATCTTGTACGGAGCCATCCGCGGTGCGCACACAGTCATTTCGCGGTGGCCGAGAAAAAGAAAAGTTGTTTTGGGAATAATTATATCCGCCATGATCCTCGGATTTACAGCACGTTCTCCCTTGAATCCTTTTTTCTTCCCCACTTTTGTTTTTCGCTCCTCGCCGCGCGCGGACGCATTTCGTGAAATCGTCAAGTCGGTGCCCGATGGAACGCCACTTGCGGCAAACACAAACCTGATTCCGCATCTTTCCCACCGCGAGCACGCTTACATGCTTGGGGACGAACCGCCCAACATTGACCTCGTCATTATTGACGCGCAAGATCCAACAGGATTTGCAAGCGCCGAAGATTTCCAATCTTATGTGGAACGGTATGCGCAATCAGAAGATTATTCTGTACAAATCTTTCGGGACCGCTACTTTATTTTCCACCGAAAAGGCGCAAGCGAACCACTTTTATTAAGCTCTCAATAATAATGCCCGCGTGAAATTTTGACGTACCCTCTTTCCGTTCGTAAAAAACAATTGGCACCTCGCAAATGCGCGCCCCGCCGCGATGTGCCCAGTATGTGGTTTCAATTTGAAAATTATATCCAATCGAACTCAACGATCCAAACGGCACTAACGCAAGCGCCTCGCGCCTCCAGCATTTAAAGCCGCCCGTGAGATCATGGTAGGGAAGGCCGAGAATAACCCTGCTGTAAAAACATCCAAACCGGCTGATTATTCTCCGGGCAAGCCCCCAGTTTTTTACCCCCCCGCCGGGAATATAGCGCGATCCCAACACAAGGCCATATTCCCGCGCTTTTTCGAGCAATCGCGCAATATCACCTGGATCATGAGATAAGTCAGCGTCCATCTGAATAATAAACCGTGCTTCAGGATATACAGAAAGAACCGTTTGGAACGCCTCGGAGTACGCAGCTCCAAGCCCGCGCGGGCCCGCGCGGTGAATCACCCGAATAGGATATCTTCGTGAAAGTTCATCCGCCCTGATGCCGGTTCCGTCAGGCGAATTATCGTCAACAATAACCATGCAAAAATCCTTGAGCCCCAAAGAAAAAACGCGCCTGACAAATTCTTCAATGTTCGCGCGTTCGTTATAGGTTGGCGTTATGAGTACGATCATTGTCTTTTTTTACAAACCTGCGGCGCGCAAAAGCAACGGCGGATCCAAGAACAAGCCCGCCGGCAATACTTGAACCAAGCCAGAGATAATCCGTCCGCGCGCCGAGTTGAGCAAGCGCCAAATTTTTCTCTTGCCCCCCACTACTTTCCGACGGGTCATCGACAGGAACCCGCGACGTCTCCGCCAACAACACATCATCAACCGGCAACGGCGAGGGCGGCTCCGACGGTGGCGCTGAAGGCGACTCCGTCTTCACTGAAATCTTAGCCGGCGCAGATTGTTTTATTGCCACGGGCGCATTTTGACTTTGGTTCTCCGCGCCGGGAGTCGGGCTTGCAAACCCGAGTGCCGTTACCGATTGCCCGCTTGGTATGCCCCCGTCAAACACAAACTCCCGCGCAACCCTGCCGTTTGGGTAGGAAAGCGCCGCACGGGGATTCAAGGAAGAAAAAATAATACCGGATGTTTCTTTAGAAAATACTGGCCGTGAACGCGGAGCAAGGTGGCTATTTTCCGGAAAGACAAATTCCTTATTTTGTTCACCCTTTAATATCCACCCGCTTATGTCAATGTCCCGCGCGGAAGAATTATGCAATTCAATCCACCCGTTTTCTCCCGGCGCCAACTCGCTGATTACAACCGGATTCTCACCTGCCCGAACTACCAAGTCATCACGGACAGATTCTCCCCCGGAAATAACTTCCAAAACTACAGAATATATCCCCGGATAGGCATACGTATGCCGCGCATTTCGTCCGTCAGTGAGTACGCCATCGCCAAAATTCCACAAGAACCGCAGAGTACTTGATTCAAGCGGTTCGTTCTTCCACCCAAATGCTTTTCCCGAAAAAGAAACGCTTGCTCCCGCAACCGCGTTCTTATCAAGGCCCGCATATGCTTTGATAGACGGCAATAGTTCGGGAGGAATATAGGGTACTCCTCCCCCACTATTACTACTAGTAATAGTGTCCTCTTCTCCAAGATCCTCCTCCTCATTTTCACTTAAATCTTCGGAATTTTCCCCGCCGGAAACACCGTCTTCCGATCCATCAAATGACCATGCAGACGCGTCATGGGCTTCTGTGGTACGCCTGATCTTTTCTCCTTCAAGAATACCCTCAAGAGAAACAAAATCGCCCGTTTTCCAAAGCCCCGCGCTTACGGCGGCCGGCTCCCACGTCTCGCCCTCCCCTCCGTACTCGACAAAATCAACAATTGTTTCCGAAGAATGCTCGGTACTTGAAAAGAGGGCAATTGATCCCGACGTGTTCCCCATATTTTTTGTTGTGGACGAATGATATAAATTTTTTACATCATTTGTCCCCGGCGCGCGGAGATGAATGGTAACCACACTCTTTGGTTCAAGCGAAAACGCCGGAAACGTATAGTAACCAACACCGTCCGGATACAAGTCCCACCCCGTAAGTTCCTTGGGGGCATTTCCTGTATTTTCAATCACAATATACTCAAGCCCGGTGTCGGTTCCCTCGGGATCGAAAAGCGCCTCGCGAATCACAACTTCAGAGTGCAATGCATGCGCGAAGAAAGGGAAAACAAGTATAACCGCCGAAACGCCCAGCCGCCACCGCTTTTTCATACATTATGAGCTTTTTTTAGCACGGAGCCACTCGAGTTCTTCTTTTGCTGATTCGTTATTTGGTTCCTTTTCAAGAAATTTCTCAAAATACTCAATTGCCTTTTGTGTGTCACCGGTTTCTTTATAATACCACGCAAGCGCATTGAGAAACCCGTGATCATTGGGGTACGCTTTATAGGCCTCGAGCAATACATCATCGGCAAGATCCGCTTTTTCTTTATACTGGTATCGGTAGAGATCGGAAAGATCAACATACGCTCGTACCGCTGTATTTTTATCGGTTTTGATAATCTGTTTCAGATAGTATTCCGCCTTTGGAAAATCCGGCTGGATATTTCGATAAATGTCCACAAGATTTGCATTCGCAAGAGTAGTACTGGGATTTATCCGGAGCGCGTATAAATACAGCGCTTTTGCACCATCGTAATCCGCAAATGAATGTTTGATCGATCCGAGCTCGGCCCAGAGCATTGGCGATTCGGGGTTTTTCTCGATTGCAATAAGTCTTTCAGAAAAACCTTCACGAAGCGGTTTTTCTAAGTCACTTCGCACTGGCTTAATTTCTTTCAGAACTTTGTAATCCGCGGGAGGCAACGGAAGTTTGTCTGCCGGCGGTTCATCGTCGAGCGAGGAAGAATTGCCAGTATTATCCGAGGGCGCGGGCGAATTTTCACTAACGGTAGATGTAGGAATATCGTTATCCTTACGGTTTAGTCCTAGACCGAACCAGAGAATTGCGCCAAGAACAACAAGCGGCACAAGAAAAAGCGCACCATTGAGGAATATTCTTTTTATATCCATGTTCGTTAGTATAAGAAAAAAACACTCAATGGACAAGTTTTTTTAGATTGACGCAAATCAAAAGCCCCCCGCCAACGGCGGGGGGCTTTTGTGCCTCGCACAAGGATCGAGGACTTTTTACGCCAAGGATTACGAACTGAAGGCCTTGGTGTGTGAGAGACCGGTTGGCTCGAGACCTGGCACCTTGAAGCCGTTCATCCAATCGCCCGTGTTACAGCTGTTGCTGTTCGTGCTGGATGTCGCCTCCGATGAGAGATCTGACCAAATGAAACTCGTGGAAGCATTCGTGAGACTCATAGCGCCCACAAAGCCGCCAGCGCCGCTCTGCGGTGAACCCGATGAGCCGCACGCGGTTTGAGTTTGCTCGGTATCAACACGCGATACTTTCGCCATGGTTTTCCGGCTCGCACCAGTCAGTGAAACCGCAGATGGTCGCGCATCGTCACCCTGTAGGGTCACCGTGATACTGCCGCCTCCGGTGGCATCATCGGTGATGTTGCCCCAGAGCTCAAACGTATGCTCTGCACCTGACGTGATCGGATACAAACCATTGGTGTAGTTCGTCGTGTTATTTACGAGCGTTCTGACAACAAGGGTGGTACCGGTTGAATCAGCATAGTTCCTGTCTAGAGCGTTCGCGCCGCTCACTCCACCGTTTCTTAGGTAGTACGCAGCCGCGGCTCCTGTCGCATTTGAGACAAAGTTTTGGTTTGTCACGCTGTAGAGCCGGAAGCCAGTAGAAGAGTTCGATGTGCCGACACCAGAGATATTCGATGTGGCCACCGTGAACGTGAAGCGGTTGAGCGTAATTGCTGCTCCTTCCGCCTTTACCTTAAAGCGGAGAAGCGCCTGATCACCGGGGGTCGCGCTCTTTGTAAGGGCTGTATCAAGCGTCACTCTCGGTACACCACGGAAGGTTACAACACCCTTTCCAGCAACATCAGCCGTGGTTGAGATGTGAACCTTTGTGCCCGACTGCCCGCCGCGCGCAGTATTCTTGTTCGCGTTATTGCCGGTGCCCGGAGTTAGGTCCGAGTCAACATCTATTCCAAGGAGTTCGCCGCCCTTGCCTGCCTGGCCAATTGCGACCGGCGCAAGGTTTGCTTTGATCGTCATCAATTTCGAGCTGTCTTTTAGAATGACGAACGATCCCGTACCCGATGGGTTAAACGTAACATCTACAATTCCATCGCTGTTGAGTACCGGGGCATCCGTGACAAGAGTCGAGCCATCATAGATCTTAATCATCTCATATTGACCCGATGTTGATGAACCGGTTGTATCGAGTTGGAGACGGAGATCGGTAAGCGCCATATCTTCAGACGTTGCCGTAAACTTCAGGACATTAAGGATTGCATCTTTGTAACCTCCATAGAGCCACTGCTCTTGGTTGACCGGCACAACACTTTCGGCTGCTACTTTGTAACCGCCGGAAGTTTTGACATCGATACCTTTACCATTTGTTGCCGAGTTTGATCCGGTAACAGCCGTGCTATCCTTTGCAGTCTTGATAGTCCACGCGTCGGTTGTATTGCCGCCCGTGACATCAAACTTGTAATAGCTACCGGTTGTTGCCGTACTTGAGACATCGGCGAAGAGGCCAACCCTCTTTACGCTATTTTTCGGAACAGCAAGCGTAGTATCGAGATTAAATGTAATGTCTTCCTCATTATTTGCAGTTACGGTTACTTCGTTTGATCCAGTGTTGAGCGCGGGGCTGGTTGAAGTTGTGCCATCGCGGAGTACAAGACGCGTGAGTGTTGCGCCCGCATTTGAATTCTTGCGAACCTTGGCAACCGTGATCTTGAGATCATCTCCCGATGCGGTCGCATCAAGCGTGAACCTCCCGACTTCAACATTCTGCGAGTTCGCAATCAATGTTGTCGTTGCAAACGAAGTATCGGGAGAAATTGAGAGAGCCCCTGCTTTGATAGTCATCGTGGGACCCGTAACAACCGAGGCCGGGGATGGGGTGATGGTATTACCCGTTTCATCGCCCGTTATGCTCGATAGAGCCGTGCTTGGGATGAACCGTACAATAATCGTATCATTTGTCCTCCAATTTTCATCAATGTCGGCCTTCACGGTGTAGATGTTTTTGCCAACCGGAACAGTGACCGAATCGGTCAGCGTGACCGACATGGTGCCTGCCGTACTGGTATGCGGTACATCAATGCCGCTTTCTACAACACCGCCACTGGCATTGTAGACCGTGAGGTTCGTCGGCGCTTTTTCATTGGTGCCCGCAGCGCCTTCGGTTGTTACAACCGTTAGCACCCATGATGTAAAGGTGATCGGCTCACCTTTTGCTTCGAACTCGAATGCGCCGAGTACCGCTTGATTAGTTCCCGCCGCAAGGTTGTCTGCACCAACCGTGCTTGCTTTCGAGACGCTCAAGCTTCCCTTTGTAATATCCACGCGATAACCATCGTAGCGCGGGCTTGTGGTGTGGAAGTTTCCGTCATCAGAACCAGTTGCTACTCCCGTGGTATTTGACGAGGCCTTGATGTCGTAGCCAAAAGTTTCACCGCTGAAAACCGCGTCTTCATAACGATAGATATCGAAGTCCACCTCTCGGCCGGAACCACCTTCGACATCACCCTTAATGGAAACCTCATAGGTCTTTCCTTTCTTAATGAGAATTCCGTTGCCGAATTTCGCGGTGTAGTATTTTCCGTCATCCGAGACGATCGTTGGGTAGGAATTCCCATCTTGGTCTACAATAACAATATTTTTAAGATCAGATGTCGCCGCAGAACCAGACTGGTTGAAGCTAACCGATTTCCAGCGGACATCCTCGACAGAGACGATTGCCTTCAACGAAGTGAACACATACCCAGTTGTGCCTACTTCTTTGCTTCGGTTGGTGGCGGGATCAAGCGATCCATCATCAAGCTTTACCGTACCAACTACCAATGAGTTGTTGACGGTATGGATGGCGCCTCCAATTGGGAGCGATCCGTTGATGTTCGCTGACGTGTTGACAGTAACAAGGCGGAGACCAACGGTCTGCCCGATATAGTCAGCAAGAGTAGTCGGCATGTCAGCCGCGATAGTCATCTCGCGCGTCTGGCCCGCTTTAATCGTAAACTTGTTTGTAATTGTCGCTCGGTGGTCGGAGTTCAAACTCTTTGAAGTTTGGTTGACGCGAAGGCCATTTTCATCGAGCAAAACGACTCCTGAAATGACCGCGTCTTTCGCGTTATCGTAGCGTTCAACCACAATCGAATCAACCGTGACATCACCGTCAGATAATGCGGTGAAACGAACGCGCGTGAACGGAAGATTAATCGCATTCTTCACTGCAAGCGTTGACTTGATTTCGGTTCCAGGAGAAACCGTAAGACCAGTTCCTACGCTTGGCGGAGTTGTTGGCGGTGTAGTTGGCGGAGTTGTTGGCGGTGTGGTTGGTGTTCCGCCTCCGACAAGCGAGTTATATTTCGCTTGCGAGATTTTTCCAAAATACCCCGCCGTGGGACTCACGCCGTTTGCCGTCTGCCATCGGGAAACGGCACTTTGCGTGCGCGTTCCAAAGAATGTTGTTTCATTCCCCGGCGATCCCGAACCGCTATCGGCAACCGTAAAGCCAGCGGAGTTAAGATACTCCTGCAAGCACATTACGTCATCGCCCTGAACATTTAATGTAAGGTCCCGCGTAAAACCGCATGCTCCTGTAGGAGCTGGACTCGGTGCCGGAGTGCCGCCGGTAAGTGACGTTCTTACGTTGGCAATTGTTGCCTGGTCTACGCCGAACGTCGTAATGAAATTGATGATTGCATCAATTTGCGCTTGTGTCAGTGAACCTGCGTATGCCGCGAGCGGCACGAGCGCAATTCCTCCAGACAACCAAAGCGCTGTGGTAGCACTCAAGAAAACCGAGAGAACCTTTTTCCCTCTTTTTCTGAATTTATTACCCATAAATATTTTACCTCCTATAATTTTTCTGCTCATTGCCATCGTAAGTTCCTCGACCAAGGAACTTCAGCAACAAGCATCCATGATCATTGATTGAAGTTTTTTTGTAATGCGCATTCCGCTAAAGCTTGTTCAAATGCTTTAGCATTACAGCATATACAATAATAACATGATTTTTGTTCTTGCATTTCTTTATTTTGTTTTCAAGGTCCAGTCGATCAGCCAATACTTTCGTCTCACCCTGGAACATAGCCGCAATGAACGGATTGTGACTATATTCCAGAAAAAAACGTTACACACTCAAAAGAAACCGCGAGGGTTTTTCTCTGAATTTACTTAAAAATAAACATGTTTTGGCACCACCTCGTACTGCAACTTAGTATAAACGAGGTTGTCTATACTGTTCAAATAAGGATTGTGGATAAGCAAAAAGACCTTGTCAGTTAACTAGCTTTGCTACCTAAAAAGTATATGTTCTCCGCATCCCCCTGTCAACAAAATTTGAGCTTGACTAACACTATTTTGCGTGTTTTTTGTTGAATTCTTCCACGATTTGTACCTCTAACAATCGATGAAGATTCTTCAAAAATAAAACAACATTTCTATCGGACATAAAGGACATTTTGAATGTCCTTTATGGGTATTTTATAGAAAAATAGCTATTTTTACTTATCTACAAGCGAATATTTCCGCCACCTCCGCTCTCCATCAGCGCGAACCTTCCCTCTCACAATGAGGTCATTAAGATCTCTCTGGAGAGTTTTTTCGCTAATTTGTCCATCAAAACATTTTACAAGTTCACTAACACTTGAGTTTCTCAACGGGGCAAGAAACTCGATAATTTTTCTCTGCCGAAATGTAAACTCTTGGAGCCCATCCTCACTTGCTCCTTCAAGCATGGGTGGAGTTTCCTCTTTTTGGAAAAGAAACCCCTCGAACCTGGCATACTCGCGGAGAAGCACGTCAAAGTTAATGCGGGATACATAGGAGAGCGACGAGACCAACTCGAGCAAGTGAACAACCTCGCGAACCAGCATAATCATGCGTCGCGATCGCTCTTCTTCTCGTTTGAGAGACAGAAATTCAGGGTTCTGAAAATACATCCGCTCAAGCTCAAGCGCACTCTCGCGAAGCGTCCATTTGAGCGGTTCCCGGTCTTCAAGTCTATCTGTAACACGATAAAGAGCCGCGGTTAACCTCCTCAAGAAATCCTCATGCATGCCACAAAGAATACGAAAAACCGCCCTATTTGGCAAGTAGGACCCACCCTGCCGACAAAACAAGCAGATACAGAATCGCTATAATAAAGCAATGCGGAAAATCGCTCGAAAAATGAAAAATGTGCTTGCAGCAAAAAACTTAGAGAGAACAGGGAAGGCCATCTTACTGGCGTCTGTCGCCCTCTATACCGGCTCGTACTTTATGAGTAAGCGCATTTTTACTCTCTACGAAAACCAGAAATCGGCTATCGTGCAAGACCGCAATAGTACGGAAATATTTATACAGCCGAATGTGAAGGGGCACTATATGCGCCATACGGAATCTCTGACCGGCGAGATAAGCAGGTTACTGACTGCAAAAGAAGATCGTTTTTTCTTCTACCATCCGGGCATTAATCCGGTAAGCATCGCCCGCAGTCTCGCGCGATATCCCTTCTCTAGGCGTCTGGAAGGATCAAGCACGCTGACTCAACAGCTCGTGAAAACACTCATCGGAAACGAAAACAAAAGAACAATGAGCAACAAAATCATTGAGAGCTTTTATGCGTTAAGTCTGGGGATTCATACAAGCAAACCAGAAATATTAAAAATGTATGCGAATACCGCGTACTTTGGCAACCGCGCGGAAGGCATCGTTGAAGCAAGCAAAACATATTTCAACGCGCCTCCTGAATCGCTCAACACGGTCCAAATACTCCAACTCATTGCCACACTGAGCAACCCAGACGATTATCCAGGTACACTGAAAAACAAGAGAAAAACTATAGCTTTGGCAAACCAGCTAAAAATACCCGTTGACGAAAAAACCATAGACGCCCATGAAACCGATGAAGATAAATATATATATCGGAGAAAGAACATCAATGTATTCGAACTCGAGCCGTTCGAGCCACGCTGTGAAAAGCCCTGTTCACTTACTATCGACCAGTCGCTTACCAACACCGTACGCGAGATTTTAAGAACAAACCTCGACAGTCCATCGTTCGCGAGCGTAAATAACGGCGCTGTAGTTGTCATCCAAACGGGTAAAGAGATGAAAGAAAATGAACTCCTCGCCATCGTTGGTTCCCCGCATCCCCTTTCCTCCGAGAAAGGACACCAAATCAATATGGCTGTTCATCCGCGTCCGATTGGTTCAACCGCGAAACCCTTCATCTTTGCAAAAGCATTTGAAAAAGGCGCTCGTCCGTACACTCAAGTTGATGACATTGAGTACAAGTACGATATCGGCACCGGCTTCGCTTTCTATCCGAAAAATTACGACGGCCAATATCGCGGGACGGTTAGTCTCCATCAAGCGCTTTCCAACAGTTTAAACGTCCCCGCCGTACGGGTTTTGCAATATGCGGGGCTTGGCGCATTCTACGACTTTCTAAAAAGCGACCTCTCCTTCGAGCCGCTGCAACCCCTTGAAACATACGAGCTTTCCATAGCGCTTGGTGGGCTTGAAATGGACTTACTGACTCTTGCAAATTACTTTACGCTTTTTCCCAATGAAGGAACGCTCAAACCCCTAAAACTTAGTGAAGATGATACAATCAAGTTTTCGATGGCAAAACCGTATGATAATCATCAGGTTATTGATCCGGCATACATACAACTCGTAACAAAAATCCTTTCTGATCGGGAGACAAGCATTGACCAGTTCGGCCTCAAAAGCAACCTTAACCTGCCTGCAACACAATACGCCGTAAAAACCGGCACTTCCTATGACTACCACGACAGCTGGGCAATCGGATACACCCCGGACTTCCTCGTTGGAGTTTGGCTCGGCAATAGCGATAACAAACCCATGTATCGCCTTTCGGGGTCAATCGGGGCTGGCAAAATCTGGCACGAAGTAATGGAAACTATGCTCAACTCAACATACAACAAAGAAACCGCCTTTAACTTTGACCGTATCAAAGAATATGCAAAATCAGGAAATATCGAATATGGACTCGACGGAGACGAGTATGATTCCGCGCGCGACTTACTAAAATTGAACTATCTTATTTTACAACCGCATGATTTCGACACGCTTCAATACACCGCGGGAATAAAAGTTCCTCTTCTCTCAAACGAAGACGTGCTGTGGTACATTAATAATTCCCCCGCCGGACAGGGTATTCGAGAAACTTGGGAACCAAAAAAACCCGGTGTATATACAATCTCCGCGAGAAATCCCCGCGGCAAGATGGAAAAAATAAAAGTTATCATCAAGGAGCAGGACGAATGAAACTCTACTCCGCCTCAAGAATTGTAAAAGATTCGCCGCGGGTCCTCCCGAAATTTTCCGGAAAGTACATCTCGCTTACTATTGCCGGGAGATGGTGAAACGTTCCGGGCACAAGCGCGCGCACAAAATAATCATATTCGTAGATCCCTGGCTCAAGGCGTTCGGTAAAAAGGAACAACCGATCGTCATGCGACTCATCTGAATCGGGCCGGAGTTGGGAAGTTGCTTTTACGTCCTTACCGTAAAAATCATCATCAAGCTCTTTCTCCCCTCTCAATGAAACGAGTGAATTATCAAAAAAACTCCTAAAGAAAGACCCTATTCCAGAAAATCCAAACGCCCCAAGAAGATTCGCTCCTTCTTCGTCGTAAGAATTGTAATCTTCTTCAGGAAAGCCATAATCCTCATAACCACCATAGTCATCCGGTTTTTCAAGCGACTGATCCTCCGTCGCCAGCTTCAAATTTACAATTTCCATGCCCGCTGGGATGAAATCTTCTACGGCAACGAAGTTCCTGCTTTCGGGAACCGTGATCGTAAGATGCCCCCTCAACACATCGCCCTGTTTTGCTTCAAGCGCCGGTTGAGAATTTGACGGGGCATCAACGCGATAAAACTCGCGGGAAATCGAGAACCCTTCGTCACGGGGAGGAATCTTATCAATCGGGAGATAGTACTTAAACAGCATATCGTAATAATAGCTATTTGGCTCGGCGTTTTTGTTTGTCTTGGAAAAAAGCATGGTCCGTATCTTACCAAAACCAAGATCTTTGACGGGAATGAATTTTTCGAAAGACCGTAATATCGTATTCTGGTCGAAAGTAAAATCGCCTAACGGCGTTTCATCCAAAGACAATGCGAGATTGAAAGACGATTTGTTTTCCTCCTTCCAAAGCAGAAAATCGGTGAGCGCGTCGATAACCGCAACCGTGTTGTTTGTTGAACCCCATGCGCCATCCTTTGCGCGGCTTGCCAAAATCCACCGGAGCACTTTTTCGAGCGCCGCGCTCTCCCGCTTGTCTCTCGCGAATGCCTTGAGCAACAAAGCTGTATCCTTCACCGGTGTTTCGTAGTACTGGTATAATGGCGTCCGACCGCCAAGCGGAAGATAAGCGCCTCGGGCATCAATGACAATCCTGTTTTCGAGCTGTTGAAAAACTTTTTCTTTCAAGCGCGGCGGGTAATCACGCGAAAGGAGTATGGCAAGATGCGTGAGACTCGTATTTGAAATTTTTTCATTGATGTATTGAGTATCATCAGCAATCGCCGCGACACGATTTTGAAGCTCGGAACTTATCAAAAATCCTTCAACGCGGGAAAGAGTATACGTTGCGAGAATGACAAGATCTTTATTCAGTATGAATTCATTTTTTTGCGTCAACTCGCGATACAAGTACTTTGCCCCTTGATCCAATTTCGACGCATCTATTGGATAACCCGCGTTTTTGAGATCAACAAGAGCGTTTACCACATGCAAGGTAAGATAAAAATCCGGGCGCATTCCTTTGTAATAGGTAAAGCCGCCGTCGGGAGTTTGATTTTCATACAATCGGGCAAGCCCAATACGTACAACGTCATCGGGAGAATACTTATTGCCTTCAAATTCAACATCCGGCACCGCAAATGCGTTCCCCATATTTTCGACGGCGCGCGCGCGCTTGAGAATCGCAAGCGAACTCAACTTGCTCGCAATCTGCTCGCTGCATCCATATGGATACTCCACCAAGTAATTTAGGGCATCAGAAAGAAAAACGGCGAGCGTTGCGCTTGTCCTTACATTTAATCCACCCCTATCGGGAGCAATATTGGGTGGAAGATAAATAAACTCCCGGCTTTGTTCGTCCCCCGTATAACGGGCGGTTGCGACCGATTCATAAGTATCGTTTCGGGTAATGGAAATGGAATTTTCTACTGTGTCTTCCAGGTCATTATTCTTCGCAGAAATAATGAACGAGTGGCTCCCGTTTTGTATGCTTTCCGGCGCGGTGGCGGAAAAATACACCGTTTTTTCGGTCTCTGGACTAAGAGTAAGCGAAACGGCCGTGTCTTTCTGAAGTTTGAGAGTATCGGATGTAATTGAGACCGTGACACGCTGGCGATTCTTGGTATTATTGAAAACCTTGCCTCCGATGAAAAACGTGTCGCCCGGTACTATGAACCTTGGTTTCAGGGGAATAACCATCAAGTCTTTTTGCGTTTTAAATTCACGATACCCCACGCCGAGTTTTGTGTCTTTCGTCACACCCACGGACTCAATCTGCCACGTGGTTAAGTTGTCGGGGAGAGTAAAAGACACGCGCGCTTTCCCCGAAGAGTCAGTATGCACGACTCCCTGCCAAAAAGCCGTATCCCTAAATTCTCCGCGTTTTTTCTTGGCAAGTTCTTCGCTCCCGCTTCCACTTCCACCTTTAGTACCAACCGGAATATCGGCTTCATAAAGGACGTTTTTTATATTCGAGGCCGTACTTACCGTGAGCGGTGTACCATTATAAAAGAAGAGGACTGGATTTTTCTTCGGATTGCCTTTCAGGGCAAGGACACTCATGTCCACAACCGCGAGCGATAGCTCGCCGGAAACAGGATTTCCATTCTTGTCTTTAGCGAGAATATCGAGATTAACGGTTTCTCCCGGTAAATAATTATTTTTATCTGGCTGGACACTGACATCAAGAGTTTTCTGCTTTGTATTTACCCGATAGTTAATCTGGCCGTATTTAATCTCTGGCCGCGGCGAAAGCAAGAGAACCGATGCGTAAACATTCGGCACATGCTCTTCGGTAACTTTGAAATTGTAATCTACGAGATTCCTCTCTACATCAATAATTTGATAACTGAAAATCTTCCCCCGCTCGATACTGACGAGGGCTTTTGCCTTTTGATAGGGAGACTTAATAACGATCTTCACGTTCTCGCCGACATCAACCTCGCCCTTGTCAGTTGCAAGATCAAGAGTTTCGTTATTCGTCGGGCGAACCGTGACCGCGCCAGAACCGTATACAAAGAGATCGTATCTGGCGGAAATGGTATTGCCTTGGGAATCCTGCGTACTTACGTTTACCTCGTATTCACCCTCCTGATCGAGGGTAAACTCGCGATCCGCGTTGCCGTTTTTATCCGTACGAACAGTAAATTCTTGAACAGTTTCCTTTTTCTGTTCGGTACGATAGTAATAACCCCCATCGACTTCGCGCCGTTTGTACGACTCCCAAATGATTTTTTTAACCTCCACAACGATACCGCCGCGCGAAACTTCTTTACCCTGCGTATCAACCGTTTTTATGCGCGCCTTTATACTTTCGTTTTTGCCTACGAAGTTTTTATCAAGACTGATCCCGGCATATATTTCTCCGCGGTGGACAATAAAAGATTTCCGCGTGGAGATTGATTGACCGTTCGTGTTTTTCGCGGTGAGGTGAACCGTGAAAATTTTACTTCTCATACTCTCGTCGCCTTTGAAAAATTTATTGAAGTCCAATTGCTCCTTGATTTCGGCCTTGCCGTGGCTGTCAAGCGATGTTTTGCCGCGCAAGAGAAATTTATCCCCATATGATCCATCGAAAGAATAATACCAGCCGTTCCCAAACTGGAAATAACCGTCGCGGTATCGGTCGAAATAATAATCTTGGCTCGCAACCGCGTACTCCAACGTTCCCCCATCGACCGGAACCCCAAAATAGTATTCGGCATTCACATCTAGTACAAACGTATCGCCGGCAATATATTCCTCTTTGTCGCTCGCGGCTTCTACTTTGAAAGCAGCTGGCACATATTCCTCGACATCAAAATAGGTAGTTCCGCCGGGTGCTGAAACCGAATACGTGCCCAACGGAGCATGTTCATCAAGAGTTATATCGGCCGTAAAAGTACCGTAATCACTCATGTCGAGCGATTGTTTGGAAACTACTTCGTACTTGCTATTACGCACCTCGAGCTCCGTCTTTTTCTCTCGGAATATTTCATAATTTGCATCATAGCCAAGGCGATAAATTCCTTTGATAAATACGCGCTGTCCGGGCCTGTAAATTGGCCTGTCGGTATAAAGATACGCGCGCTCAGCCGCTTGGGCGGGAGAACCCCACTCGAGACGGTCGACATCCGCGGCAACAATAGCGCTGTCTGCTCCTTCTTTTACAATGGCGGCCGCAAGATTCGGCGTCGCCGCGACAAGCGCGACGCCGTCTTGCCCGGTGCGATGCGTACTGACAAGCTGGACGCTTCTGTTCCCGTATTGTTGCGAGGAAACATATTGATAAAGGTTAATGTCGGCATTCGCCACGGGATCGAGATTTCCAAACCGCGTAACCCAATAGAGATTCCGTGGAGTTTTTGACAGTGCTTCCCTCACCACCTCACGGTGTGTTTCATATGGACTATCGTTCCATTCGACTTTCTTTTCCTGAACTGCCATGCGCGTTACCGTAACATACGTCCGCTCGTAGAGTCGGCCGCCAACACGCTCTAGGGGACGGCCGGATGCCGAGTCCCATTCTTGGAATACATTTCGATATTCAGGATGACTAAAAGTTAATATATAGTGGCCGAGCGGATTCGAAATATAATCCCCGAGATTTACCTGAAAATAGGTCCGCGACCAATATTTTTTTGGCAAATCAATTCTTTTCTCGACCGTTCGGATACAATCCAGGCTTTCGGGCGTAACATATCCATCGGGACGATTTTCAATATAGCGGAGCATGGTTTCCGGCGACGCTTCGCAGATGTGAAGGTTGACATAATCAAAATTGTCCACCGCGTAGACAAACTTGGTTCGCTCGGGAGAGGTAACGTTATACCCTTTCTGCAAATGAGTAAAGCGCCGCGCCGATGATACAAGGTTACCGCTTGTAAAACGAGTAGTTTTATTCGCGCTTTGGCCGAAATGATCAATAAGACTCAAGGTAATCTCATATTGAAACTTGGGAACAAGGCCGTATTGTATTGTATTTTCAAATTGTCCGACAGCGCAACTTGCCTCTTTATTTTCCGGCCGCACACGGTACGGGCCATACCAGTTCCAAAGACCGACGGTTATATTGCTTTTGATCCGTTCGGGGAAAGATTGTTCATCGGGCGCTCGGAGCGGATTTGATGTACATATTTTCATCTGGGTGAGATCGGCATTTACCGCACCCTCGGAAGGCACCACTTTATAAATGACCAATTCGGGATAGAGCGTAATGGTTCTCGTCAGGTCTTGGGCGTTTATCTGGA
>Ga0209542_10003060_pt1 | contig 36343 bp, 35 predicted proteins | sample RifCSPhighO2_01_FD_184028 | JGI IMG/M metagenome (GOLD analysis project Ga0209542, IMG submission 184028) | Soil microbial communities from Rifle, Colorado - Rifle CSP2_plank highO2_0.1 (SPAdes) (version 2) | ecosystem: Environmental > Terrestrial > Deep subsurface > Rock core/Sediment ...
AACCACAGACGTCAATTTAGGCTCCACGGCTACCAGTTCGGCCAAGATATCTCTAGCCGGGAGTTTAACCCGCGGGTTGTCAGCCGCCATAATAAACCAGACCGAACTGACCGACATCTTTACCGCTTCCACCTCCGGGGTCCCGAAATTCGCCATCACTAACTCCGGAGGTATTCAACAATATTCAGTCTCCGGAAACGGCATACTCTATAACATCACCGCCCCAACCGCAGCTAGCACCGGAACACTCACCGGTATCAACCTAGATTTGGAGACTAACTATACAACCACTGAAGACGATACCCAAAAGGGCATCGACATTGCTCTCGACGGTGGAACTGCCAACACTGGAGGACAAGCAGGAATTATATTAAGAGGAATCGAAATTACCGGGGGAACCCTGACCACTACTACTGGAGGGTCAAGCTCAACAGAATTCAATGGCATGAATATCACCAGCTCAAACTTAGACGTAGCTACAACTGACACTGGAACTTCAACCGGGATTTCTGTTACCACGGGCTCAAACACTGGCGCCGGAACAGCCAACCAAAGAGGTATCCAAATCAACGCCACCGGAGTCAGCCAGGGGACTCTACGAGGACTAGATATCTCGCTTATCACTGGTGGGGGAGGCAGCGAAATCGCCATCTCAGTCGGTTCCGGTTGGGATACAATTCTCTCCGGCACTACAGCCGGCACAAACATCTTTAGTTTCTCCAACGCCACCCTCACTACCGGAGGTGCCCTCACCGTCACCTCTTGCTCCGGCTGCGGAGGGGTTAACTACTGGCAGTTGGGCACCGGTACGCTAGCTCCCGGCAACCTCACTCTAGATACCGTCTTCGCGGACACCGCCACCGCCTCGGCCAAAGTTGTCATCGGCGGATCCCTCACCAGAGGTAAATCCGCTCTGATAATCAATCAAACTGAACTTACCGATCTCTTCACCGCTTCCGCTTCCGGCATCTCCCTCTTCAGGCTCACCCAAACCGGACCGGAATACATGAATGCCGGCCGTCCTTCAAAGAAAATCACCCTTTCCCCGGAATATCCCGGCGCCGTTCTTACCGCTTCCGCTTCCGGCACTATCACCGGCAGTATGACCTCAGACGCCTCCCCCTCTGCCCAGGCCTGGCGCAATTACTATCAATGGACGTCAACTGAAGCCAATATCCAAGACTATACCGTCGCCGTCCGGGTCACCCTCCCGGCTGACTTCGACGCCTGGGCCACCAGTAACGCCCTCCAATTCAATTACAATACCGGCCTAGCCACAACCGACTACAACAAACTGGACATTTATGTCTACAACGATACCGACACTGTCTACGCCCCGGTTTACTTCTCCACAGCCAACGCATCGGCCACCAAAACCTGGACTACCATCACAGCCGACGACTCTCAAATTGACGATGGTGTTGCTCCGGATTGGGACGCTGCCGGGGAAACCGCCGTCATCTACTTCAAAATGTATGGCCGCGCCAATACCGCTAACTACACCCAAGTCGGCGACATCGTTCTTAACTATCTCTCCAAGTTCTAATGATTTATGCGCCACCTCGCCACCGTTCTCATTTTTCTTACACTCTTACACTCTTCTACTCTTCCACTCTTTGCCCAGGAAGCCACTCCCTCAGCTACCCCAGCGGAAATCCAAACCTCTCCCCTTCCCTCTCCTAGCTTGGGAGAGGGATCAGAGGGTGAGGTATTGATAAGCCCCACTCCTTCGCCCGAACCTTCACCTACTCCCACCATTTCCGACTCCACCGAACAAACCATCTTCAATAACCTCCCCGAAACCGTCCCTGAGTCCGGCCAATCCGGCCAGATTCGTGCGCCTCTTATAGTCCGCCCTCTAAAGAAAAAAACTTTCCGCGCCAACGAAAAACTCACCGTCGTCGTGGGCAACACCATTTCTTCCAACGTCAAAATTAAATTATTTAACTCTGACGGCCAGGAAACACCAGTCGATATAGAGATCGTCAACGATACTAATCCCACTGTCTTAACCATCCGCCCCCCTCACCAATTCAAAGCCGGCCGTTTCAGACTGGAAATCACAGATCCCAGCGGGGACGTTACCACCCAGGACTTCACTTGGGGCGTTCTAGCCATAAATACAAATAAATCCATCTATCTACCCAATGAAACCGCCAAGCTGGCCCTAGCGGTCTTAGACGAAACCGGCAATATGGTCTGTAATGCCAACGTCACTCTCCAGATTTCCTCTTCCAGTTCCACCACCACTCTCTCTACCGCCGACAACACTATAAAAGTAAACCCGGAATGTTTTATTAAAGATTTCACCCTCCAGCCCGACTACGAGGCCTCATATCAAGTTGCCGGAGTCGGCACTTACCAAATGGACCTCACTGCCACCACTTCCAACGGCACTCATTCTATTACCGATTCTTTCGAGGTTCGTGATTCTGTCCCCTTCGACGTCGAAAGGACCACCGCCACCCGCCTTTACCCGCCCGTAACCTACCCCGTCACTTTCGACATCACCATCACCGAAGATTTTTCAGGTACGATTTCCGAAACCGTCCCCGCCTCTTTTGCCATAACCCCGTTTGACGGGGCTACACCCTACGACGATCTTAACCTAGCTACTCCGTCAGCAACTGCCATCACCAACGTCCCCAATTTAGGTCTGCCCTTTGATAACACTTACCCCCTCTCCCAGGGCTTTGGCTCCCAGCCGGACGATCCGCTGTTAGCTGAAAAATATGCGCGTTACGGTGTCATTGGCCACGACGGCGTGGACTTTGCCCTACCCGAAGGTACGGGAGTTTTAGCCGTCGACGATGGGATAGTCGTCAAAGCGGACATCAACGGCGACTACGGCCAAACCGTCATCATCCAGCACGCCTGGGGCAAAAGTTACTACGGTCACTTGAGCCTCATTACTGCCCAAGTCGGCGAGAAAAGAGCTAAAGGCTTCCCCCTGGGCCTCTCCGGCCACACCGGTCTGGCCACCGGCCCCCACTTGCATTTCGGCATTAAACCTAACGACAACGATTTCAATAACGGCTACTACGGCAAAATTAACCCATTACCATATTTAGGTTTAATCCAACAAGAGAATGGCATCTCTTTTACCACCGGCATTCCCAGTGATACTGAGGTCACCACCCTCACTTGGAATATTACAAATGCCAAAGCCGGAGACAAACTCAAATTAGGCTACGCTTTCAAAGCCCCCAACATCTCCCCCCAGTTTTATCTTCTCGGTCCCTTGCAATTCAGAAATAACGATAACCAATTATTATTTGAGGAGACCCGCCGCTGGCAGCTGGCCGTAGACGTCGGCTCCGGCACTAATACTGTCACCCCCACCACCGGCACTCCCGAAGCCACCGGCAACACCTATACCTTCACTTTCAGTAGCACCGAGGTCATGGATTCCGGCAGTATTTCCATTACCGTTCCCTCCAGTGGCTCCCCCAATTGGTCCGCTCCCCAAGGCACCGGTGGCACCGCCGGCTACACCACCGCCGTCGGCTCAAACGGCGCCGTTGTCGGCGATGTCTTTGATGTTATGGATTCGACCACCAACTGGTCCAACGGTACCGCCGCCGCTTGCACCAGCGGTATCTCCGCCGACACCTCCATCAAACAAGAAGGCTCCGCCTCAATTCTCTGCAATACCGACGGCGAAAGTGCCGGTGACTGGTACTACAAAGCCATCACCTCTGCCAACTGGACCAACTACACCGCCATCGGCCTCTGGCGAAGAGCCGACGCAGCCATTGCTGCCACCAGAATCCAATTTATCTACGATGACACTGCCGGCTGCGGCAGCGAAATCGAGGCCATAGACCTGCCCGCCATCGTCTCCGCCAATACCTGGGAATACTCAGTCGTGTCCTTTGGTGTCACCACCAGAACGGCCGTCGTCTGCTATGGTTTCCAATTCACCAACAATGCGGCAACCGATAATAAACTCCTCTATACCGACTATCTTCTCTTGGGCCCCGGGGTGCCCACTTTCTCAGGGAGTGGACCGTGGGACATCAGCGCCGTTCTTCTGGACACCGACGGCAGCGACACGGTTACCGTTACCTACGGTGATACATCCGGCGGGGCCGGCAGCACCGTCACCAACTCTGCCACCGCCGGCGTCCATACTTTCACCACCAAGTCCCGCACCTCAGTCACCGGCACTCTAGACACCATCGCTTCTTCTCCCACCATCACCCTTTCCACCGGCCCGACCAACGATCAGCTCATGCGCCACGGCGCCTGGTTCAACAGTTCCGGAGTGGAGCAGCCCTTTACTTTCTAAACCAAATTACCCAAAATAAACCAATTTCAGTGATTTACTTTCTCCGTAGTTTGACAATTACGGAGAACCAAACTAGACTTTACCCATGATTACCCGCCACTACGACCATCTCGAAAACTATCTCCAGCCCAACAAAGTTCTGGTCTTATACGGTCCCCGCCGAGTCGGCAAAACCACCCTTCTGCAAAACTTCCTCTCTCGCACTTCACTCAAATATCGTTTGGAAACCGGGGACGACCTCTCAACCCGCCAAACTCTTTCCTCAGAAAGTATCCCCACTCTTCGTCAATATGCCTCCGGCTTTGATTTGATAGCTATCGACGAAGCCCAAAAAATCCCCCAAGTTGGCCAGGGGCTAAAAATCCTGGTCGACCATGTCCCCAACCTCAAAATTGTCGTCACTGGCTCGGCCTCCCTGGATCTGTCTAACAAACTAGGCGAACCTCTAACCGGCAGGCAATTTATTTATACTCTCTATCCCGTTTCTCAACTCGAACTAAGCAGCCAGACCAATCCCCACGACCTCAAAACCAGCCTGGAATCATACCTTAGATGGGGTAGCTACCCGGAAGTCCTCTCCCTCGATCCCCCAGATCAAAAAGACCTCTATCTCAAGACCTTAGTTCATAATTATCTTTTCAAAGACATTCTGGAGCTAGAAAGAATCAAGGGTGTCAAGCTACTGACCGACCTGCTCAAGCTTATCGCCTTTCAGGTCGGATCTGAGGTCTCACTCACCGAACTTGGCTCCACTCTCGGTCTGGATAAAAAAACCGTCTACCGCTATTTGTACCTTTTGGAAAAAAGTTTTATCATCTTCGAACTTCGTGGCCTCAGTCGCAACCTCCGTTCGGAAATCACCAAAAAAAGCAAGTTCTACTTCTTAGACAACGGCGTCAGAAACGCCATTATTTCCAACTTCAATCCCCTAGACACCAGAAATGACACAGGCCAGCTCTGGGAGAACTTTCTGGTTTCCGAACGCAAAAAAACTCAGGAATATGCTCGCATCTCTGCCAATAACTACTTTTGGCGTACCTGGAGCGGTCAGGAAATCGACTGGGTCGAGGAGTACGGTGGCCAGTTTCACGGTTATGAGTTCAAATTCGCCCCTCCCAAAAAATCCACCATCCCCTCTCTTTGGACCCCCACCTATCCCGATTCCACTTACCATATCATCCACTCCAAAAATTACCATGAATTCCTCACTCCCATATCCCATCTAGCCCATAGTAACAACTTGTAAGCACCTATAGTATTTATGTTGAGCACTTGTAAAAACTGGTAAAAATGAAGCTAATTTTCCCCTTTTTGATCCTATTTACTATTTACTATTCACTATTCACTCCGGTCGCCTCAGCGACCGTTAGCTGCACAGCAACTGTTTCCCCCTCTACCGTCTACACCGGCTCCAACGACACCTATACCATCTCCCTCACCAACTCCTCCTCAGAGTCTATCAATTGGGTCCGAGTTACGGTCCCTTCCTTGGTCTATTGGCAAATCGACACTTTCTCCAACCCTTCCGGTTGGACTGGCACCAATACCAATGACGAATATATCACTTACACGGGAGGCTCTATCTCTGCTTCAGGGTCCTTATCCATCTCCCTAGTCGCCGGTACCGGGGACGACCCCACAGTCTCCACTGCTTGGACTGTCCAAGTTTCCGATGACGCCGGAGGAGCTTCTCCCGTCTCCTGCACCGGTTCCCTGGGCACGTCTGTAGTGGCCGCTGCAGCCGCCCCTGCTATCAGCAATATCTCCGTATCAGATATTACCGACTCCGAGGCCAAGTTTACCTGGACCACCAACGTCGCCGCCAACTCCATCGTCCAATATGGTACCTCCACTTCCTACGGCTCTACCAAAACCGACTCCACCTCTACCACTTCCCACTCGGTCACCCTCACCGGCTTATCGACAAATACCACCTACCACTACAAACTCCAAAGCACCGGCTCCTCCGGCACTACTGGTGAATCCAGCGATGGCACGTTTTTTACCTCCAAACAACAATCCACTACGGTTACAATTACTACTGCCGACTCTACCGCTCCGGTTCTCTCCGTTCCTACTGATACCTCAATCCCCTTCCCCACTCCTCCCACTGTCTCCGGCACCGCCACCGACAACATCGGCGTCACTATCGTCGAGTACTCAATCACCGGCGGCAACATCTACACCAAAGCCACCCTAGCCAGCGCCGGAGCCCAATCTTCGGCCTTCAATTTCACCCTCCCCAAACTAGCCGACGGCACCTACACTCTCAAAATCCGCGCCCGTGACGCCGCCGCCAACACCGGCAACTACAAAGACATAAAATTTACTATTGACACCACTGGCCCTATAGCCAAACTCACCACGGATTTATCCCGCCCCTTCACTTCGTCCCCCAAAACCACAGGTTCAGTCACCGACCCCGCCGGCGTCTCCACCGTCGAATACTCCATCGACGCAGGCATTTCATTCTCACCCGCCATTCTCACAAAAAACACATTTACATTTGTCCCACCGGCACTCGACGACGGCAACTATCCCATCCAAATCCGCGCCACCGATTCCGTTGGAAATTCTCAACTGTCAACTGATAACTGGCAACTAGTAATCGACCGTCTTCCTCCCAAAATCGCCCACGCCACCCTCACTCTCGACTCCACCCCTCTTTTTCCTGATTCCTCCGGCATATATTTAGCCCCCGCTGGCGCTGCCCTAGTCCTCTCCGTCAGTATAATAGGCGGCCCCGTCTCCGCCAGTCTCTCGCTCGATCCGGATCACACCTTCTCCCTTTCCCCCCAACCCGACCAAAATTATTGGCAAACTACCATCCCCGACCCCCAGGTCGGCCAATATGATTTGGTTCTGGATAGCACCGACGGCGCCGCCAACCACACCAGAAAATCATTAGGATCACTAAACGTCCTTCCCCGCGGCCGCATTTTATCCGCTGCCGGTTCCATTCCGACTTCTGCCCACCTCACTCTCTTTAAGGCCGACCCCACCTCCAACACTTTTTCTCCCTATCTCACCCCTCCCACTCCCCAGGATTCCTATTTCTTCCTCCTCCCCACCGGCAAATACTACCTCCAGGTCTCATCCCCCGGCTTCCAATCAAGCCTCTCCGAAATCTTCGATCTGAGCGTCCCGACATTCATCACCCAGGATATTACCCTCACCCCGCTGTCCAGCCTCAATTTATGGGCCCGGTTTTTAGCCCTATTCCAACCCACCACCTTTAATGCTTCCCCGCCCCGTCCGCCCTCCACTTCCGCCGAATCACCCTCCCCCTTCCCGGAATTTTACCTCACAACAGGTAGCAACAGTCCCCCTTTCACTCACCTAGCCTTACGTGGCAGTCCGACGCTTGTTTCCGTCCTCGACCCCAACTCTTCCCTCGGCCCATACCTATTGCTTCAACTCAAAGACCTTAACGCCTCCCACCCCGACTTACATCAGGTCATCATCCTCCCCCAAGCCACTATCGAATCCGCCGAAATCCTAAAGTCCCGCGCCAGCCTGCCCTTCCCGGTTTTGGCCGACCCCGACAACATCCTCGCCGACTCTTTGGGTTATTTTGCCTCTCCCACCCATTACTTCCTCAACAACCAAGCTGTTATTATTCACACCCACTCCAGTTATCTTTCAGCACCCGCCCTCTCAAATCTGCTATCCTACTACTAAGACCTATGTGGACTCAATTTTTCCTCCAAAACGCTCACTTCAGCCTTGGCTTATTTGCCGGGATTACTTTTTTCCTCTGCGCCTGGTTATATTGGGACAGTGACACCGGTCACCATTTTTGGACTATCGCTACCTATTTGGGCTTTGCCGTCTTGGGCTTATCTTTTCTCGCCCAAGCCCTCATTCCCCAGACAAATTTAGGCACTCACCTCATCTCCCCATCCATCATCGCCTGGGTAATTTTGTTTACCAAAGTCACGGGCCTGATCCTTTTAATTGCCGGGTTCTGGTCCCAGCCAAAGATTTCCCGACCGCCTAGTTCCTAAATACTTTATTATGCCTCCTGCCCTCACTCTCATTACTCCCTTCCTCTGGCTGGCAGCCTCATGGTTCATCCTCCGCCGGGCCAAATTCAGCATGGAACGCCACCTCTACCCTCTCTTCTGGGCCTGTTTATTATTTTTGGCCGTCGATCTAGCCGACTCACTCCGCCGGTTCCTCGCCGCCTCAACTAATCCCGCCCTCTTCACCTTGTCATCGCCCTTCTCCGCCCCCTGGTACATTCAGGAAATCCTCCTTCTTGTCGCCTGTATCCTATTAATCAAATGGGTCGCCTATTACTTGCACAAGCAATTTCACGCCCAAATCTTTTTCATCCTCACCACCACCAGCCTGGTTATCTTTCTAGTAGTTACCATCAGTTTCACTGGCCTATTAATTAGAAATATTCAACAGGAACGTTTCTCTCAACTCAACGCCGACACCAAACTTCTGCGTTACGCTATCGACCGCCAATCGGCCGAATTAGAAGCTGTCGCTAAACTAGCAGCTTCAACAACAGAACTCATAGCAGCGACCTTCAACCGCAACCGCCCCCTTCTTCTCTCCCTCCTCAAGTCGCAAGCCACCAGCCATTCACTCGCCTCGGCTACCGTCGCTGACACTGGGTTCACCATCATCGCCCAGGCAGAAAATCCCGATTCCCAAGGGACTCCCATCCTCGCCGATCTCTTCCGCGCCCGCCTCAAATCCGGCCAATCAGTCGTCTCTCCCATCGTTGTTCCTACAGGAGGGTCCCAGCTGCTTTTTCTCCAAGCCGCTGCCCCGATTACATCTTCCGCATCCGTCTCTGGTTATATTGTCTTACGCCTACCCCTCGACTACGCCTTTCTCAAATCCATCGCCTCAGCAACCGGCCTCTCCCTCTCTCTGTTTACCAATCGCCAGATTATCACTTCCACTATTACCGACACCACGGGCCAACCCACCACCTCGGTCCGCCTCCCCACAACTTCCATTCCCTGGTCCGGCGAGCTCGACTTTAGTGGCCTCGGCTACCTTACCCACATCGAAGAGCTCCCCGATATCGACAACAACCCCATAGCCCACCTCGCCGCCTCCGTCCCCAATACCTCTATTCTAGAAACTGCCAACCGCTCCCTCCAAGTCTCGTATTTCCTAGTCGCTATCCTGCTCGTTTCCTCTCTCATTCCCACCCACCTTATTTCAAAGTTTATCTCCAGCCAGATGCACTAACCCATGTCCATCCGCATCAAAGTCCTCTTAGGCATTGGTCTCACCTTCGCCGCCCTCTTCACTCTTTTCAACTTCACTATTGTCCAATATCTGTCGGATAATTTCCAAAGAATAGAAAACGGCCGCGTGATCGATAACACGCTTCGTGTCCGCGATGCCCTCCTCCAAGTTCTGTCCAATATTGACGTCAAGTCATCGGATTGGGCCAACTGGGACGACACTTACCAATTCATTGAAGATCAAAATCCAGCCTATATCAAATCCAACCTGCCGCCTCTCACCCCCCAAAGTCTCGACCTCCATTTCATGCTCTTTTACAACTCCGGTCGCCAACTGGTAACCTCCGTGGCCGCTGATCTGGACTCCTCTCTGCCCACCACCGTCCCCACCTCCCTGGTAAGCTATCTAGGAAACCACCCCGAGCTGTTTTCCATCCCCCCCGGCACTAGTCTCACCGGCCTCATCTCCATTCCCGAAGGACCGTTGTTGTTCACTTCCCGCCCCATCCTCACCTCAGACGGCTCCGGCCCGGCCCGCGGTACCCTCATCTTCGCCCGCTACCTAGATACCACTCTCACCTCCCGTCTGGCCCAAGTCACTCACCTCGACCTCACTTTCCTTCCCCATCCTCCCTCCGCAGTCATTTCTACCCCCCAAATCCTATTACAAGACACCAAAAAAGTTACCGGCCAGCTCTCCCTCACCGACCACGCCGACAAGCCAATTCTCCTTCTCCAAGTCTCCCTGCCCCGCGACATCTTCGCCCAGAGCCGATCTAGCCTGCGCTACTTCACGCTCGCCATCTTTATTTTGGGTGCAAGTGTCACCCTAGCTACCGCAGTCATCCTGGACATATTTGTCCTCCGCCGCCTAACTCACCTGACCTCCGCCACCTCCAACATTACTTCTGTTCAAGATTTATCAGCCCGGATCCCCGCCGGAGGCAGCGACGAACTTTCCCGTTTAGCCTCGGAAATCAACCATCTTTTAGAGCGGTTGGACAAATCCCAAAGCCAAACCATCTCCATCGTCTCCTCTATGGGCGACGGGTTATTTGTCATCAACCGAGACGACTACCGCATTACCCTCATGAACCCCAAGGCCGGAGAAATTTTGGGCCTCTCCCCCGATCAGGCCATCGGACATGACGCCAAAGATATTATCAAAATTTTTCAAAATGACAAATCAATACCCGCCCAGGAGCGTCCAGTAGCCCGCACTTTTACGACGGGTCAACCCACCCATATTGAGCCTCACGAGGGCTACGTTATCCAATCAATAACCGGTAAATCCATCCCTGTCTCTATCTCCACCGCCCCCCTCACCCAAGCCGGCCGTATTTACGCCGCCGTGGTCACTTTCCGTGATGTCACAACAGAGATCCAGCTCACCCGCAGTTTACAAACCCAAAGGGACCAGGCCAAAGCCATTGTTTCCTCCATGGGTGAGGGTCTTTTAGTCATCGACTCCAATCGCAAAATTACCGTAATAAACGAGGCCGCCGAAAAACTTTTGGGCGTCAAATCCGCCCAGGTCATAGACAAGCCCTGGTCCGAAGTCGTCACTGCAGCGAGGGAAGATGGCTCGGTTATCTCCGTTTCCGACCGTTCCTTCTCCCAAACTCTTGCCCTCAGTAAGTCCGTTTTTACTCCTCCGGAAGAAGGCCATTACTACCTCACCCCATCCGGCAAAAAATTCCCCGTTGCCGCCATCACTACTCCCTTAATCGAAAACGGAAAAGCTGTAGGCGCCATCAAAGTCTTCCGTGACGTCACTCACGAAAAAGAAGAAAAAGCCATCATCGAAGCCCAGGTCGTTGCCCGTACCCGAGAGCTGAATGAAAAAAACCTAAGCCTACTTGCCGCTCAAGCCAAAATCAGCCAAGGTTGGGTTCAGCTCCAATACGAAAAGGCCCGTCTCACCTCCTCCCTAAATAGCCTCTCCCTGGGCTTCATTCTTACCGATCCTACGGAAAATATTTTGATTATGAACCCCGCCGCCACCCGCCTTTTGGCCATCTCCCATACTACTAATCTAAAAGAGATAGAAAAACTTTTGGGCCCCGCCTGCCCCCTCCACGAGCTTCACCTCAAATGCCAAGCCCAAAAAGCCCCTGTCGAAGTCAAAGATGTGGGCTACAACAATCGCACCTTCCGCCTTCTCCTCTCCCCCATTATTTCCACCACTCCCCGCCAAGAATATATCGGTACCGTCATTCTTTTGGAGGACACCACCGAAGCCAGAATCCTGGAAAGGTCCCGGGATGAATTTTTCTCCATCGCCTCGCACGAACTTAGAACCCCCTTAACTGCCATCCGCGGCAACACCTCGCTTATTAAACAATTTTACGCCAACCAAATTACCAACCCCGAGTTTACCGAGATGGTTACCGATATCCACGATTCCTCGATAAGACTGATCGACATCGTCAATGACTTTCTAAATCTTTCCCGCCTGGAACAGGGCCGCATCGAATTCAAAAAAACCAACCTAGATCTGACCGAACTTACCAAAAACGTCATTAAGGAGCTTTCCACTACCGCCGCCGAGAAACACCTGACTTTGGCGCTCCGTGACCCAGAAACTCCCCCCCTGATGGTTTATGCCGATTCCGACCGGGTCAAAGAAGTCCTCATAAATCTCATCAGCAACGGCCTTAAATTTACCAATTCCGGCACCGTCACTGTCAGCCTAGACCACAAGGACGGCTTTATCAGTACTTACATAGCAGACACCGGCCGGGGCATTCCCCTCCCCCAGCAAAATCTTCTTTTCCACAAGTTCCAACAAGCCGGCGAAAGCCTATATACCCGGGATACCACCAAAGGCACGGGCTTGGGCCTTTATATTTCCAAACTGATAATAGAAAACCTGGGCGGAAAAATCTGGCTGGAAAAATCCTCTCCCACCGGCTCAATTTTCTGCTTTATCCTACCTGCGTCAAAAACTTAACTTAAGAGCTTGAGAAAATCTTCTTGAGTAAGATTAATGGGTCTAAGAATCCCTTTGACTAAGGTTCCGGTTTTAAGTTGTTTGTGATTAGGAATTATTATGGTTTGGGTCGAATTGTTAATGGTTCGACGCATTTTTATATGGCTTCCAACTTGGGAAACAACTTCAAAGTCGATTTTCCTGAAGGCTTTAATGGCTTCTTTAGCAGAGACGTTTGAGATTTTTCCCATCGCTAGACGGAAACTTGAATCGGAATGATGAATTGATTGAGAGAAGAATATTTGGGACTAAAGTATTCAGTGGGCGCTTCTTCCAAGTAAAGTCCGATAGCTTCTATTATGTTCTTTTTGGCTTCGTCTAACGACTCTCCTTGAGAAGCACATCCAGGCAGATCGGGAACCCAAACAGAATATCCTCCATTTGGATCCTCCTCAAATACAGTACTATAATTAAGTACTTTGTGCTTTTGTTTCGTCACACACCTAGTATACCACTAATTTCTACTGCTTTATCCTACCTGCGTCAAAAACTTCTTAACTTCGGAAACAAATGCCGCCGGGTTGGTATTAGACTTGGTAATACATCCCAAAGCCCCCAATTTCACCGCTTTTGCCGATAGCGAGTCCCGGTCCAAATTGGATATCATCACCACCGGCCCGTTATTGGGCCGAGGATCGGCACTGTTCATCTGCTCCAAGACACCCAACCCATCCATTCTGGGCATCATCGCATCCAATACCACCAATGCATATCCACCTTTCAAAGCCAGCCCCAATCCTTCCCGTCCGTCATACGCTATATCCACCTCATACCCTGCCTCCACCAAAAACCTCTTCCATAAATCCACCAAGTCCCGATCATCGTCAACCAAAAGTATTTTTTTGGGTGTCATTCTCGAGGCAATCATAAGCTTGGCAATTCAAATAGCATCTTCGTGCCTTTTTTGGGTTGGGATTCAACCCAAATTTTCCCTTTAGATAATTCTACGATTCTTTTACAAATATACAACCCCAACCCGGTGCCGGTCGTCCGTCCCACTTCAGTACCACTGGTATCAATCCGGCCGAACTTAGTAAACAAACGGCTTTGGTCCTCCTTTGCTATCCCCACCCCAGTGTCGGTCACCACCACCCTTGCATTTCCCCTATTACTATTTACTTTTACTGTTACTGTTCCCCCCTCCGGCGTAAACTTAATCGCGTTATCAATCAAGTTCCCCGTCACCTGGTGGATTTTATTTCTATCCGTTTTAACCTTAACCACTCCATCTTTCACTTCTCCGGCATCTAACTTCACTTTCTTGACTCCAGCCCGATTTTGATATTCCTCCGCAGTCTCAATAATCAACTGCCCCAAATCAAACTCCTCCTCATGCATCTCCAGCCTGCCAGCTTCAATCCGAGAAACATCGAGCAGGTCATCAACCAATCCCGCCAGCCTATCTCCGGCACCGTACGCCTTCTGCAAATCCGATATCACCTGCTCCGGCAATTTCTTTTTGCCATTAATCACCGTCCACAAATAATTCTTGACCACTCCCGCCGGAGCCCGCAGCTCATGGGAGGCTATCGAAATAAACTCATCCTTAAGCTTATCCAACTCTTTCAACTTGTCATTGGCCGCGTCTAGTTCCGCATAAATCTTGGCATCATGAACCGCCAAGCTCACTATATCTGTAAAACTCTGTATCAAATCTTTTTCCTCATCACTCATTTCAGACGCTTCCTTCTCCAAACTAAAGATCATCACTCCAATACACTTCTCTCTCTCCATAATCGGATATACCAAACTATTCTTCACGGCCGACACCTGTTGGAGCCTTCTCGCTTCCTCCTCAACCATTGGCGGAGTCAAAATATCCTTCCAATCGCGAGTAATCCTAATCTGATGGTCAATATATGTCTTAACACAAAAGTTTTCGGTCGCCCCAAGCGGCACCTCTATCTCGTCAAATGTCATCTTCCCTGCTCCCATAATAGCCTCAGCAGCCGAAGTTTGAGACATCGACACCCGCTTCAAAACCCCAGCCTTCTCATCAGCTAGCACCAAAACCACCGCCCGGTACCCTAGTTTTAAATAATCCAACTCGATGGCGATGCTATCCACTATCTTCTGGACCACCTGCGTAAAGTCCAATGTATCAAGTATCAATTTTTGTATCTTCCACAGCGCCGCCAACGTCTCTCTCGACCTAGGAGTATTATTTAACACTCTCCCATTGTAAAACTTCATTCATCAGATTTCCAATCACAACCGGCAACACGTATTCCGTCCATTCGTCTATTGCACCCAGTTGACTAGCCGCTTTAACCACTCGTTCAGGATCTGTCAAAGCTATCTGAGCCAATCTCAATGTCGCCCCCTGTTTCTGATTACTCTCTTGAACCGCAATCTCACGCGCCACCAGAGCGGCCGATTTCAAAACCCCCCGGTCACTCACTCTCCCATCCAACAATTTCTGAACCTTTTCAATGTTCATCGCCCCCATAATCGAATACAACCCCGGGCTAGGTAAGTTATTCCGACCTGGTCTGGAATAAACTCCCATGGTTTTAGTATGCACTCCAGCCACATGTATGCCAGCCGCACCTTCCAAATCGGCCGGAGATGAAATTTTCCATGACGCACCACCAATTACTCCCCAGACCTCCGGAGGCAATTGCTTCCCCGTCTCCTCAAAGGTCGGCCTAATCCCCAACCTTTCCCCAGGATACATCTCAGGTACGGCCTCCATACACAAGTTAAATCCATATCTCCGGCATTCATACAGCAAACAATGCCAATTTTCCACCGCCCGGCCAGAGTCATCATGTAAATGGGCAAATAAGGTAAACTCTCTCCCTGGACATATCTTGGCCAACAAGCCCATAAGCCTCTCGTAATCCACAGGCATAGCTACACCATTAGTATCCGGCAATCCCAAACCTTTGATAATTGGATCATTCAATTTCCGGTTTATGTTTTGTATCCCTGACACGAACTGAGCCACCTTATCCTCCGGCGTTTGTGTCGCGTGCTCCAAGCTCGCTCGCAAAAACTTCGCTCGGCCCACCGCCAATTGAGCAACTTCTTCTGTCTTCCCCAATAATTCTCCGACTGTCTTTTGACCCCCATTTCTGAATAATAAACTCCCGTAAAAGTAAATCCTCACCGCCCCACAATCCAAAGCCAATTGCACATCTTCTCTTAACAAGCGGGTGTGAATCGCCACTCGATCTCCCACTCCCTTCTTTTTAGCCACCTCCACCCAGCGCTTAGTCTTTATGACCTGACTAGGTGAAGACATTGGGTTAGGCAACTCCACATAAGTCTCCGGCATGTCTTCTAATCTCGCGATTAACTTTTCCAACCTATCAGCCACTATCTCTCCCGGGGGATCCATTCCCGGACACAATAGATCTGTATCCAAACGGGGAATACTCCCAGGAGTCTGGATAGCTTCTCGATAATTCAAACTCAATGTTTCCGTCATATAAACTTACTCAGATCCGTATCCGCCCAAAGATAACTCGTTATCAATTCAGCTCTTCCTGCCCCATTACTGCGCCAAACACCAGTCGTAAGTAACCCGCCCCGTCCAGGGGTAATGACTGACTCAGGCGTAAGCTTTCCTGGTAGGAAATAATCTGTCAACAAAATTATTCCTCCAGTTTTCACCACCTTTAATGCCTGCCCAAAAGCTCTTTTGGGATTTTTAAGTTGATAATAGGAAAAAACTGCCAGATAAACGTCGGCAAATCCTGTCAATAATTTTCGAGGCAAATTCTCTATATCCCCTTTGACAAATTGAAACTCCACCGGCCAATTAAACATGTTTTTTATTATCTTCCTAAATCGACCATCTAAGATCTCTCCCAACCGAATGGAGCAAGTTAAAACCCATGATAAGTTTTCCTTTGGATCACACATGTCTACTGCCACCCATTTTTTAAGTGGAAGTCCCTGCATTCTCGCTACCTGAGATCCAGCCCCAGACGAACTCCCCGCATCTGCAACTACTATTTCAGAACCATTTTTGCCCAGAAGAGGAACTACAATTTTTTCTATCAACGACTCATATCTCTTCAGTCTATGGGTCTGGATAGGTCTACCTGCAACACGAAGATAAATATCATCGGTTATTTGTTCAGCCACCTTATCCCATTCAGGTTGGTCCAATTCATTTATCCTCGATTTTACCTTAGCAAGTTCTCCTCTCTGCACCTTTCCCAAGTGTATCACCGATTCCCAGAATTCATATAAAATATAGTGCAACATTATTTTCTCCAGCACTAACGCCTTTTCAAAAGGACTGTTGTAAGTATTCATCTCCGGCAAACTCATAACCCGCCTGACCCATCCATTCGATCCCTTCTCCACATTCCCAAGTAATGCCCTGGCAATTTGCCTCACATATGGGTCGCCATGTTTAGTCCGACTTACTAGCTCCTCCAGTACTTCCCCTCCCCAAAAGTCTCTCGTCATGTTTACCCTTTCGTTATAGGCGCCAATCCCAACAAAGAACAAGCGAGAGCGTAGTCGCTACTTCCCGGCCTCCACAACTTCGCCTCCGGCCTCGCTGGATCCAGTTCCAAAACTGTAAACGAATCGCCTGTCAACGGTACCCCTGTTTTCAGCCACATTTTTGGACCAGGAGTTTGATAAAAAAAGACCCTGGCTTCTTCTCCCCGTCTGATATTTCCTGTCCCAGTCACGTTTTGTGACGTCCCGCCCACCTCCATTCCCCATTTCCTCGCCGTATTAACCAATTCAGAAAAACCATCTATCGCATCAGAAATAAAACACAAGGCATAGGGTAAGTTGCCTTTGCGCTTTACCGCAGCTTCTGGAAAATTAGCCGCGTCTCTTATAGGTGTCAATAAAAAACACGGGGCCCTATTTATACCTTCTAAATTTATCGTATATGGCAAATCAGCTACACTTCCATAAACACTGGCCGGGGTCATAATCCCAAACAAGGCTTGCCGAGACTTATTCTCAAAGGACTTTCGCTTTACCACCAAATCCACTGCATTAGGATTAGTAATATCAAAAAAAATACTAGCCACCCCACGATTATCATATCCACACACCATCTGCACCATCCCCCCCTGCTTCATCACCCCAACCGCCCTAGCCCGGTCTACCTTCTTTGTAATATCACCAATAATTGTCAAGTTTTCCGTCATAAATAAGAAATTATCTCTCCAATTAGTTTTTTTTGATCAACCGTCGATTTCAACACAAATTTCCTCACTCCCAATTCTCTAACTGGCTCCAGCATTTCCTCGCTTCCCACTGTGTACAAAATAGCTATCCGATCTACAGGCAATGCTAATGGTGGCTTCAACATAGTTTCAACCACACTGAATGTACTTAATCTAGGCAAAATCAAATCAATCAAGATTAAATCATACTTATCTTCAAAAGCCAACTTCAACCCGTCTTCCCCATCTTTTGCCGAATGCACCATCAATCCTCGTTCAGCCAACAAGCCCTGCAACAAATCTCTCGACACCTTATAGTCGTCGATCAAAAGTATTTTCTTTACAACTTCCGGCATGATACTATATATACGTATTGTAACTCAGCAAACACAAATCAGAAAGGAGGTGACTTATGATTACACTTGATAAAGCTCAAAAAGCTCTAGACGCTTCCCAAAAAAAGGCTTTAGAACTGGGATTAGCTGTATCCACAGCTATCGTAGATGATCACGGCACACTGATTGCTTTCACTAAAATGGACGGGGCTCTGACCATTAGTCCCAAGTTTGCCTACGCCAAGGCTTACACGTCAGCTACACTCGGTATGTCCACCGCAGACATGGCCCCCTACGCCGCCGAAGGCAAACCATATCACGACCTAAATTCGCTATTTGGTGGAGAACTCACCACCATCGCCGGCGGTCTCCCCGTCAAACATGGCGGTAAACTCATCGGAGGTATTGGAGTAGGTGGTTCAGCCGACGTCTCTCAAGACGCGACTTGCTCCCAAGCCGCCCTGGAAACCATTTCCTAAATTTAAGATGGTAACCCAAACAAGGGTTGACTTCAATCAAATTTAGCACTACACTACCAAATCAATGAGCGAATATAAGCCCAGCGAATATCACCCGCTTGACCAAATAAGTGACGCAGAGTTTCTTGAGTTTCAAAAAAGCCATTGGTTCCCATTCATAGGGTAGTTGATCACACACGCCTGCTCACATCCTCTTGCATCCAGGTGTAAAATCCCGTATACATTAACTCAATATAACTTTGCCATGGATAAGCCGCTACGAAGCATTTTGATTATCGAGGACGATCCCTACGTCCGCCGTTTTTACCAGCGCCTATTCACCCTCTACGACTATCACATTGATATCGCCGAAGACGGCCCCACTGGTCTAGCCAAGGCCAAGGAAAATAAACCCCGCCTTATTCTTTTGGATATCCTCATGCCCAAAATGAGCGGGTTAGACGTCCTTAAGGCCCTAAAAGCCGACCCCGAAACCAAAAACATCGAGGTCATCATGCTTACCAACGTTAGTAGCGACGAAACCATCAAAGCCGCGGCCTCGCTTGGAGCCGGAGGATTTTTAATTAAATCCAACACTTCAGAACAAGAACTCTTAGCGGAAATTAACAAGCACCTCCTCCCCACCTGAAAAAATATATGGCCAGAATCCTCATTGTCGAAGACGACCCCCTGATGTCCCGCATGTACCAGAAAATTTTTATTTTCGAAAAATACGATGTGGACATGGCCGCAAACGGTGAGGAAGCTCTGGAAAAAATCCGTACCAACCGCCCCACCCTAATTCTTCTAGACATCATGATGCCTAAATTAAACGGTCTGCAAGTATTAGACAAACTCAAAAGCGATCCAGACACCAAAGCCATCCCGGTTGTTATCCTCACCAACCTGGCCTCGGAAAAGGACGCCGAAAACGCTATGCTCAAAGGAGCCGTCAAATACATCGTCAAAAGTCAGTATGAACCCAAGCAGGTTAGTGATATGATCAAGGAAATCTTATCGGCTTATTCTCGCGACGACGTCCCCTCTGCCCCCGCCATTTAATCTAGATAAACTTGTAAAAACTTGTAAATTTAGCCTTAATAACTGGTAAAAAGTTGTAAAATGACTCTTCCCGAGCTTCCCCAACTGCCCCGCAAGTACTACCCGCTTGCCATAGGCATCTTCATCCTTCTAGGAGCTATCGGTGCCGCCTATTACTTCTACCAACAATATCGCTCCACCCAAGACGAACTCAAACGCCTCCGCTCGATATCCGTCAACACCACAGCCATCGATCAACAAAAAATCCTGTCCGATATCAGCAAAATCATCGACCTGCCCACAGACGAGGAACCCACCATCGCCTCAGTCAACGACAAGTCAAAACTAGCCAACCAACCTTTCTTTGCCCGGGCCGAAAACCAAGACGTTATCCTGGTTTACTCCAATGCCAAAAAGGCCATCCTCTACCGGCCCTCCCTAAACAAAATCATCGAAGTCTCCCTCATCAACGTCGAAGCCTCCCCATCCGCCAAACCCACTACCCCCACTCCCTAAGTCTCGTGTATAATACCCCCGTGGGAAAGAAACGCATATCAGCACTCGGCTCCGAAAACGAAGCCGAAGCCAAGTCCAAGCACCAGCGTCAACTCGAGCAAAAAAAGTTGCGAAAAACCACTAAGGCTCCCGGGCTCGCCGGAGGTCAGCGTGTTATAGACACTACCCAAGAGTCTTTGCGTGAATATGAAGAAATCCAAAAACGTACCTCTCCCACCGCCTCAACTCCCCAAAAAACCACAGCCTACAGTGTGACCCGCGGTCGCCTTGTGGGCCGCTCCAAATCATATCAATCCGCCAAATCCAAAATTGACGTATCAAAAACCTACTCCCTCCCGGGTGCTCTGGCACTTCTGCGCCGAGTTACCCTCACTAAATTCGATCCCACCGTCGAACTCCACCTGACACTAACAAACCCGAGTCAGTCCAAATTATCAGTCAACCTCCCCCATTCTTTTGGCAAAGCCCGCAAGATAGCAATTGCCACCGACGAAGTTATAGCCAAAATAGGAGCCGGGCAAATTGATTTTGATATTCTAGTGGCTTCGCCCGATCAGATGGGCAAATTGGTCAAATACGCTAAAGTTCTCGGACCCAAAGGTCTCATGCCCAACCCCAAAACCCAAACTATCTCCCCCCACCCCGAGGAAGCGGCAAAAAAACTCTCCTTGGACACATCTCTCCCTCTCAAGCTCGACAAGACCAATAGTCTGGTCATCCACACTTCAATCGGCAAATTATCCTATCCCGATAAAAACCTGTCGGAAAATATAAGTGCCGTTCTCTCTACCGTTTCCGGCAACACCCGAAAAGTCGTCCTCAAGTCCACCATGTCCCCCGCAATCAAACTGAACATTGAACATTGACCATTGAACATATATAATTCCCCCATTACCCTAAGACAGTAGGCCATCATAAGCCCTACCGAGGAAACTATGACCAAACGCGTCAACCCCGCCAAAGCCTCTGTTATTGATCACCTCAAAGATCTCCTGGCCAAATCCAAATCCGTCGCTATCGTGGACTACCGTGGCCTCAAAGTTTCCCAAGCCACCGCCCTGCGTCAGGCCATCAAAAAGGCCGGCGGCCAATATATCGTCGCCAAAAATACTCTCTTCAAAATAGCTTCCGGCCTCAAGGATTTACACCTCGAAGGCATATCCGGTTTTATCTTCTCTAATACCGACGAAGTCGCTGCCATCAAAGCCGTAGCTGACTTTGCCAAAAAGCACACCATTCCCACATTCAAATCCGGCATCCTGGGTGATCGGGTGCTTACCACGGCCGAAATTACCCAGTTGTCCTCTATTCCCGATAGAACTGTCAACTGTCAACTGTTAACTGTCAACTTGAAGTCCCCCCTCTACAATCTCACTTATCACCTCAAATGGAATATTTCTTCGTTAGTTAGAACTCTAGATGCAGTCGCAAAATCAAAGGTGGTGACAAATTAATGTCCGATAAAGTCACAAAAATAATCGAAAATGTCGAGGCTCTCTCAGTTTTAGAGCTGAACGACCTCGTCAAAGCCCTGGAAGAAAAGTTTGGTGTGACAGCCGCGGCCCCTATCGCTATGGCCGCGAGCCCCGCACCGTCTAGTGCTGGGGCCACCGAACCAGCAGAAGAACAATCTTCTTTCACCGTCGTCTTAAAAGACTCCGGCGCCCAGAAAATTGCCGTCATTAAAGCTCTCCGGGAAATCAATCCTAATTTAGGCTTGAAAGAAGCCAAGGATCTATCCGAAAAACCAGGCAGCGTCATTGTCGAAAACGTCAACAAAGCTACAGCCGAAGAAGCCAAAGGCAAACTTGTAGCCGCTGGAGCAACAGTAGAACTAAAGTAATCACCTTCGCGTGACACTTTTCTTATACAAGTCCAAATTCTCTATAGCTACTCCTGTTCCCCGGACTACGCACAGCAATGGCTCCTCCGCAATATGACACGGTACCCCGGTCAACTCCGTCATCAGCCGGTCAAAATTACGTAAAGTAGACGTTCCTCCGCTCATCACGATGCCCTTATCAATAATATCCGACGCCAACTCCGGCGGAGTTTCTTCCAAAACTCCTTTTGCCGCTCCAATAATCTGGATCAAAACGGCCCTAATTGCTTCGGTAATCTCGGTCGAATTGACGACAACCGCCCGAGGTAATCCGGTCACATAATCTCGACCCTTAACTTCCATCGTCTCTGGTTTATCAAGAACCGTCGCCGACCCGACTCGCAGCTTTACTTCCTCTGCCGTCGTCTCCCCGATCAACAAATTGTGTCTTTTACGCATGTAGCTGACTATTGCCTCGTCCACCCGGTTTCCCGCCACCCGCACGCTTTTATGCACCACCACTCCCCCCAGTGAAATAACCGCTGCCTCAGCACTCCCCCCACCGATGTCAATAATCATATTGCCTGAAGCTGCAGCTATCGGAATTTTAGCTCCTATTGCCGCAGCCAATGGCTCGTCGATAAGATACGCGTTTTTAGCTCCGGCAGACAGCGTCGCATCCAATACCGCCCGCCTCTCCACCTGAGTTACTCCGGCCGGCACGCAAATCATCACTTCCGGTTTAAACAAAAAAAACCGGCCGCATACTTTTTGCACAAAATACCTAAGCATCGCCTCTGTCACTCGATAATCAGCTATCACCCCATCCCGCATCGGCCTAGAAGCCACAATGTTGCCCGGCGTCTTCCCCAGCATCTCTTTGGCCGCATTACCTACCTCAATCACCTGGCCGTCGTCCGCTCTCACAGCAACAACGGTGGGCTCATTCAATACTATTCCCCGCCCGGCCACCCACACCAACGAGTTAGCCGTACCCAAATCGATACCGATCCGCTTTACAAACGCCATATCGCAGAGATTATAATCTACCCACATGCATAGCGTTGTTCGAACTCGTATCCTCCTCTTCTTACTCAGCCTCATCGTTGTCCCCATTGCCACCTACTCCGTCATTCTTTTCGCCCGTGGCTACCGACCGGACATCTCCCAAAAAACTCTCTCCCCCACCGGCCTTCTAGTTGCCACTTCCAGCCCAGACGGCGCCCAAATCCTAGTAGACGGCAAGGTTACCTCCGCCACCAACACCACCCTCAACCTATCTCCCGGAACTTACGAAGTCGAAATCAAAAAGGATAGCTTCCAACCCTGGAAAAAAACCCTCGTCCTCCAAGCCGAAATAGTTACCCGCGCCGCCGCCGTCCTCTTTCCCAATGTCCCTTCACTTAAAGCCATTACCACCTCCGGCGCGGCCTTCCCCATACTCGCCCCGGACGGGTCGAAAGTCGCCTTCCTCCAATCTCTTCCGCAAGGCTCAAAAATCTATACAGTCGAGCTCTCAGAATCGCCACTAGGGCTCATAAACCGTGAACCCAAATCCCTAACGACTCTATCTGCAATCCGAAAAGTGGGCAGGCTCACCTGGAGCCCGGATTCCCGCTACATTCTAGCGACAGCCACCTCCAGCGCCTTCCTTGTCGACACTTCAAATCTCCAAAGCACCGACGCTTCCCTCCAACTCCCAGTACTTCTCAAGACCTGGCAAACCCAAAAAGAATCCCAAGACAAACCTCGACTAGAAGCCCTGCCCCAAAAACTCCAGGACATCCTGACTTCATCAGCGGCTAATCTCGCCTGGGCCCCCAGCGAAAAAAAGCTCCTCTATATCGCCACTGACTCGGCCGTTATTCCTGACGATCTCAAAAAACCACTGCCCGGCTCCAGCACTCAAACCCAAGAGCGGTCTCTTACTCCAGGGCAAGTCTATGTCTACGACACTGAAGAGGACCGCAATTTCCGCCTAACCGGTACCGGCTGGCAGTGGTTCCCCGACTCCGCCCACCTAATAAAGGCCGAAAAGGGGCAAATCATAGTTATGGAATACGACGCCCAAAACCCCACCGTAGTCTATGCTGGCCCAATGGAGACCGATTTCGTCGCCCCTTACCCTTCCGGCCGCGGGGTCCTTATTCTAAGTAACCTCAATCCATCCCTCTCCTCAGTCCCCAACCTCTACGCTGTGAGTTTAAAGTAAAAGTGTCCCCAGTAGGAATTGAACCTACATCGCAGGTTAGCACTCCGTTATTGATTTCACTTGGTGACCCCGGCAGGAATCGAACCTGCATCGGAGGTTTAGGAAACCCCTACTCTATCCATTGAGCTACGAGGTCATCAAGTGAAATCAAAGGAAACCCTGCTCTCTGAACTGATTTTATCAGGTCAAAACTGTCCGTTGAGCTATGGGGACGAGCAAAGCAAGTCCTTATAGAGAAAGTTTTTGAAGCAACGACTTCAAAGTTCTTTCGATATGGGGACAATTGTCGGGGTGCAGGGAATTGAACCCTGTGCCTCCAAGTCCCGAACTTGGCGTGCTACCGATGCACCACACCCCGACCTACCCAATTTTACTCTATTGACCCGTTGACCACAGATGTATAATCCGCCCATGTCTCTCTCCGAGACAAAAAAACGTCTTTCTCTAGTCCTCTCCGGACTAACTGCTCTCGCCCTCGCCTGCAACCTTCCCATCCTCGCCAAACAATCCGCGTCATCCCTCGAATCTTCCCCACCATCCACTCCCGATTTATCTCCGACCCAAATCCCTCCATTCCCTTGCAACAAAACTACCTATCCCACCGACATGCTTTCCGTCATGCCCACCGATTTCCTAATTCTTATCCCCACCCCAGAGCAAAAATGCTCTTTTATTCTTCAATATATTCCAGCTGCAGTCGCCCTCGTCGTTAATCCTGAATCCTTGTCTCTTTGGGTCATGTACCCAGGTTGGCAAAAATTCAAAAACGTCGCCAACGACTCCATCCCCACGCCCGATGATCCCGCCAGTCTATCGTACCCCCTAACTGGCATATCAGTTGCTGTGGCTCTAAGTGATCCATCTCATTTTTACACTGTACACACCGAGACTGACCAACTGCGACCATCGGCAACCCCTGTAATTCTTCAACCCATGGCCACTCTTCCCGCCGGCAATTAATCTCTTAAACCAAGTCCCCGCCCACCATCACAAACTGAGTCATAAGCCTCAACCACTCTTTAAACCCTTCAAATACTACAGGCTTTTGTTGCTTAATTTCGATCTCTTTTTGTTCACTTATACTCTTCATCTTCACAGCCTTCATACATCTATAGAACCACTTTAAATTTTCCTTGTCAATAGCCAACCCACTTATTCGTTCACAATCTGTGCACATTAACCAGCCTCAATCAAAACTTATCTCTATAGGCTCTATTCGTCTTCCCCAACCCGTTTATAATCATAAATCTCTTTCTCTCGAAACCATAATTTCCTTTCAAACTCCGCCTCATCCACCGTCCCCGACGCATGGACCAAATTTTTGGTAGACCTTTTTTTGAAGTTGGACGCCATAGCCGACTCCAACCCCAAGTCTCCCCTTATAGTACCGGGAACCGCCACCTGGGGAAAAGTATGTCCCATCATTTTTCTCACAATCTCAACAGAGTTCTCCCCCTCCAACAATATTGCCACCACTGGGCCAGACGACAAAAAATCCATGTTCCATTTTCTTACCAACTTCCCAATTTCCAGCGGGTTCGTCGTCCCCAAAGTTTCCCCGGCGTCAAACCCATATTTTGAATAAGATTCCAAAGTCTTAACCCCCACCATTTTATGATAATCTGCGTCATCTTTGTAATGTTCGCCCACCAAGGCAGCGTCTTCCCACACCATTTTCATTGCCACTATCTTCAACCCCACTTTCTCAAACCTCGTCAATATCTCTCCCACCAGCCCCCTCTTCACCCCATCGGGCTTAACCAGTACCACTGTCTTTTGTACAAAGTCCATATCACAATTTTAACAAACTTTTTAACTTTTCGCTCCGGTCAGAGGAAACCGGTCCCACGATGGCTAAATTCAACTTGTCCTTTACAAATATACTTTGGGCTACTTTTTGTACTTCCTGTATATCAATAGCCATCAATCTATCAATTACTTGATCATAAGTTAGTACTTCCTCTGGCCGATCTAGTACCTGCTTGGCATACCAGTCCATCTGGTGCACCGGATTTTCTGCCGAAAACAGCAAGGGTCCCCTCACTTTCTCACGAGCCGCCGCTAGTTCTTTATTCGTCAGCTTTATTTCTTTGATTTTTTTTACTTCAGTTATTATTCCTGCCACCGCTTTCTCCAATTTATCAATATTCAATCCTGCGTACACAGACCACACTCCAGTATCCCCCCACCTGGCCTCCCCGGCATGCACCGCGTAGCACACGCCCTGCTTCTCCCTTAGCTCTTCAAACAACCGGGAAGACAAGCCCTGGCCCAAATGAGCCGTAATCAATGTCAGAGCATGCCTCCGGGGGTCAGATACCGTCACCCCCGGTACAGCCAACTCGATATGGGCTTGCGCAGCCAATTCTTTATGCCTAATTCCAATTTTCGGTTCCTTCTGCCTCCCTCCCCACCGCTCAAAATCCTCGCCTCTCGCCTTAGCTAATCCCCCAAACCACTCTTCGATCTGTGCCTGTACTTTCCCCTTTATCCTTTCCCCTATTTTTCCCGCCAAGGCAACCACAATTCTCCCCGCGACATACTGACGACCGTGATATTCCAAAAAATCTTTCTGGCCAACCGATTTTATAACTGCCTCACGCCCCAATGTCGCCATCCCCAGTCCATGGTTAGGAAACATTGTTTCCATAAGTTTCTCCCCAGCCAGTTCATCTGGTCGGTCCTCCCGTCGCCTAAATTCCTCCAGAATCACACCCCGTTCAATCTCCAAGTCTTTAACCGGGATAGTGGGATACAAGGCTAATTCTTTGACCACCCCCAACCCCTCCCGCCACTTATCAGCCGGGATTTTACACCAATACGCCGTCCCGTCCACGTCCGTCCAGGCGTTTTGAATCGCCCCCAATGCCTCGAGCTTACTCGTATCGCGGGTAGTGGGTAACAACTTTGTCCCCTTAAAAGCCATGTGCTCCAAAAAATGGCTAATGCCGTTATTGGTCTCCGTCTCATACCGGCTTCCCGTCTCCACATATACTCCCACAGCGACACTCTCTACCCCGGCCATCGACACCAACACCACCCTCACCCCGTTTTTCAACCTATAAAAATCAAAAGCCACCGTCACATTCTACCAGGCGCCTCTATCTCCAACAACCCCAGCCCGTTTTTTAGTATCTGTCCCACCGCAACTGTCAAACCAATCCGAAAGTTCCTGGCCTCCTCACTGCCCGCAGACAATATCGAGTGCTTATTGTAAAAAGTATTATACTTCGAAGCCAGCTCATACAAATAATTGCACACCAAATTCGGAGCCAACCTGACCGCCGCCTCCTGCACTACCTCAGGAAACCTATACAAATATCTCAAAACAGATCTTTCCTCATCATTAAACACGACCTCTCCCCTTTGATTCCCCTCTCCTAAATTAGGAGAGGGGTTAGGGGTGAGGTATTGAGTACTAGCTTTACTAAGCACGCTTTGCGTTCTGGCAAAAGTATATTGAAGGTACGGCCCCGAATTGCCCTCAAGCGCCATCACCTTCTCCCAATCAAACACAATGTCGCTGCTAATATTGTGCGACAGGTCAAAATACTTAATCGCTCCCACCCCCACCGCCTTTGCCGTTTCCTCCTCCTCGCACCCCAACTTACGCGCCCTACCAATCGCTTCTTCCAACACCTCTTCCAGCTTGATCGTCTTCCCCTTCCTAGTCGCAAACTTCTTCCCGTCCGCATCCAAATATAATCCGTGTTTAGTGTGGACTAATTTGACATCGCCCCCCGCATATCCCAACATTCTAGCCACCGCAAATACCTGCTCAAAATGCAAGGTTTGTTCAGCCCCCACCTCGTAAATTATCATTTTGGGGCTCCATTTTCCCTTTCTGAACCTCAAAGTCGCCAAATCTCGAATCGCATAAGTCGTCCCGCCGTCAGATTTCAAAAGCATCAAGGGCGTCTTAAACCCCGGCACTTCTACTACCAGTGCTCCCTCACTCACACTCGTTATCCCCCTTTCTTTAGCCTCACGTATAACTTCTGGCATAATATCCTCATAAAAACTTTCCCCATACGTCTCGTCGATCTTTACTCCCAAAATTTGATAAATCCTTTCAAACTCGGCCATTGACACATCTACGCACTTTTTCCAAATTGATTTTGCTTCAACATCTCCGTCTTCCAGCTTTTTAAACCATTTTCTGGCCCCATCGTCATCGGGTTCTTGATGAAATAAAACGTATAATTTCTCCAAATTTTCTATCGTGTAATCCTCCGTACCAGTCTTTTTAATCATGTATATCAGCTTGCCAAATTGAGTGCCCCAATCTCCCAAATGATTATCCCCGATTACTTTATAACCCAAAAATTGGTGCAGATTATACAAAGCCTGGCCGATAATCGTGGACCGCAAATGCCCGATACCGAACCGTTTGGCAATGTTAGGAGCTGAATAATCTATCACCACCGTCTTTCCAGACCCTTCTGCCGTGCTACCGTATTTATCACCCTCTTTTATCACTTCCGAAACCTTATTGCTAAGCCACTCGTTTTGGAGCCATATATTGACAAATCCGCCCACTTTCTCCACTCTCTCAATCACTTCATCACTCTTAATTTCGACTTCACCATCTTTGGCAAAAAATGCATAGTCCCCCCACTCCTCCCTCTCCGGATGCTCTAATTTCACCGGTTTCCCGATTTTTTCAAGTAAGTAGTCCCTGATTGACTTTTGCATAGTGCAATTCTACACCACCCCCAAAAATACCAGTACCTGATCCCGATGGACTTCCATTATTCCCGAATCCACGGCTATTTCCATCTTCTTACCGTCAACCCGGTGTAATGTTAACTTCTTCTGGATCGTACACACAAAATTGGCATGATGAAGCAAGATGTCAAATGGACCTTTCTTGTTTACCGACGAAACCGCCCTAACCTGCCCCTCAAATACCAACCCTTGCCGATTCCGCACCCTAGCCAAAATTACGTCACTATCAGCCATTAGCCACCTCGCCAGCAGATCCGACAAACATAAATTTATCCTCGGTTATGTGGTCATATTTACCCGAAATTATGGCCGCCACATCATTAATGGTAGTTTTTACCGGCACATATACACCCGGCCGGCCCGTTTGCTCCGAAGCCACAAAAAAGCTCTGGGTCATAAAGTTTTTCAGTTTTTTTGCCCGCTTGTACAACGTCTGGTTTTCCGCTGATAACTCCGCCTCTCCCACTAAGCTCACCATCCGTTCCAAGCTCTCAGCCTTCTTCAACATCCCCTGCGCAGTCAGAGCCGTTTGGTAATGCTGGAGGCCCACCACAGACGGTCTAAGCATCGACGACGTGGACACCAATACATCAATAGCCGGCAATCTCCCCTCCTGATAGGCACTCCGAGACAATGTTACTATCGAATCCAAATACGGTAGCACCGCCTGCACCCCCTGGTCCAATAGGTCATCCGACGGCACATAAATCGCCTCAATTGTCGACACCACCCCCCGGTTTGTAGACACAAGCCTCTCGTGAAATTGAGCCATTTCTGATGAAAGTGTCGCCTGATACCCATCCTCAGACGGCAGTCCCCTCATCAAAGTAGCCAGTTCACTTCCCGCCTGCGCCAGCCGGAATATGTTGTCCACAAAAAACAACACATCCCTCCCCGCATCCCGGAAATACTCCACTTGCGCTACCCCGGCCATCCCCGTCAAATACCGCACCGCGGCGTTTTCTCCCATGGTTCCATAAACCAATGCCACCCCAGGCAATACTCCCTTTTTACCCAGCTCCTCATACAGCTCTTGCCCTTCCCGTACCCGTTCACCCACCCCAGCAAACACACTAACCTGCCCCCCACTCTTTGCTGTCAAAATATTATGCAATATCTCGGATAATAGGAGCGTCTTACCCACGCCCGCCCCGCCAAACAACCCCATCTTTCCTCCCTTTACTAAAGGAGAAAACAAATCAATGGCCTTAATCCCCGTCTCCCATACCTCCTCCCGGGTTGAGACCTCCTCATAAGTGGGTGGCTCTCGTAAAACCGGCCGGCTCTCACTCGCACCCAAAGCCTCTTTCTTACCATCGATCGGCCTTCCAAACACATCTATCACCCTCCCCAACAATTTCTCCCCGACCGGCACTTGCAATGTTCCTTCCGTCCTTCTAATCCGGCTCTCGCGAGACAGCAACCGTGCCCCACTCAAAATCACACAATTAAACCGGCCCCTCCCCGCCGACCCAGCTACCTGAAGTACTGCTTTTGCTTCACCCTCACCCACCACCACCTCCCCCAATACCGGCCAGTTCGCCTCAAACTCAATCAAGGCTACCTGTCCCTTTACTTCCACAACCCGTCCCAGAGGCCTTCGCAAAGCTTCCACTATCCCTCTAGCCACCTTACTTACCGCCATAGACCAATTCCCGACAATCTAAGTAACTGTTTGCTATTAATCTCTTTGTGCCTCAACTTCCGCTGCTCCCGACCCACCTCCATAAGCCTCCGGTCTATATTAACGATAGCTCGGTCCAAATTCAACATTCTAGAAGCAAACTTAGCCAACTGCGACTCATGTAACGCCTGCTCAAACACCGACGCCAAAATCTCCCCCTCAAAGATTCTGGCCATTTCCACGACATTAGGTTCAAATAAATACCTCTCTGCCACTTCCACTTCCCTGGCTACTTGCTTCTCTATATCTTCCCCCGACAATACCGTGCCTTCCACCTCCTGCACCAAAATGCTCTTAAATTTTCCGTAAAACACCACAATCTTTTCAAACTGCATCAGATATCTCATCACCATGGCGAAACTCTCCGGCTCTACCTGCTCGTCCGAGAAGTCAAAATAGTTATACAGCACATTCAATCTTCGGTCCGCCATCATCTTCACGCCCAGTTTCCCGACCACCACTACTTCTGGCAGGTTTCCTGCCACAAAAGCCGCAAACTTATCAAATACTCGATCCACTATATCCCCATACAATCCCGTGTTCGCCGAAACAAAGACCGCTACCGTCTTCCCATTTCTCACAATTCCCCCCACGATCTTTTCCTTTCGATATGCAGCCCGCACTCGCGAGAAGACCTCCGAAATCTCCGCTAAAAATTGCCGGGAGGTTAAAACTGCCCCGCGCACTCTCTGCATTCTGATTGCCGCCACTTCCTCGTACACGTCCACCAACGACTTTAGGCCCAGCAATGTGTCGGTCTCCTGAATAATTCTTTTTTTGGAAATCATCGACTTATAACTTTGGAAAATAATTCTGCTTTCTGCCGCACCCCTGTCATGAAAGCGGAAAGAGATGTCCCCTGTGAAACCAGTGTCGCAATCTCCCCCCTAACCGCTTCATTCCCCCCATACCACGCCAGTATCCCCTCCATTTCCTTCCCATTCCATGCCCCTGCTAACAAAAGCCCCACCAAAACCACCCCCAAACCCCGAGGGACCACAGACAGCAAGGGCTGGTCAAAAAAAGTCAGTAGTTTATCCCCCAGAGCCAATATCTGCCGGGAGCTTTCCCCCAGCTCCGCTCCAAACCTCAAAAAACTCTGGGTTCGCTCGTATTGGGACAACAGATTTAACACTTCCTGCGTTATCTCCCTTTGTAACTGTGTTTGCGTTTGGTGTCCCACCCGCGTTACGGACACATACGGATCTATTGCCGGCCTCCTGCCTCGAAAAAACAAGTCGGCATCAAAATACACATGCCCGTCAGTCATCGACATCAAATTTGTCGGAATGTAGCCCGTCAAGTCACCCTGTACCGTCTCTGCTATCGGAACTGCCGTTATCGCCACTTCCCGGTCTCCAACCACAAAATTGCCCGCCCGCTCAAGTAGCTTCGAGTGAACATGGAAGATATCCCCGGGGTATGCATCTCTGCCCGGAAATCTTTTTAAAACCAGCGACATTTCTCGGTAAAACTTGGCATGGGTGGTCATATCGTCAAGTACTATCATCACCTCCCGGCCAATATCTCGAAAATATTCAGCCACCGCCATAGCCGTATATGGCGTCAAAAATATTTCTCCCAAAGAATCTTTAGCCGACGAGGCCACAATCACCGTTGTGGCCGAAATTCCCCCAGCCTCGACAAACTGTTCCACCCTCTTCACATCCGCCTTTTGCTTTCCGATCGCCGCATAAACACACACCACTCCCAGGCGGGCCTGGGTCATCATAGTCGTCAATGTAATCACACTCTTCCCCGTCTTTCTGTCCCCGATAAAAAGTTCTCTTTGCCCCCGGCCCAGTGGCACCAACAAATCAATAAGCGCCACCCCAGTATCCATTGGCCTACCCACCCGCCGCCTCACTCCAATTCCTGCTGGAGACACATCAACTGCATACGCAGCCGCCAGCTGCCCTTTCAATACCCCACTGATACGCCGACCCAACCCATCAACAGTCAACCCCAGAAGTCCCTCACCTACTGGCACTGTCACCGTCTGTCCAACCCGCACCACCCGCGTTCCTATTCTTATTTTTCCCGTCCCAAATACCAAAGCCTCAACCAACCCTTCATCCAAAGCCAATACCTGCCCCGTCTCCCCAGTCTCCATCATCACCATTTCTCCCAAGCGAGCCCCGGGTAATCCCCGCAACCGGGCAGCCGATGTCACCGCCTCCTCTACATACCCCACCTCCCCCGACTCTTGCAAATAATAACCGAAATCCCGAGTCATATTTTCATTTCTTTCAACGCCTGGTCAATTTTTGCCGCCAGTGTCGCTTCACTATACCTGCCCCCAAATGCGATGGCTGCCCCACCCAAAATACCAGGATCAACCTTAATGTTTATAAACACCTTTTCTCCCCCAATTTTTTTTAACTCCCCCAAAAACTGGCCATCTATGTCAATAGCAGTCGTCAGTTGAACCCCCTGCATTTTTTTAACCTCGCTTTTAAGCCCTTCCAACCACCCCTGTCGTTCGCCGCCACTTCCGGCTACCTTCACCCCATCTACCACCCTCCCAACAATTCCCGTTTGCGGCAAATAAGTCACCACTTGCTCAAACGATTCCTCACCCATCTTATACAAACTATTAATAAGTGTATCGATAAGACTCAACACTTGCACCACCTCGTCTTCAGTTTTGATACTCCACAATATGTCAGAGTACATTTTCCCGCCTCGCCTCCTCAATCGCTTCCCGAATCAACAACTTATGTTCTTGAAGCGGAATTGCCCTGCCCACCACCCGCTTCACCACTTCACCCATCACCCTCTGTGCCTGCTCCTCCACCTGTTTCATTTTAAGCGTTCTATACTCTTCCACTTGCGCGTTTGCCTGATCATAATCCATCTTCATTTTTTCAGCCACAGCTTTCTCCGCCTCAACTGCTCCCTTTTCGATAGCCGACTCAAACTCCTCCATCTCTTGCCCCGCTTTCTGTTTTACCTCCTCATACAATTTGCTCAACATTTCCCGATATCCCGCCAGTTTTTCCTCAGTGGCCTTCCTCACTTGCCCATCCAACCAAGCATCCTGGTTCGAAGCTACACTTCCCGCATCATTAATTATTTCCACCGCTCTATCCCGAGCTTCTCTCACAATCTTCAACGCCTTATGCCTGGCCCTTTTAAATACTTTCTCATCACTAGTCTCATTCTTCTCCACTTCCCAGGTGGCTCTCCACCACCCCCAGGCACAAAACACCGCTACACCGGTTAAAACCCAAATGAACAAAAAGATTAGCCAGTCCATAAAAACAACAACTCTATATTATCAAAACTAGATAAGCAATGAACAGTCCACCAGCAACAACAATCAGGGTAAACATCATATTTAAAATCATACCCACAGCAATCACCCGGGTTGCCATCGGATTTCGACCCATAGCCTCTACACCACTTCTGGCAGTCTTTCCAAAATATATAAAGCCTAATGTCAACGAGATCAGTGCAATTAATATTGCCAGAAGATATCTTAATGATGCTAAAGGAGTCAAAGTAGGTGCAACTAGCCCCTGCTTAATCACTTCCAACACGTTTCCTCGGACGGTAGTAGATGCAACTACCGGCCGAATATTAATAGCAACTTGAATCAAGCCCACCTGTTGCTTATCCGCGGAATCAAACTCAGACAACGCGACACCCAATGCCACTCCGCCTCTAGTAGCCTTCTGACCCACACCCGGGGCAGATGAAGTCGAAATATAATCACCAATTATAACCGCACCATTTACCGCAGACACTCTAACCGACACATTACCAGTATGTATAACAGGTACGCTCTTGGGAATTATATCCGACATATCAAGATTTACCGCAGGATTAACCGCATACACTCCAAATATATCTGGATTATACTCACCAACGCACTTTTTGACACCTTCTCTCGTTGTGCAGAGAATGTCACCATTCAAAAGCGTCTCTTCGTTAACTTCTGTTCCCACTGCGTAACCGGAACTATATTCCTGAGCATAAACACGCACGGATCCAAACACGAAAGGTAAAACCATCAACACAAACCAAGTAATATTCACTACTCCAGCCTACAAAGTCCCATCTCCCAAGTCAAGACCATTTTAATAACAATTTAGCCATTGACAGATATGCCGTTTTGCTAAATATAATAGATACATACTTGGACATTCAAATTCAAAAGTCCAACTATGTCCAAGATGAACTTCCTGCCTACACTTGAACCAGAATCTTTCCTTACCATCGCTCAGGCAGCCCAGATCCTAAAGGTCTCCACCAAAACTCTCCGTCGTTGGGAAAAGCAAGGCTTCCTCATTCCCAATCGTACTCCAGGCAACCAACGTCGATATACCTCATCCCAAATCAGTAATTTTACCCTTCCCAAGCCTCAGCCCATTCCCACTCTGGTCCCGACCGCTCTAGAGCAACTCGCTGCGATTTCGCCAGCTTCCACCAAACCCAACCTATCTTCTCATCTAATTCCCGCATTTGCCTTCTTAATTGCTGCTATCATTCCAGCCATTACTCTGATTACATATCAGGACAGAGTTATTCCGCTTGTTAATAAATTACCGCAAACTCTAAATACGCTCGCTACTGGCCTTGCGGTTAATTTTTCCAGTCCGGACTACCAGTTAGTCTCCCCGGAATCAATTTCGGATACTCTTACAACCAATGGAGTCGTATTAGCGTCCGAGTCCTCTGCCACCAGTCCAACCTTCCGAGTTAATGTCCCCGCTTTCTTCGCCTCCACCGCTACAGTCTCTGGAGAACTGACCGCACCCAACATCATCTACTCTCTAACTGCCGGCCCTGGTATCAGCGTTTCTCCAGGCCAAACACCCACTATCACCAATACTGGAGTCCTCTCACTTCAAGGTCAAACTGGACCAATAAGTCTCACTTCGGGAACAGGAATTAGCATCTCCGGAACCACAATAAGCTCCACTGTCACCACCTCCGACTCTTTCAAAACCATCAAGGTTTCAGGTCAAAATGACATTGTCGCCGGATCAGCCACCGACTCTCTCACTTTTACCGCCGGCTCCAACATCAGTTTATCCACCAACTCCACCGACAAAAAACTCACTATCAACGTCTCCACCATCGGGCCAACTGCAGGTGGGACCGGTATCACCTCCTATACTACCGGGGACATCCTTTATGCCTCAGCCACCAACACACTCTCAAAGCTCGCCATCGGCTCAGCTGGCCAAGTCCTTTCGGTTTCTTCCGGCCTACCCAGCTGGGCAGCGGCCGCAACTAACACCTGGACCTCCGCCAGTGGTAATTTGTACCCCACCACCACATCAGACAGAGTCGTAATAGGCGGGAATACATCAACAGTTCATCAACTTGAAGTAAATGGTGCCGAAGCAGGTAAAGCTTTAGTTTCATTTAACGAAACAGGCGATCAAGATATCTTTACCGCCTCAGCTTCCGGTACCCGGGTCCTGTCTTTAAATCGTTCCGGTGTCTTGACCATGTTCAGTAATGCAGCAGCCACCGCCGATCTCTTAACTTTTACTCCTCCCACCGCCTCAGGTACTCAGTTCACCGGTAACTTGACCTCAGCCGATCTTTCAGCAGACAGGACCTGGACCCTTCCCAATAACGGTGGCACCATTGCCCTCACCTCTGATATCACTGCCGGATCCAGCAAATGGCAGTTAAACTCAGGTGTCCTCTCTCCTTTCTCACTAACCACAGACGTCAATTTAGGCTCCACGGCTACCAGTTCGGCCAAGATATCTCTAGCCGGGAGTTTAACCCGCGGGTTGTCAGCCGCCATAATAAACCAAACTGAATCCCAGGATATCTTCACCGCTTCCGCATCTGGCGCTACCCGTCTGGTCTTAACCAATGCCGGCCTGGTCCAAGTAATAGCCGGCCAGGGGTTAGACGTCCTGGCCGCAGGTGAAC